>JRHI01000679.1_pt1 | contig 34827 bp, 32 predicted proteins | sample 215371 | NCBI WGS metagenome assembly JRHI01 (sample SAMN02929681, study PRJNA255918) | sediment metagenome | biome: cave system; feature: Ice Cave; material: Sediment; isolation source: sediment from deep within a dark volcanic ice cave with no known source of... ...
GGGATGAGCTCGCGGTGGGAGGCCAGGGAGCCATCGGCTCGCCTGACGGCAACCGCCCACGCCGGATCAGCACGGATCATGACGCCGTTCACGACTGCTTGCCCGCCCAGCCGGTGGTTATCAGACATCCCCTTCCTCGTCGGCTGTTCCCACCGAACCCTTAACGTTGCGGGCCGCCAACGGACCGCCGGACACAAGTGTCGTTCACGGACGCTTACCGAGCCACGGGCGCCAAGATACCGGCCATTGCGATTGCGGCGGTCGCTCGCGGTCACGGCTGCTTGAAGATGTCGTGGGTCCCGATGCGCCGCCAGATGATGTGCGGCTCGCCCTCGACCACCGCGTCGCCGTACTGGAATGTAGCTCGGCCGTCGTCCGCCCACGTCATCTCGACGATGCCCGCCGCTCCTTGGACACCTTTGACCCGCAGGACCTTGCGGAACTGACCGCCCGCCCGCAGGTCCTCCACGACCTGTGCGACTGCGACCAAGAACGCCGCCTGTTGCGCTGGTGTGAGGCGGTCGAGGTCCGCGCCGAAACGAGCGAGCCACGCGAAGGTCGGCACCGAGCGTCAGCGCTTGCGCCGACGAGCTGCCAACTTCGCACGGGCCCGCAGCGCGTCGAGGAGGTCCTCGCCAGAGTTGAAGGTTTCGCCTCGGCCAGCCGCGACGTCCGTATCGGCTTCGCGTTCACCGGCCTGCCACTCCGGTGTCCAGAACCATGCCTGCGAGGCGTCGACGACCTTCTGTGGCCGAAGAAGGATCCCCTCGTCCGTGAGCTCGGCCTCCAACAGATCGCCCTCGTTCAAGCGCGCCGCCTTGCGAATCTCCTCCGGCAAGGTGACCTGTCCTTTGGCGCGAAGCGTGATGCGAGCCATGAGACAAGTATAGCGAGCTAGACGCACTTTCCTACTGACGGACTTTCCGTCTCTCAGACTGCCCGGGATATCCGTGAACTGGACTTCTTTGGAGGCGGCGAGCGGAATCGAGGGGTCGCTGATCGCGACCTGAGGAACGCCTCGCGCTTTCGAGCGGGCGACCGTACGTGGATACCGCGATGGGTCACGTCACGGATGTCGTCGAGGAGCGCGAGCAGCTGTTGCTTCTGACGGTCGCCGAGGCCGCAGCGATGCTCGGCGTCGGGCGGACGAGCTCATCGCCGGGGGCGAGATCAGGTCGTCCACGTCGATCGAGCCGCTCGCGTCCCGCTCGTCGCCGTCCACCGAAATGTCGAAGCGTTGCTGTCACCACCCCCGCGTACGATGCGACAGGGCCCATGCCCTGGGTGGCCACCGCGAGCTCGAAGCCGTGGCCGGCGCGCTTTTTGGCAACTTCCATGACCGCCTTGGCAGACGAGGTGGTCAGGCTGCCAGTGTGGAGCGAAGGCCTTCAGCGGCGCGCTCGCCGATCCGTTTGAAACCGGCCTCGAGCAGCGGTGAGAACACCGCCATGACCCCCCTCAGAGTGAGGTTTGCGGTGTAGGTCGCGGCCGACCCGCCGTCGGGCGTCGGGGCGACCTCGATGACGTCGGTTGAGCGGATCATTGCGTTTTCCGCCTCGAGCACGACCCGACGGGGCGGGTCGATCTCGGCAATCCGGTAGTCGAGACGGATGCGGCGGCCGAGGAACGCTACGACCAGCCGGTAAGTGCTGCCCTGGCGGGGAGGGCCCTGCGTTGTGTCCGTGGCATCGAGCACACCGGGGTCCCACTCCGCCGCGTTCGAGAACCGTGCGAGGTATTCGAACACGTCGGAGGGAGAGCGAGGGGACGAGATGGTGGCGTGGTAGATGGCCATAGGAATAACGTTAGTGCTAAATACGTCCGACGTCCAATAGGGCACCCAGAAACGAAGGAACGACATGCGGGTAGCAATAATCGGGAGCGGTGTGTCAGGTCTGGTATGTGCCCATCTGCTGCACGGCCGCCACGACGTCGTCATTTTCGAGGCCGATGAGCGGATTGGGGGCCACTCCCACACTCACCGGGTGGAGCTGCATGACGCCACAGTGAATGTCGACACCGGGTTCCTGGTCTACAACGAGCGGACCTACCCACTATTCTGTCGCCTCCTCGAGCAGCTTGGCGTGGCCACGCAGCCCAGCGACATGAGTTTCAGCGTGGCCGACGAGCGGAGCGGCCTTGAGTGGTGCGGGACGTCATTGTCTACGGTGTTCGCCCAGCAGCGCAACGTGGCCCGGCCGGCGTTCCTGCGGATGCTGGCCGACGTCGCTCGCTTCAACCGCCTCGCCCGGCGGCTGCTCGCGAACCCACCATCGGAGGAGGTAACCCTGGCCGACGTTCTTGCGTCGCGGCGCTGGTCGGACGGATTCCTCGACTGGTATCTGGTGCCCCTTGGGACGTCGATCTGGTCGGCTGACCCGGCCACGTTCACCAAGATCCCCGCGGCCACCTTCGCCCGCTTCTTCGAACGCCATGGCCTGCTGCGACTGAGCGACCAACCCGCCTGGCGGACGGTGACGGGCGGCGCCCAGCGCTACGTCGACGCCATCGTCCGACCACTTGCCGCCGAAGGCCGCGTCCGCGTTTCCACCCCGGTCGACAAGATCCGCCGGCTGCCGGCTGGCGTGGAGGTGGTTTGTCCCGAGGGGCCGGAGCTCTTCGACCACGTCATCGTGGCCACGCACAGCGACCAGGCTCTGCGCCTGCTCTCGGATCCCGATCGGGCCGAAGCCGGCGTGCTGGGGTCCATCCGGTACCAGCCCAACCAGGCCACCCTGCACACTGACGCCCGGCTTCTGCCGCGCAACCGCCGCGCCTGGGCCAGCTGGAACTACCACCGCCTCAACGCCGATCACGACCGGGCGACGCTCACCTACTACCTCAATATCCTGCAATCGATACCCTCCACTACCCCCGTGTTGGTGACCCTCAACCGGGACGACGCCATCGAGCCCAGGCACGTGCTTGCCCGCATGGACTACGCCCACCCCGTGCTCGATCCTCAGACCGTCGCTGCCCAGCGGCGACGCGGTGAACTCAACAACGGGGGCCGCACGTGGTTCTGCGGCGCCTACTGGGGATACGGCTTTCACGAGGACGGGGTCCGCAGCGCGGTGGACGTCTGCCGCCAACTCGGGGTGTCCCTGTGACGACGCTCTCCCCCCTCGAGCGTCCGGTCGCGGCGGCGACCGGTGAAGGTCTGCGCAGCGCCGTCTACGAAGGCACGGTTATCCACCGGCGCCACGGACCGGGCCCAGGCCGCGAGTTCTCCTACCGTGTGGCGATGCCATTGTTGGACCTGTCGGAGCTCGACGCGGTCGCATCACTCCACCCCCTGTGGTCCTGCCATCGACCAGCACCCCTCTGGTTCCGGCGGGCCGACTTCCACGGGAACCCGGCCGTGCCCCTCGACCGCGCCGTGCGAGACCTGGTGGATGCCCGCACCGGGAAGCGCCCGGCGGGTCCCATCGCGCTGCTCGCTCACATCCGCACGTGGGGATGGGTATTCAACCCCATCAGCTTCTACTACTGCTTCAACCCTGCCGGGACGGCGGTGGATATGCTTCTCGCCGAGGTGGAAAACACCCCCTGGCATGAGCGCCACGCCTACGTGGTTGGGCCTCCGGGTGAGCACCGGTTCGCCAAGGCGATGCACGTCTCACCCTTCCTGGGGATGGACTCGCAGTACGCCTTGCAATACGTCGCTCCCGGCGAGCGGCTGTCGGTCCGCCTCGATGTACTGCACGGCGAGGACCGGACGTTTACTACCACGCTGGTCCTGCGGCGTCGGCCGATGACGAGCCGCGCCATCGGCCATCTGATGTGGGCCTATCCGGGAATGACGCACCGGGTCTCGGCCGGAATCTACGCGCAGGCGGCCCGTCTTTCGCTCCGGGGTGCCCCGTTCCATCCCCACCCGACCCGGCGCGGCAGCCGATGACCGCCCAGACTGCGAGACACGCCGAACCGCACGTGCCCGCACCGAAAGACCCGGCCGCAGACGGCCCCACCTCTCGGCTGGGCGCCGACCTGCTCAAACACGCAGGCGTCCGCCAGAAAGGGCGTCACTCCGACCACCTCGACCACATCGCTCGCCGAATGCTGCTGGCCGCCGGCGCTCGTGACGACACCGGAACCATTGTGCTCACCGAGGACGGTCGGTCGCGTCGCCTGGGCCGGTCCGGGCCCGTCGTGGAGGTGACCGTGCATGATCGCCGGGCGTATGGCGCGCTCCTGCGGTCCGGCTCAGCGGGACTCGGCGCCTCGTATGTCGCAGGCTGGTGGGACACCGGCGACCTGACCGCATTGGTGCGAGTGCTGTTCCGTCGGACCCGAGCGGCGCGCCGCGCGCTCGACCGGCTGGCAGCGTGGACCGGCCCCGCTCTCGACCGGGCCCGCCGCCCCGGGCCTGGACGCGAAGACGACCGTCGCAACGTCCAAACGCACTACGACCTGTCCAACGACTTCTTCGCCTTGATGCTGGACGACACAATGACATACTCGTGCGCGCGCTTCGCAGGTCCGCACGCGAGCCTGCACGATGCCCAGGTCGCCAAGCTGGACGGCATCTGCCAGAAGCTCGAGTTGCGCTCCGGAGACCACGTCGTGGAGATCGGGTCGGGCTGGGGAAGCTTCGCAGTCCACGCCGCCGCAAGATACGGCTGCCGGGTGACCACTACCACCATCTCCGCCGCCCAGCGGACGCACGTAGAAAGGCGAGTGGAGGCCGAGGGTCTGGCAGACCGGGTGACCGTCCTCGCCGCGGACTGGCGCGACCTGCGAGGACGATTCGACAAGCTGGTGTCCATCGAGATGATCGAGGCTGTGGACTGGCGCCACCACGACGCCTTCCTGGCCAGGTGCGGGCGCCTGCTGGCCGAAGACGGGCTCGCTGTGCTCCAGGCGATCGTCATCGACGACCGTAGCTTCGAGCGGGCCAAGCATCACCAAGACTTCGTCCGGCGCATGGTGTTCCCGGGAGGTTGCCTCCCGTCCAAAATCTCGATGGCCATGTCTTTGGCTCGAGCGACCGACCTGCGGCTCGTCGGACTGGAGGACATCGGCGACCACTACCCGGAGACACTGCGGCGATGGGCGGCGAACCTGAATCGACATGCCGCCGAGCTACCGCGCATCGGCGTCGGGACCGAACTACACCGGCTGTGGGCCATGTACCTCGGTTATTGCGAGGCGGCGTTCCTCGAGGGCCACGTTAGTGATGTGCAGATCCTCCTGGCTAAGGCCGCCTGGCGAACACGCAGATCCACTCCCCCGTTTTGAGCTCGCGTTGATTCGGTTGGACAAAGGTCCGCGCAGAAGGACGTCCCACCCGACCGCGATTCAGATGTCTCCGTCGCCCGAAGCGAGCAACTCGACGGCCCGCAGCACCTCGTCGTCGCCGGTACCGGTCGACCGCATCGAGATGTCCCCCCAAGACTATGACGGCAATACCGCCTATGCACGAGCCAAACGTGCCGAGGTCACCCTCGCCGAATGTGGGCCGAGCATCTCCGACCTGACGGGATCGCCGTGCAGTCGATGCATCTGGGCTGGGCCGACACGCCCGGTGTGCGCCGATCGTTGCCGACCTTCCGTCGTGCCATCGGGCCGCTGCTGCGCAGTCCCGAGGAGGGCGCCGACACGATGGTGTGGCTGGCGGCCGACGACGGATCGCCCATCGCGACTACGGGGCGGTTCTGGCTTGCCGGCGTCCGCGCTCGATCCACCGGCTGCCCGCGACGCGACGTTCGGATACCGTTGACGAGCGGCGCCGCCTGTGGGGTTGGTGCATTGAACGCGCATCCCGACGAGGGAACCCGCTGTGACACGCACCGATGCCACAAACGCGGCTACCCGCCGCCCGCGAAGCGCCCGAACGTTCTTACCGGAGGAAGTGCGCTAGCCCAACCCAGGAGTTAGCTGGGCGTCCGATCGACGTCCTGCGGAGACGGAAGTCACCGGGGTAGGGCCAGAATGATCAGCGCCGACCACAGGACGTGGGAGACGGCCGGGGCGAGAATGCCGCCGGTCGAGCGTCTCTCGAGAGCGGTCACTGCGCCGAGCACAACCGATGCAGCCACCAAGGCGAGGTTGCCGGTCGCAACGGTGACAAGGGCATAGGCAAGAGTGGTCCATACGACGGCGTGTGGTCCCCGGACGGCGGAATACAGCGCTCCCCGGAAGAACATCTCCTCCCCCAGGCCACTAAGCGTAGCCACGACGACGAGCCAACCGGCGGGGCCGTTGTCAGCTCTCGAGAGGATCTGATGAAGAGCGCCGGACAGGACCGGAATCCGCCGGGCGACGAGGTCAGTCGCGAAGAACAGCCCGTAGAGCAACACGCCGACACCGGCAGGTGCGAAGAGCTCCCGGGCGCCGTCGGGACGATTACCGCGCCGCCTGAGGCACAGCGGACCCGAGGCCAGGCTTCCGACAATCCACACCACCGTCACCGCGGCGGCCAGCAGGTAGAACGTGGGCGACGCGGGCGGAGCGTCGAGCGTGGCACCGAGCATAAGGGCACCGACAACCATTGTTATCGCCGTGACGACCCGCCGCCGCTTGACGATCGCCGGTTGTTCGTCGAGCTCTGGCTCCATGGACGGTGCAAAGATGTCAGGGAGCCACATGGTTCAACGTCCCGCCCCGGCGCGCTCCACGCTCCCGGAGAGCGTCGGCGGCCGCGTCAGCAAAACCCGCCGGTCGCATGTCGAGCATCTTCCAAATGCGATCGTCGCGGGCGACCACCTCGTTGCTGAGCGAGTCGACAAGTGCTCTCGCCGTGATCAGGTCAACGTCGGTGATCAGCCGGAGCCATCGAGACGACAGCCGTGGGGAGAGGAACGGGACAGGGAGGATCAGCTTTCGGCGGGCCGTCATGGTCGCCACCGTCGACAGCATCTCTCGGTATGTGAGGACATCGCGTCCTCCGATGTCGAACGTCTGAGATATCGCTTCGTGGCTGCCGAGTAGACCGCAGAGCGCTCTGACAGTGTCGGCCACGCCGACGGGCTGGCAACGGGTGTCTACCCAGCGCGGGGTGATCATCAGCGGAAGGCGTTCGACGAGTTGCGCGAGGATCTCCCAGCTGATGCCGCCGTCACCTATGACGATACCGGCCCGAAGGACGGTGGTCGGCACCTCGGCGGCTAGCACGGCTTCGACTTCACGACGGCTCCGGAGGTGGGGCGAGAGGTCGTCCGCCGCGTCGCCGAGGCCGCCGAGGTAGATGACCTGGCTCACGCCCGCATCGGCCGCGGCGGTCGCGAATGCCCGGGAGCCGTACCTGTCGCGCTTGGCAAAGTCCGGAGAAGCAAGGGAGTGCACCAGGTAGTAGGCAGCGTCCACACCGGCAAGCGCCGGTCCCAGGCTCCTGCCATCGTCGATGTCACCAAACACAGCTCGCCCGGCACCGCTGTATGCGTCGGGACGCCGTGTCATCGACCGGACCGTGACTCCGCGCCCTTCCAGAGCTCGGCTGAGCGCTGATCCGATGAAACCCGAAGCTCCGGTGACGAGGACTTCCACATCGTCAGGGCTACCCAGGGCATCAGACATCCAACCTTGTCTCGTCTCACCGATCAAAACCGAACTCTCGACGACAACGACTCAACGGCGATGCAATGTGGGGGTGCCCTGCCTGAATGTTGCGCCTCGTCAAAGCGCTTTGTGACCTGTGGCCTCTCGCCCGACTCATGTGACGGGCCGCGAGGCCTCCTTCCGCTATTGCGGTGTCCAGACCGAGCCCGTAGAGGTGATCACCCGACAGCCCTGGCAGTCCTGTTCGCGCTTGTCGGCGTCTCTCGGGCCATGGTCGAGACTGGCGAAGGCTCCTACGCCGCCGAACTGCTCCCGACCACATCCGTGGCAGAGGCTTCGGTTTGCTGGCTTGGTCGACGGCCTCGGCGAGGCCACGTGGTCGTCGGTGTCCTGTTCACCGAGGCCAGCCCAGCCGCCGGATTCAACTTCGCCGCGGCACTCTCCGACGCCCGCGTCGTCAGGCAAGATCACCCGCCGCCGGCTCAACCCCGCCGGCGACCGCCAAGCCAACCACGCGCTCTGGCGGATCGTGCTGTCCCGCATGAGCTTCGAGCCCCGCACCCGCGCCTACGTCGAGCGGCGCCTCCTCGAGGGAAATCGAAGATGGAGATCATCCGCTGCTTGAAGCGTTACGTCGCCCGCGAGGTCTACCCGCTCTTGCAGGAACAGGTCGCCGACTGACGCACGCGTTCACCGGGAGCGGCCTGACCCTCTAAGTGCCTGCCGCGCTCCGGCGCTGACCTCCTATCGACATGTCGGCCGCTCCCGGGCAACAGCCTCAACGATCAGCTGGCAGGTGACCTGATAAAAGCCTGCCCTCCCAACCGGAGTGGCCCTTCCCTGGCTTGTCCGCAACACCAGCGACATCCATACAAGCTTCGTTATGCACTCCGGAACGTGACGCAACCGCGCCGTGCTGACAGCTCAGACGAGTGGGCGGGCGTAGCCGATCCAGTTCTCCACTCTCGGCAAGCTCAGCCTCAACACCTGCCCCTACGTGACCTGGGTGCCGGCGCGGGCCGTGGACCCGGATCCACTCCGGGCACTTGCATTTGACCCAAGTGGGGGAACGTCGCCCGGGCAGTAGCGGCCGTCGACACGTTTGGCGATGATGCCCTCGTGGCCGTGTTCGACCAGCCCAACGCCCAACCCCGCTGTTCCTCCGCCCCACCACGCCCGCAAGCATGATCCACCAGACCCTCAAGACGGGCGACACGAATGGGCTCGCCCGTCTCCTCTTCAGCACTCCTGTGCCCGGCCACCGGCGCTCGTTGTCCGCCAGGGATCATCAACCCGCTCGCTGCCAGCTACATCTTGCGGATGCGAAGGTACCGCCGGGCATCTGAGACCGAGAACAACGCCGTTACGGCCGCCACCAGAACTCCAGTCCCAGCCAACGCCGTTGCAATAATGCCGACTACACGCACGTGGATCACACTCCTCTGCTCGTTTTCATCTCGAGTACGGAGTTTCCACACCCGGGATAAATCTTCCCACAAACAACATGTCGCCGTGGGGCAGAGCACCCGCTCGCGACTACACCCGCCGGCCGCACATGCCATCGCGGCACGCCCGCCAGAGGCGCTCGACGGTGCAGAGTGACGTGACAGGGTGAACGCGTCCTGACCGCGGGAATTTGGAACCACTTCGTCTTCCTGATTTCTGGCTGCCATGGCCGACGGCCAGGCTTTGGCGGGGGGAGCCCATCGTCGCGAGCTGACCGCACGGGCATCGCCGATTGAGCGCGTGGACCCGACATCGCCCCGGCCATCTGGGGAGCAGAACCGGGGCGACGAGGTAACTACCGATCGGCCGACGTCGACCGCTGATTCGTTCAGACGGCCGCTTCCTCCCCGTCGAGCTGGCGGATGATCGCATCGAACGCGCCTTGCCAGTCACGTGTAGCAGACCACGTCGCCACCTTCCCCCCGGCCGAGGACGGCTCGATTGTCACCGGCCCCAGCGGGCGCCCGGCGCGCCGGGCCGACCTGTCCGACGCGTGGCGCGCCGCTAAGGCGAGGACGGGCGTCGATCCCGAACTGCACATTCACGATCTGCGTCACCACGCGGCCACGCTAATGGCACGCATGCCGGGCATTACAACCAAGGAGTTGATGGCCCGGATCGGCCATGCGTCGCCGCGCGCCGCGCTCATCCACCAGCCCGCCACAGCCGAGCGTGACCGCGCCGTCGCCACCTTCCTCGACGAGCAGCTCGCAGCCGTGGAACGACGGCCGCGGGCCGATGTGTACCGCTCCGCCGCACCGGGACCAATCCCGCCGCGGAGTCGTCGCGGAGTTGACCCGTCCGGAGAGCGCTGGCCACGGTAGTGCTTACCCTGTGTGACCAGCGGACTTTCTTTGGAGGCGGCGAGCGGAATCGAACCGCTGTACAGGGCTTTGCAGGCCCTTGCCTAAGCCACTCGGCCACGCCGCCACGCACCGCCAGTGCGGCGCGTGACGACTCTACCCTCCACTTCTCGCTCGCCGACGCCGAGAGTTTGGGGATGATCGGGATTGGGGAAGGGCAGGGGTATGGGCGTTGGCGGTAGGGCCGTGGCACGTGCCGGTATCCCCATAAGAGATGGCAGCCATCTGCATAGACTGTTGGACAGATGCAGCCTCGTAGCGCACTGTATATCCGATGCCTGCTGACCCGCAGCTTCCGACGAGTAGCGGCCGTCCGTGGGCACGTCAGGCCTGGATGGCCCACGCCATCTGCGCCGGCCGGACGGAGCTGTTTTTCGCCCCGCCCAACGAGCGCGAGCCGGCCCGGCTCGTCCGCGAAGCCGCCGCCCGGATGGTCTGTGCCGAGTGCCCGGTGCTCGCCCAGTGCCGCCGCTACGCGGTCGAGTTCGGCGAGCTCGGCTTCTGGGGCGGGCAGAACGACGACGAGCGGGCGGTCGCCCGGCGCCGTCTCCGCCGCGTCGCCTCCTAGTTAGCCACCGCACTCCAGTCGCGAGGCCGCGCAGACGGCGCCCTCCTGTGCCAACCAGAGGGTCTCACCAGTGACGGCCAGATCCACGGGGGCATCTCCGGAGATTGCCTTGCGGTACTCGATCGTGGCCCGGCGCACCGGCCGGGCCGCCCTGACCTCTTCCACGGCGTGGAAGTAGGCAGCGTTGTTGACGTGGCCCAACAGATCGAGGTCGCTGCGCCGCAGCGGCCACCTCGCCCAGGTGACGGCCGCCGGTGGGTCTGGCAGGGTCAGGCGGGCGGACACCCGGCGGCCTCCGGCCACATCGTCGTAGGCCTGGTGAAAACGGCCGGTGAGCCGAGCCGGCCTCCCTTCGCCGTCCACGGGCACCCAGACCGCGGCGGTCTCCACCGACGCACTGGCGGAGCGGACCGTCGTGCGTCGCTCGGCCCACCGGCTTCCCGTTCCGGAACACCATGTGGTGAGCTCCACCTCTTCCCCCCGCCGCGGCAGTGCCGCGCCCACCTCGATCACCAGCCGGCGCACCACCCACGCCAGGGCGTCCTCGAGGCCGGCATCCCGAGCGTCGTCGGCGGCTACGTCCTGCAGATAGGCCGCCAGCGCGTCCAGTCTCAAGCCGCCGAACGGGTCCGCGTCCCCCAGCCGCACCTCGCGCACCGCCCAAAAGCGCCGGCCAGTGGCAGGCATCGGCACCAGGTCATCCATGGTCGCGGACGCTACCGGCCTGTTGACAGGTCACCGAACCAGGCGTAACGTCCTCGACCCCGTCGCAGCGCCATCGGCCCCGGGCGCGCGTCCGCGGGAAGGAGACACATGGCGGTCGCCGACGACGACCTCGATACCGAGCAGGCGCGGGTCGACTACGCCTACGGCTGCCTGGAGGCGATGCGCGAACGGGCAACGGAGCTGCGCGACGACACCGACCCGGTGAGCTTCCCCGAGCTGTTCGCCGCCTTGCAGCGACGGGTCTCCGTTTTGGGCGACAACGGACGGGCTCTTTGCTTCGGCCGTATCGACGAGGACGGCGGACCGACCTGGTACATCGGCCGCCGCCACGTGGAAGACGACGCCGCCGACCCCGTGGTGGTGGAATGGCGCACTCCGGTCGCGGCGCCGTATTACCAGGCAACGCTGGGGGATCCGCATGGCCTGTCGCGCCGGCGCCAGTTCGTGGCCGACGGCCGAAACCTGCTGTCGATGGCCGACGACCGCTTCGCTCGCGCCGGAAGCCCGCAGCCGACCGAGGGGCTGCGGGTGCGTGGCCGGGACGCCCTGCTTGCCGAATTGGATCGGCGCCGCACCGGCGAGATGCTCGACATCGTCTCCACCATCCAGGTTGAGCAGGACGCGATCATTCGCGCCCCGCGCCCCGGGATCATCGCCGTGCAGGGCGGTCCCGGTACCGGCAAGACCGCCGTTGGCCTCCACCGCGCTGCCTTCCTTCTTTACGGCAACGACGCGCTGGCCCGCTCCGGGGTGCTGGTGGTCGGCCCCAACCGGATGTTCTTGCGCTACATCGCCTCGGTCCTCCCCTCCCTCGGCGAGGAGGCCGTCGTGCAGACGACACTCGCCGACCTGGTCCCCGAGGTCCGGGTGCGGACCGGCGAAAGCCCGGATGCGCAGCGGGTCAAGGGCGATCTCCGCATGGCCTCGGTACTGGCCCGCGCCCTCGCCGGGCGTCGCCAACCGCTGGAAGCGGATCTCGAGCTCTTCGTTGGCAGCGTCCGGTTCGACCTGCCATTGGCGCACGCCAATGAGCTGGCCCTCGCCATGACCCAGCGAAGCCTCCCCTACTCCTCGGGCAGAGACTCGCTCCGAGAGCAACTGTTGCGCGCCGTCTACGACGGTTACGTTGAGCGCGCCGGGCGGCTAGCCGCTCCCGAGTTCGCGGGTCTGGCGCGCGCCCTTCGTTCGCACAAAGCCTTCCTGGCCGCCCTCGATCGACTCTGGCCCGCCGTGTCTCCCGCTACCCTCGTCCGCGACGTGCTCACCAACGCTCGGGCCCTCGAACGAGCGGCGGACGCGATCCTCGTCCCCGCCGAGCGGGCCGTGCTCCACCGGAAGGCGGCACGAAAGCTCGACGACGAGCGATGGACGGAGGCCGACGGCCCGCTGGTCGATGAAGCCAAGGAGCTAGTCCTCGGCCAGTCCCGGACCTACGGCCATGTCGTCGTGGACGAAGCGCAAGACCTGTCGCCGATGCAGCTGCGCATGCTCGGCCGGCGCTGCCCGAGCGGCTCCATGACCTTGCTCGGCGATTTGGCTCAGGGCATTGGCGTATGGGCCCACGATGACTGGCAGAGCGTGCTCGACCAGGTCCCCGCGCCGGACGGGGCGCGCATCGAAAGGTTGTCGCTTGGCTACCGGGCGCCGGCCCAAGTCCTGGAACTGGCCAGCCGGCTCCTCGCCGTTGCGGCGCCCCAGGTGGGACCGACCGAATCCATCCGGGCTGGCCGCACCGAGCCGACACTGCTGCGCGTCGGCGACGACGACATGATGGCCGCCGAGGCTGTCGCCGAGGCCGGTCGGCTCGCCCGCGATCACTTCTCGGTCGCCATCATCACGCCGACGGTCTTCGTGCCGCTTGTGCGCGCTGCTCTCGGTCAGGCGACCCTCGACTGGGCGGACGCCTCAGACGCGGGCCTCGAGCACCGCGTCACCTTGCTCCCCGCGCCGTCGTCGAAGGGGCTCGAGTTCGACGCCGTCGTAGTTGTCGAGCCGGCGGCTGTGGCCGAGGATGCGCCGCGGGGATTGCGGCTGCTCTACGTCACCATGACCCGGCCGACCCAGCACCTCTCCATCGTGCACCGCCGCCCCCTGCCGGAGGCTCTCCAGGGACGCTGAACAGCAGCCGCGTCACGGTTCTTCGGGCGAGCCCTCATTCTGCGCCGGCTGGGTCCCACCCCAGCCGCGTCACGGTTCTTCGGGCGAGCCCTCATCACGCGCCGGCTGGGTCCCACCCCAGCCGGCTGTGGCATGCTGGTCGTTCGGCAGATCCTCCCCCGGGCGGATCTGTCCCAGCGAAGCGGATGCAAGTGCGGAGCGTCAAGCTCCCAGGGCTGCCGGCACATTGACAATCGAGTCGAGAAGGAGCGGCGGACGAGACGGCCCCCAATCCTCGTGGGAGGGGGTGTCCCATGAAAAAGAACACGAACTCCAGCAGTCGCGTCCGCCTTATCGCTGCAGTGACCAGTCTTGCCTCAGTGCTGCTCGCCGGTGGTGCCGGCTTCACCATCGGGGGTAAATAGATCGAAACCCAGCGTAAGCCCGATGATTCGTCCTGCTTTCGGCCGTTTCACCGCCCGCCTTCTCGACTCGGTGCCAGCCCTCACCTACCATTTCCCCTGGGGAACACCTGGGGACCATCCTGGGGATAGGCATCCCGCCGGCGGAGCAGGAACGAGGGGCCGATGACAGAAGGGCCAGCCGACAGCGCACAGCGTCAGCTCCGCCTACGCCTGCTCACGGTTTGTGCCGTGGCGAGCGCGCTGGGTGTCGCCGTTTGGCTGGGCCACCGAGCCGTCGGCCGCCCCAATCTTGGCATCGTCATCCTCTTCGGCGTGGCCATGATCCTGGCGGAGAACGCGGCCGTGGTGCTTCCGTCCACCCTCAGGGTCAGCCCGAGCATTCTCCTGGTGCTGGCGGCCATCGCCGCCTTCGATGGGCGGGGAACCACCGTCGGCGCATTGCTGGTCGGTGCGTGCGGCCCGCTGGTCTTCAGTCACCTCCGCCGTAAGCGCTTCGCGGTGGTGGGGTTCAACTGCGCCCAGTACGCCTTGTCGGCGGTCGCCGCCGCCGCCGTCTACGACCGGCTTCGCGCCGCGGGTGCGCCCGCCGTGGTCGCCGCGGTTGTCGCCGCGCTGGCCTTCGCGCTGGTCAACATCGCGTTGGTCCTGCCGACCGCGGTCGCCGAATCCGGCACTCCGGCGCGCTCCCTCCTGGCCGACATGTTGCCGGCTCTTCCCAACTACGTCGCCTTTGGCCTGCTCGGTGCCCTGCTCGGCCGGCTGTATGCCGATGCCGGTCCCGCCGCGGCAGTGGCGGCGTTGGCTGTCGCCGTCATCGCCCGCTCCGCGTTCGGGACGCTCCTCCAGGCGCGGCAGGCGAAACTCGGCCTGGACGCAGTCCACGGCTTCACCGCCGGGCTGGATCACACCGGCGACGGACACGCCACCGTCTCGGCCGTACTGGGCGAAGCTCGTCGTCTCCTGCGGGCCGAGGTGGCGGAATTGGTGGTGCTCCGCGCCGGCGACCCCGATGCCATCCGCACCATGCTCGGCCCGTCTGGAGCACTCCAGCAGGAACGGATCAAGGGACCGGTCCGGGAGCTCAATGCGGCCAGCGAGGGACCCGTCCTCGCCTCATCCTGGGACCGTGGCCTGTCCGACGTGATGATCGCCCCGCTGCGCGGGGACGGCGGTGTCGTCGGCTGCCTCTTGGTGGGAAACCGTCTCCCCGAACTCGGCCCGTTCGAGACCGGCCACCTCGCCATGTTCGAGACGGTCGCCAACCACGCCGCCGTCGCCCTCGAGAACGGCCAGCTCATGGACCGGATCCGCTGGGACTCGCTCCACGATCCGCTGACCGGGCTGCCGAACCGAGCGTGCTTTAGCGATCTTGTCGACCGCGCCGGAGCGTCCGGCCAGCTCGGCGCCGTCCTGCTCATCGACCTCGATCGCTTCCGCGATGTCAACGACACGTTGGGTCACGATCACGGTGACAGCCTGCTCGTCGCCGTCGCATCCCGCCTGACCGCGGAGATCGGCGACCGGGGCCAGGTCGCCCGGCTCGGCGGTGACGAGTTCGCCGTGCTGCTCAACCAGTCGGTCAACGGCGACGCCGCCCGAGAGGCCGTCGGTCTGCTGGCCGCCCTCGACGACGCATTCGAGATCGACGGTTTCGCCCTGGAGATCACGGCCAGCATCGGGATTGCCCTGCTCCCCGTTCACGGTCGTACCGCGGTCACCATCCTGCGTCGGGCGGACATCGCGCTGTATGCGGCGAAGGCCGAGCACAGCGGCTGGGAGGTCTACCGGGTCGACCGCGACCGCTCCAGCCGGCAGCGGCTGGCGCTGGCCGGCGAGCTGCGACGAGCTATCGCCCGTCGAGAGCTTCAGGTCCACTACCAACCCAAGGCCGATCTGCGTACCGGCGTCGTCACCGGCATAGAGGCGCTCGTACGGTGGCCACATCCTCAGCACGGCATGTTGATGCCGGACGATTTCATCGCCATCGCGGAACACGCCGGACTCATCCGGCCTCTCACCATCTTCGTCCTACGCGACGCTGCCCGCCGCTGCCAGACACTGCGCGCCCAGGGCTTCGCTTTGAACGTCGCCGTGAACCTCTCGGTGCGCTCCGTCCTCGACGTTGGCCTGCCCGACATGGTGGGCAGCATCCTGCGGGAGGCCGGCCTCGGTGCAGGGTCCCTCGTGTTGGAGATCACCGAGAGCAGTGTCATGGCCGACCCGGCCCGCAGCATCGGTGTGCTCGGGCGGCTGTCGTCGCTTGGCGTGCACATCTCGATCGACGACTTCGGGACCGGATACTCGTCGCTGACCCACCTGCGGCGGCTGCCCATCGACGAAGTGAAGATCGACCGGTCGTTCGTGGCCGGGCTGACCTCCGACGTAAGTGACGCGGTTATCGTTCGGTCAACCATCGAGTTGGCCCGCAACCTCGGGCTCCGCGTCGTCGCCGAAGGGGTCGAGGATGAGGCCACCTGGCTGCGGCTGGCGGACCTTGGTTGTGATGCGGCTCAAGGTTTCTATCTGAGCCGCGCCGTCACCGGGGAGGCCCTGACCGACTGGCTGCAGTCGGACCGAACGATCCGTCCGACGGCATAGCGTTCCGCAGGTGGACTGTCCCGCCTGCGGACGAGCCGAATGCGGAGGCTCGCCGGTTCTGCCGGTCTTGTGGCGCGGCGCTGACACCCTCATGCGGACGCTGCGGAGCCCGCAACGAGGCCGGTGACCGTTTCTGCGGCAACTGCGGCGACCCACTGGAAACGCCCGCGGTAAGAGCCGCGACGGTCGCCACCCTGGAGGGCGAACGCCGCCAGCTCACTGTCATGTTCTCGGACCTGGTCGGCTCAACCAGCCTGGCCGACAAGCGCGACCCCGAAGACGTGCAAGAGGTCCTTCGCTCCTACCACGAGGCGGCCGCGGCCGTCGTCGAGGACTTCGGGGGCATGGTGGCGCAGTTCCAGGGTGATGGGATGCTCGTCTACTTCGGTTATCCGCACGCCGACGAGGGAGCTGCCCGGCAGGCGGTCGCCGCCGGCCTGGGCATCGTCGACGCGGTGAGCAAGCTGGCTCTCGCCAGCCGCGTCGGTGTACACACCGGGCTGGTCGTGGTCGGCGAGCTCGGGGCTCGGGGAAAGGGTCGAACCGACGACATCGCCGGCGAGACGCCGAACATCGCCGCCCGAGTGCAGGCGCTGGCGGAACCGGGGCAGGTGATCATCACCGCCGCCACGGCCGCTCTCATCTCGGGATTCTTCGAGCTCGGGCCCGCCGCAACGACCTCATCTTGAACTCTGACGTTCTGCACCACATCGCTGAGTTCTTCTACTTCCTCGGGATCGCGGCCACGGCTGCGGCGTTGGTCTTATTGGCCCGGGCCATCGGCGAGAGCCCCGAACTGGGTCGCCTGATCGCCGGCCTCGCCATTGGCACGGCCGTGGCCCACGTCCTGCAATTCGGGTGGCTGCTGGACGTCACGCCGATGGAGAACTTCGGTATCGTCGGCATCGTCCTGCAGGTCGTCCTCTTCGCCGTGCTCGGCATCCATCTCCTGCGAGCCGCGCCCACTCTCGCGGTAGCCCCGGTAGCCGACACCCCGCCGGGGCGCTGATGGCGATGAACGTGCGCTACGGGACGCCGGCGGGGCGCTGGGTGCTCCTCGCCACGGTCCTCGGGTCGGGCATGGCCGCGCTGGACGCCACCGTGGTCAACGTCGCCTTGCCGACCATCGGCAGAGACCTCGGCGCCGGTGTCGCCGGGCCGCAATGGGTGCTCACCTCCTACCTGCTCACGCTGGCGTCGCTGATCCTTCTGGGCGGCTCGCTCAGCGATCGCTTCGGCCGCCGCCGGGTATTCCGGGCGGGGGTGATCTGGTTCTCGGCGGCGTCATTGCTATGCGGGTTGGCGCCCAATCTGGCCACGCTCATCGCCGCCCGCGCCCTCCAGGGCATCGGCGGTGCACTGCTGACGCCGGGCAGCCTGGCAATCATCGAGTCCTCGTTCGCGCCCGACGAGCGCGGCCGCGCCATCGGCGCGTGGTCCGGGCTCGGTGGGGTGGCGTCGGCCATCGGCCCGTTCGCCGGTGGGTACCTGGTGTCCGCCGTCTCCTGGCGCCTCGTGTTCCTCCTCAACCTCCCGCTGGCGGCCATGGTCCTCGTCGCCACCCGCCACGTGCCGGAAACAAACGACCCGATGATGGCCCCCCAGTTGGACCTGGCCGGGGCATTCCTCGGCGCGGCCGGACTGGCGGCTGGCACCTTCGCTCTCATTGAGAGCCCCGGCCATGCGGTGAGCAAGACGGTGATCGCGCTGGCCGGCGTCGCCAGCATCGGTTGCCTGGTCGCCTTCGTGCAGGTGGAGCGGCGATCCTCACATCCGGTGCTGCCCGTCGACATCTTCAAGTCACGTCAGTTCACGGCCGCCAACCTGGTAACTGTGCCGATGTACGCCGCCCTCGCGGGTGTCTTCTTCCTGCTGGCGGTGGACCTCCAGCAGGTATTGGGCTACTCACCACTCGAGGCCGGCGCGTCACTGTTTCCGGTCACCGTCATCATGCTGTTGCTGTCGTCGCGCGCCGGGGCCATGGCTCAGCGCATCGGCCCCCGCCTACCGATGACGGCCGGACCGCTCGTCGTCGCCGCCGGCCTCCTCCTCATGCATCGCATCGGCAAGGGCGGCAGTTACGTGACGACCGTGCTTCCCGCGCTCGTGGTGTTCGGACTCGGCTTGTCTCTCGTCGTGGCCCCGCTCACCTCCACGGTGCTTCAGGCCGCCGACGCTCGTCACGCCGGTATCGCGTCGGGCGTGAACAACGCGGTGGCCCGCGTCGCCGGGCTTCTGGCCATCGCCGTCCTGCCCCTGCTCTCCGGCCTCACCGGATCGGCGTACCGCGATCCGCACCGTTTCTCGGCCGGGTTTCACACCGCCATCCTGATCACCGCCAGCATGGCCGTCGCCGCCGGCGTCGTCGCGGCGGTGGGCATCCGCAACCCGCCGCCCTCGCAGAGCGCAGCCGCCCCTCGGTCGCACTGTGCGGTGGACGGGCCGCCGCTCTCCCATCTCGATCCATCCGCGGTGTAGTGGGCGGCCACGCCGTTGCATGATGGTGGGAACCCCCCGAAGGAGTGCGTATGGAACCGATCGAGCCGCCGCGCCCCGAGCCACCCCCGCTCGGGGCGCCCCCGTCTGAGCTCGGCGCCGATGGCCTGGACCGGAACAACCGGCGCAGTGCATGGATCGGCGGCGGCGTCGCCGCCCTCATCCTGACGGGTCTGCTCGGTTACATCATCGGACTGCAGGTAGGCCGCAATCAGAATTCGGCGTCGGTGGTCACGGGTTCTTCGTCCACGGGTCTGGCCACACCGAGTCCGACCTCGAAGCGCGCGGTCACCGGATCGATCACAGCGGTGAACGCGACCCTCATCACCGTTACCGACCAGAGCGGATCGAAGGTCACGGTGGAGCTGACACCGCTCACGACCATCCGGGTACTCGACTACGGATCGCCGGCCAGCCTCAAGCCCGGCGGGAACATCACCGTCATGGGCCGCCGGCTGTCGAACGGGACGATGCGCGCCAGGATGGTCACCGTCAACCCGGCCGGCCCGGCGCCCGTGCCCGGCCTCCCGACGTCGACACCCACCACCACGCCATGACCACCCCGACCCTTTCCCCATGTTCCCGTTGAAAGGATCCGGCCTGGTGCTGGTGGCCGCGCTCCTGCTCGTGCCCCTCGCGCCACCGGCGGGGGCGGATAGCGCCGTCCAGCCCGGCAACCGGCCCACCCCGATCCCGGGTGGTACCAACGGCCAGCTGCCATCGAGCGATCTCATCGGCGTGGCCCCCGGATGCCAGGCGGCCAGGGCAGCCGGTCCCAGTCTCGGGCTTCTGCTGTCGACGGCCAGGGGAAAGGGCGTCGCGCTCGGAACCGAGCAGTGTTACCGCCCGCTGGCCGACCAGGTGGCCCAACAGCAAGCGGCGACGGCGGCCGGCAACAGCGCCTGCGCCGCGGCCGTCGCCACCAGTCCGGGCGGACCGGTCGGTACCTCGATGCACGGCTGGGGCAAGGCGGCAGACTTTTTCGATGTGGGGGGCTCGGTTGCGTTCGGCTCGCCTGGCTATCTGTTCCTCCAGACCGACGCCGGTCGGTTCGGCTGGAACCATCCGGGGTGGGCCCAGCCCGGCGGCAGCGCCTGTCCCGAACCCTGGCATTGGGAGTGGGTGGGCGACGGCGGCACCCTCGGCGCCGCGCCCATCCGGGCGGACGTGGTGGCCTTGCTCCCGACCACCGACGACCAGGGCTACTCGACGGTGACCGGCCTCGGCGCGATGGTCAACCGGGGCGATGCCATCGACCGCGGGTCGGCGGCCGCCATCAACCTGAACTGGTTGGTGGTCGGAGCAGCGCGCACCGCCGGCAGCGGCTACTGGATGGTCGGACTCGATGGCGGGGTGTTCACCTTCGGTGACGCCGGGTTCTTCGGATCAACGGGCGCCATGCATCTCAACCAACCGATCGTCGGCATGGCCGCMACTCCGGACGGGGGCGGGTACTGGCTGGTGGCCGCCGACGGCGGGATCTTCACCTTCGGCGACGCCCGGTTCTTCGGATCCACCGGCAATGGGCCGCTCAATCGACCCATCGTCAGCATGGCGGCGACTCCGAGTGGCGTCGGGTACTGGCTGGTAGCGGCGGACGGGGGGATCTTCACCTTCGGCGACGCGCCGTTTGCCGGGTCGTTGGGCGGCCAGCCGGCGGCCCAGCCCGTCGTCGGGCTCGCCCCCACCCACTCCGGTCATGGCTATTGGACGGTTGGCGCCGATGGCACGGTGGCCGCGTTCGGCGACGCCGCGCCATTCGGTGCCGGCTGAGCTTTGCCAATACGATCGGCTCGCCGACACAACCATGGCCGCGAGAGATGAGGCTGGCGTGACCGCCGAGTACGAGACGCTTCTGTACGAAGAGAAAGATGGGGTGGCCTGGGTCACCCTCAACCGTCCCGACGTGCTGAACTCGTTCAACGCCCAGATGCAGCGCGAGCTGCGCGCGGTGTGGACGGGTCTGCGTCGTAACGATGACGTCCGGGTGGCGGTGCTCACCGGCGCCGGCGACCGCGCCTTCTGCACGGGCATCGACCGGACAGAGACAATGGGTGACTATCCCGAGGGAGAGCGCGTCGTCGGCTCGGGCTCGACGCCCTTCATGTTCGACGACCCAGGTCGCAACATCTGCCCGAAGCAATGCGATCTGTGGAAGCCCGTCATCGCCGCCGTCAACGGGATGGCATGCGGTGGAGCCTTCTACATGCTGGGGGAGGTCGAGTTCATCATCGCGTCGGAAACGGCGACGTTCTTCGACCCGCACGTGACGTATGGCATGACTGCGGCGTTCGAGCCGATCCACATGCTGCAGAAGATGCCGTTCGGGGAGATCATGCGGCTGTCGCTGTTGGGCAACCACGAGCGCATGTCGGCTCAGCGGGCCTACCAGATCGGCCTGGTCTCCGAGGTCGTGGCGCCGGACCAGCTACTCGAAGCGGCCGGCTGGGCGGCCGCCGCCATCGCGTCGGCTCCCCCGCTGGCCATCCAGGGCACGCTGCGGGCCATATGGGCGGGGCAGGAACACACGTGGAAACAGGCGCTCGACCTGGCCTATACCTACGTGGGCCTCGGGACCAGCCAGGACTCGATCCGGGAAGGTCAGGAGTTCTTCGCCTCCGGGAAACGCGTCGAATGGAGAACCCGTTAGCCCACGACGCGGGCTGGGCGCCGGCCCCGCCAGGTGCACGGACACCGCCGGGGTCCACGGACGCCGCCGGATCAGGAAATGTCGCGATGACCGATTGAACCCGACGACCAAAAACCGCCCGCTGGGAGGGCCAGGCTCCGCCAGGGGCGCCAGAGCCCTCAGCAGCTGCCTGCCGGTGGGGTCACAGACTCGGACTGATCAGGACCTTGCCCGTTGATTTCCGGTCGGCCACGCACTGCATGGCCAGGGCCGCCCGGTCGAGTGGATAGACCCCGCAGATGTGGGGATGCAGCTGCCCGGAGGCGAACAGGTCCATGATTTCTTGGCGGTTGCGTTGCATCACTTCGGGAGCATGCAGCGCGAAACCGCGGAACTCGAAGCCCTGCAAACTCACCCCTTTGAGCAACACCAGGTTCATCGGGATGCGGGGGATCTCTCCCGACGCGAATCCGAGGCAGACGTAGCGGGCCCCCCAGCGACAACTTCGAATGGCCGCCTCCGCGTGCCGGCCACCCACGGGATCGATGACGACATCGGCGCCGCCGCCGGGGCTGAGCGCCCGAATCCGCGCCTTCAGGTCCTCGGTCTCGTAGTTGATGAACGTCTCGGCCCCTTTTTGCCGGCACGTCTCCAGCTTCTCGGAGCTCGAAGCGGCGGCCACCACGTGGGCGCCGAGGCGATTGGCCAACTCGACGGCGGCCAGGCCCACTCCGCCACCTGCTCCCAGTACGACCACCGACTCGCCCGGAGTGACTTCGGCGACGATGCGCAGAGCGTGGTAGGCGGTGCTGTAGGCCACGCCGAAGGCGGCGGCTTCATGCAGGTCGACGTCGGGAGGGAGCACCCAGACAGCCTCTTGATGGGCGATGACCTGCTCGGCCAACGCGCCGACGAACACGGACCCGCACACCCGGTCGCCGGGTCGGATGCGGTGAACGTCGGCAGCGACGTCGATGACCGTTCCGGCGAACTCGCTGCCCGGAGTGAACGGCACGGGCGCGGAGATCTGATAGGTGTTCGCCACGATGAGCACGTCTGCGAAGTTGACCGCGGCGGCCTCCACCTGCACCCGGATCTGGCCAGGGCCCACATCAGGCGGCGGGACGTCCTCCACCACCAGGTCGGTGAGTGGCCCGTGGCGGTGGCAACGGACCGCCTTCATGTTCCGTGGGACGGGCGCCCGAGGGGCGTCGTACGTGCCAACTCCGCCGCCTGGGCCGCGCAGTTGAGCACGACGGCGCCAAACGCCTGCATCTTGGGATTGTCGGCCTCGCCTGTGACGGCGCGGGAATAACCACCTTCGAGGACGATCGCCAGCTTGAAGCCGGCCAGAATGATGTAGTAGTCGATGTCGTCGACGTCCCGGCCGCTCTCCTTGGCGTAGTACTCGAGCAGATCAGCCCGGTCGGGCATGCCCTCATAGTCGACATAGCCCTTGTTGGACCGATCTTCATTAGCGTTCGGCCAGCCCTGGAGGACCCAGCCGAGGTCGAGCAGAGGATCGCCTACCGTCGCCATCTCCCAATCGACCATGGCCGCCAGCCGGGCCGGGGCGCCGTGGTGGAACATCACGTTGGCGAACTGATAGTCCCCGTGAATGATGCCCGGCTCGTAGACGCGTGGCTTGTGCGTGCGCAGCCAGTCGGCGGCGACATCGAGTCCCGGCAGCTCGCGGAACTGGAACCCGGCGAGATGGGCCAGCCAGCGATCCACCTGCCGATCGTGAAAACCCTCCGGCTTGCCGAATCCCTCCAGCCCCTTCGCCCGCCAGTCCACCTTGGCCAGCTTGGCGATCCCGTCCACCAGCTGGTAGCCGAGTCCCGCCCTGGCGGCCAGATCGGTATCGAACGGCGCGGGCCAGTACACCATGCCCATCGGAGACCAGCCGTCCACCAACCCCATCAGATAGAACGTCGAGCCCATGACGCTCACGTCGTCGCAGGCGGCGATGGCTTGCGGGTGGGGTGCGTCCGTACCGTTGAGTGCGTGCAGGACGCGGTACTCACGCAACATGGTCTCGTTGCGCCCCTTGGGCACGACCCGAGGCGGGCGGCGCAGGACCATCCGCTCGTCGCCGCGGCGAACCTCGAAGATCTCATTCGAGGAGCCGCCCGAGATATAGCGCAGTTGGACCGGCTCGCCCGCCCCCGGCAGGCCGGCCTCATCCATCCACCGACCGAGCCGGTCCACATCGATGAGGCCCTCGGTCCGTTCCTCGTCCGTCGGAACCGGGGTGGCATCGCTCATAGCTTCTCCAATCGTGCGATTACGAGTTCCCGACGGCGTGCTCAAGGTAGGCGGCCAGTTTTTCCCGCGCCTCCTGCCGCTTGGTCGGCAGATGCGCCGTCGGCCAGAGTCCCGGTGCCGACTGGTAACCCTTGAGGACCTCCCGGGCGACGGTAACCTTGTGCACCTCGGTGGGACCATCGACGACGGCCATGATGGCGGCGGCCGTCCACATTCCGCCGAATGGCATCTCGTTGGATACCCCGAGGGCGCCGTGGACGTGCATGGCCCGGTAGACGACGTCCTGCATCACCTTGGGCGTGAGGAATTTGATGGCCGCGATGTTCTTGCGGACGCGTTGATAGTCCTTGTACTGGTCGATCTCCCAGGCGGTGTACAGGACCAGCAACCGGAACTGGGCCAGCTGTGCGTAGGACTCGGCGATGTCCGACTGAACCATCTGCTTGTCGGCCAGCAGGCTGCCTTGCGTCTCCCGGGACAGCACCCGCTCGCACATCATGTCCAGCGCGCGTTGGCATTGGCCCACCGTCCGCATGGCGTGGTGGACGCGCCCTCCGCCGAGCCGCGTCTGGGCGATGACAAAGGCCTGACCCTCGCCTCCAAGCAGGTTGTCGGCGGGCACGCGGACGTTGTCGTAGTGGATCAGCGCGTGCATGCCATCGTCGGAGCGCTCCCCCATGAGCCCGATGTGGCGCTCGATGTTGACGCCCGGAGTGTCGCTCGGGACGAGGAACATCGACATGCCCTTGTAGGGGCTGACGTCGGGGTTGCTTACGGCCATGACGATCACGAAGGCGGCGGTTCGGGCATTGGAGGAAAAGAACTTCCACCCGTTGATCACCCACTCGTCCCCGTCCCGTTCGGCGCGCGTCTTGAACTGCTTCGGGTCCGATCCCGCGTGCGGCTCAGTCATCGAGAAGCAGGAAAAGCACTCGCCTTCGAGCAGCGGTTTGAGGTACTTGGCCTTCTGGGCCTCGGTGCCGTAGTGGGCGATGATCTCGGCGTTACCGGTGTCGGGTGCGGCGGTGCCGAAGATGATCGGAGCCCATGATGAGGTGCCGAGGATCTCGTTGATGAGGGCGAGCTTGAGCTGGCCGAATCCTTTGCCCCCCAGCTCCGGCCCGAGGTGGGCGGCCCACAGGCCCTCGTCGCGGACCTCTTGCTTCAGCGGTTCGACGATGGGCCGCAGCTCGTCGTCGAGCGGGTAGTACGACCGGCCCCCGTACAGCAGGTCGAGCGGCTCGATCTTTTCGTCCCTGAACTGCCGGATCCAGTCCAGCTTCTCCTCGAACTCGGGCTCGGTACTGAAATCCCACGCCATCTGTTTCCCCTCCCGGGTTCAATGCAATGAGTATCTATCATGCAAGCTGTATGGGCGGCCAGGTCGGGTCCGGTCAGTTCTCCCGGTCGACGTCCGGGTACGGCTCCCGGAAGGTGGTCGGAATCGTCGGAGCCAGCCCGTCGAAGAGCTCCGTGGGCGGAGGCTGGCCCTCGGGCGCGCGCTCCGCCCGAGAGGCCATGATGCCCTCCCGCCGGCGCAGCGCATACATGCTCTCCCGGCGGCCCGAGTACTCCGGCGGCTGGCGGAGCATCCAGATAATGCCCTCAGCGGCCACCTCGCTCGGCTCCCACGTCGAACGATCCTGACCGGGCGTATTGGCCACGAATCCCTCCGACGCCACCGGGACGTCGATGCGGAAGCAGTTGACGGCGATCTTCCAAGGCTGGAGTTGGCAGGCGACGTCGACCGTCAGCCGCTCGAGCCCAACCTTGGCGATGCCGTACGACATGAGACCGGGGTGGGGGTAGAGGCCGGCTACCGACGAGACGTTCACAATGGCGCCCTCACCGCGCTCCTTCATGCCGCCGACCGCTTCGCGGATAGCGATCAACGGCGCCCGCAAATTGACCTCCATGATCAGGTCATGCCGTTTCAAGGGGATGTCGAGATCGCCCACGAACGTGATGGCGGCGTTGTTGACCAGCACGTCGAGGCGGCCGAAGAACTCCTGGGTTTTGGCCACCATGGCGACGACCTCGCCCTCCTCCGCCAGGTTGGTCACCACCGCCAGACCCCCTCGCCCGGTCGCCTCGATGCGGGCGACCGTGTCATCCAACGTTCCGGGGGTGCGCTGCGGCGCCTCCTTCGTGGCGCGAGCCGCGCACGCCACATCGCAGCCGGCCTCGGCCAACGCCACCGCCGTCGCCGCGCCGACGCCCCGGCTGGCCCCGGTGACCAGCGCTACCTTCCCGTCCAAGTCCATCGTTCCTCCTTGCCCCTCGGGCCGTCAGCCGGCCCGCCCACCCTGTTCTTGTAGATACCGATCTCGCAAATGCCGCTTGTAGAGCTTGCCGTTGGGATCCCGAGGAAGGTTGGGCTCGAAATCCACCGATCGCGGGCATTTGTAGCTGGAGAGGTGCTGACGGCAATAGGCGAGAAGTTCGGCTTCGAGCGCGGGTCCCGCCGCGGCGTGATCCACTAACTCGACGACCGCCTTCACTTCCTCGCCCATATCGTCGTTGGGGACCCCAAACACGGCGACGTCGGCGACCAGCGGATGACCGGCGAGTACATCCTCCGCCTCCCGGGGATAGATGTTCACGCCTCCGGAGATGATCATGTTGGCTTCGCGGTCGGTCAAATACAGGTAGCCGTCTTCGTCGAGGTAGCCGATATCGCCCAGGGTGCGCCAGCCCCGCTCGTTGGTCATCGCCGCCGTCTTGTCGGGATCACCGTGATATTCGAATGGCCGCCCGCCCTCGAAGTACACGCTTCCGACCTGGCCGGTCGGAAGCTCTTCGCCGTCCGGTCCGACGATGTGGGCGACCGTGCGGGGGCGGCCGACTGACCCGGGGTGGGCCAGCAACTCCTCGGGCCCGATCCAGGTGGAACCGATGTCCTCGGTGCCGGCGTAGTACTCCTGGATGATCGGCCCCCACCATTCGAGCATCTGTCGCTTGACGGGCACCGAGCACGGGGCGGCGGCGTGAACGACGAAGCGCAGACTGGAGAGGTCGTAGCGCTCCTTGTCGGGTAGCCGGAGCATGCGCGCGAACATGGTCGGAACGAACTGCGCGGCCGTGACCCGGTGGCGTTCGATGAGTTCGAGGCACTGGGCCGCGTCGAAATGCTCCATCACGACGACCGTTCCGCCGAGGCGGTGCACCGCCATGCTGCAGATCAGAGGGGCGGCATGGTAGAGCGGGGCCGGAGAGAGATAGACGGTGTCGCGGCCGATCCCGAGGGCTTCCCAGCCTACGGCCGTGGCCACCGCGGCTGACTCGGGATCCCCGAGGGTCCCCTTCGGAAGAGGCCGGCGGATGCCTTTGGGCCGGCCGGTCGTGCCCGAGGAGTAGAGCATCTCTTTGCCCTCGACTTCGTCCGGCAGTGGCTCGCCCGGTAGCGGAGCCACCGCCTCCTCGTAGGCGACAAAGCCGGGGGCCGCGGTTCCGAACATGAGGGGCGTGGTCACCCGGGACAAGTCGAGTGAAGACGCCACCTCCTGCATGGTCGATGTCGTGGCGAGCACCGTCGCCCCGCAGTCGTCAAGGATGTACTGGACCTCGGCAGGACGCAGGTGGCTGTTAATGGTCGTGTAGTACAGCCCGCCGCGCTGCGCGCCCCACGCCACCTCGAGATAGCGGGGGTTGTTCTCCATCAGGATGGCGATGTGGTCGCCGACGACGAGCCCCCGGGCACGCATGAGGCGGGCGAAGCGGTTCGATCTGGCGTCGAGTTCGGCGTAGGTCACCACCTCGTCGGACGCGCCCATGATGATGGCCGGGGCGTCTGGACGCTCTTGCGCGTGGTGTCGTGGGTGGTAGATCACGCTCAGCGCATTCAAGCGCGCTGCCGTTGCCGCTGTCGACCCCCCGTGCCTGGTGTCGATACAGTGTCTCCCCCAGCGTCGACGGGTGAAAGCAGGATGTACGAGAGCCGGCGGGCCAAACACATCCAGGACACACGGGACGCACTCATCGGCGCGGCCCGGCAGCTGTTCACCGAGAACGGGTACGCCAATGTCGGAACGGAGGAGATCGTGCAGAAGGCCGGGCTCACCCGGGGCGCGATGTACCACCATTTCCGGGGCAAGGCGGACCTGTTCCTTGCCGTCGTGGAGGAGGTCAGTGCGGAGGTACTCCGAACCGGCCAGGACCACCCGGCGGGCATCAGCGACGATCCCTGGCAGGAATACCGGCAGCGCAGCGACGCGTTCCTAGATGCGGCCACGCGCAACGCCGCCTACCGGCGGGTGGTCCTGATCGACAGCCCGGCGGTGCTCGGATGGCGATCGTGGTCAGAGCGCCGCGACGGATCATTCATGGCCGTGGAGCGGTGGATCCGGCGGGCGATCGCCGCCGGAGCTCTGGAGGACCAGCCCGTCGCGCCGCTGGCCGAACTGCTTATTGCCAGCGGCAACCAGGCGGTGATGTACATCGCTCACGCTTCGGACCCGCAAACCGCCCGTCGGGAGATGGGTGAGAGCCTCAACCGGATCCTGGAGGGACTGCGCCGCCGCTAGATCACACGGGAAGACCGAGACCGCGGGCGATCACGAGGCGCTGTATCTCACTGGTGCCCTCGCCGATCTCGAGGATCTTGGCATCTCGATACAGGCGGGCGACGGGTGTCTCCTCCATAAAACCGGATCCACCGAAGACCTGGGTGGCCACCCGCGTCGCGGCCACCGCCGCCTCACTGGTGTAGAGCTTGGCCATCGCCGCGACTTGCTTGAACGGTTTGCCTTGGTCCTTCATCCACGCCGCCTTGTAGGTGAGGTTGCGGCCGTTCTCAATGGCCACGGCCACGTCGGCCAGCGAAAAGGACACGGCCTGGAAACGGCCGATGGGCCCACCAAAGGCGTTGCGGTGCTGCGCGTACTCGACCGAATAGTCGAGGCAAGCCTGGGCGCAGCCGAGCGCGAGAGCCGAGATGGCGACCCGACCGTCATCGAGAATGGTGAGGAAGTTGTGGAACCCTCTCCCCCGCTCGCCCAGGAGGTTCTCGGCCGGCACTCGGCATTCGTCGAGCGTGATGCCGTGCGTGTCGCTGGCATGCCAGCCCATCTTGCGGTACGGGGGGTCGATGATGAGGCCGGGCGTGCCGGCGGGCACGACAAACGCGGAGATGGAGCGGTCTTCGGTGCGTGCCGTCACGCTTACGACCGAGGTTATGGGGGTGCCACAGTTCGTAATGAACGCCTTCGACCCGTTGAGGACCCATTCACCCGAGGCGTCATCACAGGCGGCGCGGGTGCGGGTGGCCCCGGCATCGCTGCCACCATCGGGCTCGGTCAGCCCGAAGGCGCCCAGGGCGCGGCCGGCGACCAAGTCCGGCAGCCAATGCTCCTTCTGTGCTTCCGACCCGAACCTGAAGATGGGATTGGCACCGAGCCCCACGCCGGCCGAGAGAGTGATACCCATCGACTGGTCGACCCGTCCGATCTCCTCGATGGCCACGCATAGGGACGTGAAGTCCCCGCCACCCCCGCCGTACTCCTCAGGAAAGACCAGTCCGAACAGACCGAGATCGCCCATGGCCCGCACCGCGTCGACCGGAAACACGTGGTCCCGATCCCAGCTCTGCGCATGGGGGGCGATGGCCGTGGCGGCGAAGTCGCGTACCACCAAGCGGAAGGCTTCGTGCTCATCGGACAGGTTGTAGTCCACAAGGTGCATCGTACGGCAGACCCCTCACGGGGTCAGCGGCACCACTACCTCCACACCGGCGGCCTTGGCCAGATCAGCGAGGTCGTCGATGATGTAATCGGCCAGACGGTCGAGATCCGGTACAAGCTCCCGGCAGCTCACCAAGCCGAAGTCGAGGTTGTCCAGATAGCTTTGCACCGTGATGTTCAGGCCCTGGCCATCGACGATGGTTGACACCGGGTAGTAGTGCAGGAGCCGCGCGCCTGCGGCGTAGAGCGGGAGGCGGGGCCCCGGAACGTTCGAGATCACCAGGTTGGCCGGCGGGCTTACCCGCTCGCCCAGTCGTAACCGAGCGGCCAGGCGCGTGGCTCGGGCGAAAACGGCCGGTGGTGAGAACTCTGCGAAGTCGGTCAAGGCTTCGGCCGGTAAGGCGTTGAACAGCTCTTTGCTGCTCACCATGGCGTCGTGCACTCTTGCCACTCGTATCAACGGATCCGCCTCGTCGGTCGGTAACACCGCCAGCAACCCGGAGACGCGGTTCGTCCACTTGTCGGTCTCGTCGCCGGTGCGAATCGAGACCGGGATCATCGCCACCAGCGGCGCGTCCGGGAGGGCGTCGTGGTCCTGAAGCCAGGTACGCAGTCCCCCGGCACAAACCGCCATCACGACGTCGTTGACCGTAGTCCCCACGGCATTCTTCACCGCCTTGACGGTGTCGAGAGATGCCGAGCGGAAAGCGAAGCGGCGATGGGGAGTGATCGTCCGGTTGAATGGTGTCCGGGGGGCTCGAAGCGTGGGCAGCTCCGGCGGCCGATCTCGGTCTTCGCCGCGGTGACGACCCAGGTTGAGCAGGGTCCCGAGCGGTCCGTGCAGGCTGCCGCGCACCTGGTCTGCTACCGCCACCAAAGCCGGATTCCGAGTGGCCCGGCCCAGATCCCGGGCCGTGCGGGCCGTGAGCAGGATGGCCCGACCCGGTTTGCGCAGCAAGCTGACGGCCGAACGGTTGAGAAGCTCGATGTCGGTCGGTATTCGCTCCGGCTTCCAGTCGTGGTCGGCCGCAGGGATGACCACGCCGTCCGGCTCGCTATCAAGCATGATGGTCAGAAGCTCGGCCCCGGAGGCGCCGTCCACGGTGGCGTGGTGGACCTTGGTGAGAACGGCGAAGCGATCGTCGGCAAGGCCCTCGATGACATAAGACACCCACAGCGGCCGCGTGCGGTCGAGCGGGCGTCCGATGATCCGGGCGACCAACGCCGCCAGCTGGCCGTCTTCCCCGGGCGGCGGGACCGCCGTATGCCGGACATGAAAGTCCAGGTCGAAGTGGGGATCCTCGATCCAGTACGGGTGGTCGATGCCGAAAGGAACCTCAACCATTCGCCGGCGCAACGGCTCGAGGAGATGCAGGCGCTGCTCGATCTGCGACCGCCATGCGGAGTACGGCTCGTAGTCGCCGGAGTCGGGACGCGCATACACGGACACGCTCGAGACATGCCCGAACTGTGACGGAGTCTCCATGTACAAGAAGGTGGCGTCGAGGCCCGACATCTGCTTCATGGCATTCCCCTCAATTGGAGAATGCCAGTCTATGGAGGCGCCGAGCATCGGACCGAACCGACGGCACGGGAGTACCGTTGGTCCCGTGCAGGTTTCTCTTCCCGTCGAGCTCGTCGGGGATGGTTTGCTGGTGCCCTGTCTCGACGGCCAGGAGCGGCCCTACCTGAATCTCGACGCGGCGGCATCCACCAACGCGCTGCCGTCGGTCGCCCGCGAGGTCATGGAGTTTCTCCCCTGGTACTCAAGCGTGCACCGCGGCGCCGGCTTCAAGTCTCGGCGTGCTACCCACGCGTACGAACATGCCCGCTCCTCGGCGCTCGGGTTCGCCGGGCGTAAAGACGATGGTGATGACATCGCCATCATCTGCCGAAACACGACGGAGGCCATCAACCATCTGGCCTACCGGATGCGCCTCGCCCGAGACGACGTGGTCGTCACCACCGTCATCGAGCACCACGCCAACCTGCTCCCGTGGGCACGCCTCTGCGAGCGTCGGTTCGTAGAATGCGGTGCCGACGGCACGTTCACCCTTGACGATGTCAGCTCCGCCCTTGACGGCGCGCCCCGACCGAAGCTCCTGGCCATCACCGCCGCGTCGAACGTGACCGGCTGGCTACCGCCGATCGACCAGATTGTCGACGCCGCCCATGAGCGGGAAATACCCGTCTTTGTGGACGCTGCCCAGCTCGCCCCCCACCGCCCGCTGCCGGCGGCCGCCGACTTTGTCGCCTGGAGCGGTCACAAGATGTACGCGCCCTTCGGCTCGGGCGTGCTGATCGGCCCGAGACAGAGCTTCACCGAAGGTGATCCTTTCCTGGCCGGAGGAGGAGCCGTCGATCTCGTCGACCTTGACGAGGTGGCCTGGACGGAGCCACCCGAGCGGGAGGAGGCCGGATCGCCCAACGTGATTGGCGCGGTTGCGCTCGACGCCGCCATCTCCGAGATCGGTCGGATCGGTTGGGAGGCCATCGCCGAGCACGACACGGCAATTGCACAGCGGATGCGCTCAGGCCTTGTCTCTGTGCCCGGGGTCCGACTCCTCGGCCCCGATCGAGCCGTGTCGACGTTGCCATTGGCCACCTTCACCATCGACGGCGCGCATCATGCTCTGGTCGCCGCTCGGCTGAGCGCTGAGCATGGCATCGGCGTCCGTCACGGGTGCTTCTGCGCCCACCCCTACCTGCTCCGATTGCTCGGCCTATCGGCGGCCGAAGTCTCGAAGTTCCGGGAGGATGTACTGCGTCACGACAAGCAGCAGGTGCCCGGCGCGGTTCGGGCGAGCGCCGGCTTGTCAACGTCGGTGGCCGACGTGGACCGCCTGGTGGCCGCCGTCGCCAGCATCGCCACGGACATCGCCAACGGGCGTCCACCCCCCGTCGACTACATCCAGGACGGGTACACCGGCGACTTCTGGCCGGCCGGTGATGCGGCCGGCTGGACGGCCGCCGAACGCACGCTGGGTGCGTCCTGCGCACGAGGATGATCGGGCCGGATGCTCAAAGAGCCGGATGGATGCATCGTCGGCCACAATGGGCCCAACTGAGGAGGCCCAACCAATGGCCAGTTCCGATCCCTGGACCATCATTCACGCCGAGCGCAAGGCCTTGGTTGCCGATCTGGAATTGCTGGCCGATGAGCAATGGACGACCCCGTCATTGTGTGCGCAATGGTCGGTGCGAGAGGTCCTCGGCCACATGACGGCGACCGCCCGGATGACGCCGGGCAAGTTCTTTGGCGCCTTCCTCGCGTCCGGCTTTCGGTTCAACGCTATGACCGCCAGGGACGTGGCGAAGGAGATGGAAGGAACTCCCACCGACACCCTGGCCAGATTCAAGGATCAGCTGACCACGACCACCCACCCACCGGGCCCGATCGACGCCATGATCGGCGAGACCGTCGTCCACGGTGAGGACATCCGCCGTCCGCTCGGCATCTCCCATACGTACTCGACCGAGGCACTTACCCACGCGGCCAGCTTCTACCGGGGCTCAAACCTCCTCATCGGTGGCAAGCGGCGCATTGCCGGATTGGCGCTCCAGGCCACCGACATCGATTGGTGGACAGGTGACGGCCCCGAGGTGTCCGGCCCGGTGGCGTCTCTGCTCCTGGCAATAGCGGGGCGCCAAGCCGCCCTGGAGGATTTGTCGGGCGAAGGCATGGCCGCGCTCACGGCTCGGATGTAGGGGGATCGATATGACTGAAGCCGTCCTCGTCCCACCCGCGCCCGGCATGTGGGAGTTGGACCGCAGCCACTATCCGGGCGGCACCACACCCATCCTGCAGTGGCTGATGGAAGGGTGCCCGGCCGGGATGCGGCGCGCCTTCGAGGAGTTCGGGATGCCGGCCGAGACGCTTGACGTCCGGTTCGTGGACGGGTTCATGTACACGCGGCTGCGTCCGCTGATTTCTCCCGACCGAGTGGTCACCAAGCTTCCGCCTCTCGCGATTTTGAAGCTCGTCGTTCGGTTGCACCCGGTCATGCGCCGTCGGGCCAAGCTGGCGGCTCGGGCTTTGGCGCAACGGCCGTGGCGCCAGGTCATCGCCGACTGGGAGCACACCATTCGACCTCGCCTCGAGCGGGAGAATGCGGCGTGGCGGGACGTTGACACGTCGGCTCTGAATGACGACCAGCTGGCGGATCACTTGGACTCGCTGCTCGCCTACTGCCGGACGAACTTCGAGCTGCACTTCTACCTGCACGCCTCCGATCTCGGCCCGACCGGCTTGCTCCTGCGCGATTGCCAGCGATGGGGCATCGCACCTCGAGAGGTGATTCCGGCCCTGACGGGCGCCTCCCCCTCGACGTCGGCGCCCGCGTTGGCCCTGTCGTCCCTGAGGCAGCTGATCGGAGCGACAGGCCGGCGGCCCGGCAGCCTCGACGACGTCCGGGCGGTGTCTCCGGATGCTGCCGCGCAGCTCGACGAGTATCTCCGCCGCCGAGGTCCCATGATGGTCAGTCGCTACGACCTCGATGGCCACACCCTGGAAGAAGAGCCCGACATCGTGCTGACCACCATCCTCGACGGCTCTGAGATTTCACCTGCTGGTGACGCCACGGCCGTCGCGACCGCCCTTCGCCAACGCGTCCCCGTCGAAGAACGCGCGCTCTTCGATGAGCGGCTGACCGAGGCGCGATCCGCCGCCGACCTGCGCGACGACAACGGACCCAATACCGTCGAATATCCCATAGGAGTGCTCCGCCACGCCCTGCTCGAGGCCGGCCGGCGGCTCGCATCCCGCGGCCGGATCGAGCGAGCCGAGCACGCATTGGAGCTCAAGCCCGCCGAGATCGGGCCACTGCTTCGCGATCTCGCCGGACCAACCGCCGAGGAGCTCGCTGCCCGGACGGTCCGCCGTCGACAGGTCGCCGAGCTCGATCCGCCTACCCGGCTCGGGCCCGAGGAGACACCGCCACCGCTTGAAGTACTGGCCCCGGCCCACCAGGTGCTGGTCGGAGCGGTGATGGCTGTCCTGGTCCATTTGGGCATGACCTCCGACCGGCGAGCCGAACCGCTGCAAGGGTTCGGCATCGGGACAACCACCTACCGCGGTCGAGCCCGCGTTGCCCTCGACCCGGAGGTGGCCCTCCAGGCGATGGAGCCTGGCGACGTCCTCGTTACCCGGTTCACGACGCCGGCGTACAACATGGTCCTGGGACTCGCCGGCGCCATCGTCACGGCCGAAGGCGCGCTCCTGTGCCACGCCGCGGTCATGGCCCGTGAACTCGGCATCCCCGCCGTCGTCGGGGCCCAAGGGGCGCTCCGCGAGATCTCCGATGGAGACATGATCGAGGTAGACCCCATAGCGGCGGTGGTGCGCGTCCTCTAGGCGCACTCAATACCTGGTCAACATGACCCGCCCGCGTGGGCTTAGCGTGTGCAAGTGCTGTTGTGCGGCGAGTGCGGAGCCAGACTGAGCATGTTGGGCTCCATCTGTCCGCGGTGCGGG
>JRHI01000680.1_pt1 | contig 34802 bp, 35 predicted proteins | sample 215371 | NCBI WGS metagenome assembly JRHI01 (sample SAMN02929681, study PRJNA255918) | sediment metagenome | biome: cave system; feature: Ice Cave; material: Sediment; isolation source: sediment from deep within a dark volcanic ice cave with no known source of... ...
AGGCGGGGGCGCGGGCCGATCGCCACGCGATCCTCGCGGCGCTGCGCGCCGGCCGGACGTTCATCTCGGCGTCACCGGCAGGGCCGCAGCTCTATCTGGACCCCGGGGGCGACGGCCTGATCGTCGGTGTGCGCGGTGGTGGCGGGTCGACGCTCGTCGTGCTCGGTGATGCCGTCGCGATCGCCGCCGCGGCGGTCCCCGGGGACCTGCCGCCCGACGACGAGTGGTCGTTGTCCGTCACGGTGCCGCGGGGAACCGCGTACGTCCGCGCCCAACTCGTCGGGTCGACAGGCAAGCTCGTGGCTCTGACGAGCGCGCTCTGGTGGCCCGCGGCGACCTGACCGGGCCCAACTCGTCGGGTCGACAGGCGAGCTCGTGGCCCTGACGAGCGCGCTCTGGTGGCCCGCGGCGACCTGACCGGGGCGTCCGACGATGCGGCGCTCGCCTTCGGTGTGGCCGCTAGCATCGATCGCGCCGCCCGCGCAAACGACGAATGACGAATGATGAGGAGGACCCGATGGCCGAGAAGCCCGATGTCACCATCCCGGACGGCCCGCCGCCGGCGGATCTTGGTACCGAGGATCTCACCCTGGGTACCGGCGCGGAGGCGACGCCGGGCAAGACCGTCGATGTGCATTACGTTGGCGTCAGCTGGTCGACAAAGAAGGAATTCGACGCGTCCTGGGGGCGCGGGAGCGCGTTCTCCTTCGCGCTCGGCGCGGGCCGGGTGATCAAGGGCTGGGACCAGGGCGTCGCCGGGATGACGGTCGGCGGCCGTCGGCGCCTGGTGATCCCGCCGTCGCTCGGCTACGGCGACCGCGGCGCCGGCGGCGCGATCAAGCCCGGGGAGACGCTCGTCTTCGTCGTCGACCTGCTGGGAGTCCGCTAGCCGGGACCAGCGCGGACTTCGGCGATGGGCGCGCACGCACGCATCGCCAGCCGCACCCCGGCGCTGTCGTTCCGCGTCGCGGCGACGACCCGCACGACCGCGATGTCGAGGCCCTCGGCGAGGCGCAGGAAGGCGGCGCGGGCTCCCGCCGGCGGACCCCAGTAGCCGACCTTCGCCAGCAGCGCGTCCGGTAGCGCCGCGGCGAGGGTGTCCTCGTCGGCTCCCTGGTCGCGTATCCGCTCGAGGGTGTCCAGAGCGGTCCCGAAGCCCATCCGCGCGAAGTTCCCGCGATAGCCCTTCGCCGGATCCGCGCCCGGGCGGGCCATCGCGTAGGAGAGGACCATCTTCGCGAGCGCGCTCCGCGCGGCCGCGGTGTCGGGATCGACGCAGACGCGGATGTACTGGTGTATCCGGACCGTCGCCGGATCGCGGCCCACCGCCGTCGCGCCTGCCGCGACGGTCGCGCGGCTCGCGGCGACGCGCTCGGGGTCGCTCCAGTTGAGCGCGGCGCCGTTGTAGCGCTCGCCGGCCAGTCGGAGCATCTGCGGTCCAAGCGCGCCGAGGTACACCGGGATCGTCGGCTCCAGCCGGGCCCGGAGCGCGTCGATGGTCTCGCGCATCAGGCCGATCGGCCTGATCTGATCGCTGCCGCTCCCGACGCCGAGAACGAACGAGCCGCCGGTGCGGCGCGCGAGCGCCGCGGCGCCGCCGGCGAGCTCATCGATCGTCCAGGCCTGGCGCGGAAGGACCGAGATGCCGGTCGCCAGACCGGAGGCCCCGTGCCACGTGGCACAGAGATCGAAGACGTCCTTCGCCGCCCGGTGCGGCGTCCAGAGGCTCGTGTAGCCGAGCGCCGCGGCCTCGATCGCGAGCGCGCGCTGATCCGCCGTCGACAACGCGAGCCGGCTGTCGAGGCCCAGTCCGACGTCCACCGCGTGACGGTACGCTCGGTCGGTGAGCGGTGACGCGCGGCGCTCGCGGGCCGGACGGTCCTGGGCTTCCGCTCGGACGTCGCAACGGTCGCGGCCTTCGCAGCTGGCGGTGGGCCTCAGCGACCAAGTCGCGCAGCTCCGGATCGCCGCGGTCGGCGACCCGGCCGGGTGCGGAAAGCGTCCCACCCTCTCGCGCCCGGCCTGAGGGCCCCGCGCATCCGACCGCCCACTCGCGCGCCCCCATTGACAGCATGTAATTTAACTTACATACTTACTAACCATCGTAACGTAATCAGGGGGAGGCCACGATGAGCGAACAGGACGACATCAGAGGCTGGGTCATCGGGCGGGTGCCCGCGGAGTGGTACGCCGGCACGCCGGAGGTCTCCGTGGACCGGGAGGAGATCCTCGTCGTCGGCCCGCTGGCCGAGGTGAAGATCGACGGGACCGCCGAGACCGCGGCGGCCGCGCGTGACGGGCGCGTGAAGCAGCACCGCGAGTCCACTCGGCAGGCGCGGATGGCGATCGCCGAAGAGGCCCAGCACCGGTTCGGCCGGACGATCTCTTGGGGCGTGCGCTACGGGGACAAGACCGAGCTGTTCACCCACTTGTCGATCCCGGTGATGACCCGGCTGCGCCAGCCGGAGCGCCAGATCCTGGACGCCCTGGTCGAGGCCGGCGTCGCCCGCAGCCGCAGCCACGCCCTCGCCTGGTGCGTCCGGCTCGTCGGCGAGCACACCGGGGACTGGATCAACGAGCTGCGGGACGCGGTCGCCAAGGTCCACCAGGTCCGCGACGGCGGTCCGCTCAACTAACGACGTCCGCCGCGCCGCGGTCGTCGGGGCGTCCCGGATCTGGAAGGCCATCCCAAGCGGCGTCCCGTCACCCAGAGGATGACGGATCGGGCCACGTGCCGCTCGGGGTCGACCATGCGCCACGCGTACGCCATCCCCTCTGGACCGTGTGCGCCTCGTCCGGGAACATCCGGCTCCAGGTGTCGTTCGCGATGACATGGTCGGCGTGCGCGGCCGCGCGGAACCGCAGGTCGGTCGATCCGGAGGGGGACATCCCCGGACTGTAGAAGTCGGAGCCGCCGCTCGACCGGATCGAGCGATACAGTCGCGACCATGACGAAGACCGCCGTGCGCGGGGCGACCGGTCCGGGACTCGGCGACGGGAACGCCATGCTGCTCCGCCTGCTCGTCGAGGCGCTTCCGCTCCTCCGCGAAGGGCTCACCCGCGGATCGGCCGATCGTCTCGCCGACCTGCTGCTCCGCTCCCTCGACGTCGATGCGGTGTCGGTCGTGGATGCGGACCAGGTGCTCGGTCGACGGGGCGCGGGATCGGATCATCATCGGGTCGGCGACCCGCACCGGACCGCGCTCACCCGGCGGGTCCTCGCCGGCGGCGGTGCCGGCGTCGCTCGCGGAGCCCGGGCGATCGGCTGCCCGCTGCCGGATTGCCCGCTCACCTCGGCGGTGGTCGCGCCGCTCATCGTCGACGGACGGACGGTGGGCGCCCTGAAGCTCTACCGTACCGGCAAGCGGCCGATCAGCCCGCGGCTGGTCGCGGTGGCCGAAGGCCTCGGCCGGCTCCTCGGCGTGTATCTCGAGCTCGCGGACGCGGGCGCGCAGTCGTCGCGCGTGGTCGCGGCCGAGCTGGAGGCCTGCCGGGCCCAGGTCTCGCCGCATTTCCTCTTCAACATGCTGAACGCCATCGCCGCGCTCACCCGCACCGATCCGGCCCAGGCGCACGACACGCTCGTGGACTTCGCCGAGTTCTTCCGCGAGACGCTGCGCAGCCATGGCGATCTCTGGAGCCTCGATGACGAGCTGCAGTACATCCGCCGGTATGTCGCGCTGCAGTCGCTCCGGCTCGGCGCGCGGCTCCGGACCGAGTACGACGTCGAGCCGGGGACGGCGCAACTGCTCGTGCCGGTCCTCGCGATCCAGGCGCTCGTCGAGAACGCGATCATCCACGGGATCGAGCCGAAGCTCGGCGGCGGACGGGTGTCGGTGACGGCGCGCCGCGCCGGCGCGGTGGTCCGGGTGACGGTCGAGGACGACGGCCTGGGGATCGCGCCCGAGCGCCTCAGCCAGGTGGTGGAGCCCGGCTTCGGGACGGGTCTGGGGATCGGGCTGTCCAACGTCGACCGGCGGATGCGCGGGCTCTACGGGCCGGGGTTTGGCCTGCAGATCACGAGCGCGCCGGATCGCGGGACGCGCGTCGAAGCGCGCATCCCGCTCGCCGGTCCAGCCACGTGAGCCACCACTCAGGATCGAAATTCGACCGTTCAGGCGACCGGGGTCGCGGYGGCCCACTCCCGCGTGGGAGGATCGGAGCGTGGCTGAAGACGTGGTCCAGTGGGACGAGTTGCGCACGGGCGAGCAGTGGGCCGGCGCCATCGCCCGTGGCGAGGGCGCCCGCCGGCCGGCCGATGTGTACGAGGAATGGCTCGCCGCGACGAAGATCGCCTACACCCAGGGGGGCTGACCGCCCCGGGGACCCCGCCGTGCCGGCGCATCCGCCACGTCGGCCATGACCGCCCGGGGCGCCACCCCCCCGGCCCGGGGCCTTCGCGTCCTCGTCGTTGACGATGAGCCGGCCGCCCGGGCGGAGCTCCAGCACCTGCTCGGCCGGATCGGCGGCGTGGGGCCGCCCGATCTCACCGAGACGGCCGSGGAGGCGATCGCCGCGATCGCCAAGCGCACCTACGACGTCGTGTTCCTGGACATCCGGATGCCCGGGATGTCCGGCCTCGAAGCGCTGCCGCTCATCCATGAGCGCGCCCCCGGCCTGGCGGTCGTGTTCTTGACCGCGTTCGACGAGCACGCTCTTCAGGCATTCGAGCTCGCGGCGGCCGACTATCTGCTGAAGCCGGTCTCGGAGCTGCGACTGCGACGCTCCCTGGACCGCGTCGCGGAGCGCCGGCGTGGCGCCGCCGCCGGGGGGACCGCCGTGGATCGCATCCCGGTCGATGGGACGACCGGCACGCTGCTTCTCCGGACCGCCGAGGTCCGCCACCTGCGGGTGCGCGGGCACAGCGTCTTCGCGAAGACGTTCGACACCGAATACCGCGCCCGCGCCTCGCTCGCGGAGCTGGAGGAGCGGCTCGCCCCCCAGGGATTCCAGCGCGTGCACCGCAGCTTCCTGGTCAATGTCGAGCATGTGGCCGAGGTCGAGCCGTTTTTCAATGGCGCGCTGCTCCTTCGGATGGACGACCGCGACCGCAGCGAGATCCCGGTGGGGCGCGCCGCGGCGCCACGGCTGCGGGGGCTTTTCGGCCTGTAGCGGGAGCCGTTCGGGCCCCCCGCGGCGCCCGATGGCGCCGGGCCGGATGGCGATGCCGGCGCGGCGCGCTAGTGGAGATCGGCCCAGGTGATCAGGGTGGAGAAGTTCCGACACCAGATGACCACGCTCTTGAACTGTGCGGGATCGGCGGATGCCGGGAGCTCGTAATTGAAGGACCCGTTCGTCGCCTTCAGCGTGCCGAGGTAGAGCGAGGTCGCCTCGACGTAGCGGCCGCCGACATCCTTCGACAGGTAGACGTGGATGTCCGGGGCGTTCGAGATCGCGACCGACTCGAACCGGAGGAACCGGGACGCGCCGATCTCGACGAGCCGCACCTCGCCCTTGCCGTTGTGGAGCCTGTCGACGTAGCCGAGCTCGCCCTTCGCCAGATCCCGCGGCGCCAGGACCGGCGCAGGGGCGGCGGGGACGACCGCGACCGCCGAGGCTGCTGGAGCGTTCACCGCCGGCGCCGCGACAACGGGCGCGACGCCCACGCTCGGCAGCGTCTCGTTCGCGTAGCTGCGGAGGAAGAGCGGCGACCCCAGGTACCAGCCGAGGCCCGCGGCGGCGATCGCGAAGGCCGCGATCATCGCGACGCGGTAGGGGTGGGCACGCACGGCTCGCCGGAACGTGATGTTCATCTGGAACTCCTGCCGGGGCACCGACCCGCGCTCCATGATGCTGCCTGCGGCGGATGACAGCCCGATGACAGGCCCGCCAGGCACGACGCCGGACGCGGCCCTACCGCGGCTGCTCGGGAAGGGGCAGCGGGCCGGCCTCGCCGAAGACCCGGCTCGCGCGGATGTCGTCGGCCTCGATGGTCATGAGGTCCCCACGGGTGAGGCCGGTCCCGCCGCGATCGAAGAGTCGGCTCGCCTGGCGCAGCCGGGCGCGGTCCAGCGCGTTGCGGAGGGACCGTGCGTTCGCGAAATGCGGCTGCGCCATGCGTAGCCGCAGATACTCGCCCAGGGCGGCTTCACCTTCGGGGCTCAGGCGGTAGTTCTGCGCCGCGAGCATGAGCTGGGCGATGGCGAGCAGCTCGACCGGGTCGTAGTCGGGGAAGTCGAGGTGATGCGCGATCCGGGAGCGCATCCCGGGGTTGCTCTGGAAGAAGCGGTCCATCTTGTCCTTGTAACCGGCCAGGATGACGACGAGGTCATCGCGGTCATTCTCCATGGCCTGCAGCAGGATCTCGATGGATTCCTGACCGTAGTCGCGCTCGTTCTCCGGCCGGTAGAGGTAGTACGCCTCGTCGATGAAGAGCACGCCGCCCATCGCCCGCTTCAGGACCTCGCGGGTCTTTGGTGCGGTGTGGCCGATGTACTGGCCGACGAGATCGTCGCGGGTGACCGACACGAGGTGCCCGGTCCGGACGTAGCCGAGGCGGTGGAGGATCTCGGCCATCCGGAGCGCGACCGTCGTCTTGCCGGTGCCGGGGTTCCCGGTGAAGCTCATGTGCAGGGTCGGTGGGGCAGAGGTGAGCTGCAGCTGGCGACGCAGCCGGTCCACGACGAGCAGCGCGGCGATCTCCCGCAGCCGGGTCTTCACCGGCCGCAGGCCGACGAGCTCGCGGTCGAGCTTGTCGAGGACCTCCTGGACGTTGGAGGCCTCGAGTGCCGCGGCGAGGTCGACCGGCGAGTCCTCCGAGGTCCGCTCCGGGGTCTGCTCCGGGGTCTGCTGCGGGACCACGGCTATGGGTACCGCTCCCCTTCGGGGCGGTCCGTCGCATACGACTGGATCGTGTAGCGGATCTGCCGACCGTTGGTCTCCTGACGCAGGAGCCGGAAGCCGGGCTCGACCGCCGGACGATTCACGATGAACGACATCCGCGGCGTCTCCCAGCCGCGCGTGCTGTCGAATGCGGTGACGCGGATGTAGTGGCGGGGGAAGACCTTGCGGCACTCCCCGATCTGGGCGATGACCCCGGCGGGATCCTTCAGATCGAAGAGCGGCTGGCCGAACATCTCCCAGTAGGTGTTCCGTGGGTGGGGGTCGTCGGTGTATTCGACGTTCACCGCCCAGTCGTGCTGCAGCGCCCAGCGGACCTGTGCCGCGATCTGGACGTCGGTGAGGTCGGGAAGGAACGAGAATTGGCCCTGGGTGAGCCGGTTGCCATGGTTCGTCATCATCGCCGTGCTCCTCTTCGCTCGCCTAATGGCTGGGGGTCGCCGTGGGCAGGTAGTCAGCGGTGTCGGTCGATTCGTAGTTGAAGGTGATGTCCTTCCAGGTGTCGAGCGCGGCCTTGAGCGGAGCGCACCATTTCGCCGCCGTCTCGAGGATCTCGGGACCCTCGCGGAGGTAGTCGCGACCCTCGTTGCGCGCGAGGATCATCGCCTCGAGCGCGACCCGGTTCGCGATCGCGCCGGCCTGGATGCCCATCGGGTGGCCGATCGTGCCCCCGCCGAACTGGAGGATGACGTCCTCCCCGAGGTAATGCAGGAGCTGGTGCATCTGCCCGGCATGGATCCCGCCCGAGGCCACCGGCATCACCTTGTTCAGCGAGGCCCAGTCCTGCTCGAAGAACAGGCCGTGCTCGAGGCCCACCGCGGTGTGCGCCTCGCGGAGGGTGTCGTAGAAGCCGGCGACCATGAGCGGGTCGCCTTCGAGCTTCCCGACGACCGTCCCGGCGTGGATGTGATCGACGCCGGCCATCCGCATCCACTTGCAGATGACGCGGAAGTTCATCCCATGGTTCTTCTGCCGCGAATAGGTCGAGTTCCCGGCGCGATGGAGGTGGAGGATCATGTCGTTGCGTCGCGCCCACTTGGCCATCGACTGGATCGCGGTGTAGCCGATCACGAGGTCGATCATGACGATGACCGAGCCGAGGTCCTTTGCGAGCTCCGCGCGCTCGTACATGTCCTCCATCGTGCCGGCGGTGACGTTGAGGTAGTGGCCCTTCACCTCGCCCGTGGCGGCGGAGGCCCGGTTCACCGCCTCCATCCCGTAGAGGTACCGGTCGCGCCAGTGCATGAACGGCTGAGAGTTGATGTTCTCGTCGTCCTTGGTGAAGTCGAGGCCGCCCTTCAATGCCTCGTACACCACGCGGCCGTAATTGCGTCCCGAGAGACCGAGCTTGGGCTTGACCGTGGCTCCTAACAACGGGCGGCCGAACTTGTCGAGACGCTCACGTTCGACCACGACACCGGTGGCCGGACCCTGGAAGGTTTTCAGGTAGGCGACCGGGATGTGCATGTCTTCCAGGCGTAGCGCTTTCACCGCCTTGAAGCCGAACACGTTGCCGATGATCGAGGCAGTGAGGTTGGCGATCGAGCCTTCCTCGAAGAGGTCGAGGTCGTAGGCGATATAGGCGAAGTAGGCGCCTGGAGAATTCGGCACCGGGTCCACGCGATAGCACTTCGCGCGATACTTCTCGCAAGCCGTTAGCCGATCGGTCCACACCACGGTCCATGTTGCCGTCGAGCTTTCGCCGGCGACGGCGGCCGACGCTTCGATCGGGTCGACGCCATCCTGCGGCGTCACCCGGAACAGGGCGATGATATCCGTGTCCTTGGGCTGGTAGTCGGGCTGCCAGTACCCCATTTTCTTGTATTCCATTACGCCAGACTTGTAGCGCTCGCTGCCCGTGACTTGCGTGACTTTCCTGTCCATGGCCATCTCCTTCGAAGTTCTCATCTCTCGGAAATCATTCCGCTGCTGCTTTGGCCATCGCAAATTGCGGTTCGAAGAGACCTGTGGCGTAGCGCTTGGCCATCTCACCCATGGGAATGACCTTGATCTTCGACGCATGGCCAGCGGTGCCGAACACCTCGAACCTTTGCCGACACACCTTCCCCATCGCCTCCATTGCCGCCTTCAGGAATTTGCGTGGATCAAACTCGGCTTTTTGCTGCGCACCGACGCGCCGAAACTCGGCGGTCGCCGCGAGCCTGAGGTCGGTGTCGATGTTGACCTTGCGTACGCCATGCTTGATGCCGCGTACGATCTCCTCGACCGGAACACCGTAGGTTTGTTTCATTTGGCCGCCATAGGCATTGAACATGTCTTGCCATTCCTCGGGAACGGAGGACGAGCCGTGCATGACGATGTGCGTGTTTGGAAGCTTGCTGTGAATCGCCTCAATCACGTTCATTGCCAGCACGTCCCCGGTCGGCTTGCGTGTGAACTTGTAGGCGCCATGCGATGTGCCAATCGCAACGGCCAGTGCGTCCACTTTCGTCTCCGATACGAACAACACGGCCTGTTCCGGGTCGGTCAGCAGCATGTCCCTGCTGAGCTTGCCCTCGAAGCCGTGCCCGTCCTCGGCCTCGCCATGCCCCGTCTCGAGGCTGCCGAGGCAGCCGAGCTCGCCTTCCACGGAGGCGCCCACCATGTGCGCGAGCCGCGCGACTTCCTTGGTGATCTGCACGTTGTATTCGTAGTTGGCCGGGCTCTTCGCATCCTCCTTCAGCGAGCCGTCCATCATCACCGATGTGAAACCGTGCTGGATTGCCGACAGGCAGGTGGCGACGTTGTTGCCGTGGTCCTGATGGATGCAGATGGGGATTGCCGGATACATGAGCTCAAGCGCTTCCATCATCTTGGCGAGCATGATGTCGTGCGCATAGGAGCGCGCACCGCGACTGACCTGAATGATGACCGGAGCGTCGCAAGCTCTTGCCGCCTCCAGGATCGCGAGACCCTGCTCCATGTTATTGATGTTGAAAGCGGGGACGCCGTAGCCGTGCTCGGCGGCGTGATCGAGAAGTTGCCTCAAAGTGATGCGGGCCATCGTTGGTTCCTCTGGTCGGTGCAGATCAGTGCATGAGAGCGGCCACGCCTGGCAGCGTCTTGCCCTCAAGCCATTCGAGGAAGGCGCCTCCGGCGGTGGAGAGGTACGTGAAGCGATCGCTGACACCCGCTACACTGAGTGCAGCAACCGTATCGCCGCCGCCAGCAACGCTCGTCAGCTGCTTGGCGGCACTGAGTTCCCCGGCGATTTGGGCCACGGCGCTGGTGCCCATATCGAATGGCGGCGTCTCGAACGCCCCAAGCGGACCGTTCCACACGAGCGTGCGGCTTCCCCCGAGCACGCGGCCGAAGTGGTCGACGGTCTTGGGACCCACATCCAGGATCATTTGATCTCGAGGAACGCGCGTGACCTCGCAGCGGATCGTCTCGACATTTCGCTCGAGCTTGCCCGCACAAACCACATCGATTGGCAGAACCACGTCGCACCCCTTTTCGGCAGCGGCCTTACTGATGTCGCGCGCCGCACAGATTAGGTCCGGCTCAGCTAGCGACCGTCCGACCTCAAGCCCCCACGCGAGCAGAAAGGTATTCGCCATGGCGCCGCCGACAATCAGGTGATCGACTTTGCAGATCAGGTTTTGCAGGATCGGCAGCTTCGTCGAAATCTTGGCACCGCCGACCAGTGCCATGACCGGCCGGCGGGGGGCTTCCAGGGCAGCCACCAGCGACTCGATCTCCGCTTGCATGCCGCGTCCGGCAAAAGCGGGCATGACGCGCGCCAAGCCCTCGGTCGAGGCGTGAGCCCGGTGTGCCGCAGAGAAAGCATCGTTTACATAGATGTCGCCATTGGCAGCAAGCTCGCGGACAAATGCCGCATCGTTCCTTTCCTCGCCCGGATGGAAGCGAGTGTTCTCCAGGACCAGTACGTCGGCGTCGCCGAGGCGAGCAATAGCCTGCCGCACACCGGCTCCGACACAGTCGTCGACGAACAAGACGCGGCGCCCGAGGCCTTCACTTACTTGCCTAGCGACCGGCTCGAGCGAGTTCTTCACATCCCGTCCCTTCGGTCTGCCGAAGTGGGAGAGGAGAATCGCCTTTCCGCCCCGCGCCGTAACCTCTCGGATAGTAGGCAGAACACGCGCAATGCGCGTCGCATCGGTTACCCGACCGTTCTCCATCGGAACATTGAGGTCGACACGGACGAGCACACGCTTACCGGAGAGGTCCGCCTGATCCAAGGTCCTGAGCTTGGGCATCGCTGCATGCATGCTCACATCGTTCTCCCCATCGCCGCCGCCGTATCGATCATGCGGTTAGAGAAGCCCCATTCGTTGTCGTACCAAGACATGACGCGGCAGAAGACGCCGTCCACCACCTGCGTGCCCGACACGTCGAACACGCTGCTTGCGGGGTTGTGGTTGAAGTCGCTGGACACCAATGGTCGGTCGTTGACAGCCAGCACACCCTTCAGCCCTCCGCCTTTCGACGCCTCGACCATCGCCTCGTTTATTGCTTTGGCGTTGGTCGGACGCGAGGAGGTGAACTTCAGATCAATAAGGCTCACGTTAGGTGTCGGCACACGAATGGCCGTGCCGTCGAGCTTGCCTTTGAGCTCCGGCAGCACAAGCCCAACGGCGCGGGCCGCCCCTGTCGTTGTTGGTATCAAGTTCGCCGCGGCCGCGCGGGCTCGGTAGACGTCATTGTGAAAGGTGTCCACCGTGCGTTGGTCGCCGGTGTAGGAGTGGATCGTCGTCATGAAGCCGCGTTCGATGCCAATCGCCTCGTGCAGCACCTTGGCAACAGGAGCCAAGCAGTTGGTGGTGCAGGACGCATTCGACACGACCACATGCTCCCTAGTCAGCTTGTCATCGTTGACCCCGTAGACGACGGTCAGGTCGGCCTTGTCGGCAGGAGCAGAAACGAGCACGCGCTTGGCCCCGGCGGCGAGGTGACGAGCCGCGTCCTCGCGCTTCGTGAAACGTCCCGTGCATTCCATGACGATGTCGACACCCAGCTCACGCCATGGCAGCCTCTCCGGCACAAGTTCGGATGTGACTTTGATATCCCTGCCGTCGACCCGCATCCATCCGTCGCCCGCCTCGATCGCGGCGTTGAGCCGCCCGTGCACCGTATCGAACTCGAGAAGGTGCGCATTTATCCGCGCGGATCCCACGTCGTTGACGGCGACGATTTTGATATCTTCACGCCGAGCCTCGACGGCTGCGCGCATGACCAACCGCCCAATCCGTCCAAAGCCGTTGATGGCAACCTTTGGCGTCATCTTCCTTTTCCTCCCACCGCGCCGCGGCTGCTCTCGCGTTCAACACCTGCGACGCCGCCGAAACTGAAGAACGCCGCCGAAACTGGCGATCTACTTGCAACGGCCGGCGGACTAGCCATGCCGAAGGCAATGATCTGCATGCACATCGCGGCTCCGCCCACAGTCTGTACAACCGGCATCCGATCAGCTCCCGGGCCCGCACCAAAGGTGGGCGCGGGTCGACCGTCACGCCGGAGGTGGGTGTCCGAGGCTTTCACGGCATCACTCCTTTTGCAGTGGCAGCAATCGCTTCGGCGGTAATGCCGAAGTGTGCATAGAGTTGTTCGGCCGGGCCGGACGCACCAAATCCGCGCATGCCAATGAATACGCCGTCGCGACCGAGCCACTGGTCCCAGCCCTGGCGGACGCCAGCCTCGATGCCGATGCGCGGAGTGCGCCCGAGAACCTCGTCTTGGTAATCCCGTGTCTGATGCGCAAACAGCTCCCAACACGGCATCGACACCACAGCAGCGCCAATGCCCTCTTTGGCGAGCATCTTTGCCGCATCGGCGGCGATCGACACTTCCGAGCCTGTGGCAAGGAGCGTCACGTCACGGCTATCCAGAGGCTCGATCAGCACGTAAGCGCCGAAGCTCACTAAATTGTTGTCCGTATGCTCGGTCCTGAGCGTTGGCAGGTTCTGGCGGCTCAAGCACAGTACCGACGGGGTCGTGATCTGGCGGATTGCAACCGCCCACGCCTCGGCCGTCTCGACGGCATCAGCCGGTCGGATGACATAAAGATTTGGGATTGCTCTGAGGCTTGCCAGGTGCTCCACCGGCTGGTGTGTCGGGCCGTCCTCGCCGAGACCGATCGAGTCATGCGTCATGACGTAGATGACGCGCACGCCCATGAGAGCGGCGAGGCGGATGGATGGGCGGCAATAGTCGGCAAAGGCCAGAAACGTGCCGCCGTAGGGAATGAACCCGCCGTGCAAGGCGATACCGTTCATGGCGGCCGCCATGGCGTGCTCGCGCACGCCATAGTGGATGTAGTTGCCGGAAAAGTCGCTCGCCGTGACGGGCTTCTGCGTCGAAGTCTTGGTTCCGTTCGAGCTCGTCAGGTCCGCCGACCCACCGACCAGATTGTCCTGGAACGCGTTGATCTCCTCGAGCACCTTCTGCGAAGCGACCCGGGTTGCAAGCGTGGGTTTGGCCCTTGTGAACTCAGCCTTGATGACCTCGATGCTGTTAGAAAAATCCAGCGCCGGCCGAGCTGAAAGCGCATCAAGGAACTCGGTCCACGTCACCTTGTCTAGCGACTGGACACGTAGATCCCATTCCGCGTGTGCCAGGGCGCCACGCTTTCCTGCAGTACGCCAACTTTGAAGAAGGTCTGCGGGAAGCTCGAATGGAGCATACGGCCAACCAAGGTTCTCCCGCGTCGCCGCAATCTCGGCCGCACCTAGCGGCGAGCCGTGCAGATCTTTTGAGCCTTGCTTGTTGGGGGCGCCGTATCCAATGAGCGTCTTGCATGCGACGAGCGACGGGCGACTGGCGGCTCTGGCGGCGGCGATCGCGCACGCGACTGCATCGGGCTTGTGACCATCGACGCGCGCCACCGACCAGCCGGCCGCCTCGAACCGTTTCAATTGATCCATCGAAGTCGAAAGCGATGTCGACCCGTCGATCGAGATGCCGTTGTCGTCGAACAAGACGATCAGCCGATTGAGCTTGAGGTGTCCCGCAAGATCGATCGCCTCGTGGCTGATGCCTTCCATGAGGCAGCCGTCGCCCGCCAAAACGTAGGTAAAATGATCGACAAGGCCGTCGCCGAAGCGCGCGTTGAGCATCCGCTCGGCGATCGCCATGCCGACGGCCGTGGCAACGCCTTGACCAAGCGGGCCTGTTGTCGTCTCGACGCCCGGACAATGACCGAACTCGGGGTGTCCGGCAGTCCTCGAGCCCAGCTGGCGAAACCGCTTTAGCTCGTCGATGCCGATGTCAGAATATCCGGTGAGATAGAGCAGCGCGTAAAGCAGCATCGATCCGTGACCGGCGGAAAGAACGAAACGGTCGCGGTCTGGCCATTCGGGATGGGCTGCATCGAACTTCAGGAACTGGGTAAAGAGTACGGTCGCAACATCCGCCATGCCCATCGGCATGCCGGGATGGCCGGATTTCGCCGTCTCTACCGCGTCCATGCTGAGGGCGCGGATGGCGTTCGCCATGTGATTGTGCTGCACACCGATATTTAGGGCGTGAGCCTCTGTGTGCACGTTCACCGAATCTCCTCCGTGCATCAAGACGCCCGCTTCTTCTTCTCGATCAATTTCCAGATGGTCGGCGTCAGGATGAGCTGCATGGCGATATCCAACTTCCCTCCCGGAATGACGATCGAGTTAGCTCGCGACATGAAGCTGTTGTGGATCATCGAAACCAGATAGGGAAAGTCGATGCCGCGCGGGTTGCGGAAGCGGATGACGACGAGCGACTCATCCGGTGTCGGTATCCAGCGCGCGATAAACGGATTCGACGTGTCGACCGTCGGCACACGTTGAAAATTGATATCCGTTTCCGTAAATTGCGGGCAGATATAGTGCACGTAGTCGTGCATCCTGCGCAGGATCGTGTCCCTCACGGCCTCCATCGAGTGGCCTCGCATGGATCTGTCGCGATGGACCTTCTGGATCCACTCGAGGTTGATGACCGGAACAACGCCGATCCTGACATCGGCATGCTGCGCCACGTTGACTTTGTCGGTGACGACAGCGCCGTGCAGGCCTTCGTAGAAGAGGAGGTCACTTCCAGCAGCGAACTCCAGCCAAGGCGTGAACGTGCCTGGTGGGTGCCCGAGTTTCTCAGCTTCGATTACGTCGTGGACATACTGCCGGGTCCGGCCGGTGCCAGTTTCGCCATATTGCTTGAAGACGGCGTCGAGCTCCTCGAGCCGATTGGCCTCTGGGCCAAAGTGGCTCAGCTGGCCATTCCCCTTCTTCGCGGCCTCGGCCGTAGCTGCCTTCATCTCGGCCCGGTTGTAGCGATGGAACGCGTCGCCTTCGATGAAGACTGCGTTGACCTTCTCACGACGGAAGATTTGCTCAAAGGTGTGCTTGACCGTCGACGTGCCCGCACCTGACGAGCCGGTGACCGAGATTATGGGATGCCTGGGCGACATGACCGGAGTGCTCTATCGTAGTTGAACCTAGGTCCTGTACAATCCGCGCTCATTGAAAAGCTGAGAGCGCTCACCGGAAAAGCCCTGTTCCGTCTTGTAGCGAACGATACGATCCACCTCGTCGGCCGAGCCGAAGATCAGTGGCGTTCTCTCGTGGAGTTTATTCGGGCTGATATCGAGGATGCGGCGGATGCCATCGGTCGCCTTACCGCCGGCCTGCTCGATGAGGAATGCGACCGGGTTAGCCTCGTAGACCAACCTCAATCGCCCCTGCTCATAGCCTTTGCGGGCGTCACGCGGGTAGAGAAAGACGCCCCCCCGCGCCAGAATTCGATGCGCCTCGGCCACCAGGGACGCGATCCAGCGCATGTTGAAGTCGCGACCGAGTGGGCCATCCTTTCCTGCCCGACAGTCATGGATGTAGGCGCGAATCGTTTGGCTCCAGTGCCGCTCGTTGGAAGCGTTGATGGCATATTCTGAGGCTTGCTCGCTGACGCGTACCGCTGCGGCCGTCATGCGAAACTTGCCCGTCCCATGATCCAGCGTGAAGATGTGCGTGCCTTTGCCTACAGTGAGGGCCATAGCGCACTGAGGCCCGTAGATGACGTATCCTGCTGCCTTCTGCTGGTTGCCGCATTGCAGCAACGCAGTGTCCGCCAAGCCGTCGCCCGATCGCGGCTCGGGCATGGCCAACACCGAAAATATCGTTCCGACGGAAACATTGACATCGATGTTGGAAGACCCATCGAGCGGGTCGATGGCAACGACGAGTGAGGCTTTGGGGTCGCATTCAATCGGCGACTCGAATTCCTCCGATGCGACGAGGGCGACAGGCGCACCCTTGAGCGCTGCGAGGAGGAGCTCATTTGCACGAACATCCAACTCTCTTTGGGCATCCCCATCGCTATTGCCGCCGACCACCGACCCCAGGGCGCCAGCGAGCTCGCCCTGCGAGACGAGCTGGGCGATGTCGCGCGCCGCGCCAGCTATAGCGAGCACGGTTTTAGCTACGGCCCGGCGTTCTGCGTTCACCGTGCCCCAGCCCGTGAGATAGGTGTCGAGATTGACCTCTTGGCCCATGGCGTCCTCGCGTTACCGACGCGGCCTTGTGCTTCTTGCGGGCGGATTGGGCGCTAGCGCCACTCCGCCTTCTGTGGCTGCGCCCTCCAACTCTGCCGCGACTAGATCATTCAGGGAATTTGAATTATCTTTCTGACACCGACAGAAAAACTAAGTGATCTACCATGCGTGATATCACCCTCAAACAGCTGCGGATCGTCGCGGCAATCGCGGAAACTGGTAAAATCATAAGTGCGGCCAAGGAGTTAGGCGTTACGCCTCCAGCCGTCACGTTGCAGCTCAAGCTGCTCGAGGAGACCGCTCGGCTCCCGCTCTTCGAGCGCTCGAAAGGTGGCATGCGACTGACGGACGCGGGGCGGCAGCTGCTCGATGCTGCTCAGCGGGTTGATGCAACGCTGCGCGGATGCTGGGCGGCGCTTCACGCTATACGGGGATTGAGTAGTGGACGCGTCTCGGTCGGCCTCGTCAGCACGGCGAAATACTTTGCTCCGCGCGCGCTCGCAGCTTTCGCGAAGAAGCATCCCGGCGTCGAATTGCGCCTGCTGGTCGGCAATCGCGAAGCAACACTATCAGCGCTGGCCCGCTTGGACATCGACATCGCCATTACCGGCTATCCTCCGGAGACCCTTTCCGTCGACAAGCAGGCCATTGGCGATCATCCACACATCATCATTGCGCCGCCAGATCATCGCTTTGCAGTCCGCCGGCGGCTGGCGCTTGATGCGCTGGCGAGCGAGACGTTCGTCGTGCGCGAGCCGGGCTCGGGAACCCGATTGTTGATGGAGCGCCGGTTCGAGCAGGCTGGGCTTCACCCTCGCATTGCAATGGAGGTTGATTCGAACGAGACGATCAAGCAGGCCGTTATGGCCGGGCTCGGCATCGCATTCATTTCGGCGCACACGGTCGCTGTTGAAATCAGGGAGCGGCGCTTGGCCGTTCTCAATGTCGCCGGACTGCCGATCGTACGTACGTGGTATGCCGTCAAACATACCGAGAAGCGGCTACTTCCGGCTGCGCTCGCCATGTGGGATTTTCTTGTTTCCGACGCCAGCCTGTTCCTGCCAGATATCAAGCAAATGCTTGCTAAGTCTCTGCGAAGCAACGCCAGTCAATAGTCGCCATAGCACTCTCGCGCGACAGCCCGCATACATGGAGCATTCGACGGATCACGAGACGGGCGTGCTGCCCGGAACCCCGCCACAGACGCTGGATGAGGAGAATTCAGGCTGCCACGTTGACTCGGCGTCACACCTCTCGCCTTGATGTAGGGGCCCTGCCACTCCCCTCGCGCCCCGAGTACACGCCCGACTTCGACGACCATGTCCTTGCACTACATGGTTGGCAATCCGGAAGTGGAGCATTCTATACTCGTAAGTTGCCTCCCATTCCGACCTGATTTCGGCGACTTCACGGACAACTCGTCAGTCCTGACGAAAGTCCTCTAACCTGGGTTCGCACGATCCCGGCCATGCCGTCTTGGAGTAGGGGTCAAGCTCTCAGTGTCGACACAATTTGCGCGGCCGGACTCTCGGAGGAAGTGGGCCAAAGGTCCGTTGCCGCTGAGCGAGGCCGGCAGCTCAGAGGAGTCATGCTAGGCCCTCAAGGCGAGAGTGGCGGCGGATTGCACCCTCGCTCCTCCGGTTCACACTCCCTGCTCACGAGAACGTGTGAGCCTATCGACTAAGAATTCGATATTCTGGCATTCGTTCATTCGCATGTTCAAATGGGAGGAACCCGTGAAAAGAATGCTGACCGCCATGCTAGGCGCTTTGGCCCTTGCTTTTGCCGCTACCGGTGTGCTTGCCGAAGGCAAAACACACAAGCTCGCCATCCATGTCGACCAGAACGACCCTGCGGTTATGAACCTGGCCCTCAACAACGCGAAAAATGTTGTCGAATGGTACAAGTCCAAGGGCGACAAGGTGACCATCGAGCTTGTGGCGTATGGTCCGGGCCTGCACATGCTCCGCTCGGATACCAGCCCGGTGAAGCAGCGCATTTCGTCAATGGCCCTCGAGTTGCCCGACCTCAGCTTCGCCGCGTGCGGAAACACCCACACGGCCATGAGCAAGACCGAAGGCAAGGAAGTGCCGCTGCTCAGCGAGTCCAAGATGGTGACGTCGGGCGTCGTGCGACTGATCGAACTGCAGGAGCAGGGCTACGCCTACCTCAAGCCTTGAGCAATCGCCGACGGAAAGGCTCACATCCAACAGGGAGGATGAGATGAAGGCATTCGGCCATCTTTGCACGGCAGGGCTCTTGGTGCTCGCCAGCTCTGCTTGCTGGTCGCCGGTGCAGGCGCAGCAGCCGGTTGCGGCGCCGTACGGTACCGCGAAGTTCAGCACCTATGCCGATATCGACAGCGTCAAGCAGATCAAGGTTGTCTGGGATTTCAACTTTTCCGATCCAAAGGCCGTCGGTGGCGTTTTCAACAATCTCAATGCGCTTCTGAAGGCAACGTCAGAGTTCGGTCCACATGCGGTGGAGCCCATCAGCGTCGTGATCGTTTCTCACGGTCCGGAGATCGTTGTTTTCGCCAAGAAGAACTACGACAAGTACAAGGACATCGTCGATCGGGCTGCAAGCTTTACGAAACAAGGCGTCAAGTTCGAGATCTGCCGAAACGCGGCGGCCGCGCAGGGTTTTGCTTCAGACGACCTCCATGGCTTTACGACCGTCGTCCCAGCTGGCCCCTATGCCTTGGCCTATTGGCAATCCAAAGGCTATACGCTCAATGCGGTGGGAGCGACCATGCCGACACCGCCCATCAGCGAGCTGAACAAACCTGACATCAACAAGAAATAGCGGACCGCGCCAGCGCGGCACGCGTTCTGGAAGGCTTTTCGGCTTTGCCCCAGGAAAGCGGAACGCATCTCGGTCTCCTCACCAGTGGCTTGATTGCCGCACACGCAAGGTGCTCGGCCCGGCGCCGCCGGCGCGCGTCGCCCCCATGAGCCTGACTGCAAGCCCCAAGCAAATGCTTCCAAGACCCACCGCGCTTCTCGTGTTCTGCCTGACCGCTCTGCTTGCGCTACCTGCGGAGGCCGACAGTTGGCCCGGGGCCCTGCCCGATTTGCGTGTTGCAAGGGGACAGAAGAACATCGCCGAGGCTTGGCTTGGCGACCCGACAACGAGATACCGGCATTTCGTGCTCGGGTCGCAGTACGAGGCTGCAAGCCTCGTCGTACGGCTCAAGGATGGGCGGACGCTGAAACTCACGCTTCCAGACAGCTCGGTCTTCGAGGATCGTGTGCCTCGCCTCGCCGACCTCAACGGTGATGGCGAAGATGAGATCGTGCTCGTGCGCTCTTACGTGCGGCGCGGGGCGGCGCTGGCGGTGCTCAGTATCGTGGGGGATCGCCTGGCCATCATCGCCGAAACCCCGCCGACCGGCTCGCCGAACACGTGGCTGAACCCGGCAGGCATCGCCGATTTCGATGGTGACGGGAGCCTTGATATCGCCTACGTGCAGATGCCGCACGTGGTGGGGCGGCTGCGCGTTTGGAGCTTGCGGCCCGAGGGGCTGGTCGAGATCGCCTCGCTCACGGATACGTCGAACCATGTCGCCGGCTCCCCTCATTTGGGGCTTTCCGCTGTAGCCGACTTCGACGGCGACGGCATTGCGGATCTCGCCATACCCTCGCTCGATCGCCGCTCCATTCGTTTCATCGCGTTCAAGAGCGGCGTGCGCGAACTGGCCCGCAAGGTGCTGCCATCGCCGGCAGCGTCAGACTTTGCCGTCGAGTACCAGGGAGGTAAGCCGGTCGTCGTGGTCGGATTGGGCGGCCAACGAAAAGTCAGGATCGCACCCTGAGAGAAGCATTCACATCGGCGAGGCTCGCTCGGTTGAGCGCCAGCCTATCTCATCGGTCAGAGAGGAGACCAGCATGCTGACACGTCGTTCCTTGTTCATGGTGACGGCCGCTGCGGCCTGTGCGGTGGGTTTACCGGCTGTGGCTGGAGGCCATAGCTCATTCACCCAGGCCGACTTCGAGGCAGCGCAGAAAGCCGGTAGGCCCATTCTCGTCGACATTTCCGCAGCGTGGTGCTCCACCTGCAAGGCGCAGAAGCCCATCCTCAGCGGTTTGTCCAAGAGTGAGAAGTTCAAAGATTTCGTGATGCTCGAGGTCGACTTCGACAGCCAGAAAGACGTTGTGCGGGCCCTCAAGGCGCGGAGCCAGAGCACCCTTATCGTCTTCAAGGGTGCGAACGAGGTGGGCCGCTCGGTTGGCGACACGAATCCGGACTCAATCATAGCGCTGTTGACCAAAGCCCTCTGATTACGGGTGGCGTGCTGTGGCGCTCGCAAGCTCTGGGCTGGCCTTCGTCGCCGGCGTCCTTTCGACGCTGTCGCCGTGCGTGCTTCCACTGCTGCCGATCGTGCTTGGAACGGCAGCTGCGGAGCATAGGCTTGGCCCGGTCGCACTTGCGACCGGGCTGTCTGTGAGCTTTGTGGTTCTTGGGATTTTCGTGGCGACGATCGGCTTCGCCATCGGGCTCGATACAGGCTTCTTTCGCACGGCCGCCGCCCTGCTCCTCGTCGCCATCGGCCTCGTGCTCATCGTCCCTCGTCTCCAAGAGAGGGTGGCCATCGTGGCGAGCCCCATCGCAACCTGGGCCGAGCAGCGATTTGGCGGATCACCGGGACGTGGCCTTGCCGGTCAGTTCAGCGTTGGGGTGTTGCTTGGCGCCATCTGGACCCCTTGCGTCGGCTCTACGCTGGGTGCTGCGGCCGTCCTCGCGTCGCAGGGTAGAGACCTTGTTCAGGTCGCAGTGACGATGCTGTTCTTTGGCCTTGGCGCCGCTCTACCGCTGTTGTTGCTTGGGATGCTGTCCCGTCGGCTCATGATAAGCCTGCGCGGTCGGTTGCAGTCGGCCAGCCATGGCCTGAAAACGGCGTTCGGGGCAATTCTGATCGCGCTTGGTCTTCTCGTGCTGAGCAGCTTGGACAAGGCCGCGGAAGCCGCACTCATCAAAGCGTCGCCAGCATGGCTTACCTGGTTGACGACGCGGATCTAGTCTTTAGGCCCTAGGATGGAGAGGCCGTCAATCTCGTATGTCGTTTAGCGCGGGCATCCTTGCGACGTCCACTGCCATGGAGTTCTCTGTCATCGGGCTAGCGATCAGCCGAGCAGCAGACGAGGATGATCATGCGGGAGCGGAGTAGTGATTGGAGCCAGACGGCCAAGTGGCGCGTATTTCGGCTGTTGCTCGGTTCTGGGCTTTGTTTTGCGGTCCCTGTCGTTCACGCCCAGGACCTTCGGCTCGGTGAGACATGGGCCGCCGACACGTCTGTGAGTCGCGCGCTCGAGGCCCCCGTCGACACACGCGCAGTCAAGGATAAGTTTTGGTGGAGCGAGGACTGGTTCGATCGTGGGCTGCTCGAGGTGCCGGTTAATCTCGAGGTCGACCGGCGCGAGATCTCGTATCTGAACCCTGCCGACAAGACCGAGGTGCCCGCACTGCTTTTGCGTCCAAAGATAGCCGGCAGATTTCCCGCAGTGCTATTCGCTCACGGTCGACGTGGCCTAGACGAGCTCGTTGAGCGTATGGTGCGCAGGATTGCGGCGCGCGGCTTTGTGGTTCTAGCACCTGACCTCTACGCCGCCCGGATGATCGAGTCCATGCCGGTGCACCATGATCCGGCGACTGAGGGCGATCTCGAGGCCGGTGTCGATGCGCTCTTACGGTTGCCGGACGTTGCGACCTCGAAGCTCTGCCTGGCGAGCCATACGCGTGGGGGCTACTACGCTCTGAAGGTGGCGGTGTCGCGCGGCCGCCAAAAGCAACATGTTGCCTGCTATGTCTCTGCCTATCCGCATTGGCAGGACCCGAATGGTCCAGAGCCTGACCAAGTTTACCGCTACGCGGGCGAAGTGGACCGGCTCGAGATTCCAGCGCTGATCGTGATGGGGGAGTACGAGCAATATCAGCGCCGGCGCTCGATCGAGACGGCTGTGAAGGCCATGAAGCAGGCCGGTCGCGACGTACGACTCATCATCTATCCTGGCGTCGGACGTGGCTTCGACTTTCGTGGCGGGGAAGTCAGAACCTTTGCGGACGATCTCGCCGCCAAGGATGCGGTGCAGCGTGCAGCCGCCTTCATGACCCAGCACCTCGCGCCATGGTTGAAGAAATAGCTCTCCACTGCATTGGCGTCGGCCACTGATGCAGTGGACGGGTGTGCCGCGGAGTGAAGGGGAGGCAAGCGGTGCCAATCCCTAACGGGCAAGGCGTAGCGAGCCATGCCAATCCGAGCCATGCGGGATTTGTCCATGCATTGCGGCATGGAACGTTCGCAGGGGCAGGTGTAGGCATGAATCGAGCGCTGCACACAGAACCGAGGACTCCTGACATCATTGGTAAAAAGCTTGCGGCAGGCTCTGAGGCAAGAGGAAACCGCGGCCGGGGCGCGGTTACTGGTGTCGACGGGGATCTGTCTTCTTTGGAATGTAGCTGCGCTGGAGCGCCAGCGTCGGAGATCCTGCTCTGTAGACCATCGGGCAGGTATTGGGAATCAATGCAGTGTCTCACCGATGTCCGGTTGTGCGTTTAGGGTGGGGCAACTGGGGTAGCAGCAGTTGCCACAGAACGCGCAGCACTGAGGGGCACGTGCTCAACTCGTCGGCATTCGTGTGCCGGCAGCGGTTCCCCCACTCTGCATGGTCGTAGGTGATACTTGTTGAGTATTGCCCGGGCTGGAGCGTGTAGGAAAACCCGCAGCGGGGGCACGCTTGCCGATCGGGTACTTGAATTCTCCAACTCGGCCAGACGCGTATGTTGTAGACCCGCCTTTCTCAACGGGATGAATTGCCGACTGACGGAAAACAAGACTTCGTCCCGCAAGTTAGGAGAGCTATAGAGCAAAATGCTTGAACCGTCGCATTTCCAGATGCTAGCCCCCATGCGTTGCTTCCGGTCGAAGTCACACCGGCTGTATTGATGGACAGCCGATGCATCGCATCGCCGAAGTACACCCGCAACCGTGGCTTGAGGGACGCTGCGACAGCGAGGCCGCTGCCGCCCCCCTCAGCCGACCTTCAGATAGGCGAAGCCCTTGCTTTGAAGCGCCGCGACAGCGGCAACACCGGACGGCACAAGTTTGATGTAGGGGGCGTCCTTCGCTAGCGCCATGTCGAGCTTTTGGCGATCGAAGGTGATCTTGCACAGGTACACGTCGACACCGTACTTGGCCAGCGCGTCCATTCTCTTCTCGAGCTCCGCATCAATCGCGGGATGCTTCTCCCAGGGTGTGCCGGCGAGGGTTTTCAGATGATACTTGATCCCAACTGAGTGGGCGACGATGACGATCTTTGTACTGAGCGGATTGAAATTGTAGACCGACAAGTGGTTGTTGATGTTTCGCAGCATATCGCTGTAGCGTTTGTCGTCACCAAAATCGCAGTGGTAGAGGCAGGCGACTTCGGTGTCCTTTTTCATATCGGCAAGGTTGAGTTCCTTGGCTGCGGCACGTGCAGCGACTGTGCCGGCGGCAGCGGCTCCGCTGGCCGCGAGCGCGACGAGAAGGCGTCTGCGATTGACATTGCTCATTGCTGCTCTCCCTGGGTGCTGTGATTGGCTATCCAGTCCTTTGGCGTTGTCCCGATGACCAGAGCTTGAAATTGGCAAGCCGAAAAAACGCTCTGAGGGCTGGGCGCGGCGCGCAGGTGCCAGCCCTTGCCGACAAACCTCCATGGGTCGGAGCGTGCATTAAGACATCTGCATGTTCGGATGTAAAGGGAGGAGCCCGCTCGCCCTCGTCGAATGCCTAAACGTTGCCCAGCATGCTCTTGGCCGGCCGGTCTATTTCACCGCTTCCTTGACGATGCCGTCGAGGAGCTGCTCAATCTCTGCTAGCGCTGCTTTCGACGCATTCGAGCCCTCGCGTTGCAGTCGCCGATACCCGACATGTGTCGACCCTGGAGCCGCTGCGGTTTCGTAGATGAAGACGACGTACGGGCAGAAGCCCACATTGATTGGATCGGCTTCCATCATGGTGCGCGACAGCTTGGCCGAGCAGAAGGTGAAATACTCCGCCTGCTTGTAGACTGGTTTCGTGCTGCCCACGTCGGCACCGGTGCGCTCGAGCATCTTGGAGAGCTGGCCATTGAAGTCAATGGTCAGCCCACGACTGATTATGGCGTTCTGGAGGTCAAATCTGACGTCATCGTAACCGCTCTTTTTTGAGTAGAGCTTCAGCGCCACGTCTTGAGCCAACACCCAGCCAGGCAGCTGAAAGCTGAGAACCAGACCGACGCCGAGCGCAACGACTTGCAAGCGCGTTGTACCCCCATTCGGAGTTTTCCTAACCATCTACTCTCTCCACCATTGAGGACCGGATGTTAGTAACGATCGACCGGGCTCTGAGGTTGCAACCGCCCGGTACCGGAGCGCCGATATTTCGGGTGGGGACGGGATGCAAATTGAGGACGAGGCAAGAAGCTTGCGCGGCATGAGAGGCGTTGCTGACTTACGTGATGTCGTCGGGGAGCCGTGCGAACAACCAGAGAGCTTCTCAGTCGGCCTTGCCGGGGCCTCGCCAAGGTGGTCGGACCCAAGGAGGCATGCACAAGCCAGCGCTCAGCACCTCGACGCTGATCGCCGTACCCGCACTGGTCTGCATCCCATCAGCGTCACATGGGGAGCGGTCAGGGCGTCGCCGGGGCGCGATCAGTTTCCTCAGTGGGAAAGCCCGACTTCCAGTACCATAGCCTGTACCATTTCTCGATACTATACCATGAATGCTTTTGGTCGAGCGTCGATCATATGGTTGATTTTGCTGAGTTTTGTTTGGTGCCGCAGGAGGGAATTGAACCCCCGACCCACGCATTACGAATGCGTTGCTCTACCCCTGAGCTACTGCGGCTATGGATGGCGTTCTGGCGTGCGAGCGGCGCGCGACAGGCTCCGAGCGATGCCGTCTAACACCGGCTTCGCTGCTTGTAAATGATCGGCTTTGCGGGGCCGTGTAGCCCTTTGCCGCGGTATCTCTCAGGGGGCGCTGTAGCTGAGACGAACGGCTACCCACGGCACGAGCGGCTGCCCGGAACGCAGAAATGTGCCTCGTGTCGAGCCATTGTGATCAGAGGGAGGCAAGTGTGCGGCAGGGCCCGGCTCACCCGAGTCGGCCATGCGCTGTGCGTCGCTGCGGCGGCGCAGGTCGTGATGGCTCCGGTCACGGACGCGCTGGCTGATCAGGAGGCGACCGCCCTCTTCACGCCCATGCAGACCCCATGGGCAGTCTATGGCAGACCGCGCTCCACACGTGAATTCGCGCTAAACAACCCGCCCCCGGGTCACTTCTTCGGCGGCGTATCTTTCGGCGCCGGCGTCTCCTTCGAATCTTTCTTCTTCGGCGTCGGCTTCAGCTTGCAATAGGGCTTTTGCTTGCCTTTCTTGGGGACGATCCACTGGCATTCGGCCTTGGCCTTGCACGCCGTTTCATCGAGCCCCTTGCACGGCGAAGGAGGTTTCGTCGCGGTCTTCGCCGCAGGCGGCGTTGTCGTGGTCTTCTTGTCCTGAGCGAAGACATCGTAGCCAAACGTCAGGAGCGCCACGGCGGCCACCGTCACGCCCAGAATTCGCAATTTGTCCATAGCGTCGTTTCCCCACCCGATCAGTAGGCGAACTGTACCAGGAACGGAAAAGGGCTGCAACAAATCGCAGCCCCTCTCTCGGATTCGCACCGAAGCAGACTTACTTCTTCTTCGCGGGCTCCTTCGGCTTGGCGCGGCAATAGGCCTTGGCCTTCACCTTGCCCTTGTCATCCTTGCTCTCGGCGACCCATGTGCAGTCGGCCGTGCGTCCTTCGCAACCCGCTTGCGCTTTGATCGTCTTGCAAGCGGGGGGCGCCTTCTCCTTCTTGACTGCCTCTGCCTTCTTGGGCGGGTCCATCTTCTTCTCCTGAGCGGACGCCCCGAAGGCGAACACCGCAAACAGTGCGGCGGCAGCCGAAATCCCTAGTGTCTTGACCAGTGTCTTTTGCACGGTAGTCGTCTCCATTGTTGATCCCGTACGCGATCCTGTCGGATGTCTGATGAATGCGTGATGAATGCCTGTTCAGGGCCGCGCGGCCCACGTCATCGCCTGCTCCAGGCGGTCATCGCCCCAGAACAGCTCGCCGCCACAGATGAATGACGGGGCGCCGAAGATGCCGCGCTGCCGCGCTTCGGCCGTCTGCTGCTCGAGGCGCGCCTTGATGTCGGGTTGCGCGATGCGCGACAAAAGCCTCTCAGAATCAAGGTCTAAACTGCGCAGGACGGTGTCGAGGAAGCGCGTGTCGGCGATGTCGGCACCGTGGGCGAACTCGGCCTCGAAGACCGCCCGCGTGAACGGCACGATCCAGTCCTCGTCGCCGCCAATGAGGGCCAGCCGGGCTGCGCGGAGAGAGTTCTGTGGAAAAACGGCGGGCAGGGCAAAGGCGAGACCGCGATCGGCTGCGAGGCGCTCCAGATCGCGAACCATGTAGCGGCCCTTGGCCGCATAGAGGTTGAAAGGCGACGTGTCCCAGCCCTGCGCCTTGAAGATCGGTCCTAGCAGGAACGGCCTCCACGCAACGGCCACGCCCGCGGTCGCCGCCAGCGCCTCGATGCGCATGGCGGAGAGATAGGAATAGGTGGAGGCGAACTCGTACCAGAACTCGAGCTTGGGTCCTGGTGCGCTCATGGTAACCCGTCTCTCCTGCTCGTCTCCTGCCCGCTCGGCTGGCCGGACCCGGCGCGCTTGCCGGCGCATCGATCTTGCCTATAGTGCGCCCGCAATGGCCTACCGCAAAGCGAGGCGCTACCCATGCCTGCCAAGGGCACCAGGGCCAAGGTGAAGAAGGTGGTGCTCGCCTATTCGGGCGGTCTCGACACCTCGATCATCCTGAAATGGCTGCAGGAGACCTACAAGGCCGAGGTGATCACCTTCACGGCCGATCTCGGCCAAGGCGAGGAGTTGGAGCCGGCCCGGCGCAAGGCGGAGATGCTCGGCATCAAGAAGGCCAACATCTTCATCGAGGACCTGCGCGAGGAGTTCATACGCGACTACGTGTTTCCCATGTTCCGCGCAAACGCCCTCTACGAGGGCGTGTACCTGCTCGGCACGTCGATCGCGCGGCCGCTGATCGCCAAGACGCAGATCGACATCGCACGCAAGACGGGCGCGGACGCGGTGTGTCACGGCGCCACCGGCAAAGGCAACGACCAGGTGCGCTTCGAGCTCAGCTATTATGCGCTCGAGCCTTCAATCCGGATCATCGCGCCCTGGCGCGAGTGGAGCTTCAAGAGCCGCGAGGAGCTGATCGCCTTTGCGGAAGCACACCAGATCCCCGTGGCCAAGGACAAGCGCGGGGAAGCTCCGTTCTCGGTCGACGCCAACATGCTGCACTCCTCCTCCGAGGGCAAGGTGCTGGAGGACCCCGCCGTCGAGCCACCGCCTTACGTCTATCAGCGCATTATCTCGCCCATGGAGGCGCCGGACCGGCCAACCGACATCACCATCGGCTTCAAGAAGGGCGATGCGGTGAGCCTCGACGGCAAGGCGATGTCTCCCGCCACGTTGTTCGCTAAACTCAACGAGCTCGGCCGCGACAACGGCATCGGCCGCGTCGACCTGGTCGAGAACCGCTTCGTCGGCATGAAGTCGCGCGGTGTTTACGAGACGCCGGGCGGCACCGTCCTGCTCGCCGCGCACCGGGCAATCGAGTCGATTACGCTCGACCGCGGCGCAGGCCACCTCAAGGACGAGCTGATGCCGCGCTATGCCGAGCTGATCTACAATGGCTTCTGGTTCGCGCCCGAGCGCGAGATGCTGCAGGCGCTGATCGACAAGAGCCAGGAGCATGTCGAGGGCCTGGTGCGGCTGAAGCTCTACAAGGGCAACGTCATCGTCACCGGGCGCGAGAGCGGCAAGTCGCTCTACTCAACCAGCCTCGTCACCTTCGGGGACGACAAGGGTGCCTACGACCAGAAGGACGCGGAGGGGTTCATACGGCTCAACGCGCTGCGGCTGCGGACGCTGGGGAAGCGCAACAAGGGCGGGAGCTGAGCGGGCCCATGTTCTCGCGCATCGAGATCGGTCGCGTCGCCGGGATCACGATCTATCTCGACATGATGTTCGTGCTGGTGCTGCTGTTCTTTACCTATCCCTACTTCACCGCCGGCAACACGCAGATGATGTCGGCTGGGCTCGTCATCATCGTGGGCCTCCTGCTGTCGATCCTGCTGCACGAACTCGGGCACGCCTTCGCCGGACGACTGTTCCGCGCGCACGCCTCCCACATCGAGCTGACGGGGCTCGGCGGCATCGCTTACTTCGAGCGCTCGTTGCCGCGTTCGGCGCTGGCCCGCTCCGTCATCTATCTGGCGGGGCCGGCAGTCAACTGGGGACTGTGGCACGGGCTCGGCTGGCTAGCTGGTGGGGCCGCCGCTACGGGCAACCCGATGCTGGCGCTGCCGCTGGCGGTGCTGGCGTCGGCCAACTTCTTTCTCATGTGCTTCAACCTGCTGCCCGCCTATCCGCTCGACGGGGGCCTGACGCTCGATGCCTGGTTGGGGGGGCTGCTGGGGCCCACATGGTCGGTGCGCGTCGTCGCCTGCCTCGGCCTGGCTGTCGCCGTCGCCGTCGGCCTCTATGCGTTGCCGACTGGCATCTTCCTGCTGTTCGTCGCCCTGTTCCTGGCGCAGGCGAACTGGGAGGCGCTGCAGAGCGTCGGCGGCTGGTCGCGCCGACGGTAGAGCGAGATCGTTCCAGATGGAAACACTGGGGCTTCCATCCAGGAAGGTGAATCTCGCTCTAAGACTCAATTACAGTATCATCTGCTTAAACGCTGATCGGTGCGCTTTTGGTCAAGTGCCGCAAAATGTCTGGTGCACAATTTGTTCGGGCCGCGGCGGTTCGGCGTAGCGGCCAAAAATTGGTTGATCCTCATAAGGCCTGGAGAGCACGGCCAGCAGGTTCTCGAAGGGCGAGAAATCCCCTTTGCCCACGGCTGCAGCAATCGCCTCCTCCACCAAGTGGTTGCGCGGGATAAATGCAGGGTTTGCCGAGCGCATCGCTGTCTGGCGGTCGCTTGTCTCACCACCCTCCTCGGCAAGCCGTTGGCGCCATCTCGCTGCCCAATCGTCGAAGGCGTGCGCATCGGTAAATAGGCTGCGCACCGCAACGCCCCCGTCGGAGTGGGCAGCCGCGTCGCATAGCCGGCGGAAGGTCAAGGTGAAGTCAGCGCCGTTGCTGGCCATGCGCGCGAGCAGATCCTGCGCCAGTGATAGATCGTCCGGTCGCCTTTCCACCAAACCGATCTTGCGCCGGAGGCCCGCGGTGTAAGCGGACTCGAAGAGGGTGGCGAACGCGCCTATAGCCTCTTGCGCATCAGCGACGGCGGCGTCCTTGTCCTCGGCAAGGAGAGGCAAGAGCGCTTCCGCCAGGCGGGCAAGGTTCCACTTGGCGATGCGCGGCTGGTTGCCGTAGGCGTAGCGACCCACGGTATCGATAGAGCTGTAGACCGTCCCGGGGTCAAAGGTGTCCATGAAGGCGCAGGGGCCGTAGTCAATCGTCTCGCCAGCGACCGACATGTTGTCTGTATTCATGACGCCGTGAATGAAGCCGACGAGCAACCACTTCGCGACGAGCTCGGACTGACGCGCAATCACCAGGTCCAGGAGCCTGCGGTATCGGTTCGTGGCCTCGACTGCTTCCGGGTAATGCCGCGCGATGACGTGATCGGCCAAATGCCGGACCGCATCTACATCTCCGCGCGCAGCGAAGAACTGAAAGGTGCCGACGCGGATGTGGCTCGACGCGATGCGGGTTAGGACAGCGCCGGGCAAAGGCGTCTCGCGCAAGACGGTCTCGCCGGTCGTCACGGCTGCAAGCGTTCTGGTGGTCGGGATCCCGAGCGCCGCCATCGCCTCGCTGACGATGTATTCGCGCAAGACAGGTCCGAGAGCGGCGCGTCCGTCGCCCTGCCGCGAGAAAGGCGTCGGGCCCGAGCCCTTGAGCTGGATGTCACGGCGCACGCCGTCGCGATCGACAACCTCGCCCAGAAGAATGGCGCGTCCGTCACCGAGCTGGGGCACGAAGTTGCCGAACTGGTGGCCGGCATAGGCCATGGCGAGGGGCTCGCCGAGGTTGGGCACCGTGTTGCCCGCAAGCATCGCGACGCCCTCGGACGAGGAAAGTTCGAGGGGGTCGAGCCCGAGCTGTCGGGCGAGCTTCTCATTCAGTCGGATAAGCCGGGGCGCGGTAACGGGGGTGGGCGGCAAACGCGCAAAGAACCGCTCCGGCAGCCGCGCGTAACTGTTGTCGAAGGGAAAAACGTGAGTTGCTTCGGCTGGTGCGAGCATTTCATCTCCGGCGCGTGACGTTCGGTACAGACCAGATCGCCAAGATCGACAATAGCAGAGGGGGCCCAGGTGTTGAAATGAGGTTAGGGCAATGCCGCAGCTCCCGTACGAACGGCCGTAGCCCTGAGCGAGTGCAAGTGTTGAAAACAGGCGGCAGGCGGGTCAAAGTCGGCTCCTAAATCTCGGCGCGCTGGCAAAGACCGCGCCTTACGCCAAGGATGACTGCCGTGGCCGACCATGAGGCGTTCGATCTCGGTCCTCTGACACTGCAGCGTGGATTGACGCTGCCCAAGGCGCATATTGTCTACAAGACCTACGGCACGCTGGCTCCCGACAAGTCGAACGTCATTCTCTATCCCACTTCCTATGGCGCGCATCACACCGACATCGACTGGCTCATCGGGCGGGAACGCGTGCTCGATTCCGAGTGCTACTTCATCGTCATTCCGAACCAGTTCGGCAACGGGCTGTCGACATCGCCGAGCAATCTTGCCGAACCGTTTGGCCTCGGGCGCAATCCTTTGTTCACGCACTGGGACAATGTGCATGCCCAGGAGCGTCTGCTGCGCGAGAAATTCGGCGTCACACGCCTGGCCCTCGTGTATGGGTGGTCCATGGGCGGCCAGCAGGCGCTGCACTGGGGGGCTTTGTTCCCCGACCGCGTTGCCCGCATCTGCGCGGTGTGCACGTCGGCGCGCACGAGCCCGCACAATAAGGTGTTCCTCGAAGGCATCCGCGCGACGCTGACGGCCGATGCCGCTTGGCGCGACGGACGCTTCGTCGAGCGCCCGGTTCGGGCCCTGCGCGCCTTCGCACGCGTCTATGCCGGCTGGGCGATGAGCCAGGCGTTCTATCGTGAAAGGCTCTGGGAGCACGTCGGGTTTGCCTCGCTGGAGGACTATCTGGTGCGGGCCTGGGAAGGCAATTTCCTGCGCCGCAATGGGGAAGACCTCTTGTCGATGATCGATACCTGGTATCAATCCGACATCTCCGACAACACGCTCTATAACGGGGACCTCGCAAGAGCGCTTGGCGCCATCACGGCGCGAGCGATCATCATGCCGTCGACGACGGATCTGTATTTCACGCTCGCTGACAGTGAGGCCGAGACGCGGCTCATGCCCAATGCGGAGCTACGCCCGATTTCCTCGATCTGGGGCCATCGTGCCGGCAACCCACTGCAATGCCCGGAGGACGAGGCCACTATACGCGCGGCGGTGCAAACTCTTCTGGCGAGCTAGTGGTTTGGGCGCGCCCGGCGCCGGACGTCGACATTGCTTGTGGCCATCTCGTGCAAGGAGCAGGTCAATGAGACTGAATGGAAAGGTTGCGCTTGTTACCGGAGCCGGAGGAGGCTTGGGCACGGCCATCGCGAAACGGTTTGCAAGCGAAGGCGCTGCACTGATGTGCGCAGATCGGGATGGCACGCGCGCGGAAGCTACGGCGTCAGCCATCACAAAGTCCGGCGGTTCCGCTCAGGCCTTTCAGGCCGACGTCGCCGATCCTGTTCAGTGCGAAGGGCAGGTCGCGGAAACGATGAGGCGGTTCGGCCGCATCGATATCGCCGTCAACAATGCGGGCATCGCATTGCACAAGCTGGCGCTCGATACAAGCCTCGAGGATTGGGAGCGCGTCCTGCGTATCAATCTCACAGGCTCCTTCCTCACGGCACAGGCCGCTGCCCGTCACATGATCAAACAGGGGGGCGGTCGCATCATTCAGATCGGTTCGATTTCGGGACAGCGTGGCAATATGGGCGGGATCGCCTATGGCGCTTCGAAGGCGGCGTCCATGCACATATGCAAGGTTCTAGCAGTCGAGCTGTCGGGGCAGGGCGTGATGGTGAACGCAATTGCGCCGGGTCCAATCGAGACCGGCATCAGCAAGCATGGACCGACGCGCAAGCGGGGTTATCTCGATCGCATTCCAACGCGTTCTTACGGTAATGTCGATGCTGTGGCGAACGCCGCTCTCTACCTTGCCTCGGATGAGTGCGATTGGGTGACGGGGCACGTCTTGAATGTGGACGGCGGTTACGGCGCAGCCGGACTTTCGTATGATCCCGCAGAAATTCGGTGATGATCGGACGCGCATGGACTTCACTCCCGCCTCCCACACCACTCAGAATTGGCACCTCACCAAGCCCGCAGCCTCAGGCAGGCGTGGCATGGTGGTTTCGCAATCCAAGAACGCTTCTGAAGCCGGCATCGCGGTGCTCGATGCCGGCGGCAATGCTGTTGATGCCGCGGTCGCGACCGCGCTGGCGCTCGCCGCGGTCGAGCCGTGGAACTCCGGTCTTGGTGGCGTCGGTCACGCCGTGGTTCATCGCGCGGGACGGGCTCGCGCAGACGCCGTGGATTTCGGGCCAACTGCGCCAGCGGCGCTCGATGCAAAGTGCCTTACGCTGACCGGCAGGATCGCTGCGGACTTGTTCGCCTGGCCGGAGGTCGAGGGCGATGCCAACATCCACGGGCCGCTGTCCTTCGTGATCCCGTCTGCGGTCGCCGGTCTTGCTGAAATGCACGATCGCTGGGGGCGCCTGCCGCTCGCCGAGGTTGCAGCGCCGAGTGTGGCGTTGGCGAAGCGTGGACTGCCGCAGGATTGGTACACGACTCTGAAGGTGGGTGTTTCAGCGGCAGTGCTGCGGAAATATCCCGAAAGTGCGCGCATCTACCTGCACGACGGACTGCCGCCGGTGCCACCTTATCAAGGCGCTTTGAGCTACTTCCGGCTGGGCAAGCTGAGTGAGACCCTCGACCGATTGGCGCGGGCCGGATGGCGCGACTTCTATGAGGGTGAGATCGCCTCACGCATCGTGGGCGATTCAAAGGCCATGGGTGGCGTTCTGTCCGCTGACGACTTGTCGCGGTGCAGAGCGCGCGTTCTCCCATCCGTCGAAATGCCGTGGCGCATGCATACGCTGCAGACAACCGGCCCGCTCACGGCCGCGCCGACGGCAGCAGATGTCGTGCGGCAGATGGCGGATGCAGGCATCGCCGCGGCGCCCGACGCGCAATGGTACGTGACGCTCGCCCGCGCGTTGAAGGGCGCCTACGCGCGACGGCTCGCCACGCTCGGCGAGACCGAACCACAGGCCGCGGAGAGCTGCACCACGCATATCTCGGTGTGTGATGAGGAGGGAACCATGGTCGCGATAACGACCACGCTGCTCTCCTCGATGGGAAGCCGCGTCGTGCTGCCGAGCACAGGTATCCTCATGAACAACGGGATGATGTGGTTCGACCCGCGCCCAGGCCAACCGAACTCAATTGCGCCGGGCAAGAGACCACTCACCAACATGTTTCCGGTCATTCTGCGCGACGGCGACAACCCGTGGATCGTAGGGGGCGCATCCGGCGGTCGGCGCATTATGGCAGCGGTTCTGCAACTCGTGTCATTTGTTGCCGATTTCGGCATGACGCCAGAAGCGGCCGCGCATCAGCCGCGCGTCGACGTATCTGACCCGGACAAGGTGACGGCCGATCGCCGACTTGCCCCGGGCATCCTGCGCGCCTTGCAAGCCGATGGCGCGACCGAGATTGTGGACCATGCCGTCCTACCAATCAACTTCGCGTGCCCCAGTTTGCTGATGCAGCAAAGCGGAGTGCGTATTGGCATCAGCGATGCAGCTTCGCCGTGGTCTGCGGCAGTGGCGCAGACAGATTGATGGGCAACGGCGCAAGCAGGCGGGGATAGCGCCTATGAGGAAACGCATCGCAGTTGTCGGCGGCGGCGCCGTGGGTGGCTACATAGCTGCGCATCTCGCAGCCGCTAAGCACGACGTTATCGTCATAGACGGTTGGCCGGTGCATGTCGCGGCCATCAGATCGGAAGGACTTAGGATTGTCGGCATGGTCGCCTCGGAGAGCATTCACACCCGCATCCCGGCGATGCATATTACCGAGGTGCAGCGGCTTGCGAAAGGGTCACCCATCGACATCGCGATCGTGTCTGTCAAATCCTATGACACTCTTTGGGCCACAACCCTTATTGCGCCATACCTCGCCCCCGACGGCTACGTGGTATCCGCCCAAAACGGCATCAACGAGGAACGGATCGCATCCGTCGTCGGATGGGAACGGACGGTAGGTTGCGTCGTCGGAAACAATTTCCTGATTACGTACGATGCTAAGCCACTTTTTTGGTGGTCAGGC
>JRHI01000681.1_pt1 | contig 34777 bp, 30 predicted proteins | sample 215371 | NCBI WGS metagenome assembly JRHI01 (sample SAMN02929681, study PRJNA255918) | sediment metagenome | biome: cave system; feature: Ice Cave; material: Sediment; isolation source: sediment from deep within a dark volcanic ice cave with no known source of... ...
AAAAAGCGCCGAAAACGTGATGCTGACCCTTGTGGAACAGGCTCTTAGAATGCTCGGAGCCCGATTGACCCGCGCCTGGCAAACCATCACGGAGAAGGTGTCATGTCGAGTGGACCCAACGCCAACATCACCAGCGTCCTGCGCGAGACCCGCGTCTTTCCGCCGCCCTCGGAGTTCACCGCTCAAGCACAGATCAAGAGCCTCGCGGAATATGAACGTCTCTGGCTGCGCGCCAAGGACGATCCAGAGGGATTCTGGGCCGAACAGGCGAAGTCCCTCGACTGGTTCCGGCGCTGGGACAAGGTTCTCGTCTGGAACGAGCCACATGCCCAATGGTTCGTTGGTGGCAAGATCAACGCCAGTTACAACTGCCTCGACAGGCACCTCAAAGGCCCCCGCGCCAACAAGGCCGCCATCATATGGGAAGGCGAACCCGGTGACAGCCGCGTCCTCCGCTATCAGGACCTGCACCGCGAGGTCTGCAAGTTCGCCAACGTCCTCAAGGGCCAGGGCATCAAGGCCGGCCATCGTGTCACCATCTACATGCCGATGGTGCCGGAACTTGCCATCGCCATGCTCGCCTGCGCCCGTATCGGCGCCCCACACAGCATCATTTTCGGCGGCTTCAGCGCCGACGCCGTCGCCGACCGGAACAACGATGCCCAGGCCCGAATGGTCATCACCGCCGACGGCGGCTGGCGGCGCGGCAAGGTCGTGCCGCTAAAGCAAAATGTGGACGCGGCCCTGGCCAAGTCGCCAACCGTCGAGAAGTGCATCGTCTTCAATCGCTGCAATCAACCGCTCGAAATGAAGGCCGGACGCGACCTCTGGTGGCACGAACTCATGGCCGATGCCTCCGCCGACTGCCCGGCCGAGCCGCTCGACAGCGAACATCCGCTCTACATCCTCTACACCTCCGGTTCGACCGGCAAACCGAAGGGCATCCTGCACACGACGGCCGGCTACATGCTCGGTGTCTCGCTCACTCATCGCTGGGTGTTCGACCTGCGCGAAGAGGACATCTATTGGTGTACCGCCGACCTCGGCTGGGTCACCGGGCACAGCTACATCGTGTACGGTCCACTGGCCAACGGCGCCACAACCATCATGTACGAAGGCGCACCGAATCATCCGCGCGAGGATCGCTTTTGGGAGATCATCGAGAAGTATCGCGTCAGTACCTTCTACACGGCGCCGACGGCCATCCGCGCCTTCATAAAGTGGGGCGACCAGTGGCCGAATCAGCACGACCTGAGCAGCCTCCGCCTGCTCGGTACGGTCGGTGAACCGATCAATCCCGAGGCGTGGATGTGGTATCGTGAGGTCATCGGCAAGGGGCGTTGCCCGATCGTCGATACCTGGTGGCAAACCGAGACAGGAATGATCATGATTAGCCCGCTGCCGGGAGCGACGCCGACCAAGCCTGGCTCGGCGACCCGGCCGCTGCCCGGCGTCGTGGCCGAGGTCGTCGATCGCCAGGGCCGAACCATGCCGGCGAACCAGGGCGGTTTTCTTGTCGTCAAGCAACCGTGGCCGGCGATGCTGCGGACGATCTACGGCGATGACGAGCGCTACCGTAACCAGTATTGGAGCCAGGTGCCCCACTGCTATTTCACGGCCGACGGCGCCCGCCGCGACGAGGACGGGTACGTCTGGATCATGGGGCGCGTTGATGACGTGCTCAACGTGGCCGGGCATCGTCTCAGCACCATGGAAATTGAGAGCGCCTTGGTACATCACGACAAGGTAGCCGAGGCCGCAGTCGTCGGCCGGCCGGACGAAATCAAGGGCGAGGGGATTGCCTGTTTCGTGACGCTGGTCGGCGGGATCGAGCCGTCGGAGGCATTGAAGAAGGAACTGCGCGAACACGTGGCCCACGAGATCGGCGCCCTGGCCCGGCCGGACGAGATACGCTTCACGGATTCCCTGCCCAAGACGCGCTCGGGCAAGATCATGCGCCGCCTGCTCCGCGACATCGCCAGCGGCACGCAGACGACGCAGGATACTACGACGCTCGAGGACCTCAGCGTCATGGCCCGCCTGCGCGAGGAAGAAGAGGGATAACCATTATGACTCGCATCCGCACGTTCATCGGCGTGGGCCTTGAGAAGGTCATCCGCGACCGCGTCATCGCATTGCAAGAGACGCTGGCCGAGACTGGGGTCGAAGTCAAGTGGGTGGAGCCGAAAAACCTGCATGTGACGTTACTGTTCCTCGGCGAGGTCGTGGACCGCGAACTGCCGGCTGTTTGCCGAATCGTGACGGAGTGTGCAGCGGGACAACCGGCCTTCCACCTGAGCGTCGGGGGAGCCGGCTGCTTCCCAAACATTCGCCGGCCGCGCACTCTTTGGGTCGGCGTCGGTGAGGGAACGCAGGAACTGGTGGCCCTGCACGATGCCCTGGAACCGCCGCTGCTCGACCTCGGTTGTTACCGCCGCGAGGAGCGGCAGTACGCGCCTCACGTCACTCTGGGCCGGCTGCGCAGCGATGCCACCAACGACGCTCTCTCCGCCGCCCTGGCGAAGCATGCCGATCGGAAGTGCGGCGAGATGGTGGTGCGCGAAGTGCTTGTGATGAGCAGCGAACTGACGCGCGAAGGGCCCGAGTACACGGTGATGAGCCGGGGGAAACTGGGGAAGGCGTTGTGATTCGTGCAGCCGCGCCGTGCGGCGGAGCGCGTAGGTCGCGCTCCATTGGGCGTCACGGCTGCAAGAATTAGCGTGGCAGCGGCAGTGTCACCACCTCGCCGCGCGCCGCAGAGCGGTAGCCCGCCAGGAGAACTTCCGTCGTCAGCGCCGCCTCTGCCACGGACATTTCACTCTCGCGGCCAGCATCGAGGCAATCGAGGAAGTAACTCGCGTCGCTGCCTCCTGGCGACGCGACCGACACCCAGGTTTGTTTCGGCCGCAGGTGGACCTCGTCCTGCGTGCTCGTCCAGAAGCCCATCGGATCGGCCGGGTTCGCGTTCGGCGGCATCCACGGCATCTCGTCGGTATACACTTCCAGCCGAGGCCGGTTCGCATCGACGACGACAGTTAGTTCGCTACCTACCAGTACCACGCGATTGATACCGCCAGCCGGATGCGTCGTCCAGCCGAAGCGGCCGGCCGCGATTGTCACCGGCGTGCCGTCGTCCAGGGTGCAAGCGAGCAGGCCAAAGTCCTCGACATTGTGCTTTTGATACTCCTGAAAGAAGTAATTCGCGGTAACTCCGTGGACCGTGTGGAACTTCTTCCGCGTAAGCCAGCGCACCAGCGACACCGGATAAACGCCGAGGTTGTCCAGCTCCCGCTTCGCCTCGACAAGCTGGTGGCGCTCCGGTGGATATTCCTCCTTGCGCGGCGTGCCGAGTTTCGCGGTGCCGATGCATCCCTTGGCGAAGAACACGTCGGCATGGACCGCCAGCAGCCGGCCCAGTTTCTGACCTTCAAGGAGCTTCTTTGCCTCCTGCGCCCAGCGTTGCGTGATGAAACTGAACATGTGGCTGCGGACGCCCGCCTTGCGCACAGCGGCGACGAGGGCGTCAGCCTGTTGCAACGACGGGACGAGCGATTTGTCCAGGTACAGGTGCTTGCCGGCCTCGGCGCAGCGCAGGGCGATTCGCCCTCGGCGCTCGGGTGGGGCGCAGCAGCTCACGACCTGGACGTCTTTCCGCGCCAGCGCCTTACTCAGGTCGGGCTCGTGGTCGATCCCGAGTGCATGGGCCAGGCGCTCATTCAACTCGCGTCGCCGGGGGTCGACTGCTGCCTCGTCGCTCACAGCGACCAGACGACAGCGCTGGTCGGCGGCGAACGCGGCCGCATACATCTCCTGGTGAGTGTGACTGCCGGAGACCAGCAGGACGCCGTGGCGCGGCTCCTTCACGGGTGGCCTCCCCTGACCTTCTCGGGTTGGCCGGAATGCAGCGCGCGCTCGATGAGCGCTTGCAGCTGCGGCTCGGGTTGGCCGGGCGGTGTCTCCAGAGAGTCATCCCACAGGTTTGCATTGCCCGCGTCATGCGCGTCATGATAGATGGCGCCGTGGTTGCCCAGGACGAGTAGGTCCACACCCAGGCCGCGCGGCTGGCCCCGCGCGAAGTTCACGAAGGCGGTCGCGCCGTCGCGGAACTGCAGGGTGAGTGAGACCTGGCCGCTCTCCAGTGAACCCAGCGCATGGATACGGTCGAGCGGCTGACCGAACCAGTCGCGCACGGTAGCCGTCGTCACAGTCAGACATGGTAAGAAAGCATCGAGTTGATGGTCGGCCTGGAAGAAATAGCGGGCGAAAACCGGCCGCCCGAGCCGCTTACTTGCCAGGGCCCGACCGACCGCCTGGTGCAATTTGGCGAGCGCCGGCATGACAGACTTCTCCCATGCCCTCCGCACGCTTAACGAGCGATTCCCGGCACACCCACCTGTTCGCGCCTGAACACGGTACGTGCCAGCAGGGCGTGCATTCCGAACGCCAGGCTGGAAAAGGCCAGGTCGCCGAGCAAACTGTTGGCAAAGAAGCCCAGCGGCGCTTCGCGCTGGAAGAACACCAGCCCCGCTGCATAGCATTCGAGCAGCCCTGGCAACGTGTGCGGATAGAAGGTGGACATCGCCCAGACGCCGAAGTTCGTAACGAGGAAGAACTGTACGCTGCCCACCACACTGACGGCGCCGATCCGCCAGGGCGACTCGGTGTTGCGCAGGAGCCGGCCGAGCAAGACGTTGACAAGCAGGCTGCCGTAGACGAAGCGATTGAACGGTGGATAACCGAGCCAGCGCTGGAGTATCACGTCGGTCACGGCCATGACGACGAGGGGCAGGACGAATGCCTGCCAGGAGCGCAGCCGTGCTCCTCCATAGATACCGAGCGCGCCCACCGGCGTCAGGTTGGGCGGATGGGGAACGAGTCGCCAGATGCCCGTCAGGACCACCAGGCTTGCAGCGAGGGGGCGGACGGCGGTCGGCGAGTTCTTGGTTTCCGGCTCCATGGCTCACTCCTTGACGGCTCGAGGCGGCGCGGCCGCTCAGATCATCGTTGCGGCGGCTATCCTAAGGCGCGGCCACGGCCAGAGCAAGCCTCTCTCGTATCGCCGGGGCTAACCCGCGGCGCCGACCGGCCCCTTTTTTTCTCCGGACCTGAAAAACGAGAGCTAGACTCTAATAGACGATTTCCGTGCCCGCGCTCCCCTGCCGGAAGGTCCTGGTGCTAGTTCGGTCCGCCGAGACAGCGCAACCAGTGCGCTGACGGGCAGACTCCGCGCCTGGCCGGCCCCGGTGTGTGGACACTCCAGTCCTGATGAGTGGCAGGTTGACGCGATGCGTTCCCCCAGCGACACCCTGATCTCCCGACCTCCCCTCCATTTGGTGCTTGCTCTGCGCCAGGGAGAAGACAGCACGACTGTGCGTCTTGGCTGGGCTTGCGTTTGCGGCCTGACGCTCACGCTGGCGCAGGTCCTGCTGATCTGTCTGCTCGCCGGCAACGTCCAGCCGGCCTCCGCCTACCGGGCGCTCTCTCAGTGGGATAGTAAGTGGTATGCCCGGCTCGCTGCCGACGGCTATCCCGACACGCTCCCCGCCGAACCAGTAGACATGGCCAGGGTGGGCTTCTTCCCCGCCTATCCCCTTTTCACCCGCCTGATCGGCCGCCTGACCGGGCTGGCGATGCCCGACGCCACGGTGCTGGCTGCGCAGCTGGCCTGCTGGGGCTTTTGGACCTACATCCTCCTCTTCCTGCAACGCTGGCACGCAACGAAGTGGCTGGCATTCGGCGCTGCTGCCGCCATCGCCGTCCATCCGTGTGCCTTCTTTCTCGTCACGGGCTATTCCGAATCGCTGTTCCTGCTATCCGTCCTCGGCCTCCTTAACTGGTCGGGGGTGCGCGGCTGCACCGGCTGGACCCTGGCGGCACTGCACGGCTGCCTTATGACGGCCACGCGTATTGTCGGCCTGCCGTTGGCGCTGCTTCCCTTCTTGCTGGCGTTCGCGGCCATGCCGGCGGCGGAGCGGTTCTCGCCCCGTGCCTGGTTGCGTCAGCTGACGGCTCCGGCGGCACTATCGGCCGTCGCCCTTCTAGGCGGCCTAGCCTTCTTTGGCTTTTGCCAGCTGCAATACGGCCGCTGGGACGCCTATATGTACAGCCAGCACACCGGCTGGGGCATCGAGCCGAACTACCTCGCCCTGTTCACCACCGACGTCTACCGCATCGCTCCGCCCACCTTCGAGGACGGCCTGCTCAATCCGAACGATCTGAGCCGGTACTGCGTTCCTCTCACGGTTTTCCTGTTCTTCGTCCTGGTGCTCTGCGAGTGCCGGGCGGCCCGTAATGGCACCGACACCGGCTGGCGACAGCGCCTGGGGTTCTACCTGGCGGGTGGGCTGATGTTTTACATCAGCGTTTCCGGCCTGGCGAACAGTTACCTCATCAGCATGATCCGTTACACTTTCTGCGTCCACGTCATGCTTACCCTGGTGGTGACTCATCTCTTGACCCGCTGTCCTGTTCGAAGAGGCGTGCTCCGCAAGGCGGCGCTCGGCCTGCTGGTCGGGGCGGCTATCCTGTGCGTGACATTACAAATCATGTGCGCTTACCTCTTCACCCACGGCAAATGGGTGGCGTAACCCCTGGAGGCGAGCGCGATCCAGTGAGGTGTTTTCTTCCATGCACGACGAATCGGTGGCAATCATCGGTGCCGGCCCGGCCGGCCTCACAGCAGCCTATCTCCTCAGCAAGAAGGAGGTGCCGGCAACCGTCCTCGAGGCCGATCCGGTGTACGTCGGCGGCATCTCGCGCACCGCTCGCTACAAGGGCTACCACTTTGACATCGGCGGGCATCGCTTCTTTTCCAAGTCGAAGGAGGTCGAGGACCTCTGGACAGAGATCCTGCCCAACGACATGCTCGAACGGCCGCGTTCGTCGCGCATCTACTACAACGGCAAGTTTTTCTCCTATCCGCTCAAGGGCGGCGAGGCGCTGCACAAGCTCGGCGTGCTGGAGGCGGCGCATTGCGTACTCTCCTATCTCAAAGCGCGCGCTTTCCCGAACCCGAAGCCGAAGAGTTTCGAGGACTGGGTCACCAACCAGTTCGGCAAGCGGCTGTTCAACATCTTCTTCAAGACCTATACGGAGAAGGTTTGGGGCATGAGCTGCAAGGACATTTCCGCCGACTGGGCCGCCCAGCGGATCAAGGGCCTCTCGCTCACAACGGCAATCGTCAATGCCCTCATGCCGAAAAAGCAGGGGAAGAGCCGGGACAAGGTTATCAAGACCCTGATTGACACCTTCCGCTATCCGCGCAAGGGCCCCGGCATGATGTGGGAAGCGTGTGCCGAGAAGGTGAGGGACCAGGGCGGACTCATCGAGATGGGTCAAAAGGTTATGGGCTGTACCTGGGACGGCGAAACCGAACTCTGGACCGTGACGCACCAGGACCCAGAAAAGATCACCCGCATCACCAAGGCGCGCCACCTGATCTCGTCGGCCCCGCTTCGCCAGTTGGCGCACGGCCTCCAGCCGAAACTATCCGAGAAGGCGCTGCAAGCCGCCGGCTCGCTCAGATATCGCGATTTCCTGACGGTGGTCCTGATCCTGAAGGACCGGCAGGTGTTCGACGACAACTGGATCTACATCCACGATCCGGCGGTCAAGGTAGGGCGGATCCAGAACTTCAAGTCGTGGTCGCCGGAGATGGTGCCCGATCCGGAGATGACCTGTTACGGCCTGGAGTACTTCTGCTTTGAGGGCGACGGCCTCTGGACGTCCAGCGACGAGGCCCTGGTCGAGTTGGCGAAAAGCGAACTCGAGAAGGTAGGCCTGGCGAAGGCAACCGACGTGGTGGATGGCTGCGTCGTGCGCCAGGCCAAGGCGTACCCTGTCTACGACGACGATTATGCCACCCACGTCACCACGGTGCGGGAAGAGATGCAGGCACGGTTTCCGACGCTCCACCTGGTCGGGCGCAATGGCATGCACAAGTACAACAACCAGGATCACGCGATGATGACGGCGATGCTGTGCGTGGAAAACATCCTGGCCGGTCGGCAGGTGTACGACCTCTGGAGCGTCAACCAGGATGCGGAGTATCACGAGGCGGGGACGGCCGGAGCGCAGACCGCGGCAAGCGGCCTCCGCCTGGTGCCGACCCGCACAGCGGACAGCAGCAAGGCCAAGGTGCCGGAGCTGATCAACAGCTGACACACGGGCACAACTCTACGAACCCGCGCCGCCGCGCGACCGAGCGGGACGGCGAGGCCCTTGGCTGCACCAGGGTACGCTGCTGGGAGACATTGCGGGTGGGAATAATGCCTTTAGCGCCGCGAGGCGAGCCCAGAAACGAAGACCGCTGCGCCATGCAGCGGGAGACAGGTCTGCTGCTGCTGGCCGGCGCCGTCGTCGTGCTCTTTTGCGCGTCCTTACTGTTTCTCGATAGAGGCTTCTTCTGGACCGACGATTACCAGACCTACCAGCTCGCCGGCTATTGCGATCTCGCACGTTCCTGGTCCGAAGGGGAGTTCCCCCTTCTCAGCCCTTCCTCCTGGCGTGGCGGCGCATTGGCCGGTGAATATCAGGTCGGCGTCTTCTCGTTCTTTCTGACCGGACTCGCCCTGATCGTCTTCGGCCTGAAACTGCCCCTGCCCCTGGCAGCAGCGACCTTCTCCATCGTGCATCTCGTGGTCCTGGCGGCGGGCGTGGTTCGCCTGGCGCGCCGGCGGGGTTTGAGCGCCGACCTGGCGCTCCTGGCTGCACTGGTGACTTCGCTGAGCGGTTGGATCTTTATCTGGGGAGCGACCTCCTGGTTCCCTGCCCTGGCCAGTTTCGCCTGGGTGCCATGGGTTTGGTGGGGTCTGGAACGAAGCTCGGAGTCACAGCGCGGCTGGGCGCGCTTTCTACCTGCCGCGGTTTTCATCTACCTGGTCGTCACCGCGGGTTGGCCGTTCTCCGTCCTGATGATCAGCCTGCTCTCCCTTTGGCTAGCGGTACGCACGGTGGGCGAACGCCGCTCGCCGCTCTCCCTCTGGCCGATGCTGGCTGCCTGGACGGTGGGTCTCGGCCTATCGGCACCCGCCTGGTTGATGTTGCTCGAGTACATCCCGTCAACCTTTCGCGGACAGACGCCCGCCCTGAAACTGTCCTTTGCTTGGTCCGTCCCGCCGTATGCCTGGCCGGCCCTGGTCTTCCCTTCCTTTCTCATGCGCTGGCAAGTGTTCTCGTACTGGAAAGAGCACATGCCCGTTGAGTTGACCGGCGGCCTGGTCCCTGTCGTGATCCTGGCGGCACTCCTGCGCTTTCGGGGCTGGAATGGAGTCCGCGCCCTGGGGTGGGAAGGACTGCTCGCCGTGCTGCTTATGATCCTGTGCATGGCTCCTGGCCTGGGGAACTTTCAGTATGGTTTTCGCTGGTTGCCGTTCTTCTTCCTGGTTCTGGCACTGCTCGCCGCACGGTCTCTGGCACTGCTCCGCTCGAAGGGCCACTATCCGGGTAGGATTTGCTTCTATCTCTTGCTGCCGATCTGGGCCGGTGCAACCCTGCTTGGCTCCGGGCCTCTCTGGGTGGTCCTGAGCACCGGCACAGCCCTCCTCGCGCTGTCGCTGTTCTGGTCGTGGGGAGAGTCGCACGCGCAGGCTGCCCGGCTGCGTCCCTGGCTGCCCTGCGCGGTCACGGTCGTCTCCTGTTGGCTGAGTTATGCCGCCTTCACACCGTTCTACGAAGTGCCGACCTGGTTCTTCGGAGAGGGCATCCGTCGGCAAGAGCCGCTCGACCGGGCACGCCGTTACCTGAGCGCGTACAGCTTCCAGGACATCATGCAGGCGACCGACAACAGCCTGGACCATCGCTTCCGCGGCACGGGGATGGCGCTCTACCCTGGCAATTCGGCCATGTACTCGGGCCTGGACTTCGTCGGCGGTTACAGCCCCATGATGCCCGCCGGGCTTCAAGAGCTGTTCGATTACGACTCCGCGCATGGGGGGCTCACAAACGCTGGCGCGGAGCGGCTTTTCACGAAGGACGCGGGACCGCATGGCCTGCTGGAGTTATTCGGTGTGGACGGCCTGGTGGTTGCGCAGCGCTTCGTGTACCTCGAACCGATCCTGACGGCGCAAGGTTGGCAGCGCGTGGGACAGGTCGAGGGCGGCCTGGTGTTTCATCGCGGAGGAGCACCCAGTCCGCGTGTGCGCGCCTTGACCAAGGCCGAAGTGCTGGTGGAGCACGACAGAGTGCGCCAGCGGCTGCTCGAGGACCGCGAGGGACAGATCCTATTGATACTCCATGGTGCAGCCGCGGCGGACAAGCTCGGCGTTCGCTCGTTCGCACCCGCGCAAGTTACTGTGCTCCAGGAAACGCGGAACTCGGTGACGGTCGAGGTTACGACCACGGACGACTCCCAGGATTCCCTGCTGGTTTTTTCTCGGCCCTGGTATCCGGGCTATCGCGCCGACTGCGCGGGCCAGTCGCTGCCGGTCGAGGTACTGGACCTGGCGCTCCCGGCCGTGCGACTGCCTGGGGGCATGACCGGCCGCGTCCGTCTGGAGTACCGGCCGCGTTCCCTTGTCTGGGGCGAGTATGTCAGCGCGCTCACCGTCATCGCATTCGTTCTGCTCCTGGTAGTGGAAGTGGGGAGGCGCCGCCGTTCATCCGCCCGGCAGCCGTGCCTGTCGTACCATCGTTCCCCCGTCGCCCCTGTCTACGCGGAGCTTTCAAGGTAAGGAGTAACGCCGATGATTGACCTGATCGTCCCGATTTACAACGAGGAGGAACTGGTCCGGCGGCTACATCGTGAGGTCGCCTCGGCCCTCGCTGCGCTCGATGAACCGTGGCGGGTTATCTATGTGAACGACGGCAGCAAGGACCGCTCGCTCGACCTCTTACTGGAACTCCAGGAGACGGATCCGCGCGTCGCGGTGGTCGAGCTTTCGCGGAACTGGGGACATCAGGCCGCCCTTAGTGCCGGCCTTTCCGTCTCGCACGGCGACGCAGCCGTCTTCATGGACGGAGACTTGCAAGATCCGCCGCAGGTAATTCTCGACCTGGTCGCTGCCTGGCGGAAGGGGGCGGAAGTGGTCGTCGCGGAGCGGCAAAGCCGGCAGGAATTTGGACTGCGGCGGCTGCTGTTCCCGTTGTTCTACAAGGTCCTCGGCTTCCTCTCCGATTTCCCGATCCCGTTAAACGCCGGCATCTTTGGCCTGCTGGATCGCCGCGTCGTCGAGTCGATTAACCAGCTGAGCGAGACTAACCGCTATCTGCCCGGCCTGCGGGCCTGGGCCGGCTACCGCACCGCGGTCGTCTACTACGACCGCGCCGAACGGGCCGCTGGCCAGCCGAAGCAGAGCCTGTGGAAATTGACCAGGTATGCTCTCGACGCCATCTTTAGCTTTAGCTACAAGCCCCTCCGGCTCAGCCTGTTTGGCGGGCTGACCGCGGCGACCTTTGCCATGCTCTATGGAATCGCCCTGACCGTGTGTCGGCTCCTCGGTGTCGGGCTGTTTGGCATCCCCGTGGTGGACGGTTACACGAGTACCATTGTCTGCATCCTGTTCCTGGGCGGGGTGCAGCTCTTCAGCGTGGGCATCCTGGGCGAATACATCGGCCGGATCTACGACGAGGTCAAGCGACGTCCGCTGTTCCTGATCCGCCAACTCCACGAAGGGGTTTCCAACGATGAATCCCGAAGAATACACGAAACTGGATCAGCTCGACCGGGACCACTGGTTCTACCGGGGCAAGCGAGCCGTTGTGCGCTCCTGGATCAGCCGGCATCTCACGCTTCGCTCGGATGACCTGCTGATTGACGGCGGCTGCGGGACGGGCACCTGGCTGCTGGAAATGAGCAAGGTCTGCCGGGTCGTCGGCCTGGATGACTACGAGGAGAGCATTCGCCTGGCGCGTCCACGGGTCGAGGCCGTGGGCGGGCGCGTGTTGAAGACGGCCCTGGATCGAGTGGAACTCCCCGATGGCTGCGCCTCGGTCGTCACGCTGCTGGACGTGCTGGAGCACCTGGACGACGACGCCGGGGCGCTGCGCGAGATGGTCCGCCTGGTGCGTCCTGGCGGTCTGCTCGTCGTGACCGTGCCGGCCCTGCGCTGGCTCTGGAGCGACTGGGACGTGAGCCTCCACCATCGACGCCGCTACAGCCGTCCCGACCTGCTGCGCCTCGTCGCGCAACCGGGAGTCGAAGTCCTCCGTTGCGCCTACTTCAACAGTGCGCTGCTCCCCGCCATCGCCATGGTCCGCCTGGCGCGCCGGGTCTTGCCGCCGCAGCCGGGAGTGACGCGCTCCGAAGACCGCATCCCGCCTCGGTGGCTGAACAGTCTCCTCTATCGCACCATGGTCGCCCCGGCGTGCTGGAGTTGGCTCCATCCCCCCGCGGGCGTATCCCTGCTGGCCGTGCTGCGGCGCCGTGAAGAAAATACCGAGCAGCAGACGAGCGTAACCCTCATGAGCGCGGGCAGCGTGAGTTGAACGGACCTACTGTGGCGTGGCGACGTGCGAACTGGTTCGTGAACAATGCCTTACTCCAGTCGTTCGCGAACATTGAACTCCAGTTTCCAGCGTTGCTTGCCATCCCGGCTGAGGCACCATAATTCCAGCGTGCCGACCGCCGTCACCTTGCTGTGCAGATGCACTGGCACCGTTTGCCCGTCCTTGCCGGACGCCTCGAGGACCGTCGTCATCGGCACCATCTCCTCGATCTGTCCTTCCCAGTCCTCGACCAAGGTACCGACGGTATCGGCACGACGCACCGACGAGCCGAGGAAGCGGAACTCTGCCGGCGCTCCGACGACCAGGCCGAACTCCAGTGCCGGCACGTCGGCCTCGGTCCCTTCCTCCATGCCAAACGGCACCACGCACAGCGCCTTGAGGGGTGGCGGTGCGCCTGGAATCGCCGGTAGCGACGTCTCGACGCCGACATAGTACACCCGGGCCGTGCCGCCGCGAATCCGCACGCCCTTCCCGCGTCTCACCAGGCCGTAATAAGTCCCGCCGCGCGCCACCGCCAGGTCGAGGTCGTTCCCTTGCAGGACACGCACAGGAGCGCCGCCGGCCGTCTTGGCCCACTGGTTCAGGACGGTCACCACACGCTCGCGCAGCGACCCGGCTTTGAAGACGCCGCCATTGAACAAAACCGCCGTCGGCTGCGCTATCTTCTTCTTGCTGCGCCGACTCGCCGCCTTTTCGGCGATGGCATCCTGATGGCGGAACAGGAAGTTCGCCAGGTGTTTGGTTACCGCGGGATCGCTCGCGTAAGGCAGGCCAAGTTCCTGCAGACCAACCGCCCTCTGGCGCCGCGGTTCGGCATCAGGCGGGCATTCCGGGAAAAAGCCTTCAATAAGCGATTGTTCGACCAGTTCGCGCGGCACGTCGCACTTGAGGGTGCCGCCAATCACCCGACTGCCGCGCCCCAGCACGGTCACTGCAGCAGACGCCATTTTCGGATCGCTGAAGAGCTTTTCCTTGGCCGCTCGGCAACTGTGCCACAGCATCAGCATCTGGCCCTGATCGAGCTTGGTCCCCTTGCCAGCGAGCGTATGCGCGACCTGATGGGCCAGGGCGAGGTCCATGTTATCGCCGCCGAGCAGAATGTGGTCGCCGACGGCCACGCGCGTCAACGCGAGGTTGCCTTCCTCCTCGCTGACGGCGACGAGCGTCAGATCTGTCGTGCCGCCGCCGACGTCGCAAATGAGGACGATGTCGCCGACCTCAACCTGTTTGCGCCACTGGTCGTGGGTCGCTTCAAGCCACGAATAGAAGGCCGCCTGCGGCTCCTCCAGCAGCGTCACGTGCTCCAAACCTGCCGCGCGGGCCGCTTCCACGGTCAATTCGCGGGCCACGGCATCGAACGACGCGGGCACGGTCAGGACGATGTCCTGCTGTTCGAGACGGTTCTCTGGCACATCCTTGGCGATCAGGTAGTTCCACGCTTCGCAAAGGTGTTTGAGGTAGAGCGTGCTGGCCTCGACGGGCGAAACGTGCCTACCGCCTTCCGGCGCCTTCCACGGCAGCAGGGGTGCGCGCCGGTCGATGCCGGGATGACACAGCCAAGACTTGGCCGAGGAGACGAGGCGCGTCGGCACCTGACTGCCGTGGTTGCGTGCGAACTCGCCCGCGGCAAAATCGCGGTCCGGCGCCCAGGGCAGCTTGAGGCTGCCGGCCGGCATTTCGTTGGGGCCGGGCAGATAAAGGAACGACGGCAGTAGCGGTCGTTCCTCTACGGTTCCGGCCTGGACCACCTGCGGCACCGGCAAGTGGACCAGTTTCAGGTCCTGGCCTTCGCTGACGCCGGTATCGACGTAGGCCAGCGAGCTATTCGTCGTTCCCAGGTCGATGCCAACCACGTAACGCGAAGAGGGCACGTCGATTCTCCCCCGGTTGAATTCGGGCAGACATACAGGGCCACTTCACGAAGCGACGGCAGAGAAGCCCGGCTTCGTTCCTCTTCTTCATTTTAGGCGATCTTGCACGAGCGGCGGAATGTCGCGGGCGGTCAGGGCAGTTCTACCTCGGCGGGCATGAGGACAAATTCGTCCTGCCCTTCAGGCGGCGGCGCCAACTTCAGTTCGCGCACGCGCCAACCGGGGTGACGCAGCATGCCGCGAAATGGAGGCTGGCCGGTGACGTTACCCGTCAGCTGGATGGCCGACGGATCGAAACCGGCCGGCACCTCCACGTTGTTTCCCTCGGGCTCGGCGCGAACCGGCTCGAGGACCAGGTGCTCGCGGAGGGTGGCTTGCCACTTCGGCTGCATCTCGCGGACGGCGGCGGCAATCTGCGCATCCTCGAAAGGCTGGACGTTTTCCAGGACGAAGTCGAGAAATCGGCCGTCGCGCTGGAGCAGGCGCAAGAGGCGCAACGGCGCCCCGGATGGCTTTGGCGGTCCGGCCGGCTGCGCCGCTGTTTGCAGGAGAAGCCGGACCTTGTCGGCAAAGGCCGGATCGCGAAGGATGCGCCATGAGCCGCGGATGGCCGTGCCAAGGCGTTTCATGTCGCCGCCGGCGAGAATGAAAACAAACAGCACGCGGAGCACGAAGATGGCCAGGATGGTCAGCAGAACGATAAGCACGGGGTGCATGACGTGACCTTTACTCCAGGTTTGCGCGATTCCGCGTGAAGCCCAGGCGCGCGGGGAAGCGCGAAGCCCGCGCTCTGCTGTGCATCGCGGCTACACAAATGAGCGTTATAGCAATCTAGTTTCCCTTCGCCTTAAGCAACTTCGCCATCTTCTGAAGCAGCAGCTCCTCACTCGGCCCGAGCAGGGCCACCGAGGGTTCGTAGCCGCCCTCGAAGTACGCTTTCGCCGTTGGGATATAGCCGGGACCGCCGTCGCCGTAACCGGCCACGCAGACAAAAGCATCCTTCCGCATCTCCTGAGCCTTCAGCTGATACTCGATGAAGGGTTCGCCTGGCAGGTGGAGCACCTGCGCCTTGCCCAGGTCGAGACAGGCCAGGTCGATCGGTCTACCGATTCGTTGGAGCCACGCCAGCTGCAGAGCGGCGTTGCCGCGCCGCGCCTGGGTCTGCTTCGGATCATCGAGTACCTTGCGGCTCTCCTCTTTGCCAAAAGACTTCTCGCTTCGCGGCGGCAGCTTGACGGATTCGACGCGCCATTCCCAGCCGGCCAGGGCGTACCGCTGCGTCGTCTTCCACGATGCCTTCATAGCCGCGAGCATGCGATCGCGCAGGAGTGGGCGATTCTCATGACCGCCGTCGTTGTACTTCCCAGCGGTGATGTTGCCGCTGCAGCCAGTGAAGTAGACCTGGAAGACGCCGGGAAGCTCGTCCTGCAGCTTTTGCCGGGCCAGGCCGCAGAAGTCGCTGCTGACCCGGCCGTCGCCGTAATAACTCATCGGGTGCGTGGCGTAGTAATGCAGCGCCGCGAGCGGTGTCGCGCCGGCCCAGAAGCTCAGCGTTTTGAGCCAGGGATCGATCAGTCCTTCCGGCTCGTCGCGGACTGCCTTGTCCTTCGTGGCACTGGTGCGCGTCGCTTTGACCTTGCCGTCCGGGCCGACGATGCGGCGGTTGGACGCGACCTGCTCCACTCGAGCCTGGCCGCTGCCATAATGCGTGAACGGCGTGGTTTGGGCGAGCGCCTTCTGGGCCGCGTCGCCGACGCGCTTCAGCACTTCGTCGAAGAACGCGAGGTCGAGGCAACTGGGTGCTCCCGCGACGGCCGCGCTGAGGCGTGCCGCCTCCACGTCCGCCATGGGCGCGTTATGCTGGTGGATGCACTGCACAGCGACGTTTTCGGGAACGGTGTGGCAAGACCGGGCCAGGGCCTGCCGCCACAGACGATTGGCGCCGTTGCGCAGCTCGCACCAGTCCACCGCGCAGAGGACGATTGGCTGTCCCATGCCGAGGAGAACGACCCCCAGGGCGCGGAGCGGGTCGTCTACCGCTCGGACAGGCTCGATCCACCCGCCGCAAAGCGGATGGCCGAGAGGCGGGGTCACGTCGCAGGAGAAGGTTGCCAGGTGCAGTGGTGGCATGAGTCGCTCCTCGGCAGGCGGTAAATTCGGGCCTGGCGCGAGACTCCGGACCGGTGCCCGGGGTTTACAATTAATGCCCGTCCTCCTGTGATTGCCAGGAACGCGCCGGAAGTCAACTATTTCTTTCTGACTCTTTGGCCGGTAATGTGAAAGATGGGCGCCGGCCGATTTCGACTGAGGCGGTGATTCCTGTTCGGGCCAGAGGTCAAAGGGCCTTGCCATGCACCACTCTAGAAACTACTGCGGCGCTGGAACCATCATTGCCGGCCTGGCCGGCCTGGGCCTGCTGGCAGGCGCGGCCCCGGCACATGCCCAGTTTGGTGGCCCTTTTCCCGGCGGGGGCGGCATGACCCGCAGTTTCGGTGGTGGCGGCAGCGGCCTGAGCGGCGGCGGCTTGGCGGGCGGCAACAGCTTCGCGGGTGGCGGTGGCGGTTTTGCCGGTGGCAACAGTTTCGCGGGCGGCGGTGGGGGCTTTGCTGGTGGCAATAGCTTCGCAGGTGGCGGCGGCGGCTTCGCGGGTGGCAACAGCTTTGGGGGCGGCGGCTTTTCCGGTGGCAATAGCTTCGCGGGCGGCGGCGGCTTCGCGGGTGGCAACAGCTTTTCCGGTGGCAACAGCTTCTCCGGCGGCGGTTATCCAGGGGGCTCCGGCTTGCAAGGAGGACTCCGCGGGAACACCGGTGTCTCATCGACCAACCCCTTCGCCTCGACCTATGCCAACCCCTTGGCGGCTGGGCTACCCGGCGTTACGGGAACTCCGCGGTTTGGCGTTCCGGTCTACGGTAACTTGACCATCGGCACGAACTCCTTGACAGGCACGTCGACGCCGTACGGCTCGGCCAGCATCGGCGGCGGCCTGGGCGGTAGCTATGGTTCCTCCTCGGTTCGGCGCGCACCGGCCTACGCCCTGGGACCAGACTATCCCGTGGGGCCGAGCGTTTCGGTACAGTTTCTCGACAACCTGCAGCAGATACTGTCGCGAGCATCGCGGTTGCCGTCGAAGGACGGGATCCGGGTGGGTGCGGACGGACCCGTCGTGGTGCTGCGCGGGATGGTCGCCGACGAACGCGAGCGGCGGCTGGCGGAGAACTTGCTGCGGCTGACCCCAGGCGTGCGCGACATCCGCAATGAACTGGAGGTGCGCGAGGTGGCGCCGCGACCGAATCGTCTGCCGTAACAGAGGCCGTGCCATGGTGCAGAGGACGCAGCGAATCATTGTCTTGACTGGAGCGACGCGCGGCCTGGGCCGTGCGTTGGTTGCGAGATTTGCAGCCCTGGACCACCTGGTCCAGGGCTGTGGCCGTTCTCAGAAGGACGTCGATGAGTTGCGGCACCACTTCACCAAACCGCACGCATTCGTGGTGGTGGACGTGACGCGGGCCGAACAGGTGCAAGCGTGGGCAGCGCGGTCGCTCGGGGATTACGGTCCGCCCGATCTGCTCATCAATAACGCGGCCGTCATCAATCGCAACGCCCCGTTGTGGCAGGTGCCAGCCGACGAGTTCGATGCGGTGATTGACGTAAACATCAAGGGCGTGGCCAACGTGCTCCGGGCCTTTGTGCCGGCGATGGTGGAGAAGAAGCACGGCATCATCGTCAACCTCAGCTCCGGCTGGGGCCGGTCCACGTCACCGGAGGTAGCGCCATACTGCGCTACGAAATATGCGATCGAGGGACTGACGCAGGCCCTCGCTCAGGAACTGCCACGCGGCATGGCCGCCGTGCCGCTCAATCCTGGCGTCATCGACACCGACATGCTTCGCAGCTGTTTCGGCGAAGGCGCATCGACCTATCCATCGGCGGAAGAGTGGGCCGAGACGGCGGCGCCTTTCCTGCTTCATCTCGGGCCGAAGGACAACGGCAAATCACTGACCGTTCATTGAGCCTCTTGCGGCGAGAGCAACAAAGCGGGTACAACAGGGGGGGCTCCGCGTTAACCGCTTTTCCGGGGGAGGTCCGCTCGATGTCGCATCGCGCTTGCTTGTTCACCGGCTTCGTCCTCTTTTCGTTCGCAACCGTAGTCTTCGCACAGGAGAAATCCCCCGTACAGGGTTTCCTGGAGCGCGAAATCATCGGCCCCCGCCAAACGTTGACCGAGACCCAGGATTACCTCGACGCTCGGATCCCACGGATGCCGGAAGTGCGCTCGGCGGCCGGCTGGGACAAGGAAGCGGAACGTATTCGCCGCGCGGTCCTCGACAAGGTCGTCTACCGCGGCGAGGCGGCGCGCTGGCGCGACGCGCCTCTGAAGGTCGAATGGCTGGAGACGGTGACCGCCGGCGCGGGCTATCGCGTCAAGAAGTTGCGCTACGAAGCCCTTCCCGGGTTCTGGGTGCCCGCACTGCTCTACGAGCCGGAGAAGATGTCGGGGAAGATACCGGCGATTCTGAATGTCAATGGCCACGATGCGAAGGGCAAGGCAGCGCCCTACAAGCAGATCCGCTGCATCAACCAGGCGAAGCGCGGCATGCTCGCGCTGAACGTGGAATGGGTTGGCATGGGCCAGTTGCGAACCGACGGCTTCAACCACGGGCGCATGAACCAGCTGGATCTGTGCGGCACCAGCGGCCTGGCGCCGTTCTACCTCGGTATGAAGCGCGGCCTCGACGTGCTCCTGAGCCAGGAGCATGCCGACCCGGAGCGCGTCGCGGTCACCGGCCTCTCCGGCGGTGGTTGGCAGACGATCTTCCTCAGCGCTCTCGATACGCGCGTCAAACTGAGCAACCCGGTCGCCGGTTATTCCAGTTTGCGTACCCGCATTCGTCATTTCAAGGACCTGGGCGACTCGGAGCAGACACCGTGCGACCTGGCCACGGTGGCCGATTACACGCACCTGACCGCTACGCTCGCGCCGCGCGCGGCGCTGCTCACCTTCAACGACAAGGACGATTGCTGCTTCGAGTCGGGCTATGCCCTGCCGCCGCTGCTCGACGCCGCGGCGCCAATTTACAAACTCTTCGGCAAGGAAAAGTCGCTTCGCAGTCACATCAACAGCGACCCCGGCACGCACAATTACGAGAAGGACAATCGCCAGGCGTTCTATCGCATGGTTGGCGATCATTTCTTCCCCGGTGATACCACGTATTCGGCCGTGGAGATTCCCTCTGAAAAAGAGGTGAAAACGGCGGAGGAACTGGCCGTGGGATTGCCCGCGACCAATGCCGACTTCCACAGCCTGGCGCTTGCGCTAAGCAAGAAGTTGCCGGTGCATCCAGAGTTGCCGGGCGAAAAGGCGGACGCGCAGAAGTGGCAGCTGGCGCAGCGCGAGAACCTGCGCGGAATTGTAAATGCCCGGGCGTATACCGCTCGCGCGACCAAGGCCGGCGAGGCGGACAGGGGCGGCGTCAAGGCGACGTTCTGGCGGGTGCAACTGTCGGGKGGTAACGGCGAACTATGGACGGTGCCGGTAGTGGAGTTGGTGCCGAGCGATGCAAAGGGAACGACCCTGCTCGTGGCGGATGGCGGACGGCGCAGCGCAGCGGCGCATGCCGAACGATTGCTGAAATCCGGCCAGAGTGTCCTGGCCGTTGATCCGTTCTACTTCGGCGAATCGAGGGTGCAGGATAAAGACTGGTTGTTCGCGCTGCTCGTGGCCTCCGTGGGCGACCGGCCCCTCGGTTTGCAGGCAGGCCAGGTCGCGGCGGTAGCTCGTTGGGCACGCGACGAGCGGAAAACTGGCCCGGTGTCGTTGCTGGCCGTGGGACCGCGCTCGAGTACGTTTGCGCTGGTCGCGGCAGCGCTGGAAGAAAAAGCCATCGCCAGAGTGGCGATGCACGGAGCGCTTGGCAGTCTGAAAGAAGTGATCGAGCAGAACCGCACGATTCAGGAATCACCGGAGTTGTTCTGCTTTGGTTTGCTCGAAGCCTTCGACGTGAAGCAACTTGCTGCGTTGTCGACCCCGCGGCCAGTCGTGTTCCTGGATGCAAGCCCGCGCGTGCGAACCGAAGTGGCGGGACTCAAGGAGTGGTATGCCACGCTTGGCACCGCGTTCGAGCCATTCGAGAACCGCCAGAAGGACCATCGGAAGGCTGTGGGAATTCTCGGCGTGAAACCGTGACCTTGGCGACGAACAAAGGACCTTCACCATGCAGATTTCGGAGCGCACCTTCCTCGTTAGCGGCGGGGCTTCGGGGCTCGGCAGCGCCTGCGTGCGCCTGCTCGCAGAAGCCGGCGGCAACGTGGTCATCGCCGATCTCAATCAGCAGGCCGGCGGCCGGCTGGCCGCGGAACTGGGGCCGCGCTCGCGCTTCGTGACGACGGACGTTACCGACGAGACCAGCGTACGGAACGCCGTGACAACTGCCGTTCAGGTCTTCGGCGCGCTGCATGGCGCGATCGGCTGCGCGGGCATTGCCCTGGCCGAGCGCGTGCTCGGCAAGAGTGGTCCGCACGATCTGGCCGCGTTCTCCCGGGTCATCAGCGTCAATCTGGTCGGCACCTTCAATGTCCTGCGCCTCGCCGCGGCCGCCATGTCCACGGGGACACCGAGTCCTTCGGGCGAACGCGGCGTTATTGTCAACACCGCCAGCGTCGCCGCCTTCGAGGGACAGATCGGCCAGGCAGCCTATGCGGCGTCCAAGGGTGGCGTCGTCGCCATGACGCTGCCCATTGCCCGCGAACTGGCGCGGTACGGTATCCGTGTGATGACGATTGCGCCGGGGATCTTCGACACGCCGCTCCTCGCCAGCCTGCCGGAGCCGGCGCGGCAGTCGCTCGGCCAGCAAGTGCCATTCCCATCGCGGCTCGGCCGGCCCGATGAGTTCGCCGCCCTCGTCCGCCACATCCTTGAAAACGAGATGCTCAACGGCGCTGTGATTCGCCTCGATGGGGCCCTGCGCATGGCTCCCAAGTAACTCCGTCGCTGCCTCCACCCCCTGCCGGGGGAACGGTGCTATGCACGTATCCCGGAAGGCTGCGTGGAAAGCAGCGTCTGGCGCGATGCGCGCGCTTCCTAGACTGCGGAATACGTCGTTTGCGCCATGGTTTTGCGTTGACATCGCGTTTGCCAGGCGTAGGATAAGACACTTGCCCGACCCTCGCAGGCACGGCGAATCCGCCTCCCTTGTTCCTTCACCCCACGAAGGCAGAGTCGCTGGAGCGCTCGTCGCGGCGGCAACTGATTTTGAGGTTGGGGACGATCTGAACCATGGTACACACCGCATCACCTCTCGAAAAGCTGAGCACGAAACTCTTCAATGCGGTCCACGGCCGCAACCTCGTCTATAACACCTGCTGGGAAGACCCGGCCCTCGACCGCATCGCGTTGGATTTCCAGCCGGACGACCGGGTCGTCGTTATCACGAGTGCTGGCTGCAATGCCCTCGATTATCTCCTGGCCGGAGCCGGCGAGGTGAATGCCGTGGACGTGAATCCACGGCAAAACGCCCTCCTGGAACTCAAGGTCGCGGCGATTCGCGGGCTGAATCACGACGCCTTCTGGGAGTTGTTCGGCAACGGCGGCTCGCCCTACGCCCGGGAGATGTACCACGACGCTCTCCGCCAGCAATTGACCCCACGCTCGCAGCACTACTGGGACCGTTATATTGCCTTCTTCGGCGGCAAGGGCTGGCGCAGGTCGTTTTATTACCGCGGCACCTCCGGCTTTTTTGCCAAGCTGCTCATGGTCAAGGCCGGCGCCATGCAGCGCCTACGCCAACCGATCGAGGACCTGCTCCAGGCTCAGACCATTGAGGAACAGCGCGAGATCTACGAGACGAAGTTGCGGGACCGTCTCTGGACGCACTGGATGCGCTGGTTCCTGGCGCGGCACGCCACGTTAAGCCTGATCGGCGTCCCCTGGCCGCAGCGCAACGAGATCGTTATGCAGTATCCAGGCGGCATTGCCCAGTACATCCGCGATTGCGTCGAGGCCGTGGTCATGCAGCTGCCGTTTTCGACCAACTACTTCTGGCGCGTCTACTTGCAAGGGTTTTACACGCCAACCAGCTGTCCGGAGTACCTGAAGCCGGAGAACTTCGAGCGTCTCAAGAAAGGTCTTTTGGACCGGCTGAACATCTGCACCTGCACGGTCACGAACTTCCTGGAGAAGACCGAAGCCGGCCTCACCAAGTTCGTGCTGCTCGATCACATGGACTGGATGAGCTGGTACTATCCCCAGGCCCTGGTCGAGGAATGGAACGCGATCCTGGCCAAGTCCCGCCCTGGAGCGCGGGTGATTTTCCGGAGTGCCGGCCTGCAGATTCGCTACCTCGATCCGCTCCGGGTGCAGTTCCGCGGCAAGGAGACGGCGCTGGGCAACTTGCTGCACTATCATCCCGAGCAGGCTGCTGAGTTGCACGCCCGCGACCGGGTCCATACCTACGGCAGTTTCTACATCGCCGATCTTCCTTCCTGAGCGAGTTGCCGGATGGGGTTTGCGTCCGATCTTGGTATCGTCTGGCACATGATCTTTGCCCAGGGTGGCGGCAGCCATGAGGAACGACTCGAAGCGTTCTACCGCAATCAGGCGGGGGCCTACGACGACTTCCGCCGCCGCCTGCTGCACGGGCGCGAAGAGATGATGCGCGCGCTGGACGTCCCCGAGAACGCCCGCGCGATCGACATGGGCGGTGGCACCGGCAGCAACTTCGAGTGCCTCGGCGAACGCATGCGCCGCTTTCAGGACGTGGCCATCGTTGATCTGTCGTCGTCGCTGCTGAAGATCGCGCAGGAGCGGATCGCGCGGCACGGCTGGTCGAATGTGCGAACGGTTCGGGCTGACGCCACCACCTATCAACCCGAGGACGGGCCGGTGGACGTGGTGACGTTTTCGTACTCCCTGACGATGATCCCCGATTGGTTCAAGGCGATCGACCACGCCCTGGCCATCCTCAAGCCCGGCGGGCTGATCGCCGTGGCCGACTTCTTCGTGTCGCGTAAATGGCCGGGGCAGGGGATGAAACACTCGCGCTTCAAGCGCTTCTTCTGGCCGACTTGGTTTAGCTGGGACAACGTCTTCCTGTCGCCGGACCACGTCCCCTATTTGCAAAACCGGTTCCAGACGGTCAAGTTGGAAGAGCACCTCGGCAGAATGCCGTACCTGCCCTGGATGAAAGCGCCGTACTATATCTTCATTGGGCGCAAGACCTGATTGGACCAGCGCGCAGCGCCGGCAAGGCCTTCTTCATTCCCTCGCTGGCGCTGCGGGATGAACAGGGGACTACTTGCCGACCTCCGCCAGGGCAGGTTCGGGCTTGGCCTTCCCGCCGAATTTGCCCCGCAACCAGTGAACCAATGCCGGCGAAATCGACACCAGCACCACGACAACGATCACCTTCTCGATGTGGTCTTGCACGCGGACGCCTTCGCCGAAGATCGGTTTCAAAATGGGATCGAGCAGCGGCGTCAGCGCGTAGCCGACGAGCAACATGCTCGCCACCCAGCCAACACCGCCGAAGACGTTGTAGAAGAGAAACTTGCGGTACTCCATGCGGCCGACGCCGGCGACCACGGGAGCAAAGGTTCGCAGGATCGGCATGAAACGCGCGAGGATGATCGTTTTACCACCGTGCCGGTCGTAGAACGCCTGGGCCTTGAGGAGATGGTCTCTGGCGAACAGCAGCGACTTTTCGCGCGTGAAGATGCGCGGGCCGGTTTGATAACCGATCCAGTAACCAACCGTATCGCCGAGGATGGCGGCGGCACTGACCAGGCCCATGAGCAGTGGGAAACTCCATCCCGGCAGCCCATGATGCTGAATGAGCTGGTAGAACACTAGCCCTGTCGTCACGAGCAGCGAGTCGCCCGGCAAACAGAAGCCTACGAGCAGGCCGGTCTCCGTGAAGATCACGAGCGTGACGACGATGAATGCCGCGACCGTAAAGCTCGGATCGGCCAGCGTCTCCATGAGCGCCTGGCTGGAGAACAGCTTGCCGCACAGCGCCAGAACCTTCTCAAACAGATCTTGCATGGGAAAAACCACTCCTTGAGAAGGTCCGAGGGAACCATGGCAAATGAGCGTGACCTCAGAGCCCCGTGCGTCAGCGACGGGTCAATTCCCGTCGCTGACAGACCGGGCTCTGAGATGCTTCGGGCTCCAACCCCTATTTCTTCTGCCGCTGCAGCACGATGAGCATCACGTAGGCCTTCTCTCCGGTCGCGAACTCACTGGGGCGCTCCTTGGCCTGCGTCACGCAAAAGGTCAGTTTTTCACCTTCCAGCCGGTAGATGCCACGGAGCGACTTGCCCTTGTCCGGTCCGTTGACGTATTCGATGTCGATGGCCTTGGTCTTCAGGCCCGGATCGAGCGTGAACCGCGACTCGTCCATCACGTCGTCGCCGTCCTTGGCGGTCATGTGGTCGTCGGCCACGATGAGAACCCAGTTGGCGATGTCCTTGTGGGGCCTTTTTTTTGCGCCGCCGGTCTCGACCGATACCACTTTCCAGATGCCCTGGAACTTCGCCTGCTCCTCCCTGGCTTCCTTGGTCGGCGCGTCAGCAGCCAGGAGGAGGCCGGCGGCGAGTAGCAGCAATCCGTGGGTTCGCATGGCAATCCTCGCAGCATCCCTCGTGGAAGGATAGTCCACGACTCGTCCGTCAGCATACTTCCCGCCGCCATTTCAGCCTAGAGCAAGAAGGTAGCATGCAGGCACTCCCTCCGCCTACAATGCACCCGTGGGCCGTGAGGCAGCGGAGGGATTTCTGCCTCGCCCCATTCCCAGGGGGGGACTCTTATGTCCCAGCAACCCGAACGCGAGGATGCCCGGCGCCTGCAACGCCTCGAGCGCCTGCTCCACTGCCATCAGTACGTCCTTGGCCACGAGTTACCCAACCACTTCGTCGCGCTCCGTGGCCTGGCTTGTCTGCTCATGGAAGATGAAGCTGAGCGCCTCAGCCCCGACGGACGCGAATGCGCCGCACGTCTTGTCGCGGTCGTGGAGCGCTCCCAGGCACTCGTGAGTGAACTCGCCGAAATCGGCCGAGCGCTGCGGCAGCAGGCGGTCGAGGGAACCTCGCTGGTGTCGCTCTCGGAGGTCGCCCGGGAAGCGGTGGCGGAGGCGAATCAGTTGTACTCGGGGCGAATCATCGAGTACCATATCGCGGCGTCCAGTGAGCCTTTGCCGGTTCCTTATGGGTCCCTGCGCCTCGTTCTGGGGCGCCTCCTGCGCCGCGCCGCCGCCCAGCACGCACCCAGCGGTGTTCTACGCGCCGAGATCGGCGGGCGCCAGACGGCGCACGGGATGGAGGTCTGGGTCTGCGACAATGGGCCGAATTCAACGGCTGCAGCGCCGCAGTCGTTCGAGCCCTTCGCCGCGACGGGAAACGCGGAGCCGGACCAGGGACTCGGACTCTTCCTGTGTTCGCTGCTGGTACACGGCTGGGGAGGGACGCTCGACGCCCACCGGGAACCCGGAGGAGGCAGTCGGTTTCTTCTGACCATCCCGAGGCGCGGGGAGCAGGGAACCACTCCAGAAGGACAGGGATCGTGAGCGACACTCTGCGCTTGTTCATCATCGAAGACGACGACGATATCGCGCTGCTCGTCCGCAAGAGCCTCGAGCGTGCCGGCCATCACGTCACGCGCTGCCGCACCGCCGCCGACGCCTTGACCGTGCTCGGCAACCAGAGCTTCGACCTTGTCCTGCTCGATCAGCGTCTTCCCGATCTGCCCGGCATCGATCTCCTCCGCACCCTCGGCCGCGAAGGCATCGCCGTACCCGTCCTCATGGTTACCGCCTACGGTGACGAGCAACTCGCCACCCAGGTCCTTCGCGCCGGCGCCCTCGACTATCTCGTCAAGGACAACGCCCTCACCTTCCTCAGCGAGCTGCCCAAGCGCGTCCAGGAATCTGTTTTCCGGCACCGCCTCCAGCTCATGAATCGCCTTCTCATTGAGTCCCTGGAATCGGCCGGCGATGGTATCCTCATCAGCAATTTACAGGCGACTGTCCTGCACACCAACCACGCCCTGGAGATGATGACCGGCTACGGCCGCGCCGAACTCCTCGGCCAGGTCCCGTCCTTCCTCTTCAGGCCCGGCACCTGGGACGGCCTGCGCGAGGGCCTGTCCCATACTTTCCGGACCCGCCATAGCTGGCAACGCGAGTATCCCTTGCTGCGCAAGGACGGCACGGCCCTCGACGTTTCCCTGGCCATCTCGCCGATCGTGGATAGCCAGGGCCAGGTGATGCACTTTGTCGCCATTCTCCGCGACGTTAGCGAACGCAAGCAACTCGAGCGGCAACTGCTTCAGGCCCAGAAGATGCAAAGCATTGGCACACTGGCCGGCGGCGTCGCTCACGAGTTCAACAACCTCCTCGCCGGCATCAACGGCTACGCGGCACTCGGTCTCCGCGAACCCGGCGTAACCGGCACCCTGCGCGAGTTCCTCCAGAACATCGTGGGGTTATCCGAACGCGCCGCCAGCCTGACCCGGCAGCTCCTGACCTTCGCCCGCAAGCCCGCCCTGACGCGCCGACCGCTTCCGCCCGCCGAACTCTTCCAATCGACCCGCGATCTCGTCACCCGAACGCTCCATCAGGAAGTCCTTCTCGACCTGCAAAAGGAGGCCATTGACGGGGCTCCCATGCTCGTTGAGGCCGACGCCAACCAGCTCCAGCAAGCCCTCGTCAATCTTGCCCTGAATGCCCACGACGCCCAGGCGACGACCGCCGATCCCTACGCCCCGCTCACGTTTCGCCTGCGCCAGGAGATCCTTACGGCTGAAGTGTCGGCCTTTCCGCAGAACGTCCTGCCCGGCGATTACGTCGTTCTGGAAGTGCTCGACCACGGTTGTGGCATGACTGACCCCGTGCTCAACCAGGCGCTCGACCCCTTCTTCACGACCAAGGAGGTCGGCAAGGGGACCGGCCTCGGTCTCCCCATGGTTTTCGGCATCGTCCAGGGACACCAGGGTTACCTGACAATCCACAGCTCCCCAGATCGGGGCACGTGCGTCGCCCTGTACTTGCCACGGCTCCTTGAACCGGGCCCGCAAAGCCCCACTGCTGCCTTCGAGGCGGGCGAGGTCTTGGAGCCCGAGCCTCAGCCTGGGCACGCCATCCTCGTTATCGATGACGAAGAAGCGATTCAGGACGTGGTCCGGCGTTTCCTGGAAATTGCTGGCCACCAGGTTACTTGCGTCGGTACCGGCCAGGAGGCGCTCGACCTGCTTGGCGAGGGACGCACGTTTGACCTGGTCATCCTCGACCTGATGCTGCCACGCGAGGATGGCTACGTCACGTTTCAGCGCCTGCGCCTGCGCCGCCCGACCTTGCCCGTACTCGTCTGCACGGGCCTTCCCCAGGCGGACGGCCTTGCGCAAGTTCAGCAAGCCGGGGCGGCGGGCATCCTCCGCAAGCCCTTCCGTATGAATGAATTGTGGTATGCCGTCAAGCAGGCCCTTGGCAACGGGCCGGCGGCAGACCCGGCGCCATGATTTTTTCCAAACTTTCAAATGGCGCTACCTGGGCAGCGAATAATAAGGCAGAGAGGGCCGTGCGCCCCAGTTCGGCGTGGTTTCCACGAAATCCGTGTGTGGTAGAAAGGGGATACACCATGAGAAAGTGCTGTTCCGGAAGGACCGCTCTCTGGACGCTCGCCGCTGTGGCCGGCCTGGTTGGCTTCGGCTACTTCTTCGGGCACAGTTACGTTTCGACCGCAGTACACAAGGCGGTTCACCGCTTCTCGCGGGAAGTGCCGCCCGAATTCGAGATCGATCGCATTCACCATGAGTTGGCTCAGCTGGAGTCGGACGTTCGGAAGAACCTGGACGCAGTCGCCGAAGAAATTGTTGCGGTCCAGAACCTCGAAAAGAACATCGACACCAGCCGGGTCAGCCTCGACAAGCAGAAGAAGATCATCTTGACGATGAAGACCGACCTCGAAACCGGCGCCAAGACGGTAAAGTATGGCGGCCGCAACGTGAATGCGTCCGATGTTCGCGATAGCTTGGCCCGTGAATTTGAGGCCTTTAAGCGGGCAGAGGAAGCCCTCAAGGCGAAGGAACTGCTGCTGAAGGAAAAGAAGTCCGGCCTGGATGCCGCCAAGGAACAGATCTCGCAAATGCGTTCCGTCAAGGAACAGCTCGAGATCGAACTGGCACGTCTGCAAGCCGATCTGCAGCGGGTTCGCGTTGTCGAGACCAAGAGCAAGTTCCAGATCGACGACAGTCGCCTCTCCCACATTAAGTCTTCCATGAGAGACCTGCACGATCGCATCGAAGCGATCAAGGTGCGGCACGAGTTGGACGCTGATTTCACCCATGAGGCCCTGATCAACAAGGTCGAGCAGAAGACCAAGAGCAACGAGGTCCTCAAGGAGATCGACGCTCACTTCGGTGGCGAGGCCGACAACGTCGCTGGCAATAAGTAACCGCAATTTTGCTTGCCGGACCTTTCCGGGCCTGACAGTCCGGCGAGGTCCGGCCTCAGGGGAACACCCCCGGAGATGGTCGGAATCCTCCACGCGAGGAACTCAACAAGGCCACTTGGGGTGGCCTCCGGGAGCTGCGAGCCGGCCATCTTCGGGGTGTCTTCCAACCGCGGCGAAACCAACACAGGGCGTCTCGCCCTCTTCTTGTAAACCGCGCCTGTCGGGCGCGTGGACACAAAACCCTCATGTTCGGCTTCGCATGGCTGGCACTTGGACAGGCTCAAGAAGCACTGAAGAGCGGGCGCCTTGAAGAGGCGTATCGACTCCTGGGGCAGCCCGCCGCGCAGGGTCACAAACGCTCGTGGGACCTGTTCCATCAGCTGGCCAGGGCCTACGTTGAACGCGGCGAACGGCATCTGCGGCAGGACGATCCCGAGGCGGCCTGGCAAGACTTGCTCCAGGCGGAGCAGATCCAATCCGCCGAATGCGAGGCTGAACGGCTGCGGTCGGCGCTGGTGCGGCTGGGACTGTCTCAGGTGCGCGCCTTGCTGCAGGTTGGCGAACCGGGTCGGGCCGGCGAAGTAGTGGCCCAGTTGGGTGAACGGTCGGTGCGGCACTCCGACCTCAAATGGCTCGACGAGGCAACCAGGGGCTGGTCGGTGGCCCGCGAACTGGTCGAGCGCGGCGAGTACACAACGGCTCTGGGGCACCTGGAACGGGTGCGCCAGCTGCTGCCGGAAAGCGATGCTCTGGCGCAGTTCCACGACGATGCCCTGAGACGGCAGCGAATGGTTGGCAGCCTCTTGATACAATTACATGAGGCAGTAGAGACCGCGCGCTGGCGGGAAGTGCTGGAGCTGTCGGAACAGGTACTCAAGGCAGCGCCCCAGCATCGAGAGGCCCGTAAGGTCCGCTCCCTGGCCTGGAAGGCCGTGCAACCGGCAACCGTCGCCCAGGCGCCCGTACCTGTCGCGGCCCATGTGTCCGAACCGCCGCAGCGCTTCCTTTTGTGGATCGACGGCGTCGGCGGCTACCTGATCTGTCTGGGACAGCGGGTCACTCTGGGACAGGCGACGCCGGACACGTTCGTTGATGTCCCCCTGTTCGCGGATGTGTCCCGGCTGCACGCTTCGCTCACCCGTGACGCTGAAGGTTATCTGCTCGAAGGCGTGCGGGCCATTCAGGTCAATGGCCGGCCCGTGGAACGGGCAATTGTTCGGCCGAACGATCGAATTACTCTGGGCGCCTGCTGCCAGCTTCAGTTTCGGCAGCCTTCGCCCATCAGTGTCAGTGCCCGGCTCGACGTGACGAGTGGGCATCGGTTGCCCCTGGCCCTGGATGCGATCCTGCTGATGGCCGATACGCTGGTGCTGGGACGGGGTACGCAGGTCCACGTGGACCTGCCGGAGCTGAAGCAGCCGGTTGTGCTCTTCCGGCACCGAGACGGCCTGGGCGTCCGCTGTGGCGTGGGCATGACCGTCAACGGCCGGCAGTGCGAGGGGCGCAGCCTGCTGGAACCGAGCGCCACGGTAACCGGCGCGGACTTCACCTTCGCGGTGGAGCCGGCTGGGACAAAATTGTTGTGTCGGACCTGAGCAAGACGTGGGGCTGTCGTCGCACGGATTCCTCCGCTCGTCGCTGTGAGGTGCAGACATGAAGTTCACGTACAGTTCCGGGCAACGCCCTCTGAACGGCTATACGATCAAGCGCGGCGTCGGCCGCGGCGGGTTCGGCGAGGTGTACTTCGCGCTAAGCGACGGCGGCAAGGAGGTGGCCCTGAAATTGCTGCGCGGCAATCAGGACATCGAGCTGCGCGGCGTCGCCCAGTGCCTCAACCTCAAACACGCCAATCTCGTCGCGCTCTACGATCTCCGCACCGATGGCCTGGGCGATACCTGGGTCGTCATGGAATACATCGCCGGCGAGCCGCTTAGCACGGTCCTCAGCCGCCACCCGAGGGGACTGGCGCCGGAGTTGGCACAGCAATGGTTCCTGGGCCTCGCAAGGGCCGTCGCTTACCTCCACGACCACGGCATTGTCCACCGCGACCTGAAGCCGGGCAACATCTTCCTGGAAAACGGCGCGCTCAAGGTCGGCGATTACGGCCTGTGCAAGTTCATTAGCTGCAGCCAGGGCACGCGCCAGTCACAGAGTGTCGGCACCGTGCACTACATGGCCCCGGAGATCTCGACCGGCAATTACAACAAACAGATTGACGTCTATGCTGGAGGCATCATTCTGTACGAGATGCTCACCGGCCACGTTCCGTTCGAGGGCGAGAGCGCTGGTGAGATCCTGATGAAGCACCTGACGACCCCGCCTGATCTGAACAAGGTGCCGGCCGAGTACGTGCCCATCCTGACGCGGGCGCTGAGCAAGAACCCCGGCCATCGTTATGCCAGCATGGCCGAGATGGCGAAGGCGGTGGAGGCGCTAGTCAACAACGCAGGGCAGTCGGTCCCTGCCGCGAGGCCGGCCCCCGACCTGGCGCGTGCGCCGGCCAGGCCGGCCCGTCTGCCTGAACCCATCCTGGATGTACTGCCCGCCATGTCACGCGGCGCGCAGTTTGCGGAACTGTGCGGTTCACTGGTCCTTGCGGTTTTCTTCGGCGCCCTCGGCACGACGCTGTGGACGGCGCTGGCCGGCACACTCTGGCAGATGCCGGGACACAATTGGCACTGGACCGACCTGGGTACCTGCTTCTACCTCACGGTAGCCGTCAGTTGGGCGGTCCTGATTCCGTCGAGGATTTGGGGCGGAAGCCGCGGAGACTCCTGGATCCGCCGCGTGGTCATGCTGCTGCTCGGCGGTGGCATCGGACTGACTGCGCTGTGGTTGCAAGGCTGGTTGCCGAGGCTGCCGCAGTCGGACCTGTCGCCGCTGAGTGCCGGCTCGCCGTGGGGCGACGTCTTCCCCAACGGCGGCCTGGCGGACGTGACGGCCTACCTGAGCTACTTCGGCCTGATCTTCTTCGCCATCCGCTGGTGGCGCATGGCAGCCCCGCGGCGATCGCAGCGTTTCAGCTTCGTGCCGATCTTAACCACGGGTTTCTGGAGCTTGATCCTGCTGCTCCTGTGGCAGCAGCCGATGCTCGGTGCGGTGCCGCTGGTTATGGCGTCGATGATCGTCCAGCTGGTCAGCCCATGGCAGGCGCCGGTCCCTGCCCCGGCCAAACGTGCGCGGCTGCGCTACGCCTGATGCACTGCCTCGAAGGAGGAACATATTATGCGTCGAGCATTATTCGGGAGCTTAATCGTCCTGGCCTTGCTGGCAGTCGCTCACCGGGTCCCATCTCCCTTCGCGCGCGCCCAGCGGGCACAGCTAGCGCCGCCTCCGCCCCTGGCGCCTGCTCCCCCTGGTGGGGCGGGGCAGGGGGCGCCGCGACCCGCGGCAAAGGCATTCCCTCCGCCGGTCGCCCCAAAGCCGCCGGCTCCTGGCGTGGCCCCGAGGCCACCGGCGGAAGCCCCGCTGGCTGTGCCGAAGCCCCACGAGGAGAAGGCCGAAGTGGCCGGGCCGGACGGTCCGCCGTGGACGGTTGAAGGCTATGGCGCGGTCCTGGAAGATGCCCAGCAGGCCGCCCTGGTCAAAGCTCGAACCCAGGTGGTGACTTACCTGGCCAGGCAAGATCCGCCCGTCGAGTGGAGGCCAACCCTGGATTACGTCGATCGTAGCCTCGTGAGTAAGCGATCGAAGGGTGAGGACCTGCACGACCCGCAGCTGGGCCGCCTCTACAAGGTCGCGATGGAAGTGAATGTCGATGCGAAGGCGCTGCGCGACATGCGAGGTTTCGATCATCAGGCAGCCGTGCAGGAACGGCAGCTGCTGCTCGCGAAGGTCCTGGGCGGTCTTGTCGCCCTGCTGGCCGCGGTGGCAGTCTACTTCCGTCTCGACGAGGCCACAAAGGGTTATTACACTGGATGGCTGCGCCTGGGCGCCGTCGCGTTGGTCGCCGTGGTTGGCGCGACGCTTTGGTTGATCTCCTGAAGTGGCACTGCGAAGCCGAAAGCGACGAGTTCCCTATGTCGTCTGAAAGCGATCGCTTGCTCATCCAGCAGATCCGTCAGGGTAACCAGCGCGCCTGGGAAGGGCTAATCGCGCGCTACGAAGGCCGCCTCCTGGCGTTCGTCGACCGCCGGCTGCACGATCGGTCCGCCAGCGAGGACATCGTCCAGGAGACATTCGTCGGTTTCATCAACAGCCTGCCAAACTTCGATGAGCACCGCGAGCTACAGACCTATCTCTTCACCATCGCCTCGCACAAGCTCACCGACCATCTGCGCCGTCTTGGTCGCCATCCGCTGCGGCCGATCTCCGACAGTCCCGGCGACATCCTCCATCAACAGCTCGACAACCATCCCGCGGCTTCCAGTATGGCGCGCAGCCAGGAGCGGCGAGAATTGGAGAGTGCCGCCGTCTGCCGCTGCCTTGGGCAAATACTCACCCACTGGCAGCAGCGCGGGGAGTGGGTACGGGTCAAGGTGCTGGAATTATTGTGGGTGAAGGGTTGGGCGAACCGCGATGTCGCGGCCTCCCTCAAGATCAGCGAGCAGCAGGTGGCGAACTATCGCTTTGCCGCGGTCAAGAAGCTCACGGAGCAGATCCGCACCGCTGGTTTGTCAACCGAGGTCTTTCCCGAACTAAAAAATTCCGCGGGCAAATCCTCGCGACATGGTTGACGGCGTCCCCCTGCGGATGGTTGAATAGGGGACGTGGGGGCAGGTGTAACCGTAACCCGCAATCTGTCAACTGGTATGACTGAAATCACACGCGAACTGCTGGACGCTTACCTGGACGATGCCCTGACCGAGGCGGAAACTGCCCACGTGGAGCACGCTCTGCGCGGCTCCGACGCGCTGCGGCGTCTCCTTCGCGTTGTCATGCAGGAGCGCGACAGGGGTGAGCATTCCCTGGGAGCCATCTGGCGCCGCGAACGGCTAACCTGTCCAGGTCGAGACAACCTGGGTAGCTACCTTTTGCAGGTGCTTGAACCGGAGCAGCAAGAGTACATCGACTTCCATCTCACCGTGATCGGCTGTCCGTTCTGCCAGGCCAACCTCGCCGACCTCCAGGCGCGGCAGGAAGAACCTGTGCCCGCCGCCCAGGAGCGGCAGCGACGGCTCTTTGAGTCGAGCGCCGGATATTTGCAAATCTGCAAGGAAACCCGCCGCTGAGCGCGGGCGCATCTGTCACCGCTCGCCGCGTTTTGCTTCCATCATTTGCAGAAACCGCTGCACCACCTCCATGAACCGCTGCAAGCGCGCTTCCCTTATTGGCGCCACCGGCGTGCCGCCTCCGACCTGAAGGGCGACGGCCATCTCCTTGCCTTCCTGCTTCTCCACCATCACGGCAACCTGCTCACCTTCTCGGAGATCGTCGAACGAGATCGCCTTGTCGCCGCGTGTGATCCTGACCCCGGCCCCGATGGGGAAGGTGGTCTCCGTCTCAGCACCCTTTGCGCCAGGCCCCACGACGACGATCTCACGTTCCGTGTAGGCCACGCGCCGGAGGATTCCGGTCACGGCGTTGTCGCTGGATGGCGGGGCGACTGGTACCACCGCCGTCAGCAGCGTGTGAGCCTGAATGAGCGTAACGACATCCCGATCAGGGCGATGTTCAAAGAAGACGCGCACATGTTTACCGGGTGCCAGCATGGCCAGGTCGCCCGCTTCCTGGCCAAAGAGGATGCGTGTATCCTTGTCCACCTGGAACGTGAAGGTCATGCCGCGCGCGCCTCGGCCCCGGCCTTCCAGCACGACTTCTTTCTTGGCGGGATCGACTCGTGTAACGACCCCGCGCACCTCGGCGGCATCGGCCACCAGGGCCGGGAGCAGGAGAACGAGTACGGCAAGCAAAAGTCCCTTGATGCTCATGGTGCAATCCTCGATGTCACATTCGCCATTCGCATGGTGGTCTCTTTCAATACTATCCCACATGCAATCGTCATGCCAGCATCCGTTCACGCAGATTGCCGGCCTTGGGTCGCCCGCCTAGACCTTGAACAAGCGTGTCCCCCGCCTCTGGGA
>JRHI01000682.1_pt1 | contig 34754 bp, 45 predicted proteins | sample 215371 | NCBI WGS metagenome assembly JRHI01 (sample SAMN02929681, study PRJNA255918) | sediment metagenome | biome: cave system; feature: Ice Cave; material: Sediment; isolation source: sediment from deep within a dark volcanic ice cave with no known source of... ...
GCCGTATTGCTGCTTGATATTTTCGGCTTCGCCGAAACTGGTTTTTAAGCCCAACGCGATGTCGTTTGTGATTGCATTGCCGCCGACCGGCACGGTCCAAGTATGGTAAACGCCGCCGCCCCAGTACACGGCCACGTCGGTCGTGCCGCCACCGATGTCCAGCAAAACCACTCCGGCCGTCCGTTCCTCGGGTAAAAGCACTGCGGCCCCGGCTGCGAGCGGATCGAAAATGACTCCGGCGGGTTCGATCCCGGCACGGTGCACGCACTTCAGGACGTTTGCGATGAACGATGAACCGGCCGTCACGATATGTGTGTTGACTTCAAGCCTGGCGCCCGACATGCCGACCGGATCCGTGATCCCGTTTTGACCGTCAACCGCATAATCGCGCGGCAGAGTGTGCACGAGCTGGCGCTCCGCCGGCAAGCTGATGATCGTGCTGGCATCGACAACGCGCTTGACGTCCAGCGGTATCACCTCGCGGTCATCACCGCTGACCGCCACGATACCATGCGAGTTCTGGGACTTGATGTGCTCTCCGGTCACGCCGATAAAGGCATCCGACACATGCAAGCCCGCCATGCGCTCGGCACTTTCCATGGCAGACTCGATGGATTTGACCGTTTCTTCTAAGTCGGTGACGACGCCCTTGCGCAACCCGAGTGAGGGAGCGACGCCGAATCCTATGACGTCGAGGGGACCGTCCTTTGCCGTGCTAGCGATGATCGCTGCCGTTTTTGTGGTGCCGATGTCGAGACCGCAGATTACCTCGCTACGTGCCAACGCGCGTCCCCGATCGTCTTTGAACACTCAAGGGCGATTTCAATTCAAGCCATTCCAAGTGTGCTGCTACATCCCTCTTTGATATGCGTCGCAAGAATTTCACCGGTATAGCACAGTCGGAGTGTGCACGCTGCGCACGTCGATGTACGCGACGCGCGCCGGCTCGGAAATTTTTGCGACGATTGCCTGGAACAGCGCGGCTTTCTTCGCAAGATCCGCTTCTTGGCCGAAGAGTACGCGCAGGTTTCGATCTGCGAGCGCGCTGATGCCGGTGCTCGGAGCGATGGCGATTTCCGAAACTTGCACACCGAGTGCGCGCAGACGCGCCAGCGCTTGCAAAGCCTGTACTACCGACCTGTTGCTCAGACTGCTGCCCGGTTGAACGTCGCCCCCAGGCAGCGGCGTGACGAGTAGCAGCGGCAACCCCTGGACGTCTGCGAAGCGCCGATTTGAGATCTGCAAGACCCGCTGCGTATCGTCTATCAACGCATAGCTGGGCAGCGGCTCTTCGCCATTTGCCGCTCCCAGCACCACAAACGCGACAGGTTTGCGCTCCTGGATCGTGATGTTAAGCTTGTTAGGCCAGCGTACGGACAGGCGCGCTCTTAAAACCCAAGGCAGCCGCTCGATGCGCGTGCTTGCGGCACGGCGGTCGATCAGCCAGGCGTTTTGATTGGCAGCCAGGTCCGCGGCCTGGATGACTTGCGCGCGTGGCGTGCGCGCGATTCCCGACACACCGCCGAAGCTGACGATGAAACGCGGATCGCGCCTTTCTCGAACCGCGACGTATCCCAAACCGATGAGGATAACTGCTATCGTCACGGCCACGAGCAGCCCGCGCCGCGGCGGCTTCACCCTTCCGCGTCGGGCTTGTCTGGTGCGATTAGACGTTTTCATGCGCCGCTTCTGTCAGCTTTTGCAGGGCTTCGGCCACGCCACGTCCGCGCGTCGCTACAATCGTTCCCGCTGCCCCCTTGGCAGCATCAGTCGCATTGGCGACCGCGAAAGACCGCGCCGCGACGCGGAACATCGGCACGTCGTTATCTGCGTCACCGATGGCGGCGGTGTTCAAAAGGTCGATTCCCAGGTGGCTCGCGACCCAATGCAATGCAAACCCCTTATTCGCGTTTGCGTCGGTCACTTCCAAGTACATAGGAAGGCTGCGGAACACGTTGGTCGACGGGCCATATTTTTCGGCGAGAATCGGAATCGTCTCTTGGACGTGCGCGGCCGCGTCAATTCCCAGAACCTTCATAGGCCCGGGTGTTTCCGGCGGCGGACCGGTGAGCAGCAAACGCAAGTCCGGAACAACCACCGGCTCAACCCGGGCAAGCTCGATGTAGAAACGAGCTCGCTCGTCGACCTCATCAAGATATAAGTTGTCGCCGAAGTAAAGCTGTAAGTGAAAGCCGCGCGCTTTGAGATCGTCGTAGGCACGCAGGGCAACCTCCGGATTGAGAATCGTGGAAAGCAAGGCTTTACCGGAAGCGATTTCATATACAGCGGCGCCTTGCAGCGCGATGATCGGCGTCGTTAGACCAAGTTCGGTCGCAAACGGCTTCGAAGCTGCGATCATTCTGCCGCTTGCGATACAGACCGTCCAGCCTGCGCGCATGGCGTCCGCGATCGCTTCGCGGTCGGGACGGCTGATGACGAGTGATTCGTCGATCAGCGTGCCGTCCAGATCGATCGCCACAAGCCGTCCGCTCATGCCACGCTGTCGCTGCGGTCGTGCTCGCGCTCCGGCGCGATCCACACGTTTTCCGCACCGAAGACACCGGCAAAATCGTCTCGCAAAGCGTCGGTAACCCGCACCGGGTGGCGCAGCGGCCGCGATTCTCCTTGCTGCCCGACGTGGAGAAAAATCCGATCGCTGCCGCCGGGTGCTGAAACGATGAGCTCGCGCAATTTTTCGAGCCCCGTCGTATCCTCGGCATTGCCTTGCAACCGAATGTGCAGCGCCATGGGACCGGCGGTCGCTGAAACCTGCCCTGCGCCTGCCTCGGGCTCGATGGCTCGCACGGAAAAAGGCGGACGTCCGTTTGCTATGACGCGGGCTTGAGCGAACGGCCATGATTCGAGGGCTTGCACGCTCACCTCGGGCCGTTCTTGTTTCTCTTCTTCAGGGGCGCTCGGTTCGACGAAGCCGGCAGGCCGGCCGCTAGCGCGCCGCTCTTTGACCTTTCCCTTGACGACCACGACTGCTTCATCTAAGAGAATAGGGGCAAGATCCGGGAACCACTTGGGAAAAACGACAACCTCGACCGCGCCGCTCATGTCCTCAAGCTTGGCAACTAGCATCTGGCCGCCCGCCTTGGTGACGACACGCCGGCTGGCAGTGACGATGCCGCCGATGACGACGGTTTCGTCCTCGGGCAGGTCCCGCAGCGCTGCGATCGTCGAGGTCGTCCGCCGCGCGAGTTCTACCGTCTTGTCCGCTAGCGGATGCCCCGAGATGTAGAATCCCAGAGCTTCCTTTTCTTGTGCGAGGCGGATGGATGCAGCTGGAGCCGCCACGTTTGGCAGCGGCGGCGGGGGAAGTCCGCCGGACGAGTCGGACGCAAACAGCGAGGTCTGGCCCAGGGCGCGTTGTTGCGCGCCATGCTGTCCGTAATCTAAACCGGAGTCCAAGCCTGCGAGTTTCTGTTGCCGGTTCCCGGGCAACCCATCGAGTGCTCCGGCTTTGATCAGCGACTCGAGCACGCGCCGGTTGACGACACGGCAGTCGACTCGGCCACAGATGTCTGCCAGGGATTCGAAACGTCCGGCAGCGCGATGCTCGATGAGCTCGCGAACGGCGCCGTCGCCCACATTTTTAACTGCAGCTAACCCGAAGCGTATCGCGTTCCCGACCACGGTGAAGTCTTTGCCGCTATCGTTGACGTCGGGTGGTAAGACCGTGAGCTTGCGCTGGGCTGAGTCTGCCAGATACTCGACCAGCTTGTCGTTGTTTTGTTTGACCGACGTCAAAAGCGCGGCCATGAAGGCCACGGGGTAATTCGCCTTGAGCCAGGCGGTGCGGTAGGAAAGCAGCGCATAACAAACGGCGTGGGCTTTAGGGAATCCGTAGCCGGCAAAGGGTTCGATGAACTGCCAGATCTTCTGGGCAAGTGTTTCGTCCATGCCATGCGCGACGCAGCCATCGATAAACGTCTGGCGTTCGGCCGGTATTTTCTCCTTGATCTTCTTGCCGATGACTTTGCGCATCGCGTCAGCTTGGCCCACGCTGTAGCCCGCTAAGTCGCGGCACATCTGCATCACTTGCTCTTGATAGACGGCGATGCCATACGTCTCGGCCAAAATTGGTTCCAGCTTTGGGTGAAGATACGTGATCTTGCGCCGGCCGTGTTTCCCGGCGATGAAATCGTTGATCCAGTCCATGGGTCCGGGCCGGTAGAGCGCCACCATTGCGATGAGGTCCTCGATGCGGGTGGGCTTGAGCTCCGCGATGTAGCGCCGCATGCCGGCGCTTTCCAATTGGAAGACGCCGGTGGTCTGCCCAGACGAAAGCAATGCGTACGTCTTGGCGTCGTCCAGCGCGATGTTTTCGACTCGGAAGTTCGGATCGGCGGTGCGCCGGATCTCTTCCTCGGCGGCTGCGAGCACGGTCAGCGTGCGTAGCCCCAAGAAATCCATTTTGAGCAGGCCGACGCGCTCCACCCACTCCATCGAGTATTGGGTGTTGACGTCGTGGTCTCCCAGTTTCACAAGCGGCGCGTAATCCGTCACCGGCCCGGGCGCGATGACGACGCCGGCCGCGTGCGTGGAGGCGTGACGCGCGAGGCCTTCGACACGCTTGGCCGTATCCAAAAGTTTGCGCGCCTGATGATCGCGTTGGTACAAAAGCTTGAGATCGGGCACTGCTTCGATGGCTTGCTGGATGGACATCGGGTTCGTCGGAATATTGGGGATAAGCTTGGCCAGGCGATCGACATCGGGCAGCGGAACGCCGGTCACGCGACCGACGTCGCGAATGGCCGCCCGCGCCGCCATGGTTCCGAAGGTGACGATTTGCGCGACTCGATCGGCGCCGTACTTTGCGGTCACGTATGCGATCACTTCGTTGCGGCGCTCGTAGCAGAAGTCGGTGTCGATGTCGGGCATCGAGATGCGTTCGGGGTTGAGAAAGCGCTCGAAGAATAGATTGTAGCGCAGGGGATCCACGTCCGAGATACGCAGCGAGTAAGCGACGATGCTGCCGGCCGCCGAACCGCGGCCGGGTCCGACCGGTATGCCCTGCTCGCGCGCGTAGCGGATGAAGTCCCAGACGATCAAGAAGTAGGACGCATAACCCATGCGGCTGATGATGTCGAGCTCGTACCCAAGCCGCTGGCGCTGCTCAGGCGTTGGATCACCGTAGCGTTCCTTTAGCCCGACCTCGCATAGACTCCGCAAATATGCGGTGTCGTCCCCCAGGCCCGCCGGAACCGGAAACGCTGGGATCGCGAACGAGGTCGTCGAGAGGTCGAAGTCGACCATATCGGCGATGTCGGTGGTCGCGTCGCAGGCGTCCGGCGAGTCAACAAACAGCTCGCGCATCTCTTGTGCCGACTTGAAGTAGAAATTGTCGCCTTCGAAACGCAAGCGATCGTTGTCGGCCACCATCTTTCCGGTCCCGATGCAGAGCAGTACATCGTGCGCGGGTGCGTCGTCACGATGGAGATAGTGGAAATCGTTACTGGCCACCGCCCGCACGCCAAACTCTTTGGCGATCTCGAACAGCTGCGGCCTGACGTCATCTTCTTTAGGGTGGAAATGATGGTGAACTTCAATGAAGTAGCGGTCGCCGAAGACCGCGCGGTAATCACGTACTAGCTGGCGTGCCGCCGCTTGTTGGCCGTGCAGCAGATGCTGAGCCAACCCGCCGCCAAGGCAGCCGGAGAGGATGATGAGACCTTCATTATATTGCGCCAGCAGTTCCAGATCGACGCGCGGCTTGTAATAGTAGCCATCGAGAAAACCGATCGAGACGAGCTTGAGCAGATTGCGGTAGCCGGCTTTGTTGGCGGCAAGCACGGTCAGGTGGTGTTCGTCGCGAACGGTACGATCGCGGTGACCGCGCGGCGCTAGGTACATCTCGCAGCCGATGATCGGTTTGACGCCTTTGGCCTTGGCTTCGAAATAAAATTCCATGGCGCCGTACAGCACGCCGTGATCGGTCAGCGCCACGGCGGGCATGCCAAACTTTGCCGCAGTCGCGGCGAGTTCTTTTGTTCGGCAGGCACCATCCAACAGCGAGTATTCGCTGTGAGTGTGCAGATGAACGAAACCGGTCCCCATCTTCCTCGCGATCACGCCGCTCTCGCGAAAGTTATTCCGGTTCCGCGAAACGCGCCCTTGTGGAAATCGTGTGCACCGGTTGTGAGCGAGCTGTGAGCAAAGACGGGAATTCTGTGGATGACAAACAGCGCCATAAAACGCACGCCGACTTTTGTCCCGTCAAATACGGCAGATAAGCCTCGATTGCGACTGAACGGACAGGCAGCAAGCCAGAATTGGCAAGCGTTTGCCGTTTTTATCGCAGCATTGTGGCTTACCACAAGTATCATGGCCGCAGGAAGCCACAAAACGCGTTTGTAAGCCGTCAAACTCAGGCAAAAAATCTTTAGGAGACTTTTGACAGCATGGCTCTGCTCGCCGGTGAAACTGCTGGTATAGAACGCTTCGGGTTCGGAGGCGTCCGCACTGCACAGCGTAACCTGAGTTCGGCTCGCCTTTTCGAAGAAGCGATTCGGCGGGAAGAGGGTCTCGCGGCGGCGGGTGGACCACTCGTGGTCCGCACCGGCAAACATACCGGCCGCTCGCCCAACGACAAGTTTTTCGTGCGCGAGCCGAGCAGCGAAGGTTTCATCGACTGGGGCATGACCAACAAACCGTTCGATCCCGATAAGTTCAGCGCATTGCTCGCGCGGGTTGGCGAGTACCTGCGCGAGAAAGACGTCTTCGTGCTCGATGCCTTTGCAGGCGCCGACCCCAAGTGTCGCACTCCGATTCGCGTCGTGACCGAGCTCGCATGGCACAACCTGTTCGCCCGCAATCTGTTCCTCCCGGCGACCGGCACTGCACGCACCGGATTCGAAGCTGAATTTGCCGTGGTCGATGCGTGCAACTTTCTCGCCCAGCCGGAGCGCGACGGAACCAGGTCCGAGACGTTCGTCATCGTCGATTTTGGGCGCAAGCTCGTCCTTATCGGCGGCACGACCTATGCCGGCGAAATCAAAAAATCAGTGTTCACGATCATGAATCATCTGCTGCCGTTGCGCGGCGTCATGCCGATGCACTGCTCGGCCAACGTCGGCAAGGCGGGCGATGTGGCGATCTTCTTCGGCCTTTCGGGCACCGGTAAGACGACGCTTTCGGCCGATCCGGAGCGCTCGCTCATCGGCGATGACGAGCACGGCTGGAGTGATCACGGCGTTTTCAATTTCGAGGGCGGCTGCTATGCGAAAGCGATCAATCTATCCGCAGAACTCGAGCCGCAGATCTTTCCGACCACGCAGATGTTCGGAACGGTGCTTGAGAATGTCGTCATCGATCCGGACACGCGCGAGCTCAGTCTCGATGATGCTTCGTTGACGGAGAACACGCGCGCCGCGTATCCCCTGTCGTCCATTCCTAATACCGTGGTCTCAGGCTGTGCCGGGCATCCGCGCAACATCGTCATGCTCACGGCAGATGCATTCGGCGTCATGCCCCCGATCGCGAAGATGACCCCGGCACAAGCGATGTATCACTTCCTTTCGGGCTATACGGCCAAAGTCGCCGGGACTGAGAAAGGCGTCACCGAACCGCAAACAACGTTTTCGCATTGCTTCGGCGCGCCGTTCATGGTGCACCCGGCGACTGAATACGCCAAGATGCTCGGCGAACGTATCGCGAAGCATCAGGTGCAGTGCTGGCTTGTGAATACGGGTTGGAGCGGCGGTCCCTATGGAGTCGGCAAACGCATAAAGCTGCCCTATACTCGCGCCATGGTGAATGCGGCGCTCTCAGGTGCGCTGGATGGCGTCGCCTGCACCCCGGATCCAATTTTCAAGGTAGCCGTACCAAGCGAAGTGTTAGGAGTGCCCAAAGAGGTCCTCAATGCGCGCGGCACGTGGCCAAACCCGGCGGACTACGACGCCAAGGCGCGCGAGCTTGCCGGCAAGTTCGCTCTCAATTTCACGCGCTTCGAGAACGCGGTGCCGGCTGAGGTGCGCGAGGCAGCACCCAAAGGGTAGCTTTACGGGCGACCCAAAGTTCGACCGCTACGGGGCCATCGCGACCCAGTCCCGAATTGCTGCGCATGGACATCGTCATCGTCGGCGGTCCGCACTCCGGAGTCGGCAAGACGCTTGCGGCCGAGGTGGCTCTCAACGAGCTGCGCGGGGCAGGCTACGGCGCGATCAAGCTTACGGTAGCCGATGGTGAGCGCGATCCTCACGATCACGATTCCTCAGCTTTGATACTTGCGCACGAGGTGGGCATATGCGGCCGTGGTGCGTCCTGCGGCGTGTGCGAAACTGTTTCGAGCAAGGTTCCCAGCCGGGTGATCACAAGCCACGCTGCCATCCACAAAGTGGACACCGACACCTGGCGCTTGTCCAACGCCGGAGCAGTGGCGGTGGCTTGGGTCATAAGCTTACGAAATGCGGCTCCGCAAGCGGTCGAGAACGCACTCGCGCATCTGCAAGGTCACGGCGCGCGCGGGGCGGTGATCGAGGGGACGACCGCGCTTGAATGGCTGCAGCCGCGGGCAGCGGTGATGGTAGCGACAAACCCCGGTAAGCTCTGGAAAGAGGTCGCACGCAAGTACGTCGGGATCTGCGACGTCGTTCTCCACAATCGCGTGCTGGTTGCGCCCGGCGACATGCCGACGCCGCCGGAGTTTTTCGCGGCGTCGCCCGTGGATTGCGATCTCGCTTGCGCAACAGACCCCGGCACCGCTTGGTTCCGGTTGCGGTTGCGCGAGCTGTGCGGCCTCAGTGCGCCGCAGCAGTCGGTTGCCAGCGCACCAGAGGCGGTGCGTTGACGATATAGTGCGGGACCTCGCCTTTCGCGAAGCGATACAAGTTTTGCGCCACAGCGCGCGCTATGCCCGAATAGGACTCATCGGTGACGCCGGCGATATGCGGCGTGGCAATGACGTTGGAGCGAAATATCGGATGCTCCAAATCGACCGGCTCTTCCCAAAAAACATCAAGCCCCGCTCCCGCTAGTGCGCCGGATTCCAAAGCAGCCTGCAAGGCCTGGGGGTCGACCAGGCCGCCGCGCGCCACGTTTATGAGAAATGCGCCGGGCTTCATGGCTGCAAACGTGGCGCTGTCGATGAGGTTACGCGTTTCAGCGTCGAGCTTGACGCAAACAACGACGTAATCCGCTGCGGCTACGGCGCTGCGCAAATCCGCTGCGGAAAAGAGCCGGACGTCGATTCCATTTGGCCCTCCCTGCTCGGGATGGGCGCGCACGCCGATGATGCGCATGCCGAAGCCGTTGAGCAGTCGCGCTAGCGCGGAGCCTGCATGGCCGAGACCCACGATGCAAACCGACTTACCCTTCAGGGCGAGTCCGGCGGGCTCGCCTACCGTGCCTTTGCGCAGCGCTCGCTCTGCCTGCGGGAAGCGGCGAGAAAGCGCGAGCATTAGAAAAACCGCATGCTCGGCCACGGACTCGGCGTTGCCTGAACCCGCGCTCGGCACGCGCGCAACCCAAACACCGGCAGCGGTCGCCGCTTTGATGTCCACCGTCTCGAGGCCGACGCCGAATTGTTGAATCAGTCCAAAGGAACCGGCAGCGATGAGCGAGCGGTCGATGGCAGCCAAGTACGGGACCACGACATCGACTCCGGCAAGGTGTGCGCGGATATCATCTTTGCGGCACGTCGCTATCTTCCAGCCGGGAATTAAAGGCGCCAGCTGCTCGCGGCTATGCGAGTAACCGGGTTCGCAAAAAAGTATCTTCATGTTCGCAAGCAGGCTGCCGCGAATTCCAAGCACATAGTACGCACCGAAGCTACCGCTTCTTCGCCGCACGATGCCGCTTCCATGCGGTCGATGAGCGCGCTGCCCACGATCACCCCGTCAGCGTGGCGCGCTACCATGCGCGCGGTCTCGGCAGAGCCTATACCAAAGCCGACGGCCAAGGGTTTGTCGGTGAGGCTGCGCAGCAGCGCGAGGCGGTCGGTCAGGTTTTCGGCTACGCGTTCTTGCGCGCCCGTGATGCCCATCCGGCTGACGACATAGACGAAACCGGAAGACTGAGCGGCGATATCCGCCGCGCGCTGCGGCGGCGTTGTGGGCGCAACGAGGAATATGACCGCGAGGCCTTGTGCTGTGAATACCTCGCGCAACAGCTGGGCCTCGGCCACCGGCAAGTCGGGCACGACGATGCCGCATAGACCGGCGGCAGCGCAATCGCGGGCTGTCCGTTCGAGACCGCGCTGGAGCAATGGATTGTAATAGCTGAATCCAACAAAGCCGACTTGCGGCGTATGCCGCGCACACGCTTCCGCGAGCTCGAGGGCGCGGTCGAAGGTCATGCCGGATTCCAGTGCGTGGTGTGACGCGCGCGCGATGGTGGGACCGTCGGCCAGCGGATCGCTATAGGGGATCCCGATCTCGACAAGGTCGGCTCCGCTCTGCGCGGCGGCGGTGACCGCTTCGCGGCTGACAGCAAAATCCGGATAGCCCGCGACCAAGAATGGTATGAAAGCTGCGCGTTTCGCCTCGCGGCACTCTTGAAAGATTTCAGGTACGCCTTTGCTGGAATTCACGGTCCTGCGGTTTTCCCAGCAGCGAAGCGCACAGCGTCTTTGTCTCCGCGCCCCGAACAGTTGACAAGGATAAGCGTCTCAGGCTTGCAGCGAGCCGCCAAGTCCTGCGCGTAGGCAAACGCGTGGGCGCTCTCCAGCGCCGGAATGATTCCCTCGCTTTGTGCGAGGACGCGGAACGCCTTGCTGGCGCTTTCGTCACTCACGGCAACGTAATGGACCCGGCCGCTGTCTCGCAGGTAGGCATGCTCTGGTCCAACGCCGGGATAGTCAAGCCCAGCGGAGATCGAGTGCGTGGGGACGATTTGTCCGAATGCATCCTGCAGAATGAATGTTCGGGCCCCGTGGAGGACGCCAACTGTTCCCGCTCCTAGGCTGGCCGCATGCTCGCCTGGAAGGCCTGTTCCCAAGCCCGCCGCTTCCACGCCCCACAACTGGACGTCGCGATCGTCGAGGAAGTCCGAGAAGATGCCGAGCGCATTGCTGCCGCCTCCCACGCACGCGACAATGTGATCGGGTAGTCGTCCGCAACGTTCCAAACATTGTGCGCGCGCCTCGCTGCCCACGACGCGGCTGAACTCCCGTACCATGTACGGATAGGGATGAGCACCGACGACCGATCCGATAACGTAGAACGTGTCCGCGGCGCTGGCTGCCCAATCGCGGAAGGCGGCATTCGTCGCATCCTTGAGCGTACGATTACCGGACTCGACCTCGTGGACGCGTGCACCCAGCAGGCGCATCAGATAGACATTAAGCGATTGTCGCTCCACATCGTCGCTGCCCATGTAAATTTCCACCGGGATCTGCAACAACGCCCCGACGGTTGCGGTTGCAACACCATGCTGTCCGGCCCCGGTCTCAGCGATGAGCCGTTTCTTACCCATGCGGCGCGCCAGCAATCCTTGCCCGATCGCGTTGTTGATCTTATGCGCGCCGGTATGATTGCAATCTTCGCGTTTGATCGCTATAATGACGCCGCTAAGCCGGCACAAGTTTTTCGCGATGAAAAACGGCGACGGCCGCCCCACATATTCTTGCAGCAAAGAATGGTATTGCTGCCAGAACGACTCTTCAGCAAAAGCTGCCCGCATGGCGAGTTCGAGTTGATGCAGCGGTTCCACCAGGACTTCGGGGACGAACTGACCCCCGTACTCTCCGAAATAACCACGCTCGTCGGGGGAGATCATGTCGGCACTGCTTTTGCGTTCTCGACAAAGCGCCGCACGAGGCCGGCGTCTTTGCACCCCCAGCGCTCGACGCCGGAACGCACGTCTACGGCCCACGGCCTAACGGCTGCAACCGCACCAGCCACATTGTCGGGCGTCAAGCCGCCGGCGAGAATGAACGGCAGCATGCTGTCGCGTCGTGCTGTGCTGGCAACGTCGATAGGTACAGCCGCGCGAGTTCTAGCGCTCAGCGGGGTTTTGGGCAGGTCGATCATCAGGGCTGCGGCCCGCGCGCGCTCGATTTCTTGCCGGTCGTATGCGAAGCCGTTCTCGTTCATGACGACGATCGTAGGTTTGTCAAAAGAACCGCAGAACTCGGCCGGCTCTCCTCCCGAAAACTGCAGATAGTCCAAACCGCAACGAGCAGCGGCCTCACGAATCAGATGTGCTGGGTTCTTCGCAAAAACGCCGACTTTGGAAACAAACGGCGGCACGAGTTGAACCAAAGCCGCGGCGCGCTCGATCGTCAAGCGGCACGGACTTTCAGCGAAGATGAAGCCCAAGGCGTCGGCGCCCGCGCTCACGCAGACTGCGATATCCTCAGGCGTTGTGATACCGCAAACTTTCACTCGAACCACGTATGCCTCCCAGCAAAGTCCGCAGCGCTTCTTCACGATTTGCTGCTCGCATCAAAGTCTCACCAATGAGGATCGCATCCAGCCCGGCGGCTAGGGCTTGCCGTATCTGATCGGCGTTGCGGTACCCGCTTTCCGCGACGGTGGTGACGTCCGCCGCAATAGCAGCGCGAATGCGACACGCCGCCGCTGTGTCAACCTGGAACGTGCTCAGGTCGCGGTTGTTGATTCCCAGCACGTGCGTTCCCGCTTCGAGGGCGCGCGCGGCTTCGGCGACTGTGTGGCATTCGACTAGAGGCTCCATGAGCAACCTCTGCGACAAGGCGACGAACGCATGCAGCTCACGGTCACTCAGCGCCGCGGCGATCAGCAACACCGCATCAGCGCCGAGTGCGCTTGCCTTCCAAAGCTGGAACTCATCGACGACAAAATCTTTGCACAAGACAGGCAGTGATACAGCCGCACGCGCTCGGCTCAAGTCGGCAAAGCTGCCCTGAAAATTCCGCGACTCCGTTAGCACCGAAATAGCCGCCGCTCCGCCGCGCTCGTACTGCATCGCGATCGCTGCGGCATCACACCCCGGTGCAATGAGCCCGAGTGCCGGCGATGCGCGTTTGATCTCGGCGATGACGGCGGGCCTGTTGTGGCGTAGAGCAAGAAGAAAATCTCTGTGATCGCACCGGGAGAACGCGTCTCGGCGCAGCCGCTCGAAATCGCGGTTGCGCCTCTCCTCGGCCACGTCCACCCGACGGGTTTGTAGAATGGATTCCAAATAACTCACGGCGCGCTCGCACGGATGAGAGCATCCAGCTTCGCGGCCGCCGCCCCGCGGTCTATGGCTTTCCGCGCGAATGCGATCCCCGTGTGCAGCGTCGGCGCAATACCTGCGACCTTGAGCGCTAGCGCAGCGTTCAGCACCACCACGTCGCGGTGGGGACCGCTGCGGCCATCGAGCACAGCCCGCAGCAGTGCCGCATTGTGCTTCGCGTCGCCGCCTGCGAGGGCGTCGCGCGCGACGGCCGCATGGCCGAATTCCCCCGGATCGATGCTATAGACGTTGCGCGCGCCGCCGTGCCATTCGATGACGTCAGTAAGAGATGATATCGATACCTCGTCAAGTCCGTCGCGCGAGTGAACGACGGCGCCACGGCGGCAGCCGAGGTTCATGAGCGCTTGAGCCACGATGCTCAACGAACGCGGATGCGCAACGCCGACGACCTGATGCGATGGACGGGCGGGATTCGCCAACGGCCCGATCAGATTGAAGATAGTGCGGACGCCGATCTCTCTGCGCACGCCCGCGACGCGTTTCATCGCAGGGTGGTAGGCTTGGGCGTTGAGAAAAGCAATGCCAAGATGGTTGAGCGTGTCGGCGGCCTTCGCTGCCGGCATGGTGATGTCTACCCCGAGCGCTTCTAGAACGTCCGCGCTGCCGCAACGGCTCGACATGGCGCGATTGCCATGCTTTGCGACTGGAACGCCCGCTCCGGCGACGACGAACGCCACTGTCGTGGAGATGTTGAAGGTACCGTAGCCGTCGCCGCCGGTTCCGCACACGTCCAACAACTCGTGATGCTCGCACTCCAGTGGCACGCAGTGGGCCCGCAGCGCCGCGGCGGCGCCGGTAAGTTCGTCCGCCGTTTCACCCTTTGCAGCGAGCGCTATCAGCAACGCTGATACCTGCGCAGGCGTGACTTCGGCTTCCAGCAACGCGCTAATTGTTTCGAACATCTCTTGCTCGGTCGCGTGAAGGCCTGCCAGCGCGCGGCGGATCGAGGCGCCGAGATCCGCGCTCGACACTGCGAGGCTCATGCGGCTTCTTCCGCAATGGCCAGAAAATTCGAGAAGATGTGCTGGCCATGCTCGCTCAGGATGGATTCCGGGTGGAATTGAACCCCGAACGTGTTGTGGGTAGCATGCGCAATTGCCATGACTGCATGCTCTTCGCTGCGGGCACAAACGCGCAAAGGGGTTGAACGCAAACTATTCTCGGCGACGGCCAGGGAGTGGTAACGGGTCGCGCGCAGTGGCGACGGCACGCGATCGAAAAGCCGGCTGCCGTCGTGGATAATGACCGAGCATTTCCCATGCACCACCTCGGCGGCGCGCACCACGAGCGCACCAAAAGCCGCGGCAATCACTTGGTGGCCGAGACAGATTCCCAAGATAGGAACGCTGCCGCTCAAACGCTGCACGATCTGCATCGAGGCGCCGGCGTTTTGCGGTTGGCCGGGACCCGGCGAAATGATGATTCCGTGCGGTGGCGCCGCCGCGAGTTCTGCCGCCGAAACTGAATCGGCGCGTATCGTCTGCACCAAGGCGCCCAGCGCGCCGATCGCCTGTACGATATTATACGTGAACGAATCGTAGTTATCGATCACGACGATTCGCGGCTTCATAGCGCCGCCTGCTGCGGCACGTTCAACGCCGCGAGGACGGCACCGGCCTTGGCCCGGCACTCGGCCTCTTCGCGCTCTGCCACCGAATCCGCGACGATGCCTGCGCCCGCGCGAACGCTATAGTTGCCGTCGGAAACAAAAGCGCTGCGCAGCGTGATGCATGCGTCCAGCGAACCGTCGAAGCCGAAATACACGACACTGCCGCCATAGGTTCCCCGGGCCGCGGACTCCAGCTCACCGATGATCTGCAGCGCCCGTATTTTCGGCGCGCCGCTGACCGTACCGGCGGGATAGGTAGCTGCGAACAAATCGAAGGCATCGCAATCCTCACGCAGCGTCCCCTGTACCTCGGATGCGAGATGCAGCACGTGGCTGTATCGTTCGACCGAAAACAAATCCGACGCGTCGACGGTGCCGTAGCGGCAGACGCGGCCCAGGTCGTTGCGCGCGAGATCCACCAGCATGACGTGTTCGGCGCGTTCTTTGGGATCGCGCTGCAGCTCGGCCGCAACAGCGCGCTCGCTCGAGCGGTCAAGAGGGCGAGGTCGCGTACCTGCGAGCGGGCGAATCCGCGCTCGTCGCCCGTCCGACCGGCACAAAGCTTCCGGCGATGATCCCAAGAGCTGCCCGTAGCCGAAGTCCACATAAAACATGTAGGGCGACGGGTTGATCGACCGCAGCGACCGGTACACGTGCAGCGGGTCGCTGGCGCTGCGGACCCGCCATTCTTGGGAGAGCACAATTTGAAGCGCTTCGCCGGCGACGATCGCTTCTTTGGCCTGTTCAACGTCGCGGCAGTAGCGCGCCGCGCTTGTCTGTCTGGAGATTCCCTCGAACTCAGCCAGAGACACCTCGGCCAGCCGGGCATCGCGCAGCAGTGCGAGCACCTCTACGGCGCTGAACTCAGCCTCCTGCCCTGCCGTCAAGACAGATGCGCTTACCCGGTGCGTGAGATGATCGAAGACGACGACAAGATTCGGCACGATGAGATGCATGTCTGGGATGTTTGCATCTTCTTCGCCCGCCGGACCAAGGTTCTCAAAACAGCCCGCAAGTTCGAAAGAAGCAACGCCGTAAGCACCGAGGAAGCGCCCAGCTTCGCCGTCGGAGGGAGCGTAGTCGTGCAGCAGCCGGCGGCAAGCCTGCAGCAGCTCGGCCGGAGGCATTCGCGTATCAGCGCCGTTGGTTTGGATCGTGACGCCGTTGCGCCGGGCTACCAGCTGTGCAATCGCCCCCACACCAATGATGCTAAAGCGCGAGCACTCATCCGGCGCTGGTGCGCTTTCCAGCAGGAATGACGCGCCCGGCAGAACGCGACGCAGCGTGTCGTAGGCTGCGACCGGGGTGGTGCCGTCAAGCAGTGCTTCTTGCGAGTCGACGCGAGTGCGGGCTTTCTTGTTTGCAACGATAGTGGCCATGGAAAGCTCCTTAGAAAAAAGAAAACGGGCTCGATATACATCGAGCCCGTCTACGCTATTAAATCGGTCGGCGTGATTTACAAATGAATCAACGCCGCACCGCACAGAGCGAAGCGGGCGAGCACCACCACCAACCAGTCAACTGCAACAATTTCATCGTCTGGCCCTAATGCGCCGCGGCAGTTCAATTTCCTCCTGAAAACGCGATGAAAAATAATCAGAAAGCGGGAAACAGCCAGTCCGTGCGACTCTTTGCGCAGCGAGCCTTTCTCGCATACTTCATCGGGCTGCACAGTTTCGGGCTCGCCTATAGCATCGCAGCAGCTGCTATCGCGTGGCAGATCTTTTCCCTGCGGCACAGGCCCTTCGACTTAGGCCTCGTGGGGTTGGTGCTATTTCTGCCCTCATTACTGCTCGCGTTACCGGCCGGGGTTCTGGCCGATCGCGTCGGCCGCCGCCTTATTTGCATCTTCGTTGCGTGCACTGAGCTGCTAGCACTCCTCGTATTCGTCGCGCTTTCGCTCTCCGGTTCGCGCTCGCTTGTCGCGTACTTTAGCGTGATTGCGGTGATCGGAATAGCTGAAGCTATTGCAGCTCCTGCAGATCGGTCGCTCCTGATCAGCGTGGTGGAACGCAAGCAATACCTCCGTGCGACCGCCTTTACGTCCTCATGCATGCAGCTGATCCGTATCGCTGCACCCCCGATCACGGGTGCGCTCATAATAGTCAGCATACCGCTCGCCTTCGCCGTGGCCGCCGCGTTCCACGCTGTGGCCGCCATAGCGTACGGGTTTTTACCGCAGCTAAAAGCCGAGGGCCACGATGCAAGTGTTCCCATATGGCGTTCCGCGATCGAAGGCGTGCGTTTCATCCTGCACAAGAGACTCGTCCTAGGTGCCATTTCGCTCGATCTCTTTGCAGTGCTGTTCGGTGGGGCGCCGGCATTGCTGCCGGTCTATGCGGTCAACATCTTGCACGTGGGCGCGATGGGGTTTGGGTTGCTGCGAGCGGCACCCGCCGCCGGTGCGGCATTGGTGGGTGTGTTTCTGGCGCGTCATCCCATCAAGCGCAGGACGGGGCTGACGCTTTTGTTGTGCGTCGCGGGCTTTGGGGCGGCGACCATCGTTTTTGGCATCTCGAGAAGTCTGGTGTTGTCGCTGCTGACGCTTGCGCTGGCCGGCGGATTCGACATGGTAAGCATGGTCATACGCAACGTACTGGTGCAATACGGCACACCCGATCCAATGCGCGGACGCGTCAACGCCGTAGAAAACGTCTTTATCGGCGCGAGCAACGAGTTAGGGGAGTTCGAGTCCGGTACCGTGGCCGCGTTGCTGGGCGCTGAAGCTTCGGTTGTTTTAGGCGGTTTGGTCACGTTAGCGGTTGTCGCCGTCGCCTTGTTCGCGTTCCCAGAAATCCGAAAATATGACCAAATAATGTCCGATGCGGCTCCACTCGGAGATCAGCCTAGCGCGACGACTGGCCAAGTGTGAGCCGCCCGGGCCTTTCGCACTTTTCAGGATGCTGCGCCAAAGAAAAAAGCGGCTTTTCAGCCGCTCAGGTTTGCTAACTCCGGGAACTTCTTCGTCTTAGCTTTGCAGCAATTCCACCTGCGCCAGAGGCGCGGCGTCGCCCTTGCGGATCCGCGTGCGTATGATGCGCGTGTATCCGCCGTGGCGCGACGCTAAGCTCGGAGCGATAACGTCAAACAGCTTCTTCACGACGGCCTCTGAGGTCAGATAGGAAGCGACGAGCCGGCGGCTGTGCAGGTCACCCTTCTTCGCGCGGGTGATGATGCGTGACGCCGTGCGCGATACTTCTTTAGCGCGCACGACGGTGGTCTCGATCGTGCCGTGGGTGAACAACGACGTGGTGAGATTGCGCAGCATCGCGCGGCGATGATCATCGTTACGGCCCAAACGTTTGTCTGCTTTGCGATGGCGCATACGTGGCTTTCTGTCAGGCTCGCAACGAGAGGTTTCGCTCGGCGAGTTTTTCCTTGATCTCGTCGACCGATTTCTTCCCAAGGTTGCGCATGTTCATGATTTCGTCTTCAGTCTTCTGCAGCAGCTCCGAGATCTTGGTGATGCCCGCGCGCTTCAAACAGTTGTAGGAGCGAACCGAGAGGTCCAGCTCGTCGACCGGGATATCCCAGTTGGCGAACGGCTTGGCTTCTTCGGTTGGCACTTCGACCTCTGCACGGCCGCTGAAGTTGACGAACAACCCGAGCTGATCTTGCAGAATCTTCGCCGCCGTGCTGAGCGCCTCGTCCGGGGTGACGCTGCCGTTGGTCTCGATTTCCAAAATCAACCGGTCGTGGTCCGTCGTTTGCCCGACGCGCGTGTCTTCGATGTGATACGAAACCTTACGGATGGGCGAAAAAATCGAATCCACCGGGATGAGACCGATGATGTGTTCGACGTTGCGCTGCTTCTCGGCAGTCACATAGCCGCGCCACTTCTCGACGCCGATCTCCATGTACAGCCGCGCCTTCTTGTCTGAGAGCGTCGCGATGTGATAGCCCGGATCCAATAGTTCGACGTCCGCGTCGGGAACGATGTCGGCCGCCGTCACCTCGCGCTCGCCGTTGGCTTCGATGCGCAACACTTTTGGCTCGTCGCTGTTGAGCTTGAGCGGCAGGCCTTTGAGATTGAGAATGATGTTCGTGACGTCCTCGACGACGCCCGGAATGGTCGCAAACTCGTGCAAGACGCCGTCGATCTTGACATACGTCACGGCCGCACCCGGCAGCGCGGACAGCAGCATGCGCCGCAGCGAGTTGCCCAGCGTGATGCCGAAGCCGCGTTCCAGCGGTTCGATCACAAAGGTGGCGCTGCTATCGCGCCGCTCGCGAACTTCGATGGAGGCGCGTTGGAATTCCTGAACTGACATGTTTACCCCGTGGGCGCTTTGCGAGCGTCCGGTTTGATCGTATGCAGCCAGAGGCTGCCCCATGTTGTGAATCATTAGCGAGAATAATACTCCACGATTAGTTGCTCTTCGACATTGGTGTCGATATCCGCGCGTGTGGGCATCTGCACCACTTTGGCTTTGAGATTCTGTTCGTCGAATTCAAGCCAACCGGGGACGCGCCGCCCCTTGGCATACTCGACGAGTGATTGGAATAGCGTCGTTTTTGCGCTCGTGTCGACGATTGTGATCTCATCGCCCGGACGAACCTGCATGGAAGGCACATTCACGCGCTTGCCATTGAGCACGAAGTGCCGGTGGCGCACAAGCTGCCGAGCCTGGGCGCGTGAGGTTGCAAGATTCAGCCGGTAGATGACGTTGTCTAAACGGGTTTCCAGCAGCTGCAGCAGGCCGGAACCGGTCTGGCCTTTCCGTGTCGCTGCTTTGCGGAAATAGTTCTCGAACTGGCGCTCGAGGACGCCATAGATGCGCCGCATCTTCTGCTTCTCGCGCAACTGGCGGCCGAACTCCGAAACCTTTGGCCGGTTCTTGGTATTCGCTTTCTGTCCGGGAGCAGCCGTGCGCCGTTCGACCGCGCACTTTTTGGACAAGCAGCGCTCGCCTTTCAGAAAGAGCTTTACTTTTTCGCCCGGCTTCGTGCCGCTGGCGCTTTCGCGCCGGCACATGCGGCAGACCGGACCAGTATAGCGTGCCATAAAAGTCTTCGAGCCTCCTACACTCGGCGCCGCTTGGGCGGACGGCAGCCGTTATGTGGGATCGGCGTGACGTCTTTGATGAGAACGATTTCTAAGCCCGCAGCTTGCAATGCGCGAATCGCGGCTTCTCTGCCCGCGCCCGGACCCTTGACATAGACTTCAACCTGCTTCATGCCGTGGTCCATGGATTTGCGCGCTGCGCTCTCCGCCGCCATCTGCGCTGCAAAAGGCGTGGACTTCTTGCTGCCTTTGAAACCCATATTGCCCGCGCTGGCCCAGGCGATGGCGCCACCGGTCGTATCGGTGATCGATACGATAGTGTTGTTGAAGCTCGAGTGGATATGCGCGATGCCCTGCGAAACATGCTTGGCTTCGCGGCGTTTGCGCGGACGAGCTTTCTTTGCGATTGCCATTTAGTTTTTATCCTTTGGGCGCGGGTAAACCCGCGTCACTACGGTAGCGCTTTGCGCCGCGAAACTATTTACCAAGTCCGGGACCCTTGGCTTTCTTCTTGCCGGCAACGGTCTTCTTCGGACCTTTGCGCGTGCGTGAATTCGTCTTCGTGCGCTGGCCGCGAACGGGCAGGCCGCGACGGTGACGCAGTCCGCGGTAACAGCCGATGTCCATGAGCCGTTTGATGGCACCGGAGACCTCGCGGCGCAGGTCGCCCTCGACCTTGAGATTCTTTTCAATCTGCTCGCGCAGCCTTTGAATGTCGTCGTCCGTCAGGTCTTTGACGCGCGTGTCGGGATTGACGCGAGTGGTGGCCAGCAGCTTATTGGCCGTCGGCCGCCCAATGCCATAGATATAGGTCAGCGCAATCTCGACGCGTTTCTCGCGCGGTAAGTCGATGCCAGCGATACGGGCCATATGCTTCTCCTACCCCTGAGCCTGTTTGTGCTTGGGATTTTCGCAGATCACGCGCGTGCGTCCGGCGCGTTTGATGATCTTGCACTTATCGCAAATTTTTTTGACGCTGGGTCGTACCTTCACTATAGTCTCTCTCATTTATAACGATATGTGATGCGGCCTTGTGTGAGATCGTAGGGGGACAGCTCGACGAGCACGCGATCGCCAGGCAGGATGCGGATGAAATTCATCCGGATTTTGCCGGAAACCCGCGCAAGGACGCGGTGGCCGTTGGTGAGTTCGACACGGAAAAAGGCGTTGGGCAACGGCTCGACAACCGTGCCTTCGACTTCAATCGCCTCTTCTTTGGTCGACCCTATTCTTTCGGCACGTTCGGCTTTTTTCTTTTTCCTATCCGAACGCTTGTATCCGCCCGGGCGTCTCTGTGGCGCCAAGCTTATCCCCCTTTCCATGCTGTCCAAGGCGGCTGAACGCCTGGTGTAGCGGTTGTTTTTGGCTAAGCGTAAGGACCTCGTAGCCCTCCTGCGACACGGCGACCGTGTGCTCGAAGTGCGCGGACAGCCGTCCATCGACTGTTACCACCGTCCACTGGTCGGGCTTTGTGCGCACCTTCCAGGTTCCGGCGTTGACCATCGGCTCGATGGCGAGAACCATGCCGGGTTTGAGCGTCGGGCTATTGCCTTTGCGGCCGTAATTCGGCACCGGCGGGTCTTCGTGCAGGCTCGTTCCAATGCCATGACCCACGAGCGCGCGTACAACGGAAAATCCTTGCTCTTCCACATACGACTGGATCGCGTTCCCGATGTCCGACACGTGGGTGCCGGGGGCTACGGCTTCGATGCCGCGTACCAGCGCTTCGGCAGTCACGTCGATAAGACGCTGCGCCTCGGCCGAGACCTGGCCGACGGGAATGGTGCAGGCCATATCCGAGTACCAGCCGTCGACACACGATCCGATGTCGATCTTCAGCAGATCTCCATCGTTCAATCGCCGCGAGCCTGGAATTCCGTGCACAATCTCGTCGTTGACCGACGTACACACCGAGCCGGTAAAGCCTTGGTATCCCAGAAACGCAGGAACGCCACCGTGCGAGCGGATGAGGTCTTCGGCTAGAGCGTCAATGTCCGCGGTCGTCATGCCCGCAGCGACCGCCGCTTGCAAGGTATCCAACGCGCCCGCCGTGACCGCCGCACTGCGCCGCATTTTTTCGAGTTCGCGGCTGCTCTTGCAGGTGATCATGCTGCCGGGCTTTCGGCTTTGAGGGCTGACAGGATGCGATCGAACACGTCATCGACTCCTGAGTTCCCGTCGATCTTTTTGAGCAACCCGGCGGCACGATAATATTCCGTCAACGGCGAAGTCTTGCGTTCGTACTCCGCCAGCCGGGTCAGCACCGTGGCTTCGTCGTCGTCACTGCGGAGCACCAGAGGACCGCCGCAGCGGTCGCAGACGCCCGCTGTTTTCGTCGGCGCCGACTGCAGATGGTACGGGGTTTGGCAAAGCGCGCATAGGCGGCGACCGGTCAGGCGTCGCACGAGCTCCTCGCCATCCACCTTGATTTCGAGCACGCCGTTGAGTTGGCGTCCGCTCTTGCGAACCAGGGCATCGAGCGCGGTTGCTTGCTGCGCGGTACGAGGAAAGCCATCCAAAATGAAACCCTGGGCGGCGTCCGGAGCCGACAAGCGCTCTTCCACCAAACCGATGGTCACATCGTCGGGCACGAGATTTCCACTGTCAACGTATGCCTTCGCTGCGAGACCCATCGGCGTTCGTTCTTTCATACCATTGCGAAAGATATCGCCGGTCGCGATCTCGGGAATGCCGAAATGGCGCGACAACAAACGGCCTTGCGTGCCTTTGCCGACGCCGGGCGGACCAAGCAGGATGAGCCGCAGCTCGCGCTTGCTCATTGTTTGATAAAACCCCGATAGTCGCGCATGGCGAGCCGAGCTTCGATTTGCGTCATCGTGTCCAGCGCGACGCCGACGACGATCAACAGCGACGTGCTGCCTAAGTAAAACGTGGTGATGTGCGTGAGACTTTGCGTCACATTCGGCAATATGGCGAGCACGCCCAAGTAGATCGCCGCCACCGCGGTGATGCGGTGTAAGATCTTCTGCAAGTACTCGGTCGTCGGCTTGCCTGGCCGGATACCGGGGATGAAGCCGCCTTGCTTTTTCAGCGAATCGGCGATGTCCATGATATTGACGACGACCTCACTGTAGAAAAACGTGAAGCCGATCACCAGCACGAAGTACACGAAGTTATAGAGGAAGCTCCCGTAGTTGAAGTAGAGCGCCATGAACTGGGAAAACCCGCGCGCCCATGCGGCACCGCTGGACTGCGCCCAGCTGGAGATCTGCTGGGGGAACAGTAGAATCGAAATCGCAAAAATGATCGAGATGACGCCCGCGTTGTTCAGCCGCAAGGGGATATAAGTGCTGCGTCCGCCATAGACCTTACGGCCCACCACCCGCTTGGCATACTGCACCGGCACCCGCCGCTGCCCCTGATACATGAAGATGATGGAGATCAACGAGATGATGGCGATCAACCCGAAGATCACCAAGCTGAAAACGTTGAGGCCACCCTTTTCGCCCAATGCCAGCGTGGACGCGAAATACGCCGGGTAGCGCAGGATGATGCCGACGAAGATGATCAACGACACGCCGTTGCCGATACCCTTGTCGGTGATCTGCTCGCCCAGCCACATGAGCCAGACCGTGCCGGCGGTAAGGGTCAATACCACCGTCACAAGATAGAAAAGATCGTGGCGCTCGAAAACTCCAGCCCGATTCAGCGCGACGACCATGGTCGTGGCTTGAATGATCGCGAGCGCCACCGTCAGCCAGCGCGTATAGAGGCCGACGCGGCGCCGGCCCTCCTCGCCGCCGTGCTGCATCATTTCCTTGATGTTGGGGAAGACGACCGTGAGCAACTGCATGATGATACTGGCGTTGATGTAGGGCGTGATGCCCATCGCGATGACGGAAAAGCGTTGCAACGCACCGCCCGATAGGAAGCCCAAGAAGTTCAAAAATTGTCCGCCGGCTAAGATCTGCTGCCAGGCTTTGATGTTGACGTACGGGATTTGCACGTACACCATGATGACGAATATCGCGAACGCGCCAAACACAAATAGAATCCGGCTGCGGATTTCGGGCACGACGAGCGCGTTGGCGAGATTGCGCCAGATGTTCATGCGGGCCGGCTACTCCTCAAAGACCGCGCCGGCCGCTTCGAGTTTGCTGCGGGCGGCTGACGAAAACGCGACATCACGGAAATGCAATGCCTCCGGCGCGTCGCCGGCGCCCAGGATCTTGACGCCGTCCTTGCGCTTGGAAATAAACCCGGCCGCTAACAACGAGTCTGGCGTCACCACGTCGTCTTTCTTCCAGGCAGCCAGGTCTGAAAGGTTGATGACCGCGTACTCGGTGCGAAAAATAACGGTCGAGCGCGCTTTTTGCGACACGCCGCGACGTTGCGGCAAGCGCCGGGCCCATGGAGTCTGACCGCCCTCGAAGTTAGGCCCCTTGCCGCCGCCCGAGCGTGCCGTCTGACCTTTGCCGCCCTTGCCCGAGGTCTTGACCATGCCGCTGCCATGCCCGCGCCCGACGCGGACGCGTTTGCTTTTTGAGCCGTGAGCGGGTTTAAGATCCGACAGCTTCACCGTTTGTGGTTCTCCCTAAGATTTCGTCGACGGTCTTGCCGCGCGCAGTGGCGACGTCTTCAATGGTGCGCAGCGATTTCAGACCTGCGATCGTGGCTTGAATGACGTTGATGGGGTTGTTGGAGCCAAGCGACTTGGTCAGGATGTCGTGAACGCCGCCAAGTTCCAGGACCGCACGCATGGCGCCGCCGGCGATCACGCCCGTGCCCTTGCTGGCCGGCTTCATGAGTACCCGGCCCGAGCCCACGTGGGATTCAACGGGATGCGGAATAGTGCGTCCCACCATTTTGATGGTGATAAGCGAGCGGCGCGCATCTTCCACGCCCTTGCGAATCGCTTCCGGCACTTCGCGCGCTTTGCCAATCCCATAGCCGACTCGGCCTTGACGATCGCCCACGACGACGAGCGCTGAGAAAGAGAACCGCTTGCCGCCCTTGACCACCTTGGCGACGCGATTGACGCGGACGACTTGCTCTTCCAGACCCGAGCCGTCGGAAATACGGGCCACCGCTAGAACTCCAATCCGGCGCCACGCGCCGCGTCTGCTAACGCTTTGATGCGGCCGTGATACTTGTAACCGCCGCGGTCGAACACTACGCTTGAGATACCTTTTTCCTTCGCGCGCTCAGCGATGGTTTTGCCGATCTTTTCGGCCGCTCCGATTGTGGTGAGCGACTTCAAGCCTTTGGCTACATCCTTTTCGCGCGTCGATGCGGCCGCAATCGTTCTGCCGGTGGCGTCATCGATGAGCTGCACGTAGATGTGGTGCAAGCTGCGGAAGACAGACAGCCGGGGACGCTGCTCGACGCCGCTGAGGCGCTTGCGAACGCGCGCATGCCGGCGGACGCGTAATTGATTGCGGCTCCTTGTTACTGCCATCGTTCTACCTACTTCTTACCGGCCGTCTTGCCGGCTTTACCGAGCTTGCGCCGGACATGCTCGCCCTCGTAACGGATACCTTTGCCTTTGTATGGTTCCGGCGGACGAATCGACCGGATCTGGGCGGCGACTTGCCCGACTTGCTGTTTGTCTGCGCCGCTGATCTGGATCTTGTTCGTTCCTTCGACCTTGATGTCGATGCCGGGCGGTGCCGGGAACGCCACCGGGTGAGAAAAACCTAACGCCAAGTTCAGGGTACGGCCCTGCATCTGCGCACGGTACCCGACTCCTTGTATCTCCAGGTTGCGCGTGAAGCCGCGCGTCACGCCGCTGACCATGTTCGCGATGAGCGTGCGCGTGAGACCGTGCAGCTCGCGATTGCGCTTTTGGTCATCTGGGCGCGCGACGGTCACGACCGAGCCTTCGACAATCACCGTGATCGGTTCGGCGCAGGAGAGCTTGAGCTCGCCCTTGGGGCCTTTGACCGTGACTTCACGATCGGCGACTGCAACCGCGACGCCGCTGGGAACTTCGACCGGCATTTTTCCGATTCTACTCATAGGTCTTTACCATACAAACGCCATCACTTCACCGCCGCAGTTCATGCGGCGCGCCTGCTTACCGCTCATGATGCCCTTGGACGTCGACAAGATCACGAGGCCTAAACCACCCATGCACTTCGGAATGTCACCTTTCGGCGAATAGATGCGCAGGCCCGGGCGGCTGATGCGCTGCAGACCATTGATGACGCGCTCGCGGTGATCGCCATACTTGAGGGTCAGGCGGATCTGGTCGCGCGGTTTAGCGGACAGCACTTCGAAGCTCTTGATGAAGCCTTCTGCCTTGAGCAGCTTGGCGATTTCTTTTTTCAGTTGCGACGCCGGAATATCAACACGCTCGTGATGCGCGATGTTCGCGTTACGAATGCGCGTCAACATGTCGGCGACGGGGTCGGTCACATTGGCCATTGATGCTTGGATCCTTGTCTCTTGTTACTCACCACGACGCCTTGGTGACGCCGGGAACGAAACCGCGATGCGCGAGCTCACGGAAACAAATGCGGCACAGGCCGAACTTGCGCAAATAGCCGCGCGGCCGGCCGCACACCTTGCAGCGGTTACGCAGCCGGGTCTTAAATTTTTGTTTACGCTTGGTGCGCTCGACCAGGGCGGTTGTTGCCATATTTCCTCCAGCCGCGCTTACGCTGCGGCGCCTTCCTTGCGCAGCGGCATGCCCATCTCTCCCAGAAATGCCAGTGCATGTTCGTCCGTCTGCGCGCTCGTCACGATTACGATGTCCATGCCGCGCACGTTCTTGACCTTGTCGTAGTTGATCTCGGGGAAAACCAGCTGCTCTTTCAGTCCCAGCGCGTAGTTGCCGCGGCCGTCCAGCGAGCTGCGCGACATGCCCCGGAAGTCACGGATGCGCGGCAGCACGATGTTGACCAGCTTGTCGAAAAATGCGTACATGCGCTCGCCCCGCAGCGTTACCTTGGCTCCGATCTGCATCCCGGCGCGAAGCTTGTAGGTCGCCACGCTCTTGCTGGCGCGCGTCACCACGGGCTTCTGGCCGGAAATCGCCGTCAGATCGGCGACCGCTTCTTCGATTTGCTTGGGATCCGCCACCGCTTCGCCCACACCCATGTTGATCACGATCTTCTCCAACCGTGGCACTTGCATGCGGTTCTTGAACCCGAAGCGCTTGGTCAGCGCGGGCACGATCTTCTCTTGATAACGCTCGTGAAGCCGATTCATGTTGCTATGCTTTCACCGGTCGTTCTGCAGGCTCGCCGCAGCGGCGGCAAATCCGCTCCTTGACGCCCGCCGTTGCGCGCGGTGCGAGCTTGGAAGGCTTGTTGCACTTGGGGCAGATATACATCAGTTTGCTGATGGGCATCGGCAGTTCTTTTTCGATGATACCGGCCTTGGCTTTTTGGGTCGCCTTCGAATGCCGCTTCACCACGTTGACGCCTTCCACTTCGGCTTTGCCGTCATGGCGGCGCACCAATTTAACCTTGCCGCGCTTGCCCTTGTCTTTGCCGGATAAGACGATCACGGTATCGCCTGCGGCCAGCCGCACGTTGTGCGCCATCCTACAGCACCTCCGGCGCGAGCGAGATGATCTTCATGAAATCACGGTCGCGCAGCTCGCGCGCGACCGGGCCGAAAATGCGAGTGCCGCGCGGATTCTTTTGATCGTTGATGAGCACAGCGGCATTCTCGTCGAAGCGGATAAACGAGCCATCCGGCCGCCGCATCTTCTTTTTTTGCCGCACGATCACGGCTTTGACGACGTTGCCCTTTTTGACGGCGGCACCGGGGATGGCGCTCTTCACGGTGGCGACGACCACGTCACCCACGTAGGCGTAAGGATGCCGCGAGCCGCCGGTCACATGGAATACCATGATCTCCCGTGCGCCCGAATTGTCGGCCACCTTCAGCCGCGTTTGCGCTTGAATCACTTAGCCCGCTCCAAAATCTCCACCAGGCGCCAGCGCTTCGTCGCGCTGAGCGGTCTCGTCTCCGCGATCCGAACGAGGTCGCCCACGCCGGCTTCATTCTTTTCGTCATGCACGGCAAAGCGATGCGTGCGGCGCACGGTTTTACCATACGTTGGGTGCGCTACGCGCAGCTCGGTCAGCACGATGATCGTTTTGTTCATCGTGTTGGACGCGACGCGTCCGACTTTCGATTTGCGGGTCAGGCGCGCGTCTGTTTGTGTCTGTTCCATATTCAACCCGCCAGCCGCCGCTCGGCCAAGATAGTGAAGAGTTGCGCGATACGGCGTCGCAGCTTCGAAACCGTCGCGTGATCTTCCAAATGTCCCGTGACGAGCTGAAAGCGCAAATTGAACATCTCTTCCTTTGTGGCGGCGAGCTTTGCTTCCAGCTCGCTTGAGGTGAGCTCGCGCAGCTCGCGCAATTCGCTAGACTTCAAGTGCTTCACCCGCTCTTTCCCGGCGCAATACTTTCGTACGGATCGGCAGCTTAAAGGCCGCCAAACGCAGCGCTTGTTTCGCTACCGCCTCGTCAACGCCCGACAGTTCGAACATGACACGGCCCGGCAGCACGACTGCCACCCAACCCTCGGGTTGCCCCTTGCCGGAGCCTTGCCGCGTTTCGGCCGGTTTTTTCGTGTACGACTTGTCGGGGAAAATCGTGATCCAGACCTTTCCACCGCGCTTGATGTGGCGGGTCATCGCGATACGCGCCGCTTCAATCTGACGGTTTGTGATCCAAGCCGGCTCGAGCGCTTGCAGCCCGAACTCACCGAAATGCAAATCGTTGCCGGACTGCGCGCGTCCGGTCATGCGCCCACGCTGTACTTTGCGATGCTTCACACGTTTTGGTAACAGCATGATCTATTTCTGCTCCTCAGGAGTCGGGTCGCTTGCGGGTTCCGACAGCGCAGGCTCGTTTGGTGCAGAGGACAACTCTGCTTCGGGCGCTGCGGCAGCCAATGCCGGTGCCTCCGCAGCCGGCGGCAGCGACGCCTCCGATTCGGTGGCGGCCGGCGCTAACGATGCCTCTGATTCAGTGGCCGCTTGGGGCAATGACGCTTCTGCCGGCGCCGCAACCGGCGTCGCTGGAGAGCCTTCTACGGCTGGGGTGCCTGCTGAGAGGTGGGTCGTGAGCGCAGCGTCTGATGCGCTAACGGCGGCAGCCGGTTTCTGCTCCTCGCCGGTCCGCGGTGGGCGCGCTGGCCGCCGACCCGCCGGGCGCGCCGAGCGCGCCAGCTGCGGTTCCGCCTTAGGCCGTCCGTCCGGCAACACTTCACCGAGGTAGATCCAGACCTTCACGCCGATGCGTCCGAAGGTCGTGTACGCTTCGCTGTGGGCATAGTCGATGTTGGCGCGCAGCGTGTGCAGCGGCACCTTGCCATCGAAGTTACGCTCGACGCGCGCGATCTCCGCGCCGCCCAGACGGCCGCCGCATTGGACTTTGATGCCCTTCGCTCCAGCCTTCATGGTGCGTTGGATCGCTTGGCGCATGGCGCGCCGGAAAGCGATGCGCTTCTCGAGTTGGTCGACGATATTGTTGGCGACGAGCTTCGCATCCAGCTCCGGATGCTTAATCTCCAGCACGTTGACGTTGATCTGCTTGCCGGAAACTTTTTCCAACCGCTTCTTGAGATCTTCGATGCCGGCACCGCGTTTGCCGATGATGATGCCCGGCTTTGCGGTGCTGATGACCACGCGAACCTGATTGGCACGGCGCTCGATCTCCATCTTGGACACGCCGGCGGAGCGCGATAAACCGTCGACGAGCTTGCGCATGCGCAAATCTTCGTGCAGCCATTCGCGGTATTGTTTGTTTTCGAACCAGCGTGAATCCCAAGTACGGGTGATACCCAGGCGCATTCCGACGGGATGAACTTTTTGGCCCACTTAGGCGTCCTCTCCGTCGCTGACGATGATGGTCACGTGTGACATCCTTTTCTTTTTGAATCCGGCTTGGCCGCGCGCGCGCGCCTCGACACGTTTGAAGGCCGGACCGCCATCCACCGTGGCTTGCGCGATGACGAGGTCGCCGGGCTTCATGCCATGATTGTTTTCCGCGTTGGCGATCGCCGAGCGCACGATCTTCTCGATCGCTTTCGCTGCGGAGACCGTCGTGAAGCTCAGCATGGTCAACGCACGGTCGACCCGCTTGCCGCGAATCGTATCGACGACGCGGCGCGCTTTGCGCGGTGGAACCCGCAGGAACTTGACGGTTGCTCTTGCTTCCATTACTTGACCACAGCCTTATCGCCGCCCGTGCCGTGGCCGCGGAAAAGCCGCGTCGGGGCGAACTCGCCCAGCTTATGGCCGACCATATTCTCTTGCAAGTACACCGGAATGTGACGCTTGCCGTCGTACACCGCGATCGTGTGGCCCACCATCGCGGGGATCACGGTTGATGCACGCGACCAGGTCTTGATGACGCGCTTTTCCCGCAGGGAGTTCATGCGCTCGATTCTCACGAGCAAATGATCTGCCACGAACGGCCCTTTTTTTGCTGAACGACCCATTTATTTGCTCCGCCGCTTCACGATGTATTTCGCCGTGCGCTTGTTGCGCCGCGTCTTCTTACCCATGGTCATCTCACCCCAGGGCGTTGTCGGCGGGCGTCCGGCAGTGGACCGGGCCTCTCCGCCGCCGTGCGGATGATCGACCGGATTCATCGCAACGCCGCGCACAGACGGCCGGCGTCCTAACCAGCGCGAGCGGCCGGCCTTGCCGACGACCTGGTTCTCGTGCTCGATATTGCCGAGCTGCCCGATGGTCGCGCGGCAGGTCACCGCGATCTTGCGGACTTCGCCCGACGGCATGCGGACCTGCGCGTACTCGCCTTCTTTGGCCATGAGCTGTGCAGAGCCGCCCGCGGCACGCACGAGCTTGCCGCCTTGGCCGGGCGAGAGCTCGATATTGTGGATCACCGTGCCCAGCGGAATATTTGAAAGCGGCAACGCATTGCCGACTTTGATGTCCGCGCCGGAGCCGGACTCAATCACGTCGCCGGCACGCAGCCCGAGCGGCGCGAGGATATAGCGCTTCTCGCCGTCGCGATAATGCAAGAGAGCTAAGCGCGCAGAACGGTTGGGATCGTACTCGATGGCCGCGACCTTCGCAGGGATGCTGTCCTTGTTGCGCTTGAAATCGATGCGCCGGTACATGACCTTATGCCCGCCGCCGCGATGGCGCACGGTGATATGGCCGTTGAAATTCCGCCCAGCATGTTTTTGAAGCGGTTCGAGCAGCGAGTTTTCCGGCCGCTTCTTCGTCAGCTCTTCAAAAGAAGAGATGGCCGCAAAACGGCGCCCGGGTGAAGTGGCCTTAAACGTTCTTACTGGCATAGCGAATGCGTTCTCACAGCGGTTTCTTTACGATTCAAAATAATTCACGCCCCCGAGTTCGATCTTGTCACCCTCACGCAGCGTGACGATGGCTTTCTTCCAGTCCGAGCGCTGTACCGAAGGCTTGCGGGTACGGCGCCGTACGTCGCGTTTGAGCTTGCCGTGCACGCTCACCGTGTTGACACGCAGGACCGTCACTTTGAAGACTTGCTCGACCGCGGCTTTGATGTGGTGCTTGGTCGCGCCCGGAGCAACCGCGAAACTGTACTGCGATGTCGCCGTTTGCGCGATCGATTTCTCGGTGACGAGCGGCCGTAAAATGAGCTGCCGTGATTCAGGCACCGCACACCTCCGCGAGCGCATCGAGCGCATGTTGGCTGAACAGCGCGCGGTCGTGCCCCAGCAGGGCATGCACCGACACTTCGTTGTGACCGAGTACGTGCGCCCGCTTGAGATTGCGCGCAGCCAAACGGATCTCGCGAACGTTGACATCGCGTTCGAGGTCGAGCACGATCAGCACCGAGTCGTCCTTGCCGCCGCTCCACAGCACCGCGGTCAAATCTTTGGTCTTGGCCGGTTTGAGGCCGGCAGCATCGATGATGCTCAACGCTCCCGCTTCCGCCTTGACGCCTACGGCCATCGCAAGAGCTCGGCGCCGGGCGCGCTTGTTCATGCCGACGGCAAATGAACGGGGATGGGGGCCGAAAACTACTCCGCCGGTGCGCCACAAAGGTGAGCGATTGCTACCGGCCCGCGCGCGTCCAGTGCCTTTTTGCCGCCAGGGCTTGCGTCCGCCGCCGGAAACTTCGTCGCGCGTCTTCGTGTCCGCAGTGCCGGCACGCCGATTCGCCAGATGACGCACCACCGCTTCATGCAGCAGCGAGAGCTTCGGCTGGGTTTGGAACACCGCCGGCATGTCGGCCGTTTTGGTCACGGCCTGGCTCGTCTTGCGGCTCTTCTTCGCAGCCGCCGTCGCGCGCTTGGTCGTTTCGCGCTTGGTCGTTTCGCGCTTGGTCGTTTCGCGCTTGGCCGTGCTGCGTTTGCTTGTTGTGCGCTTGGTGGTCGCCATGATCGCCTAACCCTTGGCCTTTTCTTTAACGCGCACGCTTCGGCGCACGAACACGACGGCGCGCCGGCCGCCTGGTATAGCACCCTTCACCAGCAGCAGATTACGCTCTTCATCAGCGCGCATGACCTCCAAGTTAAGCGTGGTGATGCGCTCCACGCCGAGATGACCTGGACGATGGCTGCCCTTCACGGTTTTTGCGGCGTTCGTATCGCCGGCGCTGCCCGGTTGGCGGTGGATCATCGAACCGTGGCTTGCGCCGCCTCCGACCGCATTCCAACGCTTCATGATGCCGGAAAATCCCTTGCCCTTGCTCAGCCCGGTGACGTCCACGCGATCGCCGACGGCAAACGAGCCGACGGTCACCATGTCCCCGCCTTTGACGTCGCCCGCATCGCCGCGGAACTCGTGCAACACCGCTTTCGGAGCGACGTTGAGTTTTTCAAAACGGCCGCGCATGGGCTTGTTGAGCGACTTGATCTTCGCATCTTCAAAACCGAGCACCACCGCGTCGTAACCGTGCTTATCGGCCACTTTTCGCTCGATGACTTGGCACGGACCCGCAGCGATGACTGTGACCGGCACGCGCCGGCCGTCATCGGTGAAGATATTCGTCATGCCGATCTTACGGCCGATAATCTGTTTCATGTCTGTTATGCCTTTAGTTCGATGTCCACGCCGGCCGGCAAGTCCAGATGCATGAGCGCATCCATGGTCTTGGCGCTGGCTTGCAAGATGTCGATGAGCCGCTTATGCGTGCGGATCTCGAAGTGCTCGCGGCTCTTCTTATCCACGTGCGGCGAGCGCAACACGCAGGTGCGCTCGATCTCGGTCGGCAGAGGCACGGGGCCGCTGACAAACGCACCGGTGCGCTTTGCAGTTTCGACGATGCGTTCGGCGGATTGATCCAAGACTTTGTGATCGTATGCCCGCAGCCGGATCCGAATTTTACCTGCCATAGTGCGTTACTCGTTCACTTTCGTGACGACGCCGGCGCCCACGGTCTTGCCGCCCTCACGGATGGCAAAGCGCAGGCCTTCTTCGCAGGCAATCGGGGTGATCAGCTCCACCGACATGCGGATGTTGTCGCCCGGCATGACCATCTCCACGCCTTCCGGCAGCTTGATGGAACCGGTCACGTCGGTGGTGCGGAAATAGAATTGCGGACGGTAGTTGGAGAAAAACGGCGTGTGGCGGCCGCCTTCCTCTTTGGATAAAACGTAGACCTCGGCTTCAAAGTTCTTGTGCGGCTTGATCGAGCCGGGCTTGGCCAGCACTTGACCGCGCTGGATGTCGTCGCGCTCGATGCCGCGCAGCAAAACCCCGATGTTGTCACCCGCGATGCCTTCATCCAATAGCTTGCGGAACATCTCGATGCCGGTCACAATGGACTTGCGCGCTTTTTCTTGCAGACCCACGATTTCGATCTCATCGCCCACTTTGATCCGGCCACGCTCCACACGGCCCGTGCCCACCGTGCCGCGCCCGGTGATCGTGAAGACGTCTTCTACCGGCATCAAGAACGGCTTGTCCACGTCGCGTTCGGGCACCGGGATATACGAGTCAACCGCATCCATCAGCTTTTGGATCTTGGCCGACCATTCACCGGGTGTGGCTTCTTCTAGTGCTTTGAGCGCCGAACCGCGGATCACCGGGATCTCATCGCCGGGGAACTTGTAGGTCGTCAAAAGCTCGCGCACTTCCAGTTCCACCAGGTCCAAAAGCTCGGGATCGTCCACCATGTCTTCCTTATTAAGGAAGACCACCAGATACGGCACGCCCACCTGGCGCGCCAGCAAGATGTGCTCGCGCGTCTGCGGCATGGGGCCGTCGGCTGCCGACACGACCAGGATGGCGCCGTCCATCTGGGCTGCGCCCGTGATCATGTTCTTGATGTAGTCGGCATGGCCGGGAGCATCCACGTGGCTGTAGTGGCGCGCTTTGGTCTCGTATTCGGCGTGATACAGCTGAATCGTAATGCCGCGCTCTTTTTCTTCCGGCGCATTATCGATCTGGTCCACTTGCAACGCTTTGGAGCCTGTGCCCGCGCCTGCCAGCACCTTGGTGATGGCAGCCGTCAGCGTCGTCTTGCCGTGGTCGACGTGACCGATCGTTCCGATATTGACGTGCGGTTTGCTCCGCTCGAATTTTTGCTTCGCCATTTTTTCCTCGTTTAGCTACTTGCCGGTATTCTTTTGAATGATCTCTTCTTCAATGCTCTTGGGCACTTGCGCGTAGTGCGCGAACTCCATGGTATAGCTCGCACGCCCTTGCGTGCGGCTGCGCAGATCCGTTGCGTAGCCGAACATCTCCGAAAGCGGCACGGTTGCTTTGATCTTCTGCGTGCCGCCCGGCTCCGGTTCCATGCCGAGAACGTGGCCGCGCCGCGCGCTCAAGTCACCGATGACGTCGCCCAGGAACTGGTCAGGCGTGACGACTTCGACCGCCATGATCGGCTCTTTGATGATGGGTTTGGCCGCACGGTTAGCCTCTTTGAACGCCATCGAGCCTGCGATCTTGAAGGCCATTTCGCTCGAGTCGACGTCATGATAGGAGCCGTCAAAAACGGTTGCCTTGAAGTCCAGCACCGGATAGCCGGCGAGCACGCCGGACTGCGCGGCCTCACGGACGCCCGCTTCTACCGCGCCGACGTACTC
>JRHI01000683.1_pt1 | contig 34694 bp, 30 predicted proteins | sample 215371 | NCBI WGS metagenome assembly JRHI01 (sample SAMN02929681, study PRJNA255918) | sediment metagenome | biome: cave system; feature: Ice Cave; material: Sediment; isolation source: sediment from deep within a dark volcanic ice cave with no known source of... ...
GCCGCCGCAAAGCCGGCTGAAAAATCGCAAAGTTGTTCATGGCCTCGGAGTGGATGGGGGATGGGTCGGGACGACCCTCGGCCGATCGGCAAGGTCCAAAGCTGGGCAACCCGGCTCGTCGGGCAAGCTGCGAGTATGCCCCGACGAGCCGGGTTACCCGGAAGCAGTGTTTTCTGAACCACGCCGTTTTGCTATGACCTACAGGAGCTCCTAGTCCTGCTCCCGCACGTCGTAGCAACAGAGGGAATCCCCTTCACGCAGGTACAGCCGGCCACCGGCGACCACCGGATGCGCCCACGCTGCCCCGTCGGTCTTGGCCTTGAACGAGCCCAGTTCCCTGTAGCCGGTCGGCGATGCCTCGACCAGTGCCACCACCCCATTTTGGAAATGGAAATAGAGCCGGCCGTCCGCGTAGGTCACCGACGCTGAACCGCTGCCCATCCCTTCGTCGGACGGTCGCCGCCACAGAATCTTGCCGGTTTTCACTTCGGCGCAGAACGGCATCCCTCTGTCGTCCGAGTCGCCGTAGGCGTGTTCGTCGACGACCAACACGCCGCCGTGCTTGTTGGTGAGTTCGCCCTTGAAATAGACCTGCTCGGCCTGCACGTCGTTGCCATTTGCCGTGAGCTTGAGGAGCGCTCCGCCCTTTCCGTAGCCGGCCACTGCGAGGACCTGGTCCCCGAGGATGATCGGCGTTGGAATGTTGGCGGTGTTGGGGCCGAGCTTCTCGTATTTCCAGAGTGGCTTGCCGTCGGTCGAGACGCCGACGACGCCGCCGTTGAGCAACTGGACGTACTGTTTGACGTTTCCGACCTCCGCGATCACGGCCGACGAGTAACCGGCCTCCGTGTGCTTCAGGGGAAGGGCGCACTTCCACACTGTGTCGCCCGTCTTGGTGTCCAGGGCGACCATCGTGGCGTCCTTCCCGCCCGGAGTGACGATGACGTGGTCGCTATCGACGAGCGGGGATTCGCAGTAGCGCCAGGTGCCGTACGAGCCACCAAACTCCTTGAGCAGGTTGCGATGCCACACGCGCTTGCCGTCTTGAGCCTCCAGGCAAACGAGGTCACCTTGCTGGCCCAGGGCGAAGACCTTGTCGCCATCCACCGTTGGTGTGCAGCCGAGGTTTCCACCCGCCGGCCCGACCTCGGAGGACCAGACCACCTTGCCGTTACTGCGCGCCAGGGCGACGACTTTTGACACCTTGTCCCTGTTGCCTAGCGTGTAAATGCGGTCGCCGGCGATGCTGACGCTGGAATAACCGCTGCCCAGGCCCTTGACCTGCCAGGCGAGCGGCGGGCCGTCTTTCGGCCAGGATTTGAGCAGGCCGGTCTCCCGAGACACGTCGTCGCGGTTTGGTCCACGAAACTGGGGCCAGTCGGCGGCAGGTAAGCACGGGACGAGAACGATCAGGGCGAGGGTCGGCAGGAGGAAGTGAGGTTTCATGAGGAGGGACTCCATGAGGGCAAGCGGAGGCAGGCAAGGGCGACGGCGCGGTACGGGCTTGTTTATCACCAGCGCCTGTTTCGGGCAAGGGGACATAGGGCTCCGACGGGGGCTCCAGCCCACTTTTGGAGAGGAATGAATAGTAGCCCTCAGATCACCACGGTATCATCGCGTTGGCGTGGACTGAACTCCAGCGACACGGACCAGATACACAGGAAGGCGCGCTGCGGGTGGTCGAGCTTTCCCGAGACCGTCCTCTCAACCACGATGGCCACACCCAGGCCGTTGCCGGTCGGGAAGTTCGCCCCCGGCTGGGTGGAGCCGAGGTACCGCGCAGGTGAAATGTTTTGGCCGTGCTCGCGTCGCCGAACGCGGGCCGGAATACCGCTGAGGCCAGTTCCTCTACGTGGCGCGGATCCTTGGTTCTATCGGCGAAGCGGAACAGCACCAGGCGGCAAGTGGAATGAGCGTGGAAACACTTCTCGAATGACTCTGCCGAGGCGCCGCCGCCCGAGGCAACCACACTTAGGGTGTACTGCCCTCCCCTGGCATTGCGAATCTCCTGCGCCAGGAGTGCCTTGTTACCGGGGCCCACGGCAATTGGCGCGGAGCCGTCTTGCAGGCCATACCCAATGACCGCGTGCCGCCTGGCGGCACCCACGAGCTGGACGCTCAGGTCATGGCCCTGTCCTGCTTGGCAGATTGGTGCGGCGCGCCAACCCTTGGTGCGCGTCGGCGGGGATGCGGGCTCCAACGGCTGGCCGGACTGAAAGTCCGTATCGAGCAGCAGACGCGTATCGTAAGGCGGCACGAATGCGGGATCGCCTCCCGGCTGCGTCCGTTCGCGCGTTGCTTCTGCCGTGCCAAGAAGGCACGCCAGAGGTTCGCCGCGCGTCAGGAGGTGCGGCTGGTTGCTGCGATCGTGGAAGACGCCCTGGGGATCGATGCCGAGGAGATGGAAGATAGTCGCGGTCAGGTCGTGTGGCCGCAGCGGATCGGTGGCCGGATACGCGCCGTTGCGATCGCTGGCACCGAGGACCTGGCCCCCGCGGATGCCGGCCCCGGCCAGGGCGAAGCTGAAAACGTGGCCCCAGTGATCGCGCCCGCCCAGAGCGTTGATTCGCGGCGTCCGGCCAAACTCGCCGATGGCCACGACAAGCGTTTCATCCAGAAGGCCGCGCTGCTCGAGGTCTTCCAGCAAGGCCGTGAAGCCGACGTCAAACTGCGGACAGAGAACATCCTGGAGCCGGTCGGCATTCTGGGTATGCGTGTCCCACAGCGGATTGTCCACCGCCGAATCGCCTGGCTCGCGTGTCCAGTTCACATGAACGAGCCGCACGCCGGCCTCGATGAGCCTCCGGGCCAGCAACACCGATTGGCCCCACGTGTGCTTGCCATAGCGGTCGCGTACCTGTTCGGGTTCGCGGCGCAGGTCGAATGCCGCCCGCGCCCGGCCCGAAGTCACCAGGTCGAAAGCGTGCTGCGCCAGCCGGTCCCAGGCCTCGATGGCTCCACCGCGCTCGACCTGGCGGAAATGTACATCGAGTTGCCCAAGCAACTCGCGCCGCCCATCGACCCGGAACCGCGTCAGGTCGTTCGGCAGGCTCAGTCCTTCAATGCGATAATCCGGAGCCGCTGGGTCGCCGACGAAGCGCTCGGGTTCCCACAGTTTGCCGAGAAAGCCAGCGGTCTGGCCAGCGGGAGTCACGTTATCGTTCAGCCGCATCAGGTCGGGAATCCAGACCGATGTGAGGGCGGGTAAACGCTCACTCGGTTTGAGCATCTTGACGATCGCGCCAAAGTAAGGCCAGTCGTTCGGCTTGATCTGGCGGGCGCTGCCGGCACCATAGGGATAGCCGGTCAAGACCCAGTAGCCGCTGACATCGTGGTTGTCGTCATTCGTGGCGAGCGAACGGACCACAGCCAGCTTGTCGGCAAGCCGTGCGGTCCGCGGCAGCAGTTCGCAAAAACGAATGCCCGGCACATTCGTGGCGATTGGTTTGAAGGGGCCGCGAATCTCGGCCGGGGCATCGGGCTTGGGGTCGAACGTCTCATGCTGGGGCGGGCCGCCTTGCAGCCAGAGGAAAATCACGTTCTTGGCCCGGCCAAAGGTCGTTCCTTCGAGTTCCTTCCCGAGCCGAGGTCGCGCCGGCGGCTCGGCGCCGCCACGGGCCTTCGCCTGGAGCAGACCGGGCAGCGATAGGCCAATCGCACTCAGGCCGCCCACGCGCAGCCATTCGCGCCGGCTGATTCTGTCGCAAAGCACTGCTGGCCGGTCTTCCAGGGATAACATTTTCGTTGCCGCCAAACTAAAGCAGGAGACAGCCGGGCGCTCGCATGCCGCATGACCACCCTTCCCATGCGATTCTACCCGGAATCCAGATGGAGAATCCAGTTGCAGTCTTGGCCGCGCCAATCCGCGAACGCAGTCCCTCTCCCCGGCGTAGCCAGCTGCACGGCTGGCTCGTATGTCAAGGCATGGGTCTCCGCCTGGTATCCGGTTCTTGCCTCTGGAGTCCTGCCATGCTTGTTCCACCCGACCAACACACCCGACGCGCGTTCCTCCACGAGATGGCCGGCCTGGCCGCCGGAGCCGCTCTCGGAGGAGTCGCGCTCGCTTCCGACCTGCCGCGTAGCCAGCCACCGCCGCGGACCGAGAAGCCTTCCAGGAAGTTGGCTGTTGTCACGACCGCCTATTACTACCTGTCGCACGCCTACCACGTCTGCGGCCGGTTCCTGCACGGTTACCTCCGCGACGGCCGCATGCACTACCCCGATCACGGCATCGCTAGCATGTACGTCGAACAGCAGCGCGAAGGCGATCTCAGTCGAGAACTGTCGCGCAAGCACGGTTTCACGCTCTACCCAAACGTGGCCGATGCCCTCACGCTCGGTGGCGATCGGCTGGCGGTCGATGCCGTGCTTCTCATCGGCGAACACGGCGATTACCCGTACAACGACAAGGGACAGAAACTTTATCCGCGCCAGCGGTTGTTCGGTCAAATCGTCGAGGTTTTCCACCGCTCCGGCCAGTGCGTACCGGTTTTCTCCGACAAGCATCTCTCGTACGATCGCAAGCAGGCCCGCACCATGCTGGCCACGGCGCGCAGAGTGGGTTTCCCGCTGATGGCCGGCTCCAGCCTGCCGGTGACGTGGCGACGACCGGAGCTGGAACTGCCGCTCGGCGCTTCAATCCGGGAAGCAGTTGTGGCATCGCGCGGCGAACTGGAGATCTTCGGCATCCACGCATTGGAAGCGCTGCAGTGCATGGTGGAACGGCGGACGAAGGGACAACAGGGCGTCAAAGCGGTCACCTGTCTTGAAGGGGACGCAGTTTGGAAGGCGGGCGACGAGGGTATCTGGTCGTGGGAATTGCTGGAGCACGCGCTGGGACGCAGTCCGTCGCTGAACGTCGGTGACGTCCGCGACAACTGCCGGCAGTTTGCGCCGCCGCCGGGTCGGCCGATGTTTCCGAAGGGGCCGGTGGCGTTCGTCCTCGAATACCGCGATGGGTTAAAGGCGACTGTGTTGATCCTCAACGGCCACACCGATGACACGACCTTTGCCGCGCGGGTCCAGGGAGAAAAGAAACCTGCTTCGACGCTGTTCTACTTGCCGCCGCCACCGGGAGCGTCATTCTTGCAGGCGCTGACGGTGAAGATCGAGGACTTCCTGGCAAGCGGCAGGCCGCCGTATCCAGTAGAGCGGACACTGCTGACGGGAGGGATTCTCGATATGACGCTGGAGTCACGGGTGAAGCAACATCAGCGCCTGGAGACGCCGGACCTCGATGTGACGTACACGCCACCGGCGGATTCGGGATTCCTGCGCGGCGAGCCGACGAACCCGGTGTGAAATGACAGTGCCTGCAACGTCAGCGACGGGAACACCGTCCCCGGCGCGCACGCGCCAGGGTCCCGTGTGTTAGTGTGCGCCGCCCCCGGACACTTGCGCGTGCCCCGCGACGCGCAGCTGGGCCCGCGCCCGGCCCTGTTCCTTCAGCTTCGCCTCGCGCTCCGCCGGCGTCCGGCCTGGCGTCAGTGCCGCGTTCAGCGCCTCCGTTGCGGCAGCCGCGTTAATGTCCTGCGCGCGGATCGCCCGTGGCGTTAACACCGTGACTACGTTTGCCCGCACCTGGGCAAAGCCGCCGTCCACAAAGTACCGCTGCGTGTCATTACCGCGGCGGATGCGCAGCTCACCTTCTCCGAGTCGACCGATAAGCGGCGCGCGTCCCGGCAATACGCCGAGTTCGCCGTCGTATAACGGCAGAGACACAAAGTCGCCAGTCGCGTCGAGCACTGCCCGTTCCGGAGTGACAACGATGCACTGAACCGTTCGCCGATTCGTCGAGTCCATTGGGCTCAATTCCCTTCGCTGGCCATGCGCTTCGCCTGCTCGGCGGCCTCTTCGATGCCGCCGATGTACATGAACGCGGCTTCCGGCAAGTGGTCCCACTTGCCATCGCACAGTTCCTTAAAGCTGCGGATCGACTCGGCCAAAGGCGTCACCTTGCCCGGCTTGTTCGTGAACGCCTCGGCCACGATGAACGGTTGTGACAGGAACTTCTCAATCCGCCGGGCTCGCGACACGACCTGCTTGTCTTCCTCGCTCAGCTCCTCGACGCCGAGGATGGCGATGATGTCCTGCAGCTCGCGATACCGCTGGAGGATTTGCTGAACGCGCCGGGCCACCGCGTAATGTTCGGCACCGACGTACTGCGGATCGAGGACGCGGCTGTTGGACGCAAGTGGGTCGATGGCCGGATAGATACCCTTCTCGGAGATGCTTCGCTCGAGGTAGATGAAAGCGTCCAGGTGCTGAAAGGCATTGGCCGGTGCCGGGTCGGTCGGGTCGTCGGCCGGCACGTACACGGCCTGTACGCTCGTGATGGCGCCGCGCGTCGTGCTTGTGATGCGTTCCTGCAGCTCGCCCATTTCCGTCGCCAGGGTCGGCTGATAACCGACGGCGCTGGGCATGCGGCCGAGAAGGGCAGATACCTCGGAGCCGGCCTGTGAGAAGCGGAAAATGTTATCGACGAAGAGCAGCGTGTCGGCGCCGGTCGAATCGCGGAACCACTCGCACATCGTCAACGCCGACAGGGCCACGCGCAAACGCGCACCCGGCGGCTCATTCATCTGGCCGAAGACCATGGCCGTCTGCGTGATGACCGAGCGCTCGGTCTTGCCGATCTTCGTTTCCTGCATTTCCAGCCACAGGTCGTTCCCCTCGCGTGTGCGCTCGCCGACTCCGGCGAAGACCGAGTAGCCGCCGTGCTGGCTGGCGATCCGCGCGATCAGTTCGGTGAGGATGACGGTTTTGCCCAGGCCGGCACCGCCGAACAGGCCGGCCTTCCCGCCGCGGACTAGTGGCGTCAAAAGGTCGATGACCTTGATGCCGGTCTCGAAGACTTCGGTCTTGGACGACAGCTCGGCGAAGGGCGGCGGCTCACGGTGGATCGGCCGTGTCTCCGTGGTGTTAACCGGCCCGCGGCCGTCGATCGGCTCACCGAGCAGGTTAAATACACGGCCAAGCGTCTCCTTACCGACCGGCACGTGCACCGGACCACCCGTATCGACGACTTCCATGCCGCGCATCAGACCGTCGGTCGAGCCAAGGGCGACGGCGCGCACGCGGTTGCCGCCAAGGTGCTGCTGTACCTCGCCGGTCAGGTGGAGAGAGACGCCTTTCTGGTCGGAGTCAATCTTCAGGGCATTGTAGATCTCCGGCAAGTGGCCTTCCTCGAACTCGGCATCGAAGGTGGAGCCGATCACCTGCACGATCTTGCCGATCTTGTAATCGGTGTGATGATTGGTACGGGGGTTTGCGACGGTAGCCATGAGAACTCCTCATATCAGCTCGCAGGGTCGGCAAGGGAAAAAACAACCCTTTTGGGGCGCTGCAGGCTGGTGATCCGGCAAGAACTTATTCATTCCAGAGCCGCGGCGCCGCCGATCACCTCGGCGATTTCCTTGGTGATCTGCGCTTGCCGGGCACGGTTATACAAACGGGTCAGGCTCTTGATCATGTCCCCGGCGCTCTCCGTGGCCGCTTTCATGGCCACGCGGCGAGCGATCTGTTCGCTCACGGCGGCGTCCAGGAAGCACTTGAACAGGCGCACCTTGAACGACACCGGCAGGATCTCTTCGAGAATGTCCCGGGCGCTGGGCAGAAATTCGTATTCGAGCCGGTTCTGCGGCGCACTCGCCGTCTGGCTCGCGGCGTGAGTCGGCGACAGCGGCAGTAACGTCTCCACCGCCGGCGTCTGCCGGGCCGCGTTCAGAAACTTCATGTAGGCCACCTGCACGCAATCGACCTTGCCCGCGATGTACTCGGCAATGTATCGGTTCGCCAGTTCCTCGACCTCGTCGAAACGCGGCTTTTCCTCGAAGTGAGTGAACGTTGCCTCCGCGGCAATGCGCTGAAAGCGGAAGTAGTTGATGGCGCGTTTGCCCGACAGTTCCAGGCGAAGTGGCACGCCCTCGCTCTGCACCTGGCGCACCCGGGCACTGGACTCACGCAGGATGCTGGCGTTGTAGCCGCCGCACAGGCCGCGATTGGCGCAGAGAACCAGCAACAGCGTGTTCCTGACCGGCGCGCGCTTCTCCAGGAGCGGATGGCTGACGTTCGTCGCGCTGGCGCTCAGGTCGGCAGCCAGTTCGCCGATCTTGCGCGTGTAGGCCTCTGCCTCGACGGCGCGATCAAGCGCCTTTTTAAAGCGCGCGGTGGCGATCAACTCCATGGTCCGCGTGATCTTGCGGATGTTGCGGATGGCCTTGCGGCGCTTGACAATGGCACGGGTCTTGGCCATGGATTGGTCCCTGGTGTTTAGTCCTTGGTCCTTCGTCCCTGGTGTTTGCTGAACCGCGAACGAGGGACCAACGACTAAACCTTGAACTGCGGCTGGAACGCCTCGATCGTCGTCTTCAGCAGCTGCTCGGTGGCGGGCGTCAGTTTGCGTTCCTTCATCAGTGTCGTTCGCACGGCGGGCCGCTGCTCGCGCACGAAGCGGAGGAATTGCTCCTCCCACGCCGCCACCTGCTTCTGCGGCACCTTGTCAAGGTGGCCCTTGGTTCCGGCGTAGATCATCATAACTTGGTCGACCACGTTCATCGGCTTGAACTGCGGCTGCTTCAGGATCTCGACCATCCGGTAGCCGCGATCCAGCTGCGACTGCGTCGATTTGTCCAGATCCGTGCCTAGCTGGGCGAACGCCTCCAGCTCGCGGAAGGCGGCCAGGTCGAGCCGCAGGCTGCCGCCAATCTGCTTCATGGCCGGTATCTGTGCCTTGCCTCCCACGCGCGACACACTGATGCCGACGTCGATGGCCGGGCGCACACCGGCGAAGAACAGGTCGGGCTGCAGATAGATCTGGCCGTCCGTGATCGAAATCACGTTCGTCGGGATATAGGCCGATACCTCGCCTTCCAGCGTTTCGATGATCGGCAGGGCCGTCAGCGAACCACCGGTGTTGACGACCTTCGCCAGCTTGGAGCCGGGAAACTTGGCCAAATCGTGCTTTTCGGCGTGCTCCTTGTCGGCGGGACCGAGGTAGACCTTGCCCTTCTCGCCGGGAGCACGACGCTCCGTGGGATTGGCAGCGCTGTTGATGCCCCAGTCGTCGTTTGCGTTCGATTCGTCGGCATCCTTCTCCACGATCACCCAGCGCTCGGCCAGCTTGGCGGAGCGCTCGAGTAGGCGCGAGTGGCAGTAAAACACGTCGCCGGGATACGCCTCACGCCCGGGTGGACGGCGCATGAGCAGCGATAGTTGCCGATACGCGGCGGCCTGCTTCGTCAAATCGTCGTAGACGCAGAGCGTGTCGCGGCCCTCTTCATACATGAAATACTCGGCCATGGCGCAGCCGGCATACGGCGCAATGTACTGCAAGGGTGCAGGGTCGGAGGCCGCCGTTGACACAACGATTGTGTAGTCCAGGGCCCCGTGCTTTTCCATGGCCTCGACCACTTGTCGGACGCTCGATTCCTTCTGGCCGATGGCGACATACACACAGATAACGTTTTCTTCGCGCTGGTTGATGATGGCGTCGAGCGCGATGGCTGTCTTGCCGGTCTTGCGGTCGCCGATGATCAGTTCGCGCTGGCCGCGGCCGATCGGCGTCATCGAGTCGATTGCCTTGATGCCGGTCTGAAGTGGCTGGTTTACAGGCTGGCGGCCGACCACCCCAGGAGCGTAGGATTCGACCGGCCGACTGAGGTCGGTAAGAATCGGCCCCTTGCCGTCGAGCGGCTGACCGAGCGGATCGACGACCCGGCCGATTAGTGCTTTGCCGGCCGGCACGCGTAGCAGCTGGCCGGTGCCGCGCACCTCGTCTCCCTCGGCGATCTCCAGATAGCCGCCGAGGATGATGACGCCAACCGAGTTCTCTTCTAGGTTGAAGGCCAGGCCGAAGATAGCGGGGCGGTGTTCGGTGGCTGTGAACTCGACCATCTCGCTGGCCATGACCTTTGACAGGCCGTAGACCCGAGCAATGCCGTCGCCGACCTCGAGCACCCGGCCGACCTCGTGGGTCTCGATTTGCGAGCGAAACTGCTCGATTTCAGACTGCAGAACTGAAGCGATCTCGTCCGCTTTGAATCTCATGACTGCTTCTCTCGATGAGTTGGTTCCGGATGTTCCTCAGCCGGGACCGGACCGAGGCATCGTACAGCCAGTCGCCCACCTGGATCACCAGACCGCCTAGCAGGTCCGGATCGATCCGCGCCTCCACGACTGGCTCTTTCTGGAAGGCGGCCCGCAACTCCTGTTGCAGCTGCATGCGCTGATCGTCGGGCAGGGGCATGGCGCTCGTGACAAGGACTTGCAGGCGACCGGCGCGCTGATCGTAAAGTTGCCGGTAGGCGGCCAGGAGCGGCCGGAGCAAATCCAGGCGCTCGTGTCGATTCAGCACGAGCAGGAAATTGAGAAAGACCTCGCTGGCGCGGCCCCGCAGCGCCGACTCGAGGACCGTCGGTTTGCGGTCGCGGCTGATTGCCCGGCTCGACAGGAAGGCCTCAAACTGCGGCGACGCCGGGAACACCTCACTGACCAGCGAATCCAACTCTTCGAGCGTTTCCTGGGCCTGGTTGCGCTTCTCGGCCGCGTTGAGCAGGGCCTCGGCGTACACTCGGGCCACACGCTCCACACCGACGTCGGTGATCGTTTGCGTTTCCTTTTGGCCATTCTGATCCATGTTCGCTCCGAGCGATCCACACGAGGGTTGCACCAATCACCCAACCGCTGGCCCCGCCTGGCGCAACTCCGCCAGCGCCTCGTCCACCAGTTGCCGATGATCGTCCGGCGTCAGTTGCCGGCGGATGGCCTTGCTGGAAACGAGCGTGGCCAGCTGGGCCGCCTCGCTCCAGATTTGGTGCAACGCCTGGTCGCGCGCTACTTCAATCTCGCGCTGGAGCCGGTCGCGCTCCTCCTGGATGGTCTTCCGGGCCTGGGTCAGCATGTCGTCGTGAACGCGCTGGGCGTCGCGCCGTCCATCGTCGATCAGTTGCTGAACCTTCGTCTGGGCGCTGCTCATCTCCCGGTGCAGCTGATCGCGGATCTGCCGGGCCTCGTCACGGGCCCGCTGCGCGTCCTCGACTGCTGAGCGGATGCTTTCCTCACGCTTCTGCAAGCCTTCCAGCATTGGTTTCCAGGCGAGCCGGCCGAGGACCAGCATCAGCAGCAGAAACACGACGATGGTGAAGATGGCCAGGTCGAGCGACCCCTTAAAAACGCCTTCCTGAACGCCTAACTTGCCGGTTTCCCCTTCTTCGTGGCCAGCTCCTTTCTCCGCGGTCGCATCCTGCTCCGCCTCGTGCTCGGCCGCCGGCAGACGGTTTGGAGAGAACGTGAAAACTACCAGCGCGCTCAGGAGGAATGCTGCGAGCCAACGATACATGACTGCCTCATCACAGGGACCGGCGGCCGGAAATCTGCACCGTACAGACGTCGCCCTACCACTTCACCGCACCACCCGTTGCCAGCAGGATGCAGATTACGAGGGCGAAGAAAGTCGCGCCCTCGAGGAGGGCGGCGATGACGATCATGGCGGTCTGGATGCGGCCGGCGATCTCCGGCTGGCGCGCCATGCTCTCCAGGGCGGCCGAGCCAATACGGCCGAAGCCGTAGCCGGCGCCGATCATGGTGATGGCCGCCCCGAGCCCGGCGCCGATCGCCGCGCCGGACAGAACGGAGGAATTCGGACCATCCGTCTGCGCGAAGGCGGGAGTCGCCGCGACCAGTACCGCCACCACCGCCACCGCCACCAGCTTCAACGCTTTCATGATTTTCATAACTCCTGCCAAATCCTCTATTTCCCCCGGAGAAGCAGCCGTCCTCGCCCCTAGTGCGAAGGATGCAGCGACATCCCCATAAAGAGTGCCGTCAGGAACACGAACACGTACGCCTGCAGGAAGGCGACGAACAACTCCAGCAGACTGAGGGCAACGACACCAAGCACGCTGGCGACTGTCACCGCGGGCCAGACCAGCATGTTGCCCGCGGCCATCAGGATAAACCCGAGGATGACCGCTACCACCGTATGACCGGCAAACATATTGGCAAAAAGACGAACGGCCAGTACGCCGCTCTTGATTACCGTGCCTGCCAGTTCGATGAGGAGAATTGCCAGGCTGAAGATCCAGCCGACGTAGGGAACTTCAATGTGCGGCCACAGGGCTTTCAGATAGTGAATAGGTCCCATCTTGACAATGGCGGGCGCGTGCAGCATGACGAAGGCGATCACCGCCAGGGCGCCGGTTACCCAGATGCTGGCGGTCGGTGACCCGAAGCCCAGGGGCAGCATGCCCAGTAGGTTGCAGAAGAGAATGAAGATAAAAACAGTCCACAGAAACGGAGTGTACTTGTCGGCATCGTGCGCGCCCAGGTTCGGCCTGGCGATTTCATCGCGGACGAAGGTGAGTAAGCCCTCGAAGGCGTTCCAGAACGGCCCGGTCGGCGGCGTTCCCGATCGGGCGCGGCGGCACAGCGGCACGAAGATCGCCACCATGAGCGCGGCCGCGATTAGTTCCAACACCATGAACTTGGTGATCTGGAACTTGCCGTACAGGGGAAGGTAAAGCGCCGGCAGGTGCAGCTCCACCCCACGAAGGAACTCCCAGACGGGAGTATCCTGGACGTGCTCGAACGGGTTGTGTGCCATGCCCGCGTCTCCCAACCGCGCCGGTTTACGAGTCGCGCGGCGCCGAGTGCCCGCGCAGGATCAGCGTCATTTCCAGGGCCAGCGTAAATAAATAGAACACCATCACCCAGGTCCAAAAACCAGACTTCTCCTGGAAGTAATCCACACGCAGGTACAGGAGCAAGCCCACCAGCAGGACGACGAACATCCGCACGGCGGTGCCGCCCACGACCAGGAGCAACTGCTGCTCCGGAGAGCCATGCTGCGCCCAGCCGGCCCAGGCGAGCGTCAGCGCGGTCGGAACAAGGCAAAGCCCGAGGGCAACGGCACTATAAACCGCGGCCGTATCACCCCACAGGTGCCGGGCTGGGATCGCCACGAGGAGCCAGAAGAGCAGCGATACGCCAACGAACAGTCCCACGCGCCTCATGACTGCCCGTCTCGCCGCTCGGTATCCCGCTCCCGCCGATTCAGGATCGTCACCAGGTGAACGATACCGACCACAAGTCCTAGCGCAGCCCCACCCACCGTGCCCCATGGTCGGCAGGGAAGGTAGTGGTCCAGGGCGAGCCCGATCCCAATCGGCATTACCATCTCCAGGCCGACCTGGGAGATGGAGAAGTAAAACCCCATCTCCCGCTGAGGATCGGACGGACCGTCCGGCATGGGCATCGCCTCCTGAATTCCTGGAGGGTCGAGAGGGCTCGAGTCCGCACCTTGCACGCACGGGTTACTGGTCACGTGGGGGTATTCTCAGACCCGGGGTGCGAAAGTCAACCCGCGTTCGTGTATTTTTTCACGAAGTTCCGCGCCACAGAAAACCGCAGAAAAGTGCCGAAAATAGCCCGTTGCTGTCACAACACCTGGACTGCCGGATCATGGAAGGAACCGCTACTACCGGCAAGGTGAGATCAGCCGCAGTCCTGGATTTCCTGGTTGCATCAGGTTTCAGGCCGTGGCCTAATGACTAGGGACGAGACGAAAAGCAACGAGACGCTGTGGCGCTGCGCGCGGCGCCTCTTCGATGGGGACGCCAGGCGGCAGTCTGGGTTTCTGGGGATGCGGATGAATACTGGGACTTTTCAGATTGGCTATTGCACGAACGTCCACGCCGGGGCAGACCTCCACTCGACCCGCGGTAACCTTGAACGCTATGCCTTGGCCGTCAAGGCGCGGGTGTCGCCTGACCGGCCGATGGGCGTCGGCCTCTGGCTTACAGCGGCTGCCGCCCGCAAGTTGGTCGCCGGCGGGAACGTCGCGGAGTTCGCGGCCTGGTTGCGTCAGGTCGGCCTGGCCCCTTTCACGTTCAACGGTTTCCCCTTCGGCGACTTTCACCAACCGGTCGTCAAGCATCGTGTCTATGAGCCGACCTGGTATGAGCCCGCCAGGCTCGATTACACGCTGGATCTCATCGCCATTCAGCATGCGCTCTTGCCGCCCGGGTTGGAGGGAAGCATCTCGACGCTGCCGCTTGCCTGGGGCCAGCCGGCGCCCGAAGCAGAGCAGTTGTCCCGGGCAGCGCGGCAACTCCGCCACGTCGCCGAGAGGCTCGCCCGCCTGGAGCAGGATACCGGCCGGTTGATCCACCTGTGCCTGGAGCCGGAACCGGGTTGCATCCTGCAGCGCAGCGGCGACGTCGTGCGCTTCTTCCAGGAGTATCTCTTCCGTGGCGACGACGAGGTACACGTCCGTCGCTACCTGCGTGTCTGTCACGACGTTTGCCATGCTGCCGTCATGTTCGAGCCACAGGCAGCGGTCCTGCAAACATATCGCGCCGCCGGCATCGCGGTGGGCAAGGTGCAGGTGTCGTCGGCGGTACGAGTGCCGCTGGATCAGCTTGCGCCGGCGGACCGCGCCGCCGCTCTGGCACAGCTGGCGTCCTTTGCGGAGGATCGTTACCTGCACCAGACGATGGTGCGGACCAGCGCCGCTGCCGACCCGGTGCTCCATGAAGACTTGCCGCTGGCCCTGCGCAGCGCCGCCGACTCCGCCTTGCTCGGCGGCGAATGGCGCATCCATTTCCACGTGCCAATCTATCTCGAACGCTTCGGATACCTGGCCAGTTCGCAGAGCGACATCCTCGAATGCCTGGAAGCCGTGCGGCAGGATGAAAGCATGCAGCATTTCGAGGTCGAGACGTACGCCTGGTCTGTGCTGCCGAACGAACTCCGCCAGGCCGATCTGGCCAGCGGCATCGCTCGGGAGATGGATTGGTTTGCCGCACTGCTCGACCAGCCGCTCGCGGCTTAGCGATCCTCGACACGCCAGGCCGCAAGCGGTCCATTCAGCGCTTTTCCGTGGTATGGAAATCCTCGGCAAACGCCTTGGCATTCAGGGGCGCCCCGGTGGCATGCTTCGTCAATTCGTTCCACGGCAGCGTCCGTCCAGGCGCGAAGACCCTTTTCCTCATGAACGCGCCGACTTCCTTGTTATTGACGTAGATGACGCTGCTCGGTTCGGCTCCGCGGTACACCTCGCGGGCGATCGCATGATGCAACTGCGAGGCGAATAGCTCGCCCATCATGTAGTTGTGGTAGTAGACCGGTACCGTGGCGATGTGAATCTTGCTGGCATAGTCGGGAGCGTTGCGTCCCGCCGGTCGCTTGACCTCCTGGTACTTCTCGACCAGATCCCACCAGAGCTTGTTCAGGTCCTGGTGGGGTTGCTCGTACATGCCTTTCTCGAAGCGCAGCATTACCTGGCACCAGCGTGAGAAAATCAGCAGCTGATAACGAAGCATCTTCGCGCCGGTTTCGTCATAACCCCGGGGATCGGCGACCGGAATGCCCATTTTCTTCAGAAAAGCTTCGCGCTTGGACAGGCGCTCGAACATCATGGCCACGCCCTCGGTGGTCAGGATGTGGGCCTCCAGTCGCAGAACGTAAGGGAGTGTGTGCGGAATGTCATCGTTGTTCGTGCTGTAGACCGAATGGCCGAACTCGTGTAACAGGGTCGACGCCCAGTAATTGGTGGGGACGACATTGGCCAGTACGCGGACGTCGCCTTCGCGGTCGATGTCAGTGCAGAAGGCATGGGGGCTCTTGCCGGGCTTCTCGTACAGATCGCTGTGGGCGAGGACGCGGTCGATCGGCAGGCCGATGCCCGCGTAGAAACTGCGGGTCATCCCGCTGAGATCCGCCTTGGCGAACGGGGCATCGACGTCGGTGGCGAAGACCTGCGGCGTCTCCTGAAAGAAGGGATCGCGGTAGTGCCACGGGCGCAGATCGGCGACCGGGATGCCCAGGTCCTTCGCCAGCCGGGTGTCGATGTCTATCTTCGCGGCGCGGAACGGCCCGCGCGTCAGGTCATCCAACTCGTCAAAGAGTTTGATGAGATCTTCCTCAGTCTGTTCGTTCAGAAAGACCTGAAGCGCGTGGAAGTTTGCAAAGCCGAGTTTGGCGGCCGCCTCGTTGCGCAGCTCGACCAGCTCGCGCAGTTGCTTCTCTACGACAGCGCCGACGCCCTTGCTGGCCTCCCAGACCGCCCGCAGCCGCTCGGAGTCGCGCGAGGATTTGAGAACTTTACGGACCGCGCTATCGCTCATTTCTTTACCGTCCACCCTGGCCCGGCAGACGTTGAATGCCTTCTCCACCTCGTTGGACTTGGCGGTGATCCTCTTCAGCAGGGCGGGATCGACCTGCTTCTCTAGATACGTCAAATAGAGCACGTCGATGGCGCGGCGGATGACCGGATCGTCGATCTGCGTCCGGTGAGCCTTCAAATCCTTGACCTGAGCGAACGACGCCGGATCGGCGAGCGCCTCGTCAATGCGATTTTGAGTCTCCTCCTTTCGCTTGAAGTCATCATCCTTGCCGGTGACGTTGGCCTCCCACCAGGCACGCGCAGCCTGGACCTCAAGCGGTCGAAGTTTGCTCGTGTGCGCGTCGAGGAACTTGTGCGACCGCGCGGTCATCCCCTCGTCGGCGCGGATGGCCCGGGGCATGCAGAGAAGTACGATCCCGAGCACCACGGCTGCGGTCGGCAGGAAACGAAACCAGAGCATCAGTATGACCCTTTCCGGTACAAAACCTTGTTTAGCCGCGCCGCGCGGGTTTCGCGCTTCGCTGCGCGGCGTGGCTACACGGGGTCCGTCCCCCAGCGACGCAGCAACTCGTGTTCGACGCCTAGCTGGTCGCAGATTCGGCCGACGATGAAATCGACGGCGTCCGCCAGGCCGCGCGGCCGGACGTAGAACGCCGGCATCGCCGGCAGCACCACGGCGCCCGCCTCGGCACACAGCGTCAGGTTCCGCAACTGGACGACGTTCAACGGCGTCTCGCGCGGTACGAGTACGAGGCGGCGGCGTTCCTTCAGGTGGACGTCGGCGGCGCGATGGATCAGGTTCTGCGACAGGCCATGGGCGATGGCTGCCACCGTCCCCATGCTGCAAGGACAGACCACCATGCCAGCCGTCAGGAACGAGCCGCTGGCAATGCCGGCGCGAAAATCCTGGTGGTGGTGGTAGTGAACGCGCCCGGGCAACTCCACGCCGTCGAGCAGGTCAGTCAAGTTAAAGCGATCGAGATGCACCTGGCGATCCAGTTCCTGGACCAAGACCTCGACGGCAGCCGGGCTGAGCGTCAGGTGGACGGTGCGCCCGGCCCGGAGCAAGACCTCGAGCAGACGTACGCCGTAGGGCATGCCGCTGGCTCCGGTCAAGGCAAGTACAAGATCGCTGGCAGCCATGCACGTCCTCCGATTTCCTCCGCCTCAGACTGTGGCCGGATCCTTCTCCGGCGCGGAGGCACCATGGACGTGACGCAGGTACGTGCTGGCCACGTCGGAACGCTTGACAATACCGATGACACGCCAGTCTTTCTCACCTTCGACCACCGGCAAGGCCAGCACGTCGTTCTCGACGAACAACTCCAGGGCCCGGTCGAGACCCTCGTCCGGCTGTAATGGCGTCACCGGGCGCATCAGGTCGGTGGCGACGACCAGCGGTTGCAAGCTCGGCGATTGCGAGGCCAGATGAACCTCCTCCAGGCTGACGATGCCAAGCAGCCGCTTTTCGCTGTCGAGCACCGGTAGCGCGTGATAAGTCGTGGCGCTGAGACGTTCGAGCACTTGGGTCAGACGATCTCCCGGATGAAGGAAAGGTACTTCCGCCGAAGGTGTCAAGAACTGGCGGACGTGCAGGCCGACCAGCACTTCGCGGACGTAATCGCCCTGGTGGGCCGGCGAGAGCGATCGGCTCATCACCTGGGCTGTATAGAGCGATTGCTCGTCGGAGAGCAAAAAGGCGATGGCGCACACCCAGAGCGTCGGCAGCAGAAGGTTATAATTCCCGGTCATCTCGCTGACGATGACGAGCGTGGAGAAGGGCGTCTTGGCAGCAGCAGCGAAGAAGCCGGCCATGCCGACGATGACGAAGTTGGCCGGGTGCGGCACCAGGCCGGGCCAGATCGGATCGAGGAGAACGTGCAGGAAAATTGCCAGGGCCCCACCGCCACAGCCACCGATAACCATGGAAGGGCCGAAGACGCCGCCGGAACCGCCGCTGCCGATGGTCAGGCCCGTGGTTGCGATCTTACCAAGCGCCACCGCCAGCAGCACCACCCCGAAGTACCAGAGAACCTGTCCGTCCGGTCCGGCGAGCAGGGCATTCTGCACGGCCCCGTAGCCGAAGGAGAGCACCGCCAGCACCTGCTTGTCGCCGAGCAGCAGCCACAGGAAAAGACCGAGCAAACCGCTGAGGAAAGCGCCAACGGCCGGCTTGAAATGAGGCGGCATGGGAAGCCGGTGGAACAGGTGCGTGATACCGTGGAAGCTCCGCGTGTAGAGCATGGCCAGGACGACCAGGAACAGTGCCAAGAGTAGGTATGACAGCAGTTGCATGGGCTGGTCAAAGGTGAGGAGTTCCCTGGCGTTTGCGGGGAGCGCAAAGAGCGGGTCCCAGCCGAACACCGCACCGAAGGTGCAGTAAGCGACGACGCTGGCCAGACCGGCGGGGATGATGACCTCCGACTCGAAGTCGGGTGTACAGTAGAGGACCTCGGCGGCGAAAAGGGCACCCGCTAAAGGGGCCCGGAAGATGGCGGCGACGCCGGCACCCATTCCGGCGGCCATTAATGTGCGGCGCTCCACCGCCCGAAGACGCAGCACCTGGCCGAGGAAAGAGCCGAAGCCGGCGCCGATTTGCGCGATGGGACCCTCACGGCCGCCGGAGCCGCCGGAGCCAATCGTCAGGGCGCTGGAAACAATCTTCACAAGAGGGACGCGGGGCCGGATGCGGCCGCCGTGGTAATGGTAGGACTCGATCGCCGCATCCGTGCCATGGCCCTCCGCCTCCGGGGCCAGGGTAAACACCAGCACGCCGCTCAGGAGGCCGCCAACCGTCGGTATCACGAGCAACAGCCAGGGGGTGAACGCCTGGGTGGTCTCCTCCAGCAGCGGCGGCTCGTTCTGCGGGTAGCTGGGGTGGTAGCCCGCCAGCGCATCCAAGCCGTAGTGGACGACGACCTGGCACGCGGCAAAGAAGACGACGGCTCCCACGCCGGCGATGAGGCCCACCAGGAGCGAAAGCCAGAGCAAGCGGGCCTGCGGCTGAAGCCGACGGCGGGTCAGTTCCCAGAACTCGGGGAACCAGCGAAAAGGGTGCGAGGGGATGAAGGAACGGTTTGCGCTCATGGTCAGGCTTCCTGTGCCGGGGCGATACATATCCGCGCGGGGCCGCCCCTGATGCCGCTATCCTAGAGAGCCACCGTGAGGATGACCAAAGCCGCTTTCCTCCACCAGCTGCCGTAATTCTATCGGCGCGTCCGACCTGCTATAAAGAATAGGGAGGTCCCCGTGCCGGAACGCGGGGCCCCACGGATGGACTCTTTCCTCGGGTGTCGCATGTCGGACAGCGTGTCGCCGGCCGACAAGGTCAAGCAGTTCCCGCCGTTGCCGGGCGTCTACCTCATGAAGGACGCCCAGGGCGTGGTCCTGTACATCGGCAAGGCGAAGAACCTGCGCAACCGGGCCGCGCACTACTTCACGAAAGCCGCCGCCGAGGATGCACGCACTGCCGACCTCGTTCGCCTGATCGCCGACATAGACTTTCTGCCGGCCGAGACGGAGGTGGACGCCCTCCTGATGGAAGCCCGCCTCGTCAAGGACGTTCAGCCGCGCTTCAACGTCGAGCTGAAGGACAACAAGTCATTTCCCTACCTGCAAATTCGCATGCGCGAGGACTTCCCACGCGTTGAGTTCACGCGCAGCCCCCGGCGGCGCGGGGTCAAGCTCTACGGCCCCTTCACAAGTGCCAAGGGGTTGCGGGCAGCCATCCAGGTATTGCAGCGTATCTTCAAGTTCCGTACCTGTTCGCTCGACATTGCCGCGGACGACGAGCGCTGGCGCTGGTTCCGCCCATGCATCCTCCACAATATCCGCCAATGTACTGCCCCATGCAATTTCCGCGTCAGCAAGGAGGACTATCGCAAACAGATTCGGGCGCTGCGGCTGGTGCTCGCCGGCAAGAAGGAGAAACTCCTCAAGGAGATGGAGCGCGAGATGCAGGAGGCGAGCCTCGCGCTGCAGTTCGAGAAGGCGGCTCGACTGCGCGACGACATGCACGCGCTCCGATCGCTTAGCCTGCGCGGCGACGTGGACAGGGACGTGCAGCCGGAGGTCTTCCAGATCGAGCCGCGCAAGGGACTCGCTGGTCTCCGGAAGATCCTCGGCCTGCAGCGAGTGCCGCGCATCGTCGAGGGTGTGGACATTGCTCACCTGGGCGGCGAGGAGACGGTGGCGTCGCTGGTGCAGTTCATCGACGGCCTGCCGTTCAAACCGGGTTATCGGCGTTACCGGATCCGCACCGTCGAGGGAGTCGATGACTTTGCCTCGATCCGCGAAGTAGTAGCGCGGCGCTTCCGGCGGCTTAACGACGAGGAAGAAGTCTTCCCCGACATCCTGCTCATCGACGGCGGCAAGGGCCAGCTCAACGCGGCGCTGGAAGCGTTTCAGATGATTGGCGTTGAGCCGCCATGCCTGATTTCGCTGGCCAAACGCGAGGAAGAGGTGTATCGACCGGGCGAGTCGGAGCCGCTCCGCCTGAGCCGGCACGGAGCCGCGCTGCGGCTGCTGCAATACGTCCGGGATGAGGCACATCGCTTCGCCCAGCACTATCATCACATACTGCGGCGGAAGAAGCTGGAAGAATGATCTGCCGATCCGGGGCCCTGTATGACCGCGGCGCGCATCGCACGTTCCAGCGCGCGCCGCGGCTAAACGAAGGCAAGGAGTAATGCATGCGCATCCTGCTGACCAATGACGACGGCGTCTATGCACCTGGCCTGCGGGCTTTGCGGGCGGAATTGCTTGACCTGGGCGAAGTGACCGTGGTGGCCCCGGCGACGGAGCAGAGCGGTGTGGGGCACTCGATCACACTGTTGACGCCGCTGCTGGTACAGGAAGTGCTTGATGATCGGAACCGGTTTCTGGGCTGGGCGGTGGAGGGCCGGCCGGCCGACTGCGTCAAGCTGGCCCTGCTCGAATTGTTGAAGGAGCCGCCTGACGTGGTCATCAGCGGCCTCAACGCGGGCGCCAATGCCGGCATCAACATCCTCTACTCAGGCACCGTCGCCGCTGCGATCGAGGCCGCCTTTTTCCGCCGTACGAGCATCGCCGTGTCGCTGGAGTCCACGCGGGCCAGGCCGCTCGATTTCCCGCGTGCCGCCAAGATGGCCCGGCAGATCATCGAACAGGTCCTCACCCATCAGCCAGCGCCCGGCGCCCTCTTCAACATCAACATTCCCAGTCCGGAACGCGGTCCGGTCAAGGGTATCCGTACCCTACCGCAAAACGTCGCGCCTTACCTCGAAACCTTCGATCGGCGTAGCGACCCGCGCGGCCGGGTCTACTTCTGGTCCAACCCCGGCTTCTGCTGCCCTGAACCGCACCCCGAAACCGACGTTACCGCTCTCGAGGAGGGCTATATCACCGTGACGCCCTTGCAGTTCGACCTGACCCATGCCGCCCAACTGCGGCAGATGAAAGACTGGGAATGGCGCCTACAAAAAATCAATGAATGAACTGCGGAATGTCCATGGGCTTATCGCTATCCGCGAAGGGATTGAAGACCTCAAAACCCTTCAGTCGCCAATGTTTCTCCTCCTCGAGGACGAAAGTTGCCGTGCAAAGGTAGTAAGCCGCGTCGCCCGTAAGGTTCCCCTTGGGCTTAACCTTGAAGACGAGCGTGGCCGTCTTGCTCGGCCGAGAGACCTTTGCATCTTCAAAGTCCCACGCCTGGATCTCGGTCACGTCGCCGCGCTGGAGCACCTGTTCCACGTAGCGCCGAAAAGTCGGCTTGTCCAGCGTACCGAGGCGAAACTGGTCGGAGATGTGATCGAAGATCTGCCCCGCGTTGCGTTGCTTGACGCCCGCACCCATATCGTGAATGGCACCGACGATGCGCTTCTGGTCGGTCTCGACGAAGAACGAGAGGAGGAAGAAGAGCAGGGCAATGGCCGCGACGACGCCGAGGCCGATGGCATACTCCCGTTTGCGCGTCACCCACAGGCCGACGAGCAAACCCAGCGCCACCACGCTCAGAAACACGTACACCCAGACCTGGTTATCGATAAGCCAACCGATCATGATGGGACCCTGTGACGGATGTGTCAGGCCCCGGCGATGCTCGGGGGCGGCTGCCGAGGCGGTTTGGACTTGCTGCGAGCCGGCAGAAGGCGGCCTGGCGAAGAACGGAAGAAGATCCAGGCCGTCACCCCAAGGCCGAGCCCACTGGCGATGGCGGTGCGCCGCACCGTGGCGTCGTGAGCAAAGAGCGCCAGTACCTTCGACTGTCCATTATCCAGGAAGGGCGCGAGGAATACCAGCGCCAGCAGCAAGGCCGAAACGCTCAGGAAGAGGCCGAAGAAAAGGCGAGGCATCCGTGCCACTCCTTCGAACCGTTAGCGACATGGCGGCACAAAGAAACCGCCAGGCCCCGGGCGGCTCATTGTCAGCGCCGCGACGCCGGCCACAGCGCGGAGCCGTAGCGCGCGGCATCTCCCAAATCTTCCTCGATCCTCAGCAGCTGGTTGTATTTGGCCACGCGGTCGGTGCGGCTCGGCGCGCCGGTCTTGATCTGGCCCGCATTCGTCGCCACGGCGATGTCAGCAATCGTCGTGTCCTCTGTCTCGCCGCTGCGGTGGCTGATGATCGTCGTTAGACTGTTGCGCCGGGCCAGCTCGATCGCGTCGAGCGTCTCGGTCAGGGTGCCGATCTGGTTCACCTTGATGAGGATGCTGTTGCCCGCGCCGCGGCTGATGCCTTCCTGCAACCGTTGCGTATTCGTCACGAACAGGTCGTCGCCGACCAGTTGCACCTTCTTGCCCAGCTCGCGCGTCAGCTTTTCCCAGCCGGTCCAGTCGTCCTCGGCCAGCCCATCTTCAATGGAACGGATCGGGAACCTGCCGCACAGCTTCTTCCACAGCTCGATCATCTCGTCGCTGCTGGCGACACGGTCGGGCTGGCTCTTGAAAAAGCAGTAGCCGGTCTTGCCTTTCTTCGTCGCCTCTTCCCACAGTTCCGTCGTCGCCGGATCGAGGGCGAAGACGATCTGGTCGCCGAGCTTGTAGCCAGCCTTCTCGACGGCCGTGGCCAGCACTTCCAGGGCTTCGTCGCCGCTCTTGAGATTCGGCGCGAACCCGCCCTCGTCGCCGACGGCCGTGCTCAGGTGGCGGTCGTGCAGGACGTTCTTCAGGCTGTGGAAGACCTCCACCCCCATGCGCAGCGCCTCATGGAAGCAGGCAGCGCCGAGCGGCATAAGCATGAATTCCTGGAAATCGACGTTGTTGTCCGCGTGCTTGCCGCCGTTGAGGACGTTCATCATCGGCACCGGCAGATACTTGGCGTTGACGCCGCCGAGGTAGCGGTACAGCGGCTGGCCGGCCGAGTTGGCGGCTGCGTGGGCCACCGCCAGCGACACGCCGAGCATGGCGTTGGCGCCCAGCTTGGCCTTGTTCGGGGTGCCGTCGATCTGCAAGAGGGAACGATCGAGACCGACCTGTTCCAGACCGTCGTGCCCGAGCAATTTCGGAGCGATGACCTCGTTGACGTTGGCAACCGCCTTGAGCGTCCCTTTGCCCAGGTAACGCTTCTTGTCGCCGTCGCGCAATTCGAGGGCTTCGTGGGCGCCGGTGCTGGCGCCGCTGGGCACTGCCGCCCGACCCACCGAACCATCGTCCAGGATCACCTCCACCTCGACGGTCGGATTGCCCCGGCTGTCGAGGATCTCGCGGGCATGGATGCTCGCAATGGTGCTCATAGTCGTCTCGCTCCACGAACTTTCGGCCCCCAGGATGACGAACGTGGAAGTATTGTAGCGATTGGGTTCGGTGTCGTTCACCGGCAACACTTGTGACAAAAGGGGCTCCGGCGGTGTCGTGGCAAGGAACCGCTGCGTCGGGTCGTATCACGGAAGTATTCGCAGGGTCGAAGCGGTTGCGGGGTAGTAACTAAATGCCGGAGCCCCATGCGAGTCGGCCGCAAGTCAGTCCTTTCGCCCGGTGGGCTGGGGGATCCCCGAGCGAGCGAAAGGCACGGCAAGGCAGTGGCGGACGCGGGGTGCGGGGTCGGAGAGGTTAGGAGCAGCGAGCCACGCTTCGGCCGATTCCTTGCGGCCGGAGCATACGGGTTGCATTCCCAGTCAAACTGGGTGAAGCTGCGAGGGCAGGAGTTATTATCGGTCGGGCACGACAGTCGCTTGAGCGACCTTGGGGGAGAATTTGCCCGAGCGCGGCCATCCGTGGGCCGGTAGGCGCGAAAGTTGCTGGAATCAGGCGCCGTGCGCCAAATCACGCAGCACCCGCAAGTTGAGCGCGTCCATGTCCGCTTCGTCCGTGCCTTCCTTGGGTGTCTCCAGCACCATCGGCCGGTTGCGAAAACGGCGATCGTTGACTAGCAAGCGGAACGGCTCCAGGCCGAGGCATCCCTTGCCGATGTGGGCATGCCGATCGACCCGGCTACCGAACGGCTTGAGGCTGTCGTTGACGTGGAAGGCAAGCAGCCGCTTCAGGCCGAGGAGTCGGTCGAACTGCCGCATCGTCGCTCGATACTCTGGTTCCGGAGCGAGGGCGTAACCTGCCGCGAAGACGTGGCAGGTGTCGAAACAGATGCCGAGGCGCTCGGGGTCCGCGACGAGAGAGAGGATACGTGCGAGGTGCTCGAAGCGGTGGCCGAGCGACGTCCCCTGGCCGGCGGTGGTCTCCAGCAAGATACGCACCTCGTAACCGGAAGAGCGGGCGTGGACCTCGTCCAGAGCGCGGGCAATGCGCGCCAGGCCGGTTTCCGCGTCGGAATCGACGTAGGCGCCGGGATGGATGACGAGATGGCTCAGGCCAAGTTGCTCCGCCCGCTGCAACTCGACGACGAGAGCCTCCACGGAGCGCCGAAAGAGCGCTTCGCCTGGCGAGGCGAGATTGATGAGGTAGGAGTCGTGCGCCATGGGAAAGCGCAGCCGACTCTCCTTCAAAGTATTGCGGAACAACGCCACGTCGTCGTCGGTGAGGTCTCTGGCGTTCCACTGGTTGGCGTTCTTGGTAAACAACTGCACGGTGCCGCACCCGTGGGCCTGTGCCGCCAGCAGGGCATTGTGTAGCCCGCCTGCAATCGACATATGGGCACCAAAGAGCGGCATGGACGGTCCTCAAGCTTCGTGGTGAGCCGCGGGCTAATCAGCACCCATCCTATGCGGAAGTTGACGAAGCGGCCGCACACAACTATGGTGTTGCCAGAGACCCTGACGGCCTTCGCAAGGAAAGGTGGCGCTCGTGGACCGCTGGCAGAAGCTGGGACAGCAATCCAACGACCTGTTCTACACCCTGGGCCAACTGCTCGGCGAACTGTCGGCGGCGTTGCCGCTTTGGCCGCTGCTGCTCGTCTGGGTGGCAGTGTGGCTCGGGGCTGTGAACTGGAAGAAAGCCTGGCCGGTCCTCGCCCAGGGCGGCTGGGTGCCGCTGGTGCTGCTCGTGCTGATCTCCGCCCTGGTCTGGTCACGCCTGGCACCGAGCGGTTGCAATTGTCTTGGCCTGGGTACGGTGCCGAATTTCTGGTGGCAGTTCGGCGCCGTCGCCCTGCTGGCTGCCTCGGCCCTCTTCTGCGGTTGGCTGCAAGGGGTGTTCGGCTGGACGCCGCCCGAGATTAGCCTGGAGCCGCCCGCCGCGCCGGCCCACGGTCAGAACCACCACAGCCATTGACCGTGTGAAACTCGGCCGCAGGCGCTCAAGTATCTTGAGCGGCCCGCAGCGCCAGCATGGGCAGAGGAACCCTTGCTGGCGCCCGGGCCAGTCAAGAGGAGACATCGCATGTGGGTCCGTCAGTGTGAACTGGATGCCCAGGCCGAGGCCCCGTCGCCCATCCCCACGCGCATTGCTTCTAACGAAGAGTTCATCCCGCCGCCGCAGTCGCCCCAACAGAAGGAATTCGAGGCGCGCCTGGCGGAAATCAGCGAACGCGCTGCCCGCCGCCAAGGACTGAGCCGACGTGCTTTTCTCCGCACCGGCAGCGGCATGGCCGCCGCGCTCCTGGCCCTCAATGAGGTCTTCGGTCCCTGCTACGAGGTGGACGCGGCGGAGGCCGACGACCCGAAGGCCTTCGAGGAGAAGTGGCCCAAGGACCAATTCGTCTTCGACGTGCAGACCCATCACGTCGACGTCAGCCGTAAGTGGTACGACGACACGCCCGCAGGCCGCGGCGTCCTGAACTTCTTCCGCCTGCTGCGCCCCTTATCCCGTTCCGCCGAGGAGAGTCTGGATCAACTCAACCGCATTCACTACGTCAAGGAAGTTTTCGGCGACAGCGACACTACCATGGCCATCATCAGCGGCGTCCCGAGCCGTGAATGGAACAAGAACCCGCTGCCGCCCGATCAGATGGTGGCAACGCGCAAGTACGTCAACGACCTGGCCGGCTCGCAGCGGTTGCTGTCACACGGCCTACTCCGGCCCAATCTCGGCAACAAGGAATTCGACGAGATGGAACGCCAGGTCAAGGAGTTAAAGATCGACGCCTGGAAGATGTACACCGGCGCCGAACTCGGCGAAAAGGCCTGGTTCCTCGACGACGAGAAGGTGGCCTATCCATTCTGGGAGCGGACGAAAAGGCTCGGCATCAAGAACCTCTGCGTTCACAAAGGCCTGCCCCTCGGTTTCTTCAATGAGAAGGCTTGCATGCCGCTCGACGTGGAGAAGGCGGCGAAGGATTGGCCGGATCTGAACTTCATCGTGTACCACTCCGGTTTCCGCGGATTTGGCCTCATCGCCCACGGCACCGGCGCGAAAGTGCCCGAGCCGGCGAAGAAGAACGATCCGCGCGCGATCCCCTGGATCAGCGATATTCTGGACATTCTGCGGCGAAACCCGAAACTGAAGAACGTCTACTTCGAGCTGGGCAGCACCTTTCAGATGATCTCGGCCCGCGATCCCGATATGTGCATGCACATGCTGGGGCAGATGATCCAGGTGGCCGGCGCCGATCACATCCTCTGGGGGACCGATTCCATCTGGGGCGGCAGCCCGCAGAGCCAGATTGTCCGCATGCGGAAACTGAGGATGAAGCCGGAATTCATCGAGAAATACAAGTATCCCGAGTTGACGGACCAGATCAAGAACCAAATCCTAGGCCTCAATGCGGCCCGCTTGTTCGGCGTCAATCCAGAGGCGAAGCGCGCGGCGATCAAGGCCGACAAGCTGTCGCAGCTGCGCGAGGAGTATCGGCGCAATCCGTCGCCCAGCAATACACAGTACGGTTGGGTGTGGCTGGAGGAAGGACGCCAGCCGACGGTGCCGGTGGGCGCGTCTTGACCCGCTTGCGCTCTAGATCAGTGGGCATGGTTCGGCAAAACACAAGCCTGAAGCGCCAGCGAGGGATGGTGCTTCCTTCGCTGGCGCGTTAGGCTTGTCTGCTGCACATTCACGCACGGTCATTCAGCGACACGATTGCCAACTCGCCTGCGGGTCAGGGGCTGAGGAGTGCGTCCTGCTCCGTGGCGCTGATCTTCATGAACCCGGTGAGTTGCAGTGTCTGAAAGACTTCGTAGAGCTTCGGTTGCAGGCAGCAAAGCACCAGGCGCCCACCCTGGGCGAGGGCCTTCTTGTGCAATGCGACAAGCTTGCCCAGGAGCAGGCTATCCATGCGCTCCACGGTCGCTAGGTTTAACACGAGGCGACGCTGTCCTTCTTCCGTGATGAGCGCACACAGGTACTCGCCAATTCGCTTGATCGAATTGTCGTCGAGAAAACAGTTCATGCCGCGCGTAAAGCGCACGATCGTCGTGTCGCCGGTCTGCTCGGCGTCGAACCAGTATTCTCCCGGTTGCGGTGGCATACAGGAACCTCCTTCCCGGGGCAGGGCGGCACCAGCCTCTACTGTGATTTTACCACACCATCACTCCTCTGTCACCGGCATCAGCGCGACAGTTCCGCGATGCGACCCAGGAACAGGCTGCGCTCCTCCGGCTGGAGGAAGGACTGTTCTGTAAACCAGCGGCGCAGCAAGTCTCGGTTTTCCGGCATGGCCACCAGGACGTCCATCCCCTGCATGGCGCGCGACCGTTCGCCGGTACGCAGGTGCGCCAGCAGCAGGAGCAGGCGGTATTCGGGATTCCCGGGCTCGAGGCGAACCGCGGTAGCAGCCGCTTCCCGAGCCTGAGACCATTGGCGCTCCGCCGCCAGCATCCGCGCCAGGGAAAAATGATAGCTGGCTCGCCAGGGATTGACCGCGATTCCACGCTGCCAGTGTTCGCGGGCGACGGGATACTGTTCCAGATGCTCTGCAGCCACGGCCGCATCCACCAGGGTGGCTTCCCGCTCTGGCGCCCGGTTCAGCACGACCTTGCTCGTCCTCAGTGCATCGTACCAGAATCCCTGCGTCGTCCGCGCATGCACCAGTGCCTCCCAGGCATTCACGTCGTCCCTGGCCCGGAGCGTGGCCTCGTCGAGCAAGGGAATCGCCTCCTCGCTCCGCCGCAGGCGCAGGGGCCCGGGCGCCACGTTTTGCGCCTGCTGGGCCAGGGCCAGGCCGAGATTGCGTGCGGCTTCTTCCCTGATGAGTTCCGGCCTGCTGGCGTAGAAGGACACCAGCAGGCCGGACGAAGACGACGCGGGCGACCCGCGCGGCGGCGCGCCGTCGCGCAGGATGCGATGATCCGTGACGGCTGTGTGAGCAATGTCCCGGCTCAGGGAACGTGGCATGTGGCAGGCCGTGCAGCTGTCCACCTTGTTCCGGGCCAGACGGACCTCACTCGGCAAACTGCAACCGGCTTCCTGATGGCACGCAAGACACTTCTGTCGATAATACACAACCTTTTTATCCTGTTCGGGCAGCTGGTGCGGATCGTGGCAGGAAGTGCAGGTCAGCTGCATGCGGGCCTGAGCGTTCGCCTTGCCGCTCTCGATGTAACACCGGCTGGAGTGCATCTGCTCCACGTGACCCACCGCTTGCGGCTGGTCCTCCTGAGGCTGGGCCCACTCGAAGACGTCCCAGAACAGTTGCAAGGGCAGTCCGGGCCGGTAATCGAAAGGCTGCCGATTCCGCGCGAGGACGCGCACCTGCCCTTGCAGGTGACACTGCTGGCATACCGCTTCGGCCAGCGCCGGCTCCAGGTGCCGCGGGTTCACAATGGTTCGGTCCACACCCTCGACAACCTGCTGCTGCTGCATGTGCAGCGCGCCCGGGCCATGACAGCGTTCGCACCCAAGAGCCAGGTGCGCCGGCAGCGGCACTGCGTAGCGGTTCCGGGTATGAGCGATCGGTTCAAGCCGATTACAGTGGCAAAATAGACAGTCGGCGGTCAGGATGCGGTCGAAGTGCCAGGGACGATCCTCGTAGCCGGGAGAGAGGCCCCAACGATTCTTCTGGGCGTACCAGCTGATCGGCGACTGAAAGAGGTAGCCGTCCTGGTTGAGGATGTACGAAACGCCGCGCTCCCCGGAACCGATGGTAAACGCCACTTCGGCCTCTCGTTCGGCCAGAGCGCGGCCGCCCGGACCGGGAACCTGCTCCTTGTGGAAGACTCGCCCTTGACGCTCTTCGACGGAGTAGCGCAGGCCCTCCGCGACAAAGGGATTGCCGGTGACTGTATCGTAACGCTGGATCGAGGCCTGCGAGCCGATGGGAGCGGCGGAACGTCCCATGGAGTGCCGGTGGTAGGTCGCACTCACGTCCGCATGGCAGCCGGTGCAGCTGTCGTCGCCGACGTATTGCACGCCTGGCTGCACATTGCGGAAGACAGTGGGAAAGTAGAGGCGCGGATCGTCGGTCTCCACCGGGCCGGGACCGGGTCCACGCCACACTGTACGCACGAGTGCCAAACCCACGAACGCGACCAGAAGCAAGGCCGCGACCGAGAGGAATAGAGGCCGCTGCACCATTGCGGAAACCTTCGCCAGGCGCTGGTTCACGAAGAGGCCCTGCCAGGGATTGCTCGCACGGCATCCCGAGGCCGCCGGAGCCGGTTCAGACCTAGTACCTCGTCCCGGTTCGCCATTAGAACGGCGACCGGCGTCCCATGCAAGCCGCTGCGAATAAAGGGTATGTGTAGATGAATGACCTGCTTATCGCGGCGGCGCGGACAGGGCAAGGTTGGCGATCCGCCTGTCCGCCAGGGCGACGGCTGCGGTGTCTCCCAGGGCCGACAGTCGCAGGGCCACGAGCGGTTGGTCGAGGGAGGCATCCACGAGCAGCTGGCCGGCGGAGTCGACAAGCAGCAGGCGATTGTTCAGACCGCCCACAAGAGTGAAGCGGCCATCGTAACTGAGCGAAGCCAGACGACACGGCTCCGGCAGCAGCTGGCCGCCGTGCTTTTGCCCCTGCAACCCGTACCTGCGCAACCCGTCGCTGAAGCAGGCGAAGACGATTCGGCTGCCATCGCTGTTGACCGCTAAATCGCCGATGTGGGCGACGAGGCCGTCCTGCCAGAGACAGTTGCAGGCCAGGTCGAAGCAAACGACCAGACCGAGATCGGCGGAGCCCACCAACCACGGCGCCTCGGGCACGAACGCCAGGTGATGTAACGGCCGATGGGTCTGGCCCTTGGCCGTCAGATGTCCCTGGCGATCGAAAAGGTAAACGTGGCCGCGGTCGTCCGAGACTGCGAGGACCTGTCCGAAGGAGTCGAGGGCGGCCGCGAGGGGCGGCGAAGGAAGGGGCCGCTCCCAGCGCGGCATCAGATCCGGAGCCAACCAGCAGACCTCTCCACGGCTGCCCGCGACTGCATACGCCGAGCCATCATCCGCACAGCAAGCGGCCTGCACGCTGCCGTCCGCCAAGCGCTGAGCCTGGCGCTTGCCAGCGCGGTCGACTAGATAGAGCCAACCGCTGTCATCCCAGGCAAGCAACCAACCCTTCTCCCGTGCCAGTGCCAGGCCGCGCGGCCGGGACTCCGTGGACACAGACCAGACCTGCCGCAACTCGGTCGGGCCTGGACGGGGGACCGGGCGAGGTGGAGAAGTTGACATGCAAGCGATTCCGAGTCCAGATCCCTGGACTAACGTGGCATCATGACGAGCTGTTGTGCCGCCCGCCAGGCGGAGTTGCGCTGAGCGTCCATTCCATCCACTTCCTCAAGGATGTGTGGAGTGACGCCGCGGCCGTTGTACGGCTGATTGCGTGGCGAGAAGAACCGGGCCACGGTGATCCAGATACCGGCCGGGATGCTCTCAAGTGCCACCGGGCACTGGATAGAACCTTTGCCGCAGGTCGGGGCGCCGACGAGCGTGGCCCTCTGGTTTTCCTTGAGGGCGCCGGCCAGCACCTCGGCAGCGCTCGCCGTTTCGCCGTCGATCAGCACGACCAACGGCAGGGTGAGCGCGCTGGCATTGTGCGCCCGATAGATCTGGCGGAACTTCCTGAGAGGACTCTCCGTGCGGGTGATGGTGCCTTCCGCCAAGAACAGCTCCGCCACCTGGACCGCCGCCGGGAACAGGCCGCCCGGATTGCCGCGCAGGTCGAGGACAAGTGCCTTCATCCGCGCCGACTGGAGATGGAGCAAGGCGTCCTTCAGCTCCTGAACCGTCGTATCCTGGAAACTCAGGATGCGGATGTAACCGATGCCTTCGCGCAGGTCTGCTTCCCATTCGACACTTGGGAGCAGCACCGCCTGCCGCACCAGTCGGAGCGCGCGCGGCGCCGGGTCGCCGGCGCAGAGGACCTCGAGATCGACGGAACTGCCGATGCGTCCCTGCAGCCGCGCCGATGCCGTGTCCGCTGTCCATCCATCCGTTGACTGACCGTCGATGTGCAGGATGCGGTCCCCGGGCTTGAGGCCCTTCTCGCCCGCGGGACTGTTGGCGACGACGCTACCGACGATCAGTTTCTGCTCGACGACGCCGGCCCGGAGGCCGACGCCCACCACCTCGCCCCGCAGGCTTGCCTGCAAGTAACTGAACTGGCTCGGGGTGAGCAGCAACGTGTACTCGTCGAGAGAGTTGCCCGCGCCCCAGGCGAATTCCATGACCACGGGTGTCGGGTTGAGGCCAAGCGCATCCACGGCCGCAAGTGCCACACCGCGCACCTCTTCGCGCACATCCCGGACCTTTTTCATTTCCTTGACCGGCCAGTCCTCGAGCTGCCGGACAAAGGAACGCACCTTTGCGCTGGGGACGCCGTTCAGGTATTCCCGCACGAACGCCTCGTCTGCCAGTGCAAATCGCAGTTCGTGCAGCCCGTGCTGGAAGAAGGAAGCGGGGTGAATCCGGTCGCGTTCGACGTAGTTGGCCTGAAGTCGGAGGAGGACTTCCTCGTAAGCGTCGAGGGCCTCTGAGAGCCTGCGGCCGGCAATGGCCTTGAGGAAGCTTGGGTCGCGATGACGGCGAAGCTGATTGGCGTGACGCAAACACAGCTGCAAACGAGCCTTGACGTCGGCGTCCCCGCGGTGGCTCTTGAGGAGTTGGTCATACCAGGCACAGGCTTCGGTCCACTGTCCCTTCCGCTCGCACTCCTCGGCCTGAAGGCGCGCGTCCTGGAAACGTGCAGGCAAGCCGGCCGCGGGGAGGAAGGACACGCCGACAGTCAGGGCCACGACGGCAGCCGCCATGCTCACCCAGGACTGTTCACGCCGGTTGTCCAAGGTACACCTCCACCCGAAACCGGGCTGGTTGAGAGAGCAGCCCTACCTGAACGGAAAGCCATACAAGGCTCCAGTTTCAGGGAACCGCGCTTCTCTCGTTGGCGTCAACGAGTATAAAAAACCCCGTTGGCGGCGTCAAACGACTCTTGACCGATTGTTACAAAGGTAACATTCTCACCGGCCCGCTACGCCAGCAAAGTGTTGTATTTCCCCTTGCTCGCGCTGTGGCCGAGTATACCCCACCATGATCGACCCCATTCGCCAAGAAGTCATCGGTCGGGCCCAGACTGTCGTCGTCAAAGTCGGCACCAACGTGTTGACCGCCAGCAATGGCATCCTCGACCCGACCCGCGTGCAAGCCTTGGCGGACCAGGTTGAGCGCGTCCGCGGCATGGGCCGCAAAGTGGTCCTCGTCAGTTCCGGAGCCATCGGGGCTGGCGTGGGCCGGCTTGGTCTTGGCCGGCGGCCGACGGACCTGCGCCACCTGCAAGCCTGCGCGGCCGTGGGCCAAAGTCTCCTGATGCGGGCCTACGAGGAATCTCTGGCTCGTCACGGCACGCATACTGCGCAGATTCTTCTTACCACCAGTGATTTCGACAACCGCACGCGCTATCTAAACGTCCGCAACACTATTCTAACGCTGTTCGAGTACAACTGTCTCCCCATCATCAACGAAAACGACACGGTCAGCGTGGCCGAGATCCGCTTCGGCGACAACGATCATCTGGCCGCCATGGTCACTAACCTCTTGCAGGCGCCGCTGCTCATTCTCCTGAGCGTTGTCGATGGACTCTACAATGCCGACCCCAACACCGACCCGACTGCCCACTTGCTGGCGACGGTACCGAACATCGACAGCGCCATCATGGACATGGCCGGCAGCACCCGGAGCGCCCTTGGATCGGGAGGGATGCGAAGCAAACTTCGTGCCGCGCGTCTGGCGACGGCAGCCGGCGAATCGGTCATCATGGCTAACGGCATCCAGCCGGGCATCCTCGACGCCATCATGGCCGGTGACCCGACCGGCACCCTCTTCCTGCCGCACGGTTCCTCCATCCCCGCGTGGAAGCGTTGGCTCGGCTACACTGCCCAGCCGAAGGGCCGGCTGGTCACCGATGCTGGCGCTCGCCAGGCCGTACAGCATCAGGGGCGCAGCCTCCTGCCGATCGGCGTCGTGCGCGTTGCCGGCTCCTTCAGCAAAGGAGACGTCGTCGCCCTGTGCGACGCCGAAGGTATCGAATATGCCCGAGGATTAACGAACTACTCGGCGGCGGATGCAACGCGCATCTGCGGCCTGCGGACGGAACAAATAGGCGAGGTGCTCGGCACTGCGCCTTACGAGGAAGTCGTGCATCGCGACAACCTGGTGGTCATCATCTGACACGTGGGACAGGATTCAAAACCCGCCTCACGTGCCAGCGTGAGGGAGGGATCATGGCCGGCGAACTTACCCGGCGCGGACGCGTGCACAGCAAGCCGGCCCCCATTCGAGACGGCCTGTCGCTGCTGCAAGTTGCCCGGCTGCTAGACGCGGCGCGCGATCACGTCATCGTCAACCACAGCCATCTGCGGAAGCACTACCCGCGTCGCGGCATTGCGCGCATTCCTGGCACCCGTGACAAGCGCGGCCGGCTCGTGGAGCCCTGGTTGCGGACGAAGCCGCTCGGCAAAAGCGACTATGCACATGTCGCCTCGGTGGACATTGGTCACCATGCTGCCCGCATCAACCTGCTGCTGACGCAGCGCGTGCAGCTGGTTCGCGCTAACGACAACACGCCGATCACCGAGGTCGGCGGCATCCTCCTCGACAACCTGGCTGAGTATCACGCCTATACTCTCGCTAGCGATCGTGCCGTCCTGGTGCCAGAGTTGCGCGTGAAGATCGGCAGCCCGCAGGCATTCGCGGCGCTGCACGAGGCTCGCATTCTGGAATTGAAAGGGAAGGCGCCGCGCACCTATGACTACCGCGTCGAGTACACAATCCGCCTGGCCGGCCGGCGGCTCATACCGGCAACCGGCGTACATGCCAAGTCGCCGTCCAAGAAATACTTCCAGGACTTT
>JRHI01000684.1_pt1 | contig 34693 bp, 29 predicted proteins | sample 215371 | NCBI WGS metagenome assembly JRHI01 (sample SAMN02929681, study PRJNA255918) | sediment metagenome | biome: cave system; feature: Ice Cave; material: Sediment; isolation source: sediment from deep within a dark volcanic ice cave with no known source of... ...
TCACAGTTTCATGCGGCCCGACTTACCGGGGCTGGCGCAATGAGATATGCGTGGTGGTTCAACGTGTTGTATGCGGTCGTTGGATGCGCCGTATTCTACTGGTATTTTGCGGTCTATCTCAAGCAAAAGTACCGCCAAAGTACCGCCAACAGATCGTAAAAGAACGACCTAAACCGAATCCCCTGAAAGGTGTTACAACACCCGCAACGCATCGACGAAGACTTGATCGGATGAGCTCGGATCCCGGCTCCTTCGCCGAGCGCAGGATCACTCTGATGTGAGAGCGTTGACTATGAAGCGGCTTCACGTAACGGAAACTCGGACGCCCGCCTTGACGTAATAGACGCTTCGCCTCGGCTCATCCCACAGGAGTGGCGTGCCGTTCAGCCGTAGCCGTCTTTAGGCGGTGGAGTCCGCCGGGCAAAGCATGCCGAACTGCCTCGCGGGGCCGATGACTCCTGAACACAGCCAAGTGTCTCAGGAGGCTAACTCATGTATTTGTGGTTCAACGCGGCGCAGCTGGATAATAGTTGGCTCATTGCGGCGCTATGGATGGCCTTGGCGTTTGCCGGGTCTCTCGTTTCGATCCGTCTAAAAATCTCTGCTGCACTGATCGAAATTGTGCTAGGAATCCTCGCCGGCAATCTAATCGCCCTGAAGACCAATACTTGGATTGATTTTATCGCCGGTTTCGGCAGCATCATGCTAACATATCTGGCCGGTGCGGAAATCAATCCAAATGTGCTCCGGCGACAGTGGCGCCCCGCCTTGGTCATTGGCGCAGTCTCGTTCGCTCTGCCATTTTTTGCGGCGCTCACCTTCGCGCTTTTCATCGGCCACTGGTCGAGCGATGCATCGAAAGTTGCAGGAGTCGCGATGTCCACAACCTCGGTCGCGGTGGTCTATGCGGTCATGTTGGAGTCCGGGCTTGCGACGAGGAATTTTGGTCAACTAATTCTGGCGGCGTGCTTCGTTACGGATCTCGGAACGGTATTAGCCCTGGGTTTGCTTTTCGCAAGTTACAATATCTGGCTGGCGGTGTTTATCGCAGTTTCAATCGTCGCCGTGCTCTTGCTCCTTCGCTTCCTGCCCATCGCGTTTATGAAGATGGGGGATCGCGTAAGTGAGCCCGGCGCGCGCCTTTTATTTGCGACCATCTTTGCGTTAGCCGGGCTTGCGGTGGTGGCCAAGAGCGAGGGCGTATTACCCGCATACATCTTGGGGTTTGCTTCTGCCGGCTTTTTGCTGTCGCATATAGAATTCGCCCGCCGGTTGCGAACGACGACAATGAGCTTACTCACCCCATTTTACTTTATCAAGGCTGGCACATATGTTTCGATCGTGCAGGTGGTAGCGGGTCTCAAATGGATCTTGGCGTTTTTCCTTGTGAAGCTGATAACCAAAGTTATCGGCGTATGGCCGGCGGCGCGGGGTTTCCGCTATTCGCCGACCGACGCGACCTACCTGACGCTTATGATGGCAACGGGCTTGACGTTCGGGACCATTTCAAGTCTCTATGGCCTCAGTCATCATTACATCGATCAAATGCAGTATAGCGTGCTTGTTAGCGTCGTCATAGCGACCGCGATAATACCCACTTTGATTGCGCAGCTACACTTTCCGCCCACAGGTGAAGTCACCGAGGCGGAATCGGGCGGTCTCGGAGAAGTGGAGATCGGCCTACGCAAAGCCGTCAACGGCGCGTGAGTGATCGGATGACCGATTCGCGACAAGAACACTTGAATCAGGTGTTCGAGCGAGGGTCCCAGAGATTTGGTCTTGAGCCTAGTTATGCAGCGACGCCAGCGGTTCGTGCATTTCAACGGGAGGGCGTGCTTACCGTTCTCGAACTTGGCGCCGGCACAGGGCGTGATACCCTGTACCTCGCAGCCAATGGGTTTGCGGTGACGGCGGTAGATTACGCCGCGAGCGCAGTATCAGCGCTCGTGCAAAGCGCCCAGATGCGACGACTGGAGGAAAAAATCACTGCCAAAGAACATGACGTTCGCGTACGTCTGCCATTTGCAGACGCAACGTTTGACGCCTGTTTCTCGCACATGCTCTTCTGTATGGCTCTCTCCGACAAGGATCTGACCTTTCTTGCGGATGAAGTTCTCCGAATTTTGAAGACCGGGGGAGTGGTGATCTATTCGGCTCGCAACACGGACGATCGGATTGGGGGATCGGCATACAGCACGCTGACGACGTTTTCGAGGAGGAAGGTTTTGTGGTGCACTTTTTCAACCGCGGCACCGTTGAACGGCTAGCGCGAAGGTATCATAAAATGAGCTACGAGGAATTCGCGGAAGGCGAATTGCCGCGAAGGCTTTTCCTCGTGACTATGTATCGGGCTGATATTTAGTACTCTATAGGCGGTGTGTTCGCCGACAGGTGTCGAGAATAGTTAAAGCAACCGCAAGAGACTCGCCACAACCGCGACTCCAAGCAGCACTGTCGCCCAACCCACTACTACGTTGGGCGTTGTCCATGGCTGAAACTGATCTCGGGCCAGTTCGCGAGTCGCCATAAGGAAGCGCCAAACACCAAGCACTGCAAGCAGACAGCCAAAGATGGCAAAAGCAAGCCCGAGTCCTTCGCTCGTGTTGGTTGAGGGTAGCGTCACCGCTCCGCCGCCAGGCATCAAGCGAAGAAACAGTCCAAATTTCGAAATCACGAAGCCAAAGGCCATCACACTCAGAGATGTCCTGACGTAAGCCAAAAGGGTTCGTTCGTTTGCCAGGTAATCCGTTGGCCGCGAAGCTCCGAGTGGTGCGGTACTCATCCCTCTGTGGGTTCCGACCGATCGACGGTGAATCCTCGACCTAAAGGCACTAACAGACTTGCACTGACCTGACGAAATGCACCTAATTGCCTTCGAGTCCCTTAGCAAGAATAGGACCACGGTGCGAACATTGTTTCGCTCACAGCGAGAGCGCGAGTAGCCACAAAGTACCCTCAACAGAACACTATGGAACGACTTAGAGCGAGCGGTCTTGCACTAGCCTCGGAAGCAGGCAAAGCGTTATGAAATCAGGGGGAGCCAGGAAAAGCCAGGGGGATTGCGAGCAACCGCCAAAACGACCTATTACGTTTCACACGCGAGGGGTCGTAGGTTCCAACCCTTTATCGTTCTCGAGTTCGGGTAGTTTAAAGGCTTGTGCCCTCAGACGGGCGCGATGGGCTTTCCTTCAGAGAGTCCGCATCGGGGTTCCTAACTGCTAGGACTATCTGTTCGCGGGTTGGTGATGCGCCATTCTCGCTGGAGTATGTCCGACACATGAAACCGAAGTCCGTTCGAGAGCGTGCCTCGGGTTCCACATCGCGACCATTAACTCGAATCGACGGGGACCCTAAGAATCGCAATGTGCGAGCATGAGATGGGTTTCGAACTCTAATCCGCTCAACTTCAACTTTCAATCCTTCGTCGGCAAGTGCGGCGTTAAGGTCTTGCAGCGCCCTCATAGCGTTTGGACAGCCATCAAAGTACAGAAATTGGACGCGCATGATCAACGGTTACCCATTGACATATCATAATGCAATGATATAAGATTTGTCAATGAAGCATTCGTTTTCGGCTAAGTACGCCGCTAAGGCGATGGCGGCGGAGAATGTTCATTCAAAGTTTTTTCAAGGCTTAGCAGACCCTACGCGGTTACGCCTCGTTCGCATCCTATTGGATGGACCCCAGACCGTCGGAGCACTTGTCACGACGCTTGCTATTAGTCAAAGCGGGGTTAGCAATCATTTGGCTTGTTTAAAGTGGTGCGGGTACGCTAGCAGCGAGCGGTCGGGTCGCTCGATTGTATACCGTATCTCAGACAAGCGTGTTCGAACGCTGCTTGAAATCGCTGAAACTATCGTGGCTGACAACGCCCAACGGTTAGCAACGTGCAGTCGCATTGGGCAAGCGTCCAAACGAAGATAATATGTCGGCCAGAAACAATTCGGATTCAGGCTCACGCGATGGTAGCGCCGCTGGAGCGGCCTCAGTCAGTGTCGGAGCGGTGAGCGCGGCGGCTCTCGGAGCGGCGTGTTGCAGCGGACCTCTATTAGGTCCGCTAATCGTCGCGGCATTAGGCGCCAGTGGCGCTGCCACATTTGCCGGGATCAAACCTTACACGCCCTACCTCTTCATTTTGTCATTTTTGATGCTAGTATACAGTTTTTGGACTGTCTACCGCCCGTCAAAGCAATGCGTGGTCGATGCAAGTCGTCAAGTGAGCCACGGCGCGCGCCGATTAATCAAGATTCTCTTATGGGTTTCTACGGTAGTTTGGATCGTCTCGGTTAGCTTCACTTTCATCTCATTGACCAAGTCATAGAAATAGGATTGACATGCGAAGATTGATGTTTTCGATGGGCCTGGCAGCGTTCATGACGGGATGCGGCTCCGGTTTGAGTGCTCAAGAATCATTTGAAGTGTTGAACAAGGAGTCCGAATCGTTAAGGCGAGCCTTTAACACAGACCGCGCCAAAGTCCGGGTCCTGATGCTCGTTAGCCCGACCTGACCACTTTGTCTTCGGGGAGCGTCCGAAGTTGAGAAGCAGTTGCTTCAAAAGAATCAAGATTCACGTTTGGCCGCCTACGTAGTTTGGGTTCCTGAATTGGGCGCGCAATTGAAGAACGTTGCATCAGCGACAGTTCTGATCCCTGATCCTAGAGCAAAACAGTATTGGGACCCTGACGAGGTGGTCGGCGTTAAGTACGGCCGCGCTCTAGGAATCGATGGACCGGCCTGGGATGTGTATATGCTTTTTGAAGCCGGAAAAGTTTGGAATCGAAGTGAGCCTCCGAAGCCAGACTTTTGGATGCACCAACTTGGTGGGGTGACAAATGCCCCGAGGCTGGACCCGGTCGAATTTGCTAAAAGGACCAGTCAGCTCCTCGGCGGATAACGACTTCAAAAGACTCGCCGTCAGGTTCGAACCCTACTTCCCCCAAGTTTGCTTCAAATCCAATTGCTCGAGCGTCCTCAACGTCAGAGATCCTGCGGCGTCAGCCGGACGTCTGCGTGCTTCCAGGCCTCTTCGAATTGTAGTTGCACGCGTCGAGCGTCTGCGACTTGAGCCGACCCTGCGAGCGCTTTCGCGAGCCCGAGGAGCGATCTGGGATTTCCGGGATTGCGCGCTAGATCGTCGCGAAATACCTGCGCCGCCTCCGCAAAACGGGCCTGACGAAGCAGTACACCGCCAAGCGATTCGCGCACCGGGTAGTACCAATCCGGTGGCTCTATGTAGTTTAGATCGTCTTGCTTCCGAACGGCGGCTCGCAGCAGCGGAATCGCAGAATTGTAGTCGCGCTTCGCCGCTGCGATTTTTGCTTGAAGCACGTCATCAGCTACGCGCATGAGATCATCGGACCCATTGTTCCAACCGGCCAAACTCGGCACGCGTAACGCGCTGCCGACAGCGTTCATCGATTTGCGCTCGCGTTCTGCGGCGCAAAAATCTCCGGTTGCGGCGAGTGCTGTTCCGCGCGCATAGCTCCAGAACATGATGCGCATCGGCTCAGCCTGGTCGATCTTCGGGTGAGGAAGCGCGAGAATGTCACCCCAGCGCTCGAAGCGCAGCAGCACAAACAACGCTGGCACTTGTGCCCCTTCGCGCCGCATTTGAGGGAGCGTCCCACGAGCGGCCCCAAAGTTTCCTTCCATTTCCGCTGCATATGCAAGAAACGTGAGATTGTGGTCATAGTACCCGGAGGCTTCGCGGTCGCTGTGTCCTTCGGCGGCTAGGTACATCCGATCGTGCTGTGTGGCGGTGACGTTGCTTTGGACGGCAGCATCGTAGTACCCGGTTCGTGCAAAAGTGTGTGCAGGCATATGCGTGAGATGCGCCGCGGAGGGTTCGAAATTCATCGATAATAATCGCCGCGCTGACGGCAGCGCGCGCTCCGGCCGCAAAGACTCTTCGGTCGCGTGCACGTAAAAGTGATTCGCGCCGATGTGACCCGGGTTTCGGCTGAGCACTGATTCGAGTGTCGCTAAGATCTCCGTTGTGCCGGCCTGCGGCCTGCCATCGCTTGCAAACCAATCCCAGGGTCGCAAGTCCATGCCGCTCTCGGCGTAAAGCGTCGCCGCGTCCTCGTCTCCGGGGTATCTTTGCGAGAGCGTTCTCATTGCGTCGTGATAAGCAATCGCGAGAGCGTTGAAATCGGGTTTCGAATCGCCCGTAAAGCGAGCCACGAGGGTGTGGATGTAAGCTCGCTCAACTGGACTGGCATGACTGGCTAGTGCGAGTGAGCGATGCATCGCGGAATACGCCGCGCGCTCAGTCGCAGCATCTTGCGCCTCATTGATGTTTGAACCATATGACATTGCTACGCCCCAGTAGGCAATAGCGAGTCGGGGATCAGCGTCAGCGGCACTTTGAAAAGAGCGCCGCGCGGCCCCACGACTGAAGGCGTACAGCAAGGTAAGACCCTGGTCGAAAAAGGCTTGAGCGGCCGCGCTGTACGCGATGGTGAACTAGCGCATAGTGCTGGCTCCGCATATCGACCCTAGACGCTGCCGGCCCGGGAGGCGCAGTGAGGGATCCTATGATGAGGACAGCAAGCAATACAGTGCCTTTGAGCATTATAGTCTGATAGATTTCATTGAAATCTGCGGATCGCCTGCGGTATTCTTCACGGTCTCGACGGCCGAACTCACTCTTTGTCTTCAATTCCTGCGGGAGCGAGTTTCGCGATTTGCACCGCCAGCCAGGGTGGACGTTGCCCAGCCATCTGTGAGCGCTCCTTGCGCAAGACAGCTTCTCGAACAAGGTGAGCTCCTACGTAACGAATGGGCTCAGGCGGAAAAAGTTTGTGCGCCCGATCTACCAAGCCACACTGCGACCATTCGTCTTTGCGTCCTAACGCCAGACTCGCAAGGACGCGGCCGCCGACAAAACTAGGCCCGACACCGTTGCCGCTCCATCCAACTCCATAAAAGATGTTCGGAAGACTGCCGAGTTTTCCGATCAGGGGGAGACCGTCGGGGGAGCGATCGATGGAACCACACCAATCCTGCTCGATGGGCACATCGGCGAGCATCGGATAGTAGCGGCGGAAGTCATCCTCGACGAGCTTTGCGCGGGCGGCATCGCGATCCATGTTCGGCCCGATATTCCCGCCGAACACAATTCCCCAACCGCCTTTACCGAAAGCGATCCTACCATCCGCAGTTGTGCGGTAATAGCAAACCATCATCTGAGCATCTGCGATTGCTTCTCGACCGGTCCATCCGATTTGTGCGAGCCTGTCGGGAATCGGTCCCGTTGCCACGATATCGCTCGAAATCACGGCTAGCGATCGATGCAGTTCCGGCAGCGTGACCGCCCACCCGTTTGTGGCGACGACGGCTCGTGCGGCAGTCAATCTTCCCTGGGCGGTTTGGAAGACTGCCGGAGTTTCGCGCGTGAAGCGCGTGACTTCTGATTGCTCGTAGATGCGCACGCCGCGTTGCAACGCCACGCGGCGCATACCGCGCACGAGCGCGGCCGGCTGCACGGTTGCGGCACAGCGTTCGAGCACACCGGCCAAATGCGCAGCCGAACCAGTCCTCTTAGCGACTTCAGCCGGCTGGAGGCGTTGGAAAGCATTCTCACCCAGGCGTTCGGACAACTCCACGACAGCGTCCCATGCGCCGATCTGTGCCTGGCTCGTCGCCGTCCACAGCCACCCGCGCTGCACGAACTCCGCCTCGATAGAATTTTGCGTGCAGAAATCTCCGATCTCGCCGATTGCGGCTTCGGACATGCGCACCAGCCGTAGTGCCTCGTCGTCGCCGAAGGCTTTCAGCATCGAGGAAAACTTTGGCCACCACGAGAGCACAAAACCGCCATTGCGGCCGGATGCACCACCGCCGCAAATATCGCGCTCCAAGATTGCGACGTCGCAGGCGGGACTCAGCTCCTTGATGCGCAGTGCAGTCCAAAGGCCGACGTATCCGCCGCCGATGATCGCAACATCTGCGCGAGTGTCGCCGGCCAGTGAAGGCGTAGCGGTTTTATCGCGGGCGTCGCCGACGGCTTCACTTGCCAATGACTGTTGGAGCCAAAAGGAACGATGCGGCATAGCCAACCACTCTCGCAAATGACAGCGCGCCACCTTCAAGGAAGGCACTGGGGCTTTATGATGCAAGCGACGCGTTTTCGCATGCCGGCGGAGTGGGATCGTCACGAGCGGACGGTGATGTCCTGGCCCGCCAAGGTCAGCCTCTGGGGCGACGCGCTCGACTTAGCTAAAGAAGAGTACGCTGCGACCGCGCGTACGATCGCGCGTTTCGAGCCGGTGCTCATGGTCGCTAACCCCGGCGACGAAACGGATGCAGCCAAACGCTGCGGCACAGCCGTGGACGTCATTGAATTACCGATAGACGATTCGTGGATGCGCGATTCAGGACCAATCATCGTACGCGACGCGGAAGGGCGCAGGGAAGGCATCCATTTTCGTTTCAACGCGTACGGCGAGCGCTTCGCGCCCTATGACAAGGATGCACTGGTGGGCGCACGAGTTCTCGAACATCTGAAGATCCCGGGCCGCCGCTCCGAGTTAGTGCTCGAAGGCGGTTCAATCATCGTAGATGGCGAGGGCACCCTTATCACCACCGAGCAGTGTCTCATGAACGTCAACCGCAATCCCGGCTGGACGCGCGAAGATATCGAGCGCGAACTAATGCTGCAGCTGGGGGTGGAAAAAATCATCTGGCTGCGCTGGGGGCGTGAAGAAGATCGTCACACCGACGGTCACGTGGACGTGGTGTGCATGTTCATCCGCCCAGGGGTCGTCATCGCACAGGGCTGCGAGGACGCTTCGAATCCAAACTACCCGCGCGTGCAAGCAAACTTGAAAGCGCTGCGAGCTGCGCGAGACGCTGCTGGCAGGCCGCTGGAGATCATCGAGCTGCCTCTTTTGCCGCTGGTAAACTTTGGCGGCGGTAAAATCATGGTTAGCAACGCAAACTCTTACTTGGTCAACGGCGGTCTCGTCGTGCCGCTGGCAAGCGTATCAGAAGAAGAGAGAGCGCTCAAAATATTCGCGCGGGCCTGTCCCGATCGAGAAGTCGTCGGGATTCCGGCTAGGGCTGTAGGCTACGGGGGCGGCGGCCTCCACTGCATCACGCAGCAGATCCCGGCGGCAGGATGAGCGGATATCAGGTCGTGGTGTGCCCCGCGCTGCCGTCGCCCGGGCGAAGCAAACCACCACAGCGGTCCGCGATCCGCATCGGGGCGGTACAAACGAGTTGGCATCCCGACGCGCGCGAGCACCGCGAGGTCGTTGCGGAGGGCGTTCGCATTGCGGCTGCCAACGGCGCACGGCTCATCTGTCTCCAGGAGTTGACCTTATCGCCATACTTTGCGACACAGCCCGACCGGTTCGAAGAGGCATCCTCCTGCGCCGAGTCTATCCCCGATGGACCAACGACCGAATTTGCCGCGAAGCTCGCGCGCGAAACGGGCGCCGCCATTCATGCATCGCTGTATGAAAAAAGCGGTACCGGGCTTGGCTACAACACTGCGATCTGCGTAAACAGCGCCGGCGCGCTCATCGCGCGGACCCGAAAAATGCACATACCCCGATTCCCGGGCTACCATGAAGACCAATATTTCCGCGAGGGCGACAGCGGATTCCCCATCGTCGAGATCGCGGGCGCACAGTGCGCGTTTCCGACCTGCTGGGATCAGTGGTTTCCGGAGCTGGCTCGCTGTTATTCGCTCAAAGGCGCTGATGTGATCGTATATCCCACGGCGATCGGCAGCGAACCGCATCTCGCCGGCTTCGATACGCAGCCCTTGTGGCAACAGATGATTTGCGCCAACGGCCTTGCCAACGCCACTTTCATGGTAGCGATCAATCGCATCGGACGCGAAGGCCCCATCGACTTCTACGGGTCGTCTTTCATTTCCGATCCCTATGGCCGAACGCTGGTGCAGGCCCCGCGCGCCTCCGACGCGGTCATCGTCGCCGATCTTGATCTCGACCAGCGGCGCGATTGGCTGGACTTCGGCCTCATCGCGACGCGCCGCCCTTCGCAATACCGGCCGCTTCTAGAAGAAGATACGGCAACTTAGATGGAACCTGAAAAGCGAGGTCCTTCAAGGATCAAATATTTGGACATTGCCAATAATAAGTGACAGGTAATTTGTTCGACACATACATAGTCTTAAGGACCGCTTAAGAGTAAACTGATGTGGGGCGACTCGAACCGGGCTTGAGAGGTCCGTTGCTACGCTAAAATGGGAGATAGGCTGTTGTCTTTTCAAAAGCTAGTCTTTTCGGCTTTTGCTAGCGCGCTTTTGGCAATGTGCGCGCTCCCGGCCTTCGCCGGTACCACGGGAGGCCTGCACGGACGAGTCACGGACACGGCCTCAGGGGCGCCGATCGCCGACGCGACGGTCAGCGTGACGTCGCCTTCGCAAGCCGAAACTCAAAAGACGAGCGCCTCGGGAGCATATCAGTTTATCTCGCTCGCACCGGACACGTATACGTTGACCGTCAAAAAAGACGGCTACAACATCGATCAAATCCCCGGCATCACGATCATTTCTGACCAGCAACGCTCGGTTGACGCGCACCTGCAGAAGTCGCTCAAGACCCTCGGTTCGATTGCGGTGCACGGCAGCGCTGGCCTCGTGCGTTCCGGTGTCGTCAGCGACGTCTACTCCATCAACTCGGCCGGACAAAAAGCGGCTGCTCCGCTGGGCGGCGCTGGCGCCCTCAATCAGTCGTACGGGGCGATCGCAAGCGTGCCCGGCGTCAATTACGATCAAGGCCAGGCGGGATGGTATCAGAACGTCTACATCCGCGGCGGCCAAATCGATCAAATCGCCTACGAGTTTGACGGAGTTCCGGTCATCCGCGAGTCAGACCAGGGGGCCGTCACGACGTTATCGAGCCTCGGCCAAGCGGAGCTGCAGGTCTACAACGGCGGCACGCCCGCATCGGTGGATGCGCCGGGAATCGCCGGTTACATCAACCAGGTCATCAAGTCCGGCACCTATCCGGGTTACGGTCAGTTCACCGCCGGCTTCGGCGGCCCAACGCTTTACAATAAGGCGGCGCTCGAACTTGGCGGCGCAACGCCCGATCGCAACTTTACCTATTACATCGCCTCGCAGCTCGTCTCACAAGATTACCGCTTCAGCGATCAATTCAACGGCGCCAGCAACGCGCTCTACTTCTATCCCATCGGCTTTGCCGGATTCCACTTTCCTCTCAATGGCACGGTTTACGATGGGTCCGCGCCGCTGCAATTCGCGCCCGGAACGACCAACATCATAGGGCGCGTGGCGGATCAAGAGACGCTTGCGAACTTCCACTTCGGGCTAAACCACAGACGCGATCCCGGCAAGGACGACGTGCAACTACTCTACGACAACAGCAACATTCTGCAAAAGTTTTATGGCTCGATTCAGGATCAGGGAATCGCGAATGTAATGACATATTTCGCCGGCGTCGTTCCTTACTTCGACGGTACAGCCTACAATGGCCCGGTCTTTGCCCCGCCGAACGCGAACCTCGGATCCTACGAGCTCTTTCCGAATTCTCCGCAAAACCGCCCAGCGTGCGTTCCACCGGTTTATAGCGCCGCAGTAGGATGCCCCGGTGCCAACATCCCTGTCAACGAACGCGAAGGATCGCGCAATGCTGTTGAGCTGACAAAACTGCAATATCAGCGCAACATCAACGCCAAGTCATATCTGCGCATCTTCGGATACATGGATTATGCCACATGGCTCATTACCGGTCCGCTGAGCTCCCAGCTGACGTACGGCGGACAACTTCCCGATTATGAAGTGTTCGAGCATAAATTCGGCGGGAAGCTCGCATACTCTAATCAGCTCAGTGACAAACACTTACTGAATATGACCGCCTCGTATCTCACGGCACATCTGGAAACGCGTTCGGCGCAGTTTGCGAATTTAAGCTATTTCTCGGAACCCATCACGAACCTCATCGACGCGAGTGGCATTTGCTACAGTCCGATAACAGGCGTTCGCATAAGCTGCTTTGCGCGCTCGGGACCGACAGGGCCAACACCCGACGCCAATGGGATGTACGGCACGATAAACCAAATCATCAATGGTGCTTCACAAGGTTTGACGCCCGGCACGCCCCCCGCGGGCACACCTGCTGCGCTGGCCAATGCGCAGTGGATAGTCACCGAGCCAGGCTCGTACGCCCAAATCGATCAAATCACGCCATACTTCGCCGGCTATTCGGTGACCGACCAGTGGCGCCCAAATGATAAGTTCACCATGAACCTTGGTGTGAGACTCGATCGGTTTGCATACCGGCTGGACGATGTGGTGAACGGATATCCGGCGCGCCAATTCTGGTATGATAACTTCAACCGCGAAAATTGTTTTGGGCCTGGTTTGCTCAACCCGATACAGCGCACGTTCGATCCCGTCACCGGCGCCGAAAGCGCATGTCCGGCGGGGACGAGCCCAACGAACTTGCAGAACGTCGCACCGCGCACATTGGCAGAGAACATCTGGCAGCCCCGCATCGGAGCGACGTACCAAGTGAATCCTGACCTCGTGTTCCGTCTCACCTACGGGCGCTATCCGCGGCCCGCCGCGACGTCATACCAAGAGTTCAACGTCATACAGCAGAATTCGGCGACCTTTATCGGCCAGTTCCTCAACCTCGGATACAATACGCCCGTCCACTTCTTGCACGCGGACGTCGCAAACAATTACGATCTTTCGGTGGAACAGCATCTGCGTGGTACGGACATGTCGTATAAGTTTACGCCATTTTACCGCTCTACGCAGGGTCAGATCCAGTTTATCTCATTAAATGCACAAGGCGTGTTGGCCGGCGTCAACGCGGGTCAGCAAAAATCGTACGGCGTCGAGCTCGCTTTTGCCAAAGGTGACTTCGGACGCGAGGGTGTGTCGTGGAAGCTCTCGGCGACGTATCTTAATAGCAAGATCAAATACGGCAACTTTTCGAACGGCGATAACGTCATCGACCTCCTGAATTTCAATATCAAGCAGTACAACTCGTTCACATCCGCCTGCGCGGGTTCAGGAGCCACCCAGCCGTTCTGCGGCAATTTCGGCGGCGCGAACGCACTCGCCATTGAGCCGAATGGCGTCACGAATCCGTATTTCAATCAAATGCCGCAACCGCTGTTCGATAAGAATGGAAGCTATCCGACCTACCAAGGCATTCCCGCTCCCTTCAACAATGCCAATGGATTCGGCGAGCCATTCTCGACGACTTTTATACTCAACTACAAGCACAAGAATTGGAGCCTCTCACCGAGCTTTACGTTCACCGACGGCTCGACGTACGGCTCGCCGCTGGTGTGGCCGGGTTACGATCCGACTACGTGCTCAGACCCGGCCGCCACGACGAATGCGGCTACCACCTGCTCGGGGTTTATCTTTACACCAAATAAATATACGGGCCACTTCGATGCTCTTGGCGCGTTCATGCAGCCGCCGCGCTTGACGATGAGCTTGAGTGCAGGTTGGCAACCGAGCGATCGCGTCGGTCTTTCGTTCACAGCCGCGAACCTGATCGATCACTGCTGGCAGCGGCACTTACCGTGGGATTCACAATCAACATGTATCTACGGCCAACTTCCCTCGAATCTATTGGCGCCCGCAGGCAACTTCGTTTCGAACCCGCCCATACAGTTGGCGTTTCCGTACGGAAGCTGGTACAACAACACTGAGATAGGCCAGACTGGGCAGAAGCTGCCCCCGGTTATGACGATGGAAATGACGTTCAAGCTCTAAGGAACCTTGAGCCGGCTCATCCCTAAGATCGATGTAGGGTGGGGGTTGAACCTCCACCCTCCGCTTGTTTCGGCAAACCTACAAAAGAGTGGTTAAACGATCGGGCGCGCGAAGCGGCGGCACGCGCACGCGCCGTGCGAGACCCTTGATGGAATTTCGGCTGCGCGGTTTGGATGTTGGCCGCCACCGTACACCACTTTGCCGTTCAACACGGTAGCGGTAATTTGCGTCTGTAAAATGTCGGCGGCGGGTATTTTGCGCAGGTCATGTTGCAGCACGACAAGATCCGCTTTTTTGCCGGCTTCGAGCGTTCCAATTTTATCTTCCATGAAGGCGACGTACGCAGCATTACGCGTATAGCCGGCGAGCGCTTCAGACAGATGCAAGCGTTGGCTGGGGAACCAGCCGCCCTTGGGAATGCCGTTGGGATCTTCGCGCGTAAGCGCGGAGTAAATGCCGATCAATGGATCGATCGTCACCACCGGCCAATCGCTGCCGTGCACCATGATCGCGCCATGGTCGAGAACATTCCGCCACTGGAAGCCTTCTGCCCAACGGCTCGGGCCAAGATTGCGGGACCATGTGTCGTCGTTATTTGGCGTATGGCAGCACGAATGATATGGCTGCATGGATGCGACGATGCCTAACTGCCCAAAGCGCGGCACGTCGTTGGGATCGCAGGTCTCGATGTGTTCGATGCGCCAGCGGCGATCTCGCGGCCCGTTTGCTTTAATCGCGGCCTCATAGCCGTCCAGCGCTTCGCGCACGGCTCCATCGCCGATCGCATGCGTCATCACGGCGAAACCGCGACGGTCAAGTTCGATCAACATCTCATTGTACTTGGCGTTGGGATAGAACGCTTTACCGCGATTGTTGGGTTGGTTTGCATACGGCCGCAGCATCGCCGCCGTATGCCCCTCGATCACCCCATCCATGAAAAACTTGACAATGCCCGCGCGCACCCAGTCGCCCCGGTAGCGGCGGCGCGCTTCCTCGAAACTAGCAACCTCGTCGGGCGAGAACGTGTGCGGCCTTGCGTTGATGTCGGAGTAGGCCGTTGTTGTTCGAACCGCCAGATCGCCGCGCTCGTGCAAGGTGTGGTAAAGATCCATCTCGTTGAGGTCGCCGCTAGCGTTGATCACGCTTGTCACGCCGCGCTCATTTGCGGCTCGCAGGCCGTCACGCACCAACGAGAGCAATCGCTCGCGGCTCGGTTTGGGAATCACGGCCACCGCTAAGTTCTGCGCAACGTCCTTGATAATACCGGTGGGCTCGCTGGTTGCGGGATCGCGAACGATGATGCCGACAACGCGGCCATCTTTGGTGATATCCGGTGTGGACCGCGTGATGCCCGCCAGCTTGAGGGCCTTGGAGTTGAGCCACATCGAATGTCCATCAAACGAATCGAGGGCGACCGGCCGATCCGGAATAACGCGATCGAGCAAAGCTTTGGTAGGGCCGCTGGCCGGAAACGTATCGTACGTCCAATTTCCCCCGAGGATCCATCTCTCGTGGGGATGCGAGTGGGCATAGGCGCTCAGCCTGTGCTCAACGTCTTCCGTGCTGCTAGCGTCTCCAAGCGCTACCTGCGTGCGGTATAAGCTGCCCCAAACCGTGTGCGTATGCGTGTCGATGAAGCCGGGCAGAACCATTCCCCCGCGCAAGTCGATAACGCGCGTGCGCGGCCCGATGAAACCATCAATAGTGGTGCGTGATCCCACCGCCAGAATGCCGTCGCCGCTGATCGCAATCGCTTCGGCTACGGCGCCGTCTTTGCGCGCGGTATAGATGCTGCCGCCGCGCAGCACCAGACTTGCGCGCTCTTGGTCGAACGCATACGACGAGCGCGTGTAGGCGCCGGTCAGGGTAGCCGCGCCGAGGGCGGCGAGCAATGTCTTGCGTTTCATGCACTGAGCTCTTCTATCTCGCGAACGAGATCCGCCTGTATGGCGCTGATCATTTCCGGCCGTTTGCTGCGCAGGTAAAGAAAACGGGCGACCCCCACAGCCAGCAACGCCAGGAAGATATAAGGAAGATAGTTATAGGGCGCCGGCGGCGCCGGATACACGCTGCCGATGATGGGCACCAACATCGCCAGAACAGACAGGACAGCAACCAACACGGCAAGACCGTAACGTTCACCTCGCTTGCGCAAATACACTGGCGCCGCGATCGACACGAGTATGTAAGAGAAGAGCACGCCCAGGGTGCCGAGCGTTCCCAGGATTCCATACACATCCAACACCGGCACTTTCAAGAGCACCATCACAAGCGGCAGAAGAAGCACTGCTAAGGATGCGAGCGAGACCGCGACGTGCGGGGTGGAGTGGGTCGGATGTGTCGTGCCGGCGGCTTCATGAAAAAGCCCGTGACGCGACATGGCAAACAGAACGCGCGCGCCGGCGGTGACGCAGGCCAACGCGCAAGCGAAAAAGCCGATCGCGATGCCGACCGCAACCAACAGTCCGAGCACCGGCATCCCAACGATCTGCGCAAGCACGCTCAGCGGAGCATTTGACTGGTCGAGGGTTGGCTGATGTCCATGAAACGCGAGGACCAGCGTATAGGTGGTGAAAACGAAATACGCGCCGGTTGCGATCACCGTGAATAAAACGGAAGCGGGGATGAAGCGCGTGGGATTTTTAGCCTCATGGCCGAGCGCCGTGGCGCTCTCAAAACCGACAAAGCTGAAGATGGCGAGCACGAGCGCCTGGCGCAAGCTATTAGCCGACATGCCGGAAAACGAGAGCTGCGCCGGATCGAGCAGCGTGCCGTGATGTGCGTAGAAGATGAAGGCGAGAATCAAGATGACCGAGATAGAGACCAACTCGGTTGCGAGCATGAATTGTGTCGACAGCTTGACGTCGCGATACGCGACAAACCATGCGATCAACCCGGCTACCACCAGGGCCGCTGCCACGAGCACGAAATCGAAGTTCGCACGGAAAAACGCGTGCGCAAGAACGGTGATGTAGTTGGCTAAGCCGGCCAGAACCGAGCTGCCGATTATCAAGTATGCGATGATCATCGACCAACCCGAGACCACGCCCCACGTCGGGCCAATGCCCTGCGCGACGAAAGTGTAGAGTGAGCCCGGCGAAACCGTGCGGCGTGCAAACTGGTTGATGCTCGCCGCTAGGAATAAGAGCGCTACGGTGGCAAAAATATAGGCCATCCATGCGCCATTGCCGGTGATGCCATACACCAAAGGCACAACGAGGGCCGGAGTGCCTGATGGGGCGATATTGGCAACCGACTGTGCCGCGATGTGCCAGAAGCCCAGGTAGTTGCGGCGCAAATCGGATCGTGGAATGGTAATGAGACCTTCTTTTAACATAGGCCTATCTCATAAGCGTTGCGTTGCGCACGCCTGCGATGCCGGGTCCCCTTATACTCCGGCCGAAGCCTTCCCTTACTCTTATGCAGCGGGACCGCATCGGAAAGAACGACTACGCCGGCTGTAGCGCGAATACAACGTCGTTCATGTTTGAGCACAGCCAGCAAGAACATTGGAATTCCGTTTTCCAACGCGAGCCCGGGCGGTTTGGCGATGAACCAAGCTACGCCGCCAACCAGGCCATTAAGAAATTTCGCGACGTCGGAACCGAATCAGTGCTGGAACTAGGCGCCGGCGCCGGCCGCGATACATTATATTTAGCGGCACATGGATTCGCGGTGACTGCGGTTGACTACGCCCAAAGCGCACTGCAGGCGATTCAGCGGGCGGCAGTCACGAGGCAAATCGCGGCGCGGATCACTTCGATGAAGCACGACCTGCGGACAGCTTTGCCGTTTGCAGATGCGACGTTTGATGCGTGTTACTCGCACATGTTGTACTGCATGGAGTTCTCGGATGAAGAACTCGCCCTTCTTTCGGCGGAGGTCCTTCGCATCCTAAAACCCGGCGGGGTTGTCATGTACACCGCGCGCAATATCAGCGATCCGGATTATGGGTCCGGCAGAAAGCAGGCCGAAGGGGTGTATGAGGATGAAGGCTTTGTCGTTCACTTTTTCGATCGGGCTCTTGTTGAGCGACTCGCGCGGGGTTACGAAAATCTAAACGTCGAGGAGTTCGACGAGAGTACGTTGCCTCGCAAGCTCTTTCTGGTAACGATGACGAAGCACGCTTAGCACCAACACAGTCTGATTGAGGTACAATGAGGACTTTATCGCGCTCGGCCATTCTTACGCTGAGCTTTCTCATCGCGCTGTGCCCTACGGTGGCGGGCGCCTGGGGTCTCCAAGGACATGCGATCATCGGACGGGTCGCGACCGATCGCCTTCCAAACGAGCTGCCGCCATTTGTCCGCACGCAAGCGGCGAAAGACGAAATAACCTATTTGCAATCTGAAGAAGATCGGCTCAAAATCGGCGAAACCGATGAACTCGCATGGACACGCGAGTGGACCACGGATCACTACCTCGACATCACAGACGATGGAAAGATCGGCGGCGTCGTCGCCTTGAATGCGCTGCCGTCGACGCGTGACGGCTACGAACAAGCGCTCATGCGCGCTCCGCAAGCGCAGGATGCGTATAAGCTTGGCTTTCTTCCTTATGCCATTGTGGAAGGTTACGAACAAGTTCGCAGCGATTTTGCGTTGTGGCGACTTGCGAAGCGTTCGCGGCCGGGAGAAGTGCAATATCGCGAGCGGCTGACCATTCACGACATCGGAATCTTCTCTCACTTCGTAGGTGACGCCAGCCAGCCGCTGCACGTGACGGTGCACTACAATGGCTGGGGTAATTATCCGAACCCGCGTGGGTTCTCAACGGACCGCACCCTACACCGCCAATTTGAGGATGATTGGGTCGACCGCTACGAAAGCGCGCAACAAGCCGCAGCCTTTTTCCACGCTCCAACAGTCCTGTCGACCATCCCGCTTGTGGAGATCGAGCGCTACCTGCAAACGAGCAATTCATTTGTGGTTCCGTTCTACGAACTCCAAGCACGCGGCGGATTTGTGATGTCGGACAACAGCTCAGCCGCGCATCGTGCCGCGCTCCGCTTCACGGCATCGCGTTTGGCGGCGGCTAGTCAAATGCTCGATTCTTTGATTCTCACCGCTTGGCGCACGAGCACGGGTATGCGCGAGGCGGACTAATTGTCTTGACTTCATGTTTACTTTGTGATACAAAGTAAACATGCGAAGGCTCTTGCGCGTACCGCTCTTGTTAGCGGGTATCGCAGTCATACTCATGGTGGTGGTCTACTGGAGCTTGTATGCCTTCGCGAGTCCGCGCCAATATGTGGGACTCGGCACTCCCATACGGCAAGACGATTTTGACTATACCGTGATCGGCGTGAATAAGGTGCCTGCCCTCGAAGCGGGCTCGCACCAGCTGCGAGCGCGTGGAAGTTTCTACATTGTGACCATTCGGTTAGACAATCACGCCTTGCGAGTGCCCTTCGACTGGGACGATGACATTGTCCGCATCGTTGACAAAGCTGGTCATCAATTCAAAATTGATGCTGCTGCCCAGGCAGCACATGTGACCCAAACACCGGTCGACCGCCGCGTGCCCGCAGGCTCGCACAGGTCGTTTCAAACTGTTTTCGATCTGCCGAAAGACATCGACCACCCGGCGGTCGTCTTTGAAAATGGCATCCTGATGGGTGACGCGTTCGACTTCGTCAAGTATCGGCGGATTGCGGTCGCACTGCAATAGCATTGGAGGTCGGCACCGCAATAACAGTTGGACTTCCGTTTGTAATTACAAAAATTACTCGTGGAAGTCCGTCAACAGTATGCCCAGGTGGCGGCGCCTAAAACATTAGGAAGCTTTTGGCCAGCGATTCAGTTCTTTTAGGATTGCCAGATGGTGGAAGGCGGCCACCGCACTCTCCTCGGTAGAGCACACAAAATCCAAGCCCATCATGGCCAGTGAGTTGCGCGCAGGCTCGTCATTGATGACAATCGCAAGCGCACGCTTGTGCTCGCGAAGGTGCTGGGCGAGATAAAGAAGGCTGCAAAAGCCTGCCACGTCTACCGCCGTCACGAGATCGAGGTTGGCAACGACATAGCGTTGCAGCAATTCGTCTAAGCCTTTGGCGCACTCTTGAAAAGCATCGTAGGTCTCGCTAGTCAGCGGGCCGATCATGCGCATGATCGAGACATCGGGAGTGTGTCGGATATCGAGTGTAAGGTCCATTTTGGTCTGACGGCTCCCTTGAGTACTAGCGGTTAATTAAGAAGACTATTCCCACATTCTCCTCAGATGTACACCTCTAACCTGAATCGCGTATGAAACGCCAAGCTTCCGTCGCCTTGCAAGGTTTGCAAGTTAACCGTGACGGGTACAGGGCGTAAAAACCGGCGGAATAGCGCCCGCGCGCCGAAAACTTGAGGCCTTAGACGGGCGGCGCCGTTGTGAACTCTAAGACGCGCACGCCTTTGCGCGGCAACGCAATCGCCTCGCAGTCCGAAGGTTCGCCGGTCTCAAGATCGCGCAGCCCCGCAAGCTCGCCTGAAAGCTTCGTACTCAGTTCGTTCCACGCGTGATTGACGAGTAGCAACCTGCGCACTTCGGGATTACGTGCCGAGCGCCAGACGAACGACTGCACGCACGGATGCAGCGCTCTATTTGACGTCAGCGYGCTATATTTTTCTGCGAGCGCTCGATAGATCTTCCAGGTTCCGTTGTGCGCGTTGCTCTCCAAGCCGTGCAGCGCTAAATATTCCAGCGGATACGCCATAAAAATAACATAACCACTTCCAAGCTGCCGTAGAAACAACGCCGGCTCGCCGGCTTCATCAACGGCCACAACCGAAGCATCGAGCGGCGAGCATCGCAATGGCGCGCTGCGGCGATCCGCTCTGGCCAGCGGCCCCTGGACGACGCTGCCTTTTGCAAGGCTGCCGAAATCGCTGACAAATCTGAGCGTTACTTTGTCCGCAAGACGTGCGTCTCGCGGTCCTTCGACAAGGCCGTAACGAATTTGCGGCTGCGCTCCGATGAACGGGCCCAGGTTCGGAAACCAGGGCTCGCCGCCGTACGAGATATATGCCACGCCGCCGGCGCGCACAAATCGCTCGAGCTGCGCGGTATCGTTCGTCGTCACTTGCTGTAGGCACGGCAGAAAAAGCAACCTGATGTCCGCCGGAATTCCGAGTGCCAAATCGACAAAGCCCGTATCTATGCCGCCCATAACAGCGCAGGTATACGCTTGCAGATAGAGGTCTCGCAGCTGCGGCTTGCTCCAGCCCCAGTCAAACGGGAACGTCTGCTGATAATATTCGCTGCGCGCGATCGCCGCTCGCGGCGCCTCCAGTTGCCACTCATCCGCACCATGTACTTTTGTGAATTGAGAAAAGCGCGCAACTTCAGCCGCCTGAGGTTTGAGCGAGCCGTCTGTCCGAATGACGCCGAAATGCAGTTCGTACGGATGATGCGAATACGGAGGCCGCTCTTCGAGCGGGAAATCGTGTGAATTCCAAAACAGCGTTCCACAGTTTCCCGAACCGAAGGCTGACCACAAGACGGTGCGATAATAATCGGCCGCGTATTCGTCCGCGGCTTGATCCGACGAGCAGCCGAATTCTTCCAACAAGACGGGCTTCGGCATCGTTCCCGTCATGCGCATCGCAAACCCGGCAAAAGCCGAATGCCGCATCGCGTCGCTTTCTTTCGGATAGAAATGCGGACCAAAAAAATCAATCAACCTAGAGAGCGCGCGCGCCGGGACTGCCGCGTATTGGCCGCCGATGAGATCCCAAGCACCGTCGCCCAGCGATAATGCGGCGTCCTTATCCAATTCACGCACCACGGCGCAGAGACGCGTCGCCCAAGCGAGAGCGTCCTTTTCGAGCGCATTGCCGGTGAACAGCGGCCATTCGTTGGTCATCAACCACGCCGCGATGCGCGCATCCCCGGCGAAGCGCTGCACGATTGTGCGAATCAAGAGCTCGCAGGCGCTAAGTACCGTTGCATCCGTGTACCAGTTGCGGCCCGCACTCCACGCCGGCTCCCAGTTCTCACCTGACATATGCCCGACCAAAAACGTCGGTATAGACCAAAGATTTTGCTCGGCGGCCAATGCCACCAGCGACTCCAGACGGTTGAGCGCATCCTGGTCAACGGTCTCGGGTGAGGGCAAGAAATCGGGAGTAAAGCAAAACACTCGCACGACATTGCAGCCCAACGCTGCCAGTTGCTTGAGTTCGGCGCTGATTTCCCGCTCGGCCCAGGGCTCGCGATACACCCAGGGGCCGTGCTTCTGCGGCCAATAGTTCGCCCCTAACAGATAGACAGGCTCACCTGCCGGCGTGCGAAAGAATCCGCGCTCAAGCCGCAATCGTTCCACGCTCACCGTTTCGCGGCTTGACACGAAGCTCCGCCAGCACATACGATGGAGCGCATGAATGCGCTCGTTGTGCAAAAACCCGGCGACGTCGCAGTGCGAGATTGGGATGATCCGAGCTTAGGCAGCCTCGATGTGCTGGTAGAGGTGAAGGCCTGCGGCATCTGCGGCACGGACCGCCATATCGCCGAGGGAAGCTATCCCGCGACGTATCCCAACGTCCTCGGCCACGAGTTCGCCGGAACCGTGACGGACGTCGGTGACGCCGTGCAGTGGATCGAAAAAGGCGACGCCGTTGCGGTCGATCCGAATATCCCGTGCCACCAATGCGTACCGTGCCGGCGGGGCGATATCCATTTGTGCGAACGCTTGCAGGCCATTGGTGTCACCCGGCCCGGCGGGATGGCTCCGCGCGTTGCCGTTCCCCAAAGTCAAGCGTACCGGCTGCCCGCGAATTTGACTCTGCGTGACGCCGCGTTTGCCGAGCCGCTTTCCTGTGTCATCCATGGACTCGAGCGCGTGAAGCTGCCGCTGGGCAGCAGCGTCGCGATCCTCGGCGCGGGGAGCATCGGGTTGCTCATGCAGCAAGCGGTTCGCGCCATCGGAGCAGCGTCGGTGACCGTATCCGAGCCGTCCCCCGCACGGCGCAATCTCGCAGAAGAGCTTGGGGCCGATGAAGTCTATACGCCCGAGATGATCGACCATGCCAGCCACGCCAATGCGTACGATCTCGTCATCGATTGCACGGGTAATACCGACGTGGTTGCCTCAATAATTCGCTTTGCGCGACGCGGTGCCGACATTTTATTGTTCGGCGTGGCTCCGTCCGGCAAACAAACGGCGCTGGAACCATACGAAGTCTATCGCAAAGAGCTGCGGCTGGTGGCTTCCACCATCAACCCGTTCACGATGGACAAAGCGATAACGATGTTGGCGAACGGCATGGTCAAGGTGGACAGAATCGTTTCGCAGCGGGTGAGCCTGCAAGAGCTGCCCACGCTGCTGCTGAGCAAGCCGTCGCCGGATGAGGTTAAGATCGCGCTCGAATTTGGTTAGCGCTCGAAACTACTTGGGAAACGCCGTCATCGGCGGCCGCGCGTGCGGCGATCGCGACTTGTAAGCTCGTGTAGCCACGCGTTATGTCATTCAACGGAATATGATCCGGTTCGCGCACGGCGCGCGCGAAGTCTGCGGCTGCCGCACGAACCCCGCGTTGGTAAACCGTTTGCTTGGCACCGGCGTCGAAGATAAACCCTGCTTGGCCGCTAGGCACGCTTTCCACGGAGCGATGCAGCATGCGCCGGATCGCCGTCGTTGCGACCACTGACGCGGGACCTGATAGCCTCATCACCGTCGGAATCCAACCCTCCAACGTGACGTCCAAAGATTCGAATGCAAGGGCAGTGCGCGTGCGTTCGTTTTGTGGCGTCGTGAGGAAAGCGTGAAAGTAGGTAGCGACGACTCCATCGGCGTGTTTCACGGCGGCAAACACGCGATCTTCGCGCACGCCGTTCCAAATCGACATCGCATTCACCAGGACCGGCCCCGCTGCAAGCGCCCCGCACCAGTCAAAAAAGTGAACGCCGTGTTCCACGAATATGCCGCCGGAAAGATCACGGTTCCAAAACCAATGGTCGTCATCCAGCCCTTGACAGCTCGCAATATTTTCAACGGCAATCCGGATGATCCGACCCGCCAGGCGTGCACCGCGAAAAAGCGTCATGGCTTGCACCAGCGGTGTGTAGATCATAGGGTAGTCGATGGCGACGCGCAGCCCACGAGCGGCTGCGACCAGCATCATGCGCTCGGCAAGTTCCAGGTTTGTGGCGAGCGGCTTTTCCACGAAAACATGCTTGCCGGCAGTGAGCGCCGACAAGGCGGCTGTGCCGTGATCGAACGGCGGCGTTGCGATGATGACCGCCTCGACGTTGTCATCTGCGAGCAAACCTTCATACGTACGGTGCACGATTGCGACGCCGCAATCAGCGGCGGCACTGAGGGCGCGCTCATGGGTGCGACTCGCAAGAGCCACCACGCTTATGCCTTCGCTCTCGCGGAGCGTTTGCAAAAGGAAGCGTCCGAAGGCGCCCACACCATACAGGCCAGCGCGAACTTTAGCCGGCGGCATAGCCGAGCTCGACGGTTGGGCGCGAATCAATCCGCTTTGCCAGCTCCTCAGCGGGAGAGGTCAAGATCTCTGCCAACGTCGGATGGATATGCGGCATGGGTAAAACGTCGCGCACGTTGGCCTGAAAATATAACAAGGCTATCGCTTCGTGTATCATGTCCGACGCTTGGGCGCCCACGACCGTGATTCCCAAAATTCGTCCCTCGCGATCCGCTAAGATCTTCGCAAAACCGTCGGTCGCGTTGATGATGATCGCGCGACCCAATTCCGCAAACGGATAACTGGCTTTATCATACCAAATTTTCTGGGCCTGCGCCCGCCGCTCGGAAAGGCCGGCAATGCCTATTTGCGGCGACGAAAAAATCGCCCGCGCACGATAGAGATCATAGCGAGCCGGCTCCGCGGAAGCGGTGAACGCATTTTGTGCTGCCACTTTGCCCTCGTACACCGCGACGTGCAAAAGGCGCCAAATGCCGGTGACGTCGCCGGCGGCATAGATGTGGGGATTGGTCGTCTGCAGATATTCGTTGATGCGCACGCCGTTCTCGTTATGCTCAACGCCGGCGTTCTCGAGACCGAACCCCCCGACGTTCGCAACCCGCCCCAGAGCGGCAAAAAGCTCCTGCGCTTCAAACGTGCGGCTCACGCCATCCACCCGGGCATGAACGCATTTTCGCGTAGCCGTGCGTTCGATACGTTCGAACTGAACGCCGGTGACGACGCGCATCCCCTCGCGCTCGCACACCAAGCGCAGGCACTCGCCGATGTCGGGGCCTTCCGACGAGAGCAGCGTTTGACTGCGCTGCAAGATCGTGACCTTGACACCACACTGATTGAGATAGTGGGAGAGCTCAGCGCAGACGGCCCCACCGCCGAGCACGATCACGCTCTTGGGCAGCCGTTCGGCGTCCAGAATTCCGTCGCTGTCGAGAAAGCCGGCTTCGCGCAAGCCGGGTATGGGTGGAACGTTGATCACCGAGCTGGTTGCGATGAGGAACTTGGCGGCGCGAATCAGATCGTCACCGACGAGCAGCTCGTGCGGCGAAACGAAGTGAGCTTGCCCGCGCAGCATCGGAAATTCCATGAGTTCAGCCACGCGGTCGGCGGCAAACTCTGCGATGATCTCGCGTTTGCGCCGCACCATCTTCGCCGTGTCGATGCGAAAGCGATCGACCTCGACCCCGACATCGGCCGCGTGCTTCACGATGCGAGCGACCTCCGCCGAGTGCAGCAACGTCCTGCCGGGCATACATCCCTGCAAAATACACAGACCACCCAACGGCCCGGTACTGTCGGCAAGGATTACGGATTTGCCTAGCTCGCGCGCGCGTTGTGCCGCGGAAAAACCAGCGCTACCCGCACCAAGCACGCAAAAATCATATTGATGCAGCGTTGCCATATTCTTTCTGTTCTACCCGGATTGCGCTCGGTCGTAATCAACGCGCAGAGCGTTTGGTTGGGCTGCTTGTTGGGTATCAGAGCCGCAGCACACGTGACGGAGGGCATAAAGTGGGCAATTTGCTTTGGACCATCATCGTTATTCTCGTGATCTTGTGGCTTCTGGGGTTCCTCATGCACATCGGCGGCGGCTTGATTCACATTATCATCGTCATCGCCATCGTGTTGTTCATCATCAACCTACTGACCGGTAAACGAACTGTTTGATTCGCAAGCGCGGTCGCAAATTGGGCGGGCAGCGAGCCCGCCCAATTTGTGTATGTGAGTGACCATGTCGGAAGCGAAATCAAAGGTTCGCAAAAGATCAAAAGACCAGAGCGGCGGCGTCAAGCCCGCTAGCGTTATTGGCGTAAGGGAAGCCAGTCTGGAGTCTGAACCCCACCCCATCAAGCGTTTTTTCAAAATACTCGGTCCCGGAATCGTCGTGGGTGCTTCGGACGACGATCCGTCGGGCATTGGGACCTATACGGTTGCGGGGGCAGCGCTAGGCTTCTCCACGCTTTGGACGGCGCTCGTATGCCTGCCGGTGATGGCGGCGGTTCAGTTCATTTGCGCAAAAATCGGCTTGGTGACCGGCATGGGCCTCGCCGGCGTCATGCGCCGGAATTTTCCAAAGGCCGTCATACTGCCGGTCGTTTTCGCATTGGTGGTCGCTAATTCTATCAACGCCGGCGCTGACCTCGGCGCGATCGCCGCGGCAATCAACCTGCTCGTACCTAAACTCAAAATCGTTTCGCTCATCGTTCCCATCGGTTTGATCATCCTGGCGGTGCAGATCTGGGGCTCCTACCGGATGATCGCCAATATATTCAAGTGGCTCACTCTGGCGCTGCTGGCATACATCGGCTCGGCCTTTTTCGCGCATCCCAATGCGGTGGAGGTGTTGCGCGGTACTTTTGTGCCGCACATCGTGTGGAACACGACCTATATCACGACTCTCGTAGCCATTTTGGGCACCACGATTTCACCCTACATGTTTTTTTGGCAGACCAACCAGGAAGTAGAAGAAGACATTGAACTCGGCCGCAAGGCGCTGTGGCAGCGCCGCGGCACGACCGACACCGAACTCAAGTATGCTTTCTGGGATATCAACATCGGGATGTTGTTTTCGCAGATCGTCATGTACTTCATCATCATGGCAACGGCGGCCACGCTCTTCAAAGCCGGACACACGCATATCGCATCCGCAGCTGAGGCAGCCCAAGCGCTCGTGCCGCTCGCAGGCCGGGGCGCCGAATTGTTACTCGCGGTCGGCATAATCGGCGCGGGCTTTTTAGCGGTGCCAATACTGACGGGGTCAGCCGGCTATGCGTTATCAGAAGCTTTTGGCTGGAAGTATGGTTTGGGTGAACGGCCCGATCGCGCCCCGCAATTCTACACGATTATCGCGATTTCAACGCTCGTGGGAATGCAGATGAATTTCATGGGCATCAACGCCATCGCTGCTCTTTTCTGGACCGCCGTGATCAACGGCGTACTGGCGCCGATACTGCTCTTGTTCATCATGCTCATCGCCAACAACAAGAAGATCATGGGCCGCCGCGTCAACGGGCTTGGATCGAACATCTTGGGCTGGGGCACGACCATCGCGATGACTGTTGCAGCCATTGCATTGTTTTTGACGTGGGGTAAATCGTAGCACGTTTAGCGCACCCCAAGGCGCGGAAGAAGTCACCCCGAGGCGTGCGATTCTAGAGCGCCCAGATTGGATGACAGATGGCTGAAAAGAACGCAAGGGATGTGAGTCGGCCAAACAATGAAGACTTGGACCGCGACTACAGCGTCCAGCAAGGCAAGGACCCCAAGGATTTGGGGCCCGAGGCTGATCCAGAGGATGACCCGGACGACGAGGATGATGAGGATGACGAGCTAGCGGAAGAGTAGGAAAATGAAAGCGGCAGGGCGATAGCCCGCCGTTTTCCGTCATTTCCAGCGATATCTGTCGCTTCTTTGTAACAAAACCGGCCCTCTTTTGTTATAATTCCCCGTATGTGGTTGACTCGTTTTGCAATTAAGAACCCCACCGTCATCACTCTTTTCTTCTTGGCGGTGGCCGTTTTTGGCTTCATCGGTTACCGAACGATGGGTCAAAATATCAATCCCAATGTGCAGTTCCCCGACGTCAGCGTCGAGGCGGACTATTCAGGCGCGAGCCCGGAGGAGATGGAACGGCTCATCGTCCGGCCCATCGAGGATCAGCTCCAAAATGTCGCTCATGTCAACCACATCTATTCTGAAATTCAAGATGGCATCGCCTTTATCGACGTCCAGTTCAAGCTCGGCACAGACGTCAATTTCGCCGCGACCGACGTTCAACAGGCGGTAAACAGCGCCCGCGCCTTTTTACCGAATGACCTGGATCCACCATATGTGTCGAAAAACGACACAGTCGGAAGTCCGATCCTGCTCGAGGCGGTCGATGCACCCGGCGTTTCACCGACCGATCTGTCCAACATCGTCAACAATGAATTGATTCCTGATCTGCGGGCGGTTAAAGGCGTGGGCGGCGCTTCAGCGAGCGGCACGTTTACGCGCCAGTTCACCGTGCAGCCGAGCATGGCACGCCTGCAATCGGTCGGAGGCACGCTCAATGATGTGACGGGCGCCGTGGGCCAGGGCAACGTGAGCATGCCCGGTGGGCGCCTGGACCAGCCCTCGAAGGAGTCGACGGTCGGCATTCGGGCGGATATCCGTGACGCTTCTGAGATCGCGACCCTTCCTTTAAGTATTCCCGGCGGTAGCGGCAATCAGCTCAAAATCGGCGACGTCGCCAACGTGATCGACGGTTATGCCGACCAGCGCATGATCTCCACGTACAACTCGGGCGCCGGCGTCATCGTGCAAGTGGTGCGCGACGCGAACAGCGATACGAAAAATACCACGGATGCCGTTCGTAAAGAGTTCAAGCAGCTTGCACAAAAGTATCCAAAACTGCATTTCAAGGAATTGCAAGCAGACTACGACTTCATGCGCGACTCGATCAACGGCGTGCGGACCAACTTGATCGAGGGCATCGCACTCACCGCGCTCGTGCTTTTGCTCTTCTTGCATCTATGGCGCAGCGCGCTCGTCGTCATGATCGCCATTCCGACGTCGCTCATGGCCACATTTTTTGTGATGTGGATATTCGGATTTACGGTCGACGTCTTGTCGCTGATGGGGTTGTCGCTCACGGTCGGCATCCTGGTCGACGACTCCATTGTGGTCATCGAAAACATCACCCGCCATAGGCAGATGGGTAAGTCGCCGGATGACGCAGCGGTTGAAGGCCGCACGGAAATCGGCGCCGCCGCAATCGCAATCACCTTGGTGGACGTCGTGGTGTTCGCACCGATCGCGTTTATGTCGGGCATCGTCGGCGAGTTCTTGCACGAGTTCGGTTTGGTGATCGTCGTCGCCACGCTGTTCTCGCTACTCGTCTCGTTCACGCTGACGCCGCTCTTAGCGGCGAAGTGGGCGCTCGTACGGCGACCGCGGCCGGCTCATATGCCGCTTGACGCCGCGAAGCATTTCCGGTTCCGCGATATTTTCAATAGGATTGGCAACTGGTTTGCCGATCGTTTCGAGCAGTTTCGTCGCGCCTACCACGATCGCGGTTTCCCGTGGGCTCTCAAACACCCATGGCTCGTTTCGATGGGCTGCCTGGGACTGGTGCTGCTGTCGTTGGTACCGATCGCGATGCAGCTCGTCCCCTTTGAGTTTCAACCGACCACCGACTGGGGCTTTGCGGTTATCAACCTGACGTATCCGCCGGGCACACCGATCGCCGAAACGCAGGCCGGCGTGCTGCGGCTGGAAAAAGCCATCAGCAAGTTGGACGGCGTCCAAGCGATCAACGGTACTACCGGTCATAAGAGCGGCACACGCGGCGGGCACGTCGCAGAGATCTATGTCACGCTCGATCAAGCCAAACGCCACAACGAGGATCAGGTGATCGCGGCTGCACAGAAGCTTGGCTATCTGGTACCCGGTGGGCGTATCGAGGCGTCGCACGGTCAGAACGGCGGCCAGTTACCTATTCAGTACACGCTCACCGGCTCTTCGCCTGAGTCGGTTGAAGCGGCTGCTGTAAAGCTGCGCCAGTACATTCAGTCACTGCCCGACGCCGGCAACGTGGAAACGAGCACGCAAATCGCAGGTCCACGACTGGAAATCGACATCAACCGGACTCGAGCGGCGTTGCTCGGTGTTTCGCCCGAATCCGCTGCTTCTGCGGCGCGCGCCGCGATCGGCGGAGTGATCGCCACGAAGGTGCGGATGCCGGAAGGACTGGTCAACGCGATCGTGCAGTTGCCGCCGCAGGTTCGAAACGATCAGCAGCAGCTTGCCAACGTCTTGGTGCGATCGTCGACGGGAGATCTCGTGCCGCTCAGTTCGGTCGCAGACTTCAAGTGGATGCAGGAGCCTACCCAGCTCAACCGCGGCGATCGGCAGCGTATCGTGACGGTCAGTGCGGACACCAAGAACGGCGCTCCCATCAGCAAGGTGACGAGCAAAATCGACGCAGCGCTCAAAGAGTCGACGTTCCTACCGCCCGGTGTCCGGCTGCAAACCCAGGAAGGCAGCGACAGCCAGCTTCTTGCCGACTCAATGCAAAAGATCGGCATCGCGTTGCTGACCTCGCTCATGCTCATCTATGCGCTGCTCGTCATCTTGTACCGCAGCTACTTGGAGCCGTTCATCATCATGTTCTCGATACCGGTCGCATTTGTCGGGGTTTCGGGGTTGCTGACGGTCGCCAACGTGCTGCACAATATTTTCCCGAATGTTCGCTACTTCCAAGGCCAGACGCTCAACATATTCTCGATGCTCGGCATTGTGATGTTGACCGGTCTCGTGGCTAAGAACGGCATCTTACTCGTGGACTACGCGAACACCATGCGCACGCGCGGGCTCACTGTAGCGAAAGCGATGCAAGAATCAGCGGCCATCCGGTTCCGCCCAATCATCATGACAACGATGGCCATGATCTTCGGCATGCTGCCGCTCGCCGCGGGTATCACCGAGGGCGCCGAGTTCCGTAAATCCATCGGTACGGTGATCATCGGCGGCCTCTTGAGCTCGCTCATCTTGACGCTGTTCCTGGTGCCGGTCATTTACGTGGCGCTGGTCGGGTGGATGGAGCGCTTCCACGCAAAACGCGTGCAGCGGCATTTGGAATTAGCGGAAGATGAACCGGAAGAAGCGGACCACGCGCTTCCGGAACCAACCGCGGTCTAACCCCGGTCTATTTTTAGCCTAATCTGATGTAGGGGCGGGGTTAACCGCCGCCCCTACAGTGTGCAGCGTCGCATTTTTCAAGTCCAACCAGGGAACCGAGCGGACACTGTCCGACCAATGACTATATGAGATGGTTGGCCGCTTTGGCCTTGAGCAGTCTTTTCATTGCAGTCGCCGCTTGCAGCGGCGGCGCCGGCGCCGGTATGATGAATCCGCCCGGGGTCAACCTTAGCGGATCCAATCCCAATCTCAATCCTGGTCCGGCACCCTCGGTGTCCCTGGCGCCATCGCCGTCTCCGTCACCCAGCGGCGCGCCCTCATCTTCACCCTCGCCTTCCGCAAGCGCCACACCGGGCGTTCCCACGATCGCCGGCTGCCAAGTTTTCCCTTCCAGCAATCCCTGGAACACCGACATCTCTGGTTATCCAGTCGATCCGAATAGCGCCAACTACTTGTCGCACATGAACGCTTTCACGAAGCATCTCCATCCGGACTTCGGATCGAATCCGACGTATGGCATCCCCTACATCACCGTTCCACTGACGCAGCCAAAAGTTCCGATGAGCTTCACGTACGCGAGCGAAAGCGACCCAGGTCCGTATCCTTTCCCGGCCAACGCTCCCGTTGAAGGCGGTCCGGGCGCAACGGGCGACCGGCATGTCATCGTCATCGATCGTGGCAACTGCGTCCTGTATGAAACYTTTTCTTCCTATTATGTGGGGCCCGGATGGAACGCGGGCTCAGGCGCTGTCTTCCACTTCAACTCGAATGCGCTGCGGCCTGATCACTGGACCTCAGCGGATGCCGCGGGCCTGCCAATTTTTCCGGGCCTGGTCCGCTTGTATGAAGTGCAGCAGGGTGGCATCAACCACGCATTGCGGTTCACCGTACATCGTACGCAAAAAGGCTTCATCCATCCCGCCACTCATTTCGCCAGCAGCTCGGTGGATCCGAACGATCCGCCCATGGGTTTGCGCCTGCGGTTGAAAGCGAGTTACGATATTTCGCATTTCACCGGCGAATCAAAAGTTGTTTTGACGGCGCTGAAACAATACGGTATGTTCATCGCGGACAACGGGTCTGACTGGTTCATAACAGGTGAGACGAACACAAGCTGGAACGATAGCGATCTCAACCAGCTCAAGACCGTGCCCGCCAGCCAATTCGAAGTTGTGCGGACAGGTCCGATCATCCACTAACTTTTTTCAGTTAGTATCGTTGGAGATAAGCCATGTTTAACGTTGCCAAGCGCTTCGGCATCCTCGCGGCCGCAATGATGCTATTGTTAGCAACAAAGCCTTCCGCTGAAACGCTAAAGGTCGGCGACACAGCGCCAAACGTCCAGGCACAATCTGCGCTCGCCGGTAAGATCGTGAAGTTCGACTTGCATGGCGCACTCGCCAAAAAGGCAGTCGTGTTATATTTTTTCCCTAAAGCCTTTACCCAGGGCTGAACGATCGAGGCGAAAGCCTACGCCGCCAGGTTGGCGGATTTCGCAAAACTCGGTGCGCAAGTGGTTGGCATTTCCGGTGATGACCCTGCCACGCTCGTAAAGTTTCAGAAAGAAACAGAATCGCCGCAACAATTCGTCAGCGATGGCGGGCTTAAAATCAGCCAGGCGTACGGCGTGAAGCAAACGGAACAGGGTGAATCGTTTGCCCAGCGCCAGACGTTTGTCATCAGCAAAGACGGCAAGATACTCTACAGCGTCTTGGACTGGAGTCCGCTCACGAACGTCAACAGCGTGTATGCGTGGTTGAAGGAGCACCCGCAAAACTGAAACGTGTTTAACAAAGCGGCTCAGATCCTCCGCGCAGGGGATTCTGCGCCGCTCTTCAGGGCGCAGTCCGTGTCAGCGGGGCACGTCGTAGCTTTTGATCTAGCTCAAACTCTCCAAGAGCACGCCGTGGTGCTCTATTTTTTTCCAAAGGCGTTTACCGCCGGTTGAAATGCGGAGGCTAAGGCCTACTCCGCCAGGTTGGCGGATTTCCGAACCCTGGGAGCAGATGTGATCGGGATTTCTTACGACAGCCTATCCACGCTGCAGCGATTTCAAGAGAAGATCGGCACGGGTCAGCAGTTTGTTTCAGATCCGCAGAAAGAAATCACCAAAGCCTATGGAGCGGAACTGCGGGTGTTGACTTTGTCGTTGGCAAAACGAATGACGTTCGTCATTAGCAAAGATGGAAAGATAGTGCGCAAAGTCTACGATTGGAATCCGCTCACAAATGTCTCATCGGTATATTCATGGTTGAAGGACCATCCACAACTATGAGCTTGTCCGCATTGGCACGAACGAGCGGAAAACTCTGGCAGATTCTTGCTGCGACGCTGCTCGTGATGCTGGGTGCCTCGAGTGCACATGCCGCTCCGCCGCCGCGCAACGGTGCGCCGGCTCCCAGCTTTTCGTTGCCGTTGGCCGCGAACGGCAGGGGCCAGATATCGCTCTCACAGTTGCACGGGCGCGCCGTTTATCTGAACTTTTTTGCGTCATGGTGTCAGCCATGTAAGGCGGAGGCGGCCTCAATCGCTAAACTCTCGCGCCAATTCTCTAAACACAACGTGGTGGTCGTGGGCATTGATGAACTGGAAGGCTCGGGGAAGGCTGCAGAATTTGCATCGCAATACAAACTGCCGTATAAGATTGCGCTCGACGACAGCGGAGATGTCGGCGGAAGCTACGGTTTGATCGGGCTGCCGCTGCACGTGTTCATCTCGGCAGATGGCAAAGTTGCGATGCACCGCGAGGGAGAGATGTCTGAGTCGCAGATTCGTGCGGAACTCCTCAAGTTAAGCCGTCGCTAGGCCTATTCGAAAACATTGACCTCCGCGGGTAGCGCGGTTTCCAAAGCTGCGACCGTATCGACCGCCCCAGCTTTTTCGTCATCCGGAGTCGTCACCCACCCGGAGAGCAGCATGGCGACGACCAGGAGCAGCGCACCTATGAACCAGGCTGCGCTCGGCGCCTTCCAAGGATGGTTGGCGCTGACCGAGTAGGCGAAGACGCCCGCGAACAAGCCCGGGCCGACCAATGCGCCGAAACTGCGCAGCATTCCAATCGCGCCTTGGAGCTCGCCTTGCTCCGTCGGCGAAACGCGCCTGGTCATGAGCGCTTGCGCGGATGCCGAAGCCAGCATCCACAAGCAGCTGACTGGAATCCCGATCCAAAACCACAGCTGTTGCAAACCGAAGAGCACGAAGCCGGCCGCACCAAAAAATAATCCTGCCGCCAGCGCGCGGCGCTCGCCGATTTGCGCCACCACGGGCGTGATGACGGCGGCGGAGATAACGATCGTGACGACGCCGACAAGCGCGAGCGATAGGCCAATGGTGCGCTCGTTCCAACTGAAGCGGTAGATCGTGTAGAAGACAAATAGCGTCGGCAGCGCTTCGTGGGCGATGTAACCGATCAGATTGACGATTGACAATCCAAATAGCTCGCGGTGACGCCGCAGCAGCGTCACTGCGCCCAGCGGATTGGCACGGCGCCACGTGAACCGGCTGCGCAGCGAGCTTGGAAGCGACTCCGGCAAAATTACCAAGCCGTAGAAAAAGTTGAGCATGCTGAGCGCCGCGGCGACCCAAAACGGCAAGCGCGGATCGATGTTGCCCAAAAAACCACCGACGGCCGGGCCGACGACGAACCCGACACCGAAACAGGCGCTGATCATCCCGTAAGCGCCGGCGCGCCGGTCCGGTGGTGTCACGTCGCTAACATAGGCGCTTGCGACGGCGATGCTGCCCGTGGTGATTCCCGAGATGACACGGCCGACGAAAAGCCACCAGATCGTCGGGGCCAGCGCCATGACGACATAGTCGAGGCTCGTGCCAAGATTAGAGAGCAATAT
>JRHI01000685.1_pt1 | contig 34681 bp, 28 predicted proteins | sample 215371 | NCBI WGS metagenome assembly JRHI01 (sample SAMN02929681, study PRJNA255918) | sediment metagenome | biome: cave system; feature: Ice Cave; material: Sediment; isolation source: sediment from deep within a dark volcanic ice cave with no known source of... ...
ATGAACGGCTGAGAGTTGATGTTCTCGTCGTCCTTGGTGAAGTCGAGGCCACCCTTGAGCGCCTCGTAGACGACGCGCCCGTAGTTGCGGCCGGAGAGCCCCAGCTTCGGCTTGATCGTCGCCCCGAGCAGGGGCCGGCCGAACTTGTCCAGCCGCTCGCGCTCGACGACGATGCCGGTCGCCGGGCCCTGGAAGGTCTTGAGGTACGCGACCGGGATGCGCATGTCCTCGAGCCGGAGCGCCTTCACCGCCTTGAAGCCGAAGACGTTCCCGATGATCGAGGCAGTGAGGTTCGCGATGGAGCCGGGCTCGAAGAGGTCGAGGTCATACGCGATGTAGGCGAAGTACTGCTGCTCGGTCGTCGTCCCCGGGCCGGTGTTCGGGACCGGGTCGACCCGGTAGGCCTTGGCCCGATAGACCTCGCATGCGGTGAGCCGATCGGTCCAGACGACGGTCCAGGTCGCGGTGGACGATTCGCCGGCGACCGCGGCGGCCGCCTCGTCGGCGTCCACCCCCGGCTGGGGGGTGATTCGGAACAGCGCGAGGACGTCGGTGTCCTTCGGGAGGTAGTCGGGCTCCCAGTAGCCCATCTGCTTGTAGGGGATGACGCCGGCCTTGTAGCGGTCGGCGGCGTCGCGCGGCGTCGCGGTCTCGGTCGAGCTGCCCATCTGGCCTCCGGTGCGGTCCGCTCCGGCATTCGGTGCGCGCCGGCTGCCGCCGGCCGCGTCGTGTCGGGCTCCGTCGGGGCCAGTGTTGGCGCTGCCGGACCCAAGCACTAGCGAAACTTTCCTAGCGGTCAGTTAATTGTTTGTTTAAGATTCGCGAACCCCGGGCCATCGCCGGCGCCGGCCAGCGCGCGCTTCGCGCCGCGCGAGCGGATGAACTCGACGAAGGCCCGGGCCGGAGCGGTGAGCGCGGCCGGCCCGGCGTCGCTGGTCCCGGGATAGAGGATGTACCAGGGCCGGCGGAGGGGGAGCCCGGTCACCGCGAGCCGCACCACGAGGCCGCTGGCGAGCTCGCGGGCCACCGCCTGCTCGGAGAGCAGGGTGATCCCGAGCCCGACGATCGCCCCCTGGCGGACCGACCCGTTGCTGCCCAGGGTGAGGATCTGCGCCGGCTCGATCCCGAGGCCGGCCATGAGCTCGAGCGCGGTCGACCGGGTCCCGGAGCCCTCCTCCCGCAGGAGCCAGACCGCGCCGGCGAGCGCGGCCGGATCGACCCGGCGCCGGCCGGCAAGCGGGTGGCCGGCGGCCGCGACGAGGATGAGATCGTTCGGGAGGACTGCCTCGCCCGCCAGATCGCCGCCGACGGGCGGCCGTCCGCCGATCCCCAGATCCGCGTCGCGGGAGCGCAGGCGGTCGAAGACGGTGCCCCGGTTCCCGACCTCGAGCCGGACCTCGATGTGCGGATGGCGCTCGCGGAAGGCGCTGAGGAGCGGGGGGACGAGCGATTCGCCGGCCGTGGTCACGGCGACAAGCCGCAGCCGGCCATGGCCCGGCTGGGACGCCGCCCGGACCGCCGACCGGCCCTGCTCGAGCAGCCCGAGGGCCTGGCCGGCGTACCGCGCGAGCTCCTCCCCGGCCGGGGTGAGCCGGATGCCGCGCCCATGGCGCTCGAGGAGCGGACCACCGAGCTCGCGCTCGAGCGTCGCGACCGCCGCCGAGACCGAGGCATCGCTCACGACCCGCTGCATCGCCGCGGCATGCACCGATCCGCTCCGCGCCACGGCCAGGAAGGCCTCGAGCTGCCCGAGCGTCATCTAAAAGGAGGTCTAGCAAACAACGCCGAGAGTTGCAATTGTTGTACGGCGAACCGCCGGGTAAAGTTCGTCGATGGACCGCCCGGCGCGCTGCATGAGCACGCAGCATCCCGACAACGTGGCCGTGCCGCCCTTCGCGTCCGGGGCGCTCATGGGTCCGGACGACGAGATCGCCGAGGCCTACCGGGCCTACGCCGAGCTTGGCTGCGACGAACAGCTCTGGGACTACGACGGCAAGCGGACCGACGGTTTCGTCGTGGAACGGCTCCTGGCCGAGCGAGGCGCGTTCTTCCAGGCTGCGCCTCTCGGTGACGATGTCGTCCTGACGATCCGGGTGCCGAATCCCGCGCTCGAGCGCGCGGACGCGAAGCTCCTGCTCGAGGTGCTGCACAGCCTGCCGCGCCATGCCGACGCCGCGCGGATCTTCTATGGGCACGAGCGGGTGCCGGTCGGCGAGCTCATCTTCCCGATGACGACGTCGGCCGCCGAGATCGGGCGGGTCCGCCGCTGCTACGAGCGACTGGTCGCCGGGACCGAGGACCTGTCCCTCTTTCCGGGCGATCCGCCGCTGGGATCCTGGTTCGGGGAGTTCGAGCCGAAGACGATCCGGGTCACGCCGCTCATCGAGGACCGGCCGTCGCTGCTGACCGCCGGTGCGATCGCCGGCGACTGCGTGCGCGACGCCGGGCTGCCGTACCAGCGGGTCTTCATCGCCCGCTCCGACCCGGCGCTGAACTACGGGATGGTGAGCGCGACGCTCCTGTCGCTCATCGCGCTCCAGCAGCTTGCCGCCGTCGAGCGCGACACGGGGATCCCGATCTACCCGATCATCGGTGTCGGGGGAGCCCCGTTCCGGGGCGGCCTCCGTCCGGATACGGTCGGCCGGGTCCTCGCCCGGTACCCGAGCGTCCAGACGTTCACCCTGCAGTCGGCGTTCAAGTACGACCACCCGGCCGACGCGGTGATCGCGGCGACGGCGACGCTGCGGTCGGCGGTCCGGTCCGCGCCGGTCCCGATCGATCCGGAGCGCGCCGAACGGCTGATCACGAAGGTCGCGGACCGCTACCAGGAGGAGATCGGCCTGCTCGCGCCGCTGGTGAACGACGTGGCGCTGCAGATCCCGCGGCGCCGATCGCGGAAGCTGCACGTCGGGCTCTATGGGTTCAGCCGATCGAGCGACGGCCTCTCGCTGCCGCGGGCGATCCCGTTCTGCGCGAGCCTGTACTCGATCGGCCTCGCGCCCGAGCTGCTCGGCTCGGCCGCCCTCGACGACGATGACTGGCGCTGGCTCGACGACACGGTGCCCGGGCTGTTCGACGATCTGCGCGACGCCGCCCGATTCGTCGACGCGGGGACGCTCCGCTGGCTGCCGTCGCCGGTACGCGAGTCGGTGTCCGCCGCGCTGGCCCGGCTGGGTCCACCGGCTCCGGACGCCGAGCACATCGCGCTCACCGCCGCCATCGGGGCCTGCGTCCGGGACGGACGGACCGGATCGATCACCGAGCTCGTGCTGCGCGCCGGCGGCATCCGCCACTTCCTGGGGTGAGGCCGGCCACGTCAGGCCGCTGACCGTTCGGGTCGGACTTCCGGCAGTTCAGGCAGGCGGACGGTCCCGGACGCCCGGCGAAGCGGATGATCACCCGGTCCGCGGACGCGCGCAGCCAGAGGCGACCGCAACGAATGCCAACAGCGGACGGAGGTGCTCCTCTTCGTGGAACGCTCGTTGAATGGGAACCGGCCCACGCGGATCGGGATCAATGGCTTCGGCCGCATCGGCCGGCAGGCATTGCGAGCGGCGATCGCGCGCCATCCCCGCGAGCTGGAGGTCGTGGCGATCAACGACCGCCATGACGGCGTCGGGAGCGCGTACCTCTTCAAGCACGACTCGAGCTACGGGGACTATCCGGGCGTCGTCATCGGCTCCGACACCGAGCTGCGGATCGACCACCAGATCATCGCCCGGACCGGATTCGCGGACCCCGGGACGATCCCCTGGGGGGACCTCGGGGTGGACCTCGTGCTGGAATGCACCGGCGCCTTCACCGAGGGAGCCGCGGCGCGCCGGCATCTTGACGGCGGCGCGCGGAAGGTCATCGTCTCCGCGGTGTCGGCCGGGGCGGATGTGACCATCGTCCTCGGGGCGAATGAGGACCGGTACGACACGGCCGTGCACCACGTCATCTCGAACGCCTCGTGCACGACGAACGGGGTCGCCCCGGTGGCGCGCGTGCTGGACGACCGGTTCGGCGTCGAGCTCGGGTCGTTGACGACCGTGCACGCCTACACGAATTCACAGGGCCTCCTGGATGTGTTCTCGCGCGACCCCCGTGACGGGCGGGCCGCGGCGACGAACATCGTGCCGGCGAAGACCGGCGCGGCCCGCGCGCTCCGCGAGGTCGTGCCGTCGCTCGGCCCGATCGACGGCCTCGCGTTCCGGGTGCCGGTCGCAGTCGTGTCGGTCATCGATCTCGTCGCGCTCCTGCGCTGCGGAGACCTGAGCGTCGCGGACCTCAAGGCGGCCCTCCGCGACGCCGCCGAAGGGCCGCTCGAGGGGATCCTCGGGTACACCGACGAGCCGCTCGTTTCGAGCGATCTTCGCGGCGACAGCCGCTCGTCGATCGTGAGCGGCACCGACACGCGCATCGTCGGGGGCCGTTTGGCGAAAGTGGTCGCCTGGTACGACAACGAGTGGGGCTACGCCTGCCGCCTCACCGATCTCGCGGCCTTCGTCGGGACCCGGCTCTCGGATCGGCCGCGTCCGGGTGCCCAGCCCGTGCCGGCGGCGGACCGTCGGTCCGGCGCGGCCGCCGGGAGCGCGTCGACGTCGGCCGCGGCGGCGGTCCGGTGAGCGCGCGGCCCGCGGCGGTCGACCCCACGCCGGTCCCCACGGCCGGGCGGACCGGCGAGGCGCCGGGCCGGAACCTCGGGCTCGACCTCGTCCGGGTCACCGAGGCGGCGGCGCTCGCCGCGGGCCGCTGGATGGGTCGGTCGGCGAAGGCCGCCGGCGACGGCGCCGCGGTCCAGGCGATGCGGCTCGTCCTCGCCGACGTCGAGATGGACGGCATCGTGGTCATCGGCGAGGGCGAGAAGGATCACGCCCCAATGCTGTTCAACGGCGAAGCCGTCGGCACGGGCGAGGGCCCGCGCATGGACGTGGCGGTCGACCCGATCGATGGAACGAGCCTGCTCGCCTTCGGGCGGCCCGATGCGATCGCGGTCATCGCGGTGGCGCCGCGCGGGACGATGTGGTCGCCCGGTCCGGCGCATTACATGTCGAAGATCGTCGTCGGCCGCGATGCCCGCGCGGCGCTGTCGCGCACGTCGCTGGACGAGCCGGCCGAAGCGGTCGTCGCCGCCGTCGCCACGGCGAAGGGGCTGCGCGTTCGCGACCTCACCGTGTTCGTGCTCGATCGCCCGCGCCACGCGGCGCTCATCGCCGAGATCCAGGCCGCCGGGGCACGGCTCGTCCTGCGCAGCGATGGCGACGTCCTCGGTGCCCTCCTCGCCGCGACCCCGGGCTCCGGCGTCGACCTCCTCATGGGGATCGGCGGCACTCCCGAGGGGGTCATCTCGGCCTGCGCCGTCCGCGCGCTCGGCGGGGCGATGGCCGGCCGGCTCGCTCCCCAGCGTGATCCCGAACGCGCCGCCGTCGCCGCCGCCGGCCTGGACACCGATGCGGTGCTTACCGAGGAGGAGCTTGTCCGCAGCGACGATGTGTTCTTCGCCGCGACCGGGGTGACCGATGGCGTCCTCATGTCCGGCGTGCGCTACTCCGGTGACGGCGCGGTGACCGAGTCCATCGTCATCCGGGGGCGCAGCGGCACGCGGCGTACGGTGCACGCCGAGCACCGTCTGGACAAGCTGATGAAGATCAGCCCGATCCAGTATTGAGCGTGAGCATATGGTGAAGCGCCCGATCTTCGTCGCCATCGGAGGCGACAGCGGGACCGGCAAGTCCACGCTCGCCGCCGGCTTCTTCCGCATCTTCGGCGAGGAGCGCATCACCACGCTCTGCCTCGACGACTATCACGGGCTGGACCGGCGCCAACGTAAGCTCGTCGGCCTCACCGCCCTCGATCCGCGGGCGAACAACTTCTCCCTCATGGAGAACCAGCTGCTGCAGCTGAGCCATGGCGAGACGATCCGMAAGCCGGTCTACGACCACCACGACGGCACGTTCGCCGAGCCGGAAGAGCTCGCGCCGCGCGAGGTCGTCATCGTGCAGGGCCTGCACCCGTTCCTCGTGCCGGGTATCCGGGCGCTCTTCGACCTGAAGGTCTGGCTCGACCCGGAGGAGGAGCTGAAGCACCATTGGAAGGTCCAACGCGATGTCGCCAAGCGCGGCTACACGCCCGAGGCGGTCGAGAAGGAGATCGAGGCCCGCCGGCCCGATGTCGAGGCCCACATCGCGCCGCAGCGGGCGTTCGCCGACCTCGTGGTGCGGTTCTACCGACCGGACCGGAAGGCCGACGACGGTCATCTGAGCGTCCGCATCATCACGCGCTCGACGCTGCCGCGACTGAATCTGGATGGCCTCCTCGATGAGACGACGCGCGGGCTGCGGGTCCTCAAGGGCGAGGATGATGGCCGGAGCGCCGAGATCCTCGAGATCGACGGTCATATCGGCCGGGCGACGGTAAGCGGCGTCGAGGACCGGATCTGGGACCACATGCACGCGCGGCACCAGCAGCTGCGTCACGTCGCGCCGCGTCAGTTCGGCTCCTTCGCCGACGGCGCGCTGCGTTCGTCGCACAGCGACCCGCTGGCGCTCACGCAGCTGCTGCTGGTCCATCGCATCCTCAGCGCGAAGAAGACGATGCTCGTCCGCGTGCCGGAGGACGCGCACGGGTCCCTCGAGCACAGCCACGTTCTTGACGATGTGGGACCCGACCATGAGCACATCTAGAGGCTCGGCCGGCCCGACCCTGGCGCCCGCGGATCCGGGCGGACGCGCGGTTCTCGACCGGCTCGCGATCGACACGATCCGGACGCTCGCCATCGACGCGGTACAGCGGGCGAATTCGGGCCATCCGGGCGCGCCGATGGGTGCCGCGCCGATGGCGTATGTCCTCTGGACCCGCTTTCTCCGTCACGCCCCGACCCGGCCCCGCTGGCCGGACCGCGACCGCTTCGTCCTCTCCGCCGGACACGCGAGCATGCTCCTGTACGCGCTGCTCCATCTCACCGGGTACGACCTGCCGCTCGAGGAGCTCCGCCGCTTCCGGCAATGGGGCTCGCGCACGCCGGGTCACCCGGAGTACGGCCTGACCCCGGGGGTCGAGGCGACCACCGGCCCGCTCGGCCAGGGCCTCGCGAACGGGGTGGGGATGGCGATCGCCGAGCGTCGTCTGGCGCATGAGTTCGGCCGGCCGGGCCACGCGGTCATCGATCACCGGACCTATGTGCTCTGCTCCGACGGCGATCTCCAGGAGGGGATCACCGCCGAGGCGGCCTCGCTCGCCGGACACCTTCGGCTCGGCCGGCTCATCTGCCTCTACGACGACAACCGGATCCAGCTTGACGGGCCGACCGGGATGGCCTGGTCGGAGGACGTGACCGCGCGCTTCGACGCCTACGGCTGGCACACCGCGCGGGTCGAGGACGGGAACGACCTTCCGGCGATCGAGTCGGCGATCGAGACGGCGATCGCCGATGAGCGACCCAGCCTCATCGCCGTCCGCACCCACATCGGGTATGGGAGCCCGAACAAGCAGGACAGCCAGAAGGCCCACGGCGCGGCGCTCGGGCCGGACGAGGTCCGCCTTACCAAGCTCGCGTACGGCTGGGATCCCGAGCGGGAATTCGAGGTGCCGGCGGAGGTCGCCCGCCGCCTCGGCCAGGCGGTCGCGCGCGGCGAGGCGCTCGTCGCCGCCTGGGACGACCGGCTGCATCGCTACGCCGCCGCGCACCGCGGCCTCGCGACGGAGCTGCGGCGGCGTCTCGACGGCGCGCTCGCGCCGGACTGGGACCGGGCGCTCCCGGCCTACGCGCCGGGCGAGGACCTCGCGACCCGTCAGGCGAGCCAGCAGGCCATCGCCGATCTGGCGGGCCCGATCCCCGAGCTCTTCGGCGGGTCGGCCGACCTCTCGGAGTCCAATCTCACCGACATCAAGACGGAGGGGCTGTTCTCCGCGACGGAGGCCGGGCGCAATCTGCGGTTCGGCGTGCGGGAGCACGCGATGGGCGCCGTCGCGAACGGCATCGCCTATCACGGCGGGCTCATCCCGTACGTCGCCACGTTCCTCACCTTCAGCGACTACATGCGCGGCTCGGTCCGGCTCGCGGCGCTGTCCGGGCTGGGGGTCATCTACGTCTGGACCCACGACTCGGTCGGCCTGGGGGAGGACGGGCCGACGCACCAACCGGTCGAGCAGATCGCGGCGCTCCGGGCGATCCCGCGGCTCTGGGTGGTGCGGCCCGGCGACGCGAACGAGACCGTCGCCGCCTGGGCCCTGGCGATCGGCCGGCGGGATGGACCGGTGGCCCTGGCGCTCAGCCGGCAGAAGTTGCCGACGCTTCCCGGTACCGCGTCCGGTGCCCGTGCCGGCGTCGCGCGGGGCGGCTACGTGCTGCGGCCGGCCGGGACCGAGGCCGCCGGGCGGCCGCCGGAGCTCATCCTCATCGCGACCGGGTCCGAGCTCCATCTGGCCATGGGCGCGGCGGACCGCCTCGAAGGCGAGGGGATCGCGACGCGGGTCGTCAGCCTGCCCTGCTGGGAGCGTTTCGCCGACKCCGACGCCGACTATCGCGAGGCCGTGCTGCCGCGCGATGTGCGTGCYCGGGTGAGCATCGAGGCCGGGGTCTCGTTCGGCTGGGAGCGCTGGGTCGGCGACTCCGGGGCGATCATCGGGATCGACCGGTTCGGCGCGTCGGCGCCCGGCCCGGTCGTGCTCGAGGAGCTGGGCTTCACCGTGGAGCGGGTCGCCGAGGTCGCCCGCCGCGTGCTCCGCGAGGGCTTCCATGGCCGCGTCGCCGCCACCGAAGACACGGGCCGGTAGCCGCGATGCCGCTGGTCTCGATGCGACAGCTGCTGGACGATGCCGCGGAGCACGGCTACGCCCTGCCGGCGTTCAACGTGAACAACCTCGAGCAGATCCACGCGATCCTCCAGGCGGCACGCGCCGCCGAGAGTCCGGCGATCCTCGCCGTGTCCGCCGGCGGCCGCGCCTATGCCGGGGAGCCGTTCCTCCGCCACCTGCTGCTCGCGGCGGTCGAGACCTATCCGGAGATCCCGATGGCGATCCACCAGGATCACGGGGCCACATTTGCCGCGTGCATGCGGTCGATCCGCTCCGGATTCACCAGCGTGATGATGGACGGGTCGCTGCTCGCGGACGCGAAGACGCCGGCGTCGTACGACTACAACGCCGCGATCACCGCGGCCGTCGTGACCGCCGCGCACGCGGTCGGGGTGTCGGTCGAAGGGGAGATCGGCGTGCTCGGGTCGCTCGTGACCGCGACCGGCGAGCAGGAGGACGGCCACGGCGCGGCGGGCGCGCTCACCCGCGCGCAGCTCCTCACCGACCCGGAGGAGGCCGCCCGGTTCGCGGCGGCGACCGGTGTCGACGCATTGGCCGTCGCGATCGGCACGAGCCACGGCGCCTACAAGTTCGCCGCGGAGCCGGGCGGCGACGTGCTGGCGATGGACCGGCTCATCGAGATCCACCGCCGGATCCCGGAGGTGCACCTGGTGATGCACGGATCCTCGAGCGTCCCGCAGCACTGGCTCGAGGTCATCAACGCGAGCGGCGGCGAGATCCCCGCGACCTTCGGCGTGCCCGTGGCGGCGATCCAGGTGGGGATCAAGCACGGCGTGCGCAAGGTGAACATCGATACCGATCTTCGCCTCGCGATGACCGGCGCGATCCGCGCGCATCTGGTCGCGGATCGCAAGAACTTCGATCCGCGCCAGTACCTGAAGGCCGCGATCGTGGCCACTCGCGATCTCTGCCGCGAGCGCTACGAGCAATTCGGGTCCGCGGGACGGGCCGGCGGCATCACGGCGATCCCGCTGGAGGAGATGGCCCGCCGCTACGCTGCGACGGATGAGCATCGCCTTCCTGCTGGATGCGGATAACACCCTCCTCGACAACGACGCGGCGAAGGACTCGATCGAGACCGCGATCCGCGCGCTGCTCCCGCCGCGCGAGGCCGCGCGCTTCTGGGAGCTTTACGAGATCGTCCGCGTCGAGAAGGACTACGTCGATCTCCCGGCCACCGTCGCGCGGTTCGCGCAGGAGCACCCCGGCCGGGGCGCCGAGTCACTGCTCCCGATGCTCGAGCACTTTCCCTATGCGGACTATCTCTATCCCAGCGCCCTCGCGGTGCTCGCCAGCCTGCGGCGGCTCGGCCCGGTGGCGATCCTCTCGGATGGGGATCCCGTCTTCCAGCCCGACAAGATCGCGCGCGCCGGGCTCGCCGCGGCGGTCGACGCGGTCTTCGTCTACGTGCACAAGGACCGGATGCTGGATGACGTCCTGAGCCGCCTGCCCGCCGCGCTGCACGTCTTCGTCGACGACCGGGCGGCCATCCTGGCGCGGATCAAGGAGCGCCTCGGGACCGCGGCGCTCACGGTCCATGTCCGCCAGGGCCATTTCGCCGCGGAGCCGGCCCTGCCTCCGCCCGACCGGGTCATCGCGCGGATCGCGGATCTCGTCCCGCTGGCGTCCTCGCTCTGAGCGGGACCACGGTCAGGCGACCGAGCGGTCCTCCGCGGACGGCCGGGTCTTCAGGATCCGGAGCACGCGCAGCTCCTCGGCGCTGAGCGCATTCCGTTCGGGGACCGGCTCGACAAGCCGCCGCCGCGCGTCGCGGGATCGCAGCAGCGAGCCGTCGAGATACGCGTCGATGACCGCGGGATGGATGTAGCACTTCCGGCAGACCGCCCGGGCATTTCCAAGGCGCGTCGCGCCGGCCTCAATGCCCGGCCGCCGGAGATCCGCGTCGGTGCGCTCGCGGATCCGGGGAAGCGCCGCCGCGAAGTCGATGGTCCGCGCGTACTTGGTGCCGTCGCGCGCCTCCCGCCAGCGCCGGTGGTAGCGGTACTGCTCCGGGCAAGCACGGCGCGGTCATGGACGAGCGTTCCGTCCGGCTCCCGATACGAGAAGCCGCGCCCCGCGCGCGCCCGGGTGATCCCCAGCGCGCCGTCGGTCACGTACCGTAGACCGGCGACCTTCGCCGCGTTGAGGGCGTCCGTGGCGGCGCCGGCCCGGGCGATGGCTTGCATGGTCGCTGTGGAAGCATCGGACGTGCCACGGTGTTCAATAGACGGACATCCGCAGGAGGACCGCACATGGATCGCGCGCGTTTCAGCACCGGGCTCAGCTACGAGGACTACAAGGCCCGGATGACCCGGAACCGCGAAAGGCTGGAGGCCGCCGAGGCCGCCGTGCGGCTGTCGGACGACGATCTCGCGGCATTCCGCCGTTTGAGCGGGCCGGTCCATGTCGTCGCGCTGGCCGAGGACTGGTGTGGCGATGTCATCGCCAACCTACCGGTCGTCGGTGTGCTCGCCCGGGAGAGCGGCACGCTGGACCTGCGGGTGTTCCCCCGCGACCTGAACAAGGATCTCATGTCGCGCTGGCTGAACCACGGCCGGTACGAGTCGATCCCGGTCTTCGCGTTCTTCGATGGCCGGTTCACCGAGATGGGGGCGTTCATCGAGCGCCCGGCGTCGGTCACCGCGGAGCGGAAGGCACGCCGTGAGGCCATCCACGCGGCCGAGCCGGCGTTCGGCCCGCCGGATGCCCCCATCGATCAGCTGCCCGACGAGGTGCGCGGCCGGCTCACCGCCGCGATCGCGAAGATGCGCGAGGACCTGGTGCCGTGGGCCAATGCCGAAGTGGTGAAGGAGCTGCGGGCGATCGTGGAACGCACTCCGGCCGTCGCGTGAGCGTTGCCCCGCGCGTTCGCATCACCTACTGCGCCGAGTGCGGCTATGAGGATCAGACCCTCGAGCTGACGCGGGCGGTCATGCTCGAGTTCGGCGGACGGCTTTCCGCGGTCGAGATCATTCCGTTCGCCGACGGCACGTTCGACGTCCGGGTGGGCGACGATCTCGTGCACTCGATGACCCGCGATGGCGGGTTCCCCGCGACTGAGGCGATCGTCGGCGCGGTGCGGCGCGCGCTCGGCGAAGGATGACCGGGCCTCATACTTTTCCCATGAGCACGCTCGCCACCGGCGCCACCGCCGCCACCAGCGCCACCGGCGCCACCGGCGCCACCAGCGACACGGTCGGCCGCCCGCTTCACGACCTGCGCGTCTCGGTGACCGACCGGTGCAACTTCCGCTGCGTGTACTGCATGCCGAAGGAGATCTACGGCAAGGGGTATCGGTTCCTGCCCAGGGAGCAGCTGCTCACGTTCGAGGAAATCGGCCGGCTCGTGCGGATCTTCGCCTCGCTCGGCGTGCGGAAGATCCGGCTCACCGGCGGAGAGCCGCTCATGCGGCGTGGTCTGGAGCATCTGGTCGCCGACCTCGCCGGGATCCCCGACCTCGATCTCACCCTCACCACGAACGGCTCGCTCCTGGCGGCACAGGCCGCGAACCTGAAGGCCGCGGGGCTCACCCGGGTCACGGTAAGCCTGGACTCGCTCGACGACCGCGTGTTCAAGTGCATGAACGACGTGGATTTCCCGGTCTCCCGTGTCCTGGAGGGCATCGAAGCGGCCCGGACGGCCGGCCTCGAGCCGATCAAGGTGAACATGGTCGTCCGCCGTGGGCTGAACGAGGACAGCATCGTTCCGATGGCGCGGTATTTCCGCGAGCGGGGTGACATCCTACGGTTCATCGAATACATGGACGTTGGCCACACGAACGGCTGGAAGCTCGACGACGTCGTGCCGGCCCGCGAGGTCATCCGGCGGATCGATGCCGAGCTGCCCCTCGAGCCGGCCGATCCGAACTACCGGGGCGAGGTCGCCGAGCGCTGGCGCTATCGCGACGGCTCGGGCGAGATCGGGGTCATCGCTTCGGTGACGCAGCCGTTCTGCGCCGACTGCACCCGGGCGCGACTGTCGGCCGAGGGCGGGCTCTATACCTGCCTGTTCGCGACCGCCGGTCACGACCTGCGCGGACTGTTGCGGGGCGGCGCATCGGATGCGGCGATTCGCGAGGCCGTCGACGCGGTCTGGCACGCGCGTGCCGACCGCTACTCGGCGCTGCGGTCGGGCGAGACGGCCGGCCTGCAGAAGATCGAGATGTCCTTCATCGGCGGCTGAGCGGCGCCGCGTTACGGGCGCTCCGGCTCGAACAGATCGGCGTCCGCGTGACGCCCGGTCCGCACGAGCGCCGCGAGGATCGCGCCGGCTGACATCGCGAACCCGTTCCCGTGTCCGGTGAAGCCACCGCAGCCGAACAGCCCGTCCGCCCGCCGCCCGATGTACGGCAGGCCGTCGTGCGAGAACTCCATGGTGCCGCCCCACCGGTGGGTCACCGGCGCGGTGATCCCTTCCGCCCGGAGCCAGGCATCGAGCGCGCCCTGGATGACCGGGCTGGTCCCGTCGTCCTCACCCACCTCGCTCCCGGTCGCGAGGTCCCGCCATCCCCCGACGAGGACGCATCCCTCCGCGGTCTGTCGCCAGTAGCGGTAGCCCCGGTGCGCGTACGTCGGGCGCGGGAGGCGGCCCGGTGCGACCGGTGCCGTGGCCAGCATCTGCCCTCGGACCGGCCGGATCCTGGACGGGGCGAGGTGCGCGGTGTAGGCCCCGGTGCAGAGCACGACGCTCCCGGCGGTCACGCGCCCCCGGGCGGTCCGGACGACGCCCGGTCGCACGCTCGTCGCCGCTGTCGCCTCGTGGATCCGCGCGCCCTGCGCGGCCGCGGCCGCGGCGAGCCCGCGGACGAAGCGGACCGGATCGAGGCAGCCATCGTCCGGGAACGTCGCGCGCCGGCCGGCCGGGTCGAGCCGGACGGGTACCCCCTGCGTCGCGAGCTCGGCCGCGCTCGCGCGGATCTCGTCCCACTCGGCCTCGTCACCGGCGACCTGGTCGGAGCCCGCCCACCGGTCGTCGCAGCTGATCCCGCAGTCCGCGATCGCGGCACGGATGAGGGCCCGGTTCGCGAAGGTCGTCCGGAAGATGCGGCTCGCGCGGTCGGGGCCGTAGCGCCGGCAGGCCGCGGCATAGCTCTCGGCGACCCCGCCAAGGACGAATCCGGCGTTGCGTCCGCTCGCGCCGGCCGCCAGACGATCGCGCTCGAGCACGATGACCGCGGCTCCGTCCCGCACGAGCGCCTCGGCGCAGGAGATCCCGGCGATGCCCCCGCCGACGATCACGACATCGGCGGTCGCGTCCCCGTCGAGCGGTCGGAGGGGCGGGTCGGTGGCGCCGCGCGCGAGCCAGAAGCTGCTGCTCACCGGACCGGCTGCGCGATCCTCCCGAAGGCATCCTCGAGCTCATCGGCCATCCGCTCGGCGGTCGCGGCGTTGACCCGGAGCCGCTCGATCGCCTGCGCGACGGTCGCCTGGGTGTCCGGGGTGACGTGCGCCCGGAGGAAGCTCGCCGCCTCAGTGGCGAGCGCGCGGGGCGTGAGCAGGCTCGCCGCGCCGACCACCCGTTGCTTCAGGAGCGGATCCATCTTCGCGATGTAGGCGTCCCATCCGCTCTTGATGCCGGCCCACCCCGGGCCGCGGCCATGGCGGGTGCCGAGCAGCCGGGCGAGAAGCAGGCCGCGGTCCTGGTCGCGGATGACCGGGCTGAAGATCACCTGGCTCGTGCGGGTCGCGAGCGCCGGATCCTCGAAATCGGCGAGGGCGTTGCGGAAGCGGGCCTCCTCCTGGGCATCGGTCTTCGCCACGGCCGCCATCCGCTCGAGGTAGCGCTCGTAGAGCCCGCCGTCGGCTCCTGCGGCGGCGGCCGCGGTGATCGCGCCGGCCACGTTCGGGTCGAGGCGGGCCACCCCGTCGAGGTGCGCGGTGATCCGCCGCATCGCCTCGGTCCGGACATCGGCCGCCGCCGCGGTGCGGCCGAGCGCGAGGAGCACGACCTGCCGCGCCTCGAGCTCATCCGGCGTATCGGTCGATCGCGGCTCCCAGCCGAGCCGCTCGAGCTCGGGACGGAAGATGCGCTCGACGAGCGCGCGGAACGCCGCGACCGTCGTCGGGCGGGTGACGTGGTGCCCGACCCAGCCGAGGACGTCGGCCAGCTGTCGGAGCACCGCCAGGTCGCTCTCGCCGCGGTACGCGTCCACGAGCTGAAGGACCTGACCGAGCGTCGCCATGCCGGCGCGCGCGAGAGCCCATTGGTTGTCCAGGAGCGAAAGCCGCTCCTCCGGCGCGAGGGCGCCGATGCCCGAGGCGAGGAGGGCGACCGAGCGATCGTCGAAGGCGGTCCGATAGAAGCCCGCGCCCGCGGCGTTCGGGTAGTACCAGATCGCTCCGGGAAGGCGCACCGAGCCGGCGCGACCGGCGAGGAGGTACCGGGCCTCGTGCAGCGACCCATCCGCCCCGCCATACCGGAAGACCATCGGGACCGGCCACGCCTGACCCGTGGGTACCGCGTCCGGATCGGCGAAGAACCGCTGCTGCTCGAGCGCGACGGTCAGGCCGGCGCCGGTCTCCGTCACGGCGCACCGGATGACCGGATGGCCGGGCTCGGTGATCCAGGCGCTCGCCAGGCCGGTGACGTCGCGGCCGGAGGCCTCATCGAGGGCCCGCCAGAAGTCCGCGGCCGTGGCGTTCGCCCACTGGTGACGACGCAGATAGAGCCGTACCCCGCTCCGGAAAACGCCCTCACCGAGGTAGTTCTCGATCATCCGAAGCACGCCTTGGCCCTTGTTGTAGGTGACCGCGTCGAAACGCTCGTTCACTTCGTCGACGTTCTTCACCTCCATCGAGATCGCGTGGGTGGCGACGAGCGCATCGAGAGCGAATGCGGGCGTGTTCTGCGCGACGACGTCCCGCAGGAATCCCCACTCCGGGTTGAGCGCGGCGGTGCACTTCTCGCCGACGAAGCTCGCGAACGACTCATTCAGCCAGATGTCGTTCCACCAGGCCATCGTCACCAGATCGCCCCACCACATGTGCGTCAGTTCGTGGGCGGTCACGCTGAACGTCGCCTTGAAGGCGGCGATCGAGGCGATGTCCGCGTCGGCGGCAAGGTACGTCGTGCGGTAGGTGATCGCGCCGGGATTCTCCATCGCGCCGGCCTCGAAGTCCGGGACGCCGATCGCGTCCACCTTGCCGAACGGATACGGGATCCCGGTGTACTCCTCCAGCCATTCGACCGCGCGGACGTGGCTGTCGCGGGCGTAGATCGCCTGGCCGGCGGTCCCGCGGGGCACCCAGACCCGGCACTCGATCCCCGTCCTCGTCGTCGCCGGCGGCGTCGCGTCGTACGGGCCGACGGTGAAGGCCACAAGGTAGGACGAGATCGGCGGCGTCTCCGCGAACACGGTGCGCGTCCGGCCGCCGCCGGCGTCGGTCGTGCTTTGGACCGGCATGTTCGCGATCGCCGCGAGCGACGCGTCGTGGGTGATCGCGAGCGCGAAGCGGGCCTTGTACTCGGGCTCGTCGAAGCAGGGGAACGCCCGGCGGGCGTCGGCGGCCGCGAACTGCGTCGCGGCGTACCGCTCCCCCGGCCGGGTCGACCGGTAGAGGCCGCGCAGCTTCTCCAGGATCGTGCCGGACCAACGCAGATCGAGGGTGTGCTCGCCGGCCGGCAGCTCGGCGTCGAGCGTGAGCGTGGCGGTCTCGGATCCGGTGTCGTACTCCACGGCGGCGATCCCCGCGCCGGTCGCGATGTCGAGATCGATGCTGTGGAGCGTCACGGTCCGCGCGGGGCCCGCGAGCCGTACCGCGATCCTGCCGCTCCCGCGGAAGGTCCAGGCGTCGAGATCCAGGTCGAACCGCAGCTCGTATCGCGACGGCCGGATCTCTTTGGACAGACGGAAATCGTTCACWCGGACCCTCCCAGGTGACTCYCCGAAAGCGTAGCGGAGGCGGTGCTGGTACGGTGAACGACCCATGCCGCCGCAGTTCATCTTCACCATCAAGGACCTGAAGAAAGTCGCGCCGGGCAGTCAGCGCGAGATCCTCAAGGGCATCTACCTCGCGTTCTATCCGGGCGCGAAGATCGGCGTGCTCGGCGCGAACGGGGCGGGGAAGAGCACCCTGCTCCGGATCATGGCCGGCATCGATCGCGAATTCCAGGGCGACGCCCGGCTCACCGCCGGCTACACCGTGGGCATGCTCGCGCAGGAGCCGGCGCTGGATCCCGCGAAGGATGTCCGGGGGAACGTCGAGGAGGGCGTCGCCGCGCAGCGCGCGGTGCTCGATCGCTTCAACGCGCTGTCCGCGAAGTTCGGCGAGGAGCTTTCGCCCGAAGAGATGGAGCGCGTCTCCGACGAGTTCCAGAAGACCCAGGACGAGATCGAAGCGAACGGCCTGTGGGATCTCGACTCGAACGTCGACTTCGCCATGGATGCCCTCCGGTTGCCGCCGCCCGACCAGTCGGTCACGACCCTCTCCGGCGGCGAGCGGCGCCGGGTCGCGCTCTGCCGGCTGCTCCTGTCCAAGCCCGATCTGCTGCTCCTGGACGAGCCGACGAACCACCTTGACGCCGAGTCGATCGGCTGGCTCGAGCGATTCCTCAAGGATTACGCCGGCACGGTCGTCGCGGTCACCCATGACCGGTACTTCCTGGACAACGTCGCCGGGTGGATCCTCGAGCTCGACCGCGGGCAGGGGATCCCCTGGGAGGGGAACTACAGCTCCTGGCTCGACCAGAAGCGCAAGCGCCTGGCCGATGAAGAGAAGCAGGAGTCGGCCCGCCAGCGCACCCTGGCGCGCGAGGCGGCCTGGGTCGCGCTCTCACCGCGGGCCCGCCAGGCGAAGAGCAAGGCCCGCATCCAGGCCTACGAGAAGCTGCTCTCCGACGACCCCGAGGAGCGCGAGCGCGACCTCGAGATCAGCATCCCGCCGGGGCCCCGCCTGGGCGACATCGTCGTCCAGGCCGCGGGCCTGCGCAAAGGCTACGGCGACACGCTGCTGTTCGATGACCTCACCTTCAGCCTCCCGCGCGGCGGCATCGTGGGGATCATCGGCCCGAACGGGGCGGGGAAGACGACGCTGTTCCGGCTCATCACCGGCGAGGAGCAGCCCGACGGCGGGGCCCTGCGGATCGGCGAGAACGTCCAGCTCGCGTACGTGTCGCAGAGCCGGGATTCCCTCGATCCGGCGAAGACGGTCTGGACCGAGATCGCGGGCGGGCAGGACACGGTCATGGTCGGCGACCGGCCGCGGAACGCGCGGGCATATGTCGCCTCGTTCAACTTCCGCGGCACCGACCAGCAGAAGCGCGTCGGTGACCTCTCCGGTGGCGAGCGCAACCGTGTTCACCTGGCGAAATTGCTCAAGACCGGCGGGAACGTGCTGCTCCTCGACGAGCCGACGAACGACCTGGACGTCGACACCCTGCGCGCCCTCGAAGAGGCGCTCATCGATTTCGCCGGCTGTGCCGTCGTCATCAGCCACGACCGCTGGTTCCTCGACCGCATCGCGACGCACATCCTGGCGTTCGAGGGCGACAGCCGGGTCCGCTGGTTCGAAGGCAACTACGCCGACTACGAGGAGCAGCGCCACCGCGAGCTCGGGGCCGACGCCGATCGGCCACACCGCATCCGGTACCGGCCCCTCATGCGCGCGTAGGCGCTACCCTTCGCCCATGACCGAGATGGCCCGGGAGCGCTCGCTGGGGCATCACATGCTCGGACGCCGTCTCGGTCATCTGCTCGATGGCGAACGGGCCTTCGGCTATACGCTCGTCGCCCCCGCGGTCCTGTACATCCTGCTCCTCGTGGGATATCCGTTCGCGATCGCACTCTGGTTCACGGTGAGTGATGCGACCGTGAGCCAGCCGATCGGACCGTTCACCGGACTCGCCAACCTGCAGGTCGTGCTCAACGATGACATCTTTCGCCGCGCGCTCGTGAACACGTTCGTGTTCACGATCTCGTCGCAGATCCTGCAAATGGTCCTGGGGACCATCCTCGCGTTCCTGCTCCTCCGGCCGTTCCGCGGGAAGCGGATCGTCCGCGCGCTCGTGATGTTCCCGTTCACGATCCCGGTCGCGATCGGCGCGATGGCCTGGACCTGGATGTTCAACCCGACGTACAGCGTCATCAATCACCTCGGCGCCGACCTCGGGCTCATCTCCTCGCCCGGCGCCGGACCGAACTGGCTGGGCGAGGAGACCTACGCGATGATCTCGATCATCGTGGTCAACGTCTGGCGGAACCTCCCGTTCAGCGCGATCGTGCTTACCGCTGGGATCAGCAGCGTTCCGCAGGAGATCATTGAGGCGGCGAGCCTTGATGGCGCGAGCTTCCTGACACGTTGGCGGAAGATCATGGTGCCGATCATCGCGCCGATCCTGTACATCGCGCTCCTCTTTTCGCTCGTGTTCACCTTCACCGACATGACCGTGGTCTGGCTGCTCACCAAGGGCAATCCGGTGAACGCGACCCATGTGCTCGCGTCCTACGCCTTCGTCACGGGCATCATCTCCGGCGGGCTCGGCCGCGGCGCGACGATCTCGTTGTTCCTCTTCCCGGTCCTCCTCATCGGAGCGCTGGTGATGCTGCGAACGCTGAAGTCCCGGAGCCTCGACTGATGTCCACGATCACGGCGCCGGCACGGCGGACGGTGCATTCGCGGGCGTTCCGGATCCGCCGGCTTCGCTCGAGCATCCTGTTCTGGGTCACGCTCGGGCTGTTCCTGCTCTTCGCGATGTTCCCGGTCTACTGGATGTTCATCACCGCCTTCAAGCAGGTCAACGACCTGTACAACCTGAACAACAATCCGCTCTTCTTCAATCTCGCGCCCACGCTCGACCAGCTCCGGTACCTGTTCGAGCAGACGCGCTACCTCACCTGGGTGCGCAACACCGCCGAGGTCGGCCTCATCGTCGTGACGATCACCGTGCTCATCTGCGTGCCGGCGGCCTATGCGCTCTCGCGGACGCGCTTTCCCGGGTCGGACTCGCTCGGGATCGGCATCTTCCTCACCTACCTCGTCCCGCCGACGCTGCTGTTCCTCCCGCTCTCGCAGCTCGTGGTCGGTCTGGGGCTCATTGACACGCGCTGGGCCCTCGCGCTCGTCTACCCCACGTTCACGATCCCGTTCTGCACCTGGCTGCTCATGGGGTTCTTCAAGGGTGTGCCCCGTGAGATCACCGAGGCGGCTCGGGTCGACGGATGCAGCCGGCTCGGAGCGATGTTCCGCATCGTGCTGCCGATCAGCGTCCCCGGGATCCTCACGGTCGTCATCTTCTCGTTCACCCTGGCGATGCAGGAGTTCGTCTATGCCCTCACCTTCGTGTCGTCCTCCGACGAAAAGACGGTCACCCTCGGCGTGGTGACCGACCTGGTCCGGGGCGACGTCTTCTTCTGGGGCTCGCTGATGGCCGGCGCGCTCTTCGTCTCGATCCCGGTGGCCATCGTCTACAACTACTTCATGGACACGTTCGTGCGCGGGATCACCGGTGGTGCGCTGAAGTAGCGGCGGCCCGCGCGCGCCCGAGGACGCGGAACGGCCGGGCGGCGACGCCCGGCCGTTCGCGCTCCGCGCCGCGTCGTTACTTGAACTTGGCGAGGGAGTCCTTGAGCCGCTTGCTCGCAGTGCCGATCACGTCATCGAGCGATTTTCCCTGGGCCGCGTACTGCGTGAACATGTCGGTGACGACGTGAAGGTTGAGCGAGTCGAACGCCGCCTTCGTCGCCGGGCCCGGATAGCCGATCGGCTGCACGTACTTCGGCACATCCTGCAGGTGGGTGAGCTTCGGATCGGCGGCGAGGACCGGCATCGGCTTCTTCGCGTGATCGTTGAGGAACGGGTTGTCGTAACCCTCGCTCGCCTTGAACTCCTCCTCCCAGTTGTCGCTGTAGTCGAGGAGGAACTGCCGCGCCGCGTCCACGTTCTTGGAAAAGCTCCAGATGCCATAGACGGTGAACTGGATCGAGCAGATCTGGGCCTTCGGGCCTTTCAGCGGCAGGTCGATCGCGATCTTCTTGATGAGGTCGGGGTTCTGCTTCTCGATCGTGCGATACGCGCTGATCGGGTTGTAGATCCAGGATCCCTTGCCGGACTGGAGATAGGTGTTGTTGTCGACATCGCCCCAGGAGAGCACCGCGGGCTCCATATTCGCGTACAGGTCCTTTGCGTACTTCAGAACCGTCCGGGTCTCGGCGCTGTCGATCGCGACATCCTTGCCGTCCTTGGTGAACTCGGCGGCGCCGTATGACCACATGAGCGAGCGCCAGGTGTGCTCCGCGTCCGAGGTCTGAGAGAGCGCGGTCCCGACCGGCCCTTTCGCCTTGACCTTCGGAGCCATGGTGAGCAGGTCTTCCCAGGTCTCCAGATGATCCTTGGTGAATCCGGCGTCCTTGAAGATGTCGGTGCGCCAGGCCGAAAGGAACGGCACGACGAAGTCCGGGAGGCCGCGCCACTTTCCGTCGACCTTACCGATCGCCTCGCCGGCCGGGAGCCAGCCGCCGTACTTCTTCCCGACCGAGTCGGCGATGTCGCTGATGTCGACCAGGCTGCTTTCGTACAGCGCGGGGAGGCCTTGGGCAAAGTGCCCGAAGATGTCGTGCCCCGACTTCGCGGCAGCCTCCGAGGCCGCCCGGGCCGGCAGGTCGGCGATGGCCACGTGGTCGACCTTCACGTCGACTCCGTTCTTCGTACCCCAGTCCTTTGCCCATTTGTCGAAGAATGTGTCGTACGCCGGCACGAAGTGGCTCCACTGGACGATGCTTAAGGATCCGCCCAGCTTCTTGGCCCCGCTCGCTGTGGCCGCGCCCGAGGCGGCGGCCGTCGCGGTCGCCGCGCTGCCGCCGCTCGAGCTCCCGACGCAGGCCGCGGCGAGGGGCACGACCGCCGCTGCAACGGCACCCTTCAACAGCTGACGTCGGCTGAGTCCCCGTACGATGCGATCGTCCACGCAAACCCTCCCGCCAGAACTTGGCGGGATTATGCGCCGTGTGGCGCTCCGCGCAATGCGTCTTCCGCATGGCGAGAGCCTTGAACGCAGGCCTGGCCTCAGGCCTGGCGCGGCTCCGGACGCTCAGGATCGATCCTGTGCTCGGCGATCGCCCGGGCGACGTCGGCGGCAGGGTATTGCTCACAGAGCGCGAGGGAATGGAGCGAAGCCACGACGATGCTTTCGGCGTCGACCTCGAAGTGCCGGCGCAGGGCTTCGCGGGTGTCGCTCCGCCCGAATCCGTCGGTCCCCAGCGGGACGAAGGGCTGCGGGCTCCAGCGGGCCACCTGGTCGGCGACCGCCTTCAGCGAGTCGCTCGCCGCGATGACCGGCCCGCCGCCGCGCAGGACGCTCGCGAGGTACGAGTCCCGCGGCTTTGACTCCGGGTGCAGCCGGTTCCAGCGCTCGACCTCGAGCGCGTCGTTCCGGAGCAGCTGATACGAGGTGACGCTCCAGACATCGGCGCTCACGTCATATTTGTCGGCGAGCAGCTCCTGCGCCCGCAGGGCCTGCTGGAGGATCGCCCCGGAGCCGAGCAGCGTCACCGTGCGGCGGCTTCCGGTATGCCCCGGACGGAACAGGTAGAGACCCCGGAGGATCCCCTCGCGGACGCCCTCCGGCATCGGCGGCATCGGATAGTTCTCGTTGTAGAGCGTGATGTAGTAGAAGACGTCCTCGTTGTCGACGAGCATCCGGCGGAGACCGTCCTCGACGATGACCGCGGTCTCGTACGCGAACGCCGGGTCGTACGTCCGGATGTTCGGGATCGCCGACGCGAGCAGCAGGCTGTGCCCATCCTCGTGCTGGAGTCCCTCGCCGTTCAGGGTGGTGCGTCCGTACGTCGCGCCAAGGAGGAAGCCGCGGCCGCGCGCGTCGCCGAACGCCCACATCTGATCGCCGGTCCGCTGGAAGCCGAACATCGAATAGAAGATGTAGAAGGGCACCATCGGCTGCCCGTGGGTCGCGTACGCCGTACCCGCCGCGGTGACCGACGCCATCGAGCCGGCCTCGGTGATCCCCTCTTCCAGCACCTGCCCGTCCTGGGCCTCGCGGTAGGGGAGCATCGTCTCGGCGTCCACCGGCTCGTACCGCTGCCCGAGCGGCGAGTAGATGCCGACCTCCTTGAACAGCGGATCCATTCCAAAGGTCCGGGCCTCGTCGGGGATGATCGGGACGATCCGCTTGCCGATCGTCTTGTCCCGCAGGAGATTGCGGAGGAGCCGCGCGAAGGCGGTCGTCGTCGAGGCCGCTGCCGCGCCGCTGCCCTTGGGGAACTCGGCGAAGGCCGACGGCTGGGCGGTGCCCACCGGATTCGCGCGGACCAGGCGGCGGGGCACCGCGCCACCGAGCTGACGGCGCCGCTCGAGCATGTAGCGGATCTCCTCGCTCTCGGCACCGGGATGGTAGAACGGCGCGTCCGCGAGCTTTGAGTCCGAGATCGGCAGCTCGAGCCGGTCGCGGAAGATCTTCAGCTCGTCAAGCGACATCTTCTTCGCCTGATGCGTCACGTTGCGGGCCTCGACGCTCGGCCCGAGGGCCCACCCCTTCACCGTCTGCGCGAGCACGACGGTGGGCGCTCCGGTGTGCCGGACCGCGGCGTGGTACGCGGCGTAGACCTTGCGGTAGTCGTGACCGCCGCGGCGGAGCTTGCGGAGGTCGTCGTCGGAGAGATGCTCGACGAGCTTCGCCAGGCGCGGATCGGGGCCGAAGAAATGCTTGCGGATGTGGGCCCCGTCGGCCACGGTCATGCGCTGCGAGTCGCCGTCGAGCCACTCGTTCATCTTGTTCACCAGGACGCCCTCGACGTCTCGGGCGAGGAGGTCGTCCCACTCGCGACCCCAGAGGACCTTCACCACGTTCCAGCCGGATCCGCGGAAAACGGCCTCGAGCTCCTGGACGATCTTCCCGTTCCCGCGGACCGGTCCGTCCAGGCGCTGGAGGTTGCAGTTCACGACGAAGGTGAGGTTATCCAGGCCCTCGCGCGCGGCGACGTGGAGCGCGCCGAGCGACTCCGGCTCGTCGCACTCGCCGTCACCGACGAAGGCCCAGACCCGCGAGGCGCTGGTGTCGGTGATCCCGCGGTGATGGAGATAGCGGTTGAACCGCGCCTGGTAGATCGCGGCAAGGGGCCCCAGGCCCATCGACACCGTTGGGAACTCCCAGAAGTCGGGCATGAGCCGCGGGTGCGGGTACGAGGAGAGGCCGCGCCCGGCGACCTCGCGGCGGAAGTGCAGGAGCTGATCCTCGGTGAGCCGTCCCTCCAGGAATGCCCGGGCGTAGATGCCGGGTGAGGCATGTCCCTGGAAGAAGATCTGATCACCGGCGTCGCCGCCGTCCTTGCCGCGGAAGAAGTGGTTGAACCCGACCTCGTAGAGGCTCGCGGCGGAAGCGTAGGTCGCGAGGTGACCGCCGATCCCGGAGTGGTCGTGATTCGCGCGGAGGACCATCGCGACCGCGTTCCAGCGGATGAGGCGCCGGATCCGCAGCTCCATCGCCTCGTCGCCGGGAAAGAACGGCTCCTGCTCAGGCGAGATCGTGTTGATGTAGCGGGTCTGGGTGAGCGGGGGGATCCCGACATGGAGCATCCGCGCCCGCTTGAGGAGCTTGTAGATGACGAACCGGGCGCGATCGGGTCCGGCCGACCGGACGAGCGCGTCGAGCGAATCGACCCACTCCTGTGTCTCCTGGGGATCGATGTCGGGAAGCTGGTGCTTGAACTCGTCGAAGACGTCGTGCACGTTCAGGGTCCATGGTACGACCGGGCCTCGTGCGCGCCCCGCCCTCGCCGTGCGACACTGCAGCGCGTGGAGAACGACCCGCGGCGACGCCGGCCACGCGGCCGCCGCGCGCCGCGCGACGCCGCGAAGCCGACGCGGCCGCCGGCCCAGCCCCGTCCCCCGGGGGCCCGCGGGGGACCGGCACGTGACCCCGGGCCGCCGCGGGGCGGCCGGCGCGGCGAGTCGCCGCGCACCGCTCCGGTCGGACGGGACGCGCGCGACGGACGCGAGTCGCGCGGCGGGCGCGGCGGTCGCGCGCAGCGATCGCGCTCGCGGCCGCCGAGCGGCCCGGGTGATCTGCGCGTCGGGACGGCGTGCGTGATCGTGCTGGATTGCCGCGACGGTGCGCCCGATCGCAGCGGCGCCGCCGCGATCTTCGAGGGCTTTTTCGATCTCGAGACCGGTGAGCCACGCCGGCCGGGCCTGGGTATCCCCCGGTTGCGGGTCATCGCGCCGCCGACTCCGGCGATCGCCGCCGGGAGCGCGCCGAGCGACGTCGTCGAGCCGTGGCCATCTCCCGCGGTGGAGACGTCTGCCGCCGCGGATGTGGCTCCCACCGCGGAGGTCTCTCCCACGACGGAGGTGTCTCCGCCGCGGGCTCTGGTCGCCGCGCCGACCCGCGCTCCTGCCCCGGCCGCGCCGGAGCGGCTGTGGGGCTTCGAATGCTGGTGGCGTCCGGACCCCGGCGGTGCGGGACTGACCCTGTCCGATCATGAGGAGCTCGAGCAGAGCAAGAGGCTGCTCCGGGGACTCCTCCGGGACACCCGGCGCGCGGGGCGCTCCCTGCAGCCGCGCTGAGGCCGAGTGCCCAGCGTACTGGTGGTCCGGACGCAGGACGAGATCGCGAGTCCGCGTACGGCTCGCTGGCCGCCCCGAGACCGCGGACAGCTGGAGCGCCTGGCCTCAACGCTCTAGCTCAACTAGCGCCGCCAGCCGAGGGTCGTCGGTCCCACCGCGCGTTCGGCGAACGGGCGCAGCAGAAGCGCGAGCACCAGGCCGGCGACGAAGCCGCCGATGTGCGCGAAGTAGGCGACGCCCCCTCCGGCGGCGTCGGCGCCGGGAACGAGCGCGCCGAATCCGTTGAAGAACTGTAGGACCGCCCAGAGGCCGATCATCACGATCGCCGGCACGCTGGTGATGAAATACCCCAACAGGACGCGGACGCGATTGCGCGGGAAGAGCACCAGGTACGCGGCCAGGACCCCGGCGATCGCGCCGGACGCCCCAAGGTTCGGGATGATCGAGTTCGGCGCGATCGCGATCTGAGCGAAGGTCGCGAGGATCCCGCAGACGAGGTAGAAGCCGAGGTAGCGCAGGTGGCCGAAGGCCCGTTCGACGTTGTCGCCGAAGATGAAGAGGAACAGCATGTTCCCGCCGAGGTGGGTCCAGCCGCCGTGCATGAACATTGCGCTCAGGATCGTGAGCTGGATCGGCGACGGGCCGCGCGCCTCATCGATGAACGTCGTCGTGCCATCGGGCAGGGGGAGCGGGAAGCGGCCGACCAGGTCCGTCCCGGTCGTGATCTCGCGCGGCACCACGCTGAAGCCGTTGGTGAAGTCCGGGCTTGCGAGCTGGTACAGGAAGACCGCGACGTTCAGCGCGACGAGGAGCACGTTGACCAGCGGGACGCCGGGCGGCCCGCTGTCGTCATCGCCGATCGGCAGCATCGGCTCGTACCCTAGCGGCCGTCGTTCGCGGCCGCGCGCCGCCGCGCCGCTGAGCGGATCCGATCGGCGCTAGTTGGCGACGAACCTCGCTTCTGCCGATGCCCGCTCGCCACCGAGGGCGCAGTCCACCTTGTGCACGCCGAGATTCGGTGACGCGGGTGCGGGGGAGTAGGCCCAGGTGAGCATCCCGCTGGACGGCGCGACCTGCGATCCGAGCTGCAGCACGGTGACGTTGTCGGGGAGCCGGGCGACGGCCGAGCAGGTCGCGCCCGGATTCACGACCACACTGACCCGCCCGTTCCGGGAGTCGGTGATCGTGACGAACAGGGTCGGGAAGACGAACCCGCCCGGCGCCGCCGTGCCCGCCGGCGGTGGGGCCGTCGCCGGAGGCGCCGTCGGTGGCGGCGGGGCCGGCGCCGTGGCCGGTGGCGGAGGCGAAGCGGTCGGCTGGGCGGTCGCCTGCGCGGGTGCCTGCGTCGCCGGGTTGCTCGGCTGTCGCGGCGGAGCGGTCTGGGCGGCTGGCGCCGGCGCGGCACTTGCCGCGGGGGCTTCGGTCGGCACCGCCGGAGACTCCACGGCCGCGACCGGGGCGCTCGACGGGGTCGGGCTCGGATCCGGAGACGCGGTCGGTACGACCGCGGCGCTCGCCGACGGCGCGACGGATGTCGGGGCGATCGTGCCGAGCGGCGCGGCGGTCGAGGTCGGGCCGGCCGTCGTTGGCGGCGCGCTCGGGGAAGGCTGCGCCTGGGAGGCGCAGCCGGTCAGGAGGACGGCCCCGGAAAGGACGATGGCGATCGGAGCGCCTCGCATCGCTGCTCCCCTTCTCTGGCTGTGTCGTTCGGTGGAACGAGTGTCGTTGGGTAGAACGACCGGGGTATGGATCCGTTGCGTATCCGCGGTCGCCCAGGCACCGCCACGGTGTTTGGAGCGGGGCGGGATGAGGATCGTTGCATCTGGCGTGCCAATGCGCCTTGGCCGGATGAGGCCGGTGGACGGCGTGGCCAGGATGACGGAACGGTTCTGTCCGTGATCCCGCCGGCGGCTAGAAATAAGTGGGTGGTCCGGTCATCCGACGACCGTCACCCGTTCGTACGCCTTCGGTGTCGGACCGTTTCTTAGCGATTTTTCAGCAACGGGAGGTGGGTGCCTGTAACGACACGCGGCCGAGCTGATCCTTCGGGCCTAGCGAAGCGCACCTAGGCATAAAGAGAAGAGGATTCCACATGAAATTGACCTGGGGCTTCAAGCGCCCACTCACCATCATCGCGTCGTCCCTGCTCCTCGCCGCGCTGCTCATTCCCCCGTTCAGCGGCGCGTCGAGCCACCGCGAGGCGCCGCTCATCGCCGACGACCCGCAGGCGGACGGCACCGACTTCTACATGTTCCGCTCGCCGGACGCGCCGGACACGGTGACCTTCGTCTACAACACCTGGCCGTTCGAGTCACCCGAGGGTGGCCCGAACTTCTTCAAGTTCGGCGATGACATCGCCTACCGGATCGTCATCGACGACAACGGTGACAACATCGACGATACCTGGTTCGAGTTCCGCTTCCGGAGCGAGTACCGCAACAAGAACACCTTCCTGTACAACACCGGCSCGGTGAAGTCGCTCGACGACCCGAACCTGAACTTCCGCCAGTTCTACTCGGTGACGCGGATGCGTTCCGACGGATCGAGCACCGTGCTCATCGACAACGCGCCGGTCCCGCCGGTGAACATCGGCCCCAAGTCGACCCCGAACTACGACGCGCTGGCCCAGTCCGCGGTCCGCAACCTCGCCGGCGGCGGCAAGGTCTTCGCGGGCCAGCGTGACGACCCGTTCTTCGTGGACCTTGGCGCGACGTTCGATCTCCTCACCATCCGTCCGGGCGCGCCCGGCAACAAGGGTGGGGGCATCGACTCGCTCGCCGGCCTCAACGTGCAGAGCATCGTTCTGCAGGTGCCGATCGCCACCGTCACGAACAACGGTCAGATCCCGGCGTTCGCGAACTCCGAGTTCGGCGTCATCGCCGGACGCGCGCTCTCCCTGCGTCAGTCGACCCGTGTCTACAACGCGAACGGCACCCAGTCGGCCTCCGGTCCCTGGGTCCAGGTCTCGCGACTGGGACAGCCCCTCGTGAACGAGGTGGTCATCCCGCTCGCGCTCAAGGACGCGTTCAACGCGCTCGACCCCAAGAACGACGGCGTGGCGCTCCCCGTGGTCCTCGACCCGGAGGCGGCCAAGCTGCTCAACGCGCTCTACGGCATCGATGTGCCGCCGGCACCTCGTAACGACCTCGTGGCGATCTTCCTGACGGGCATCCCCGGGCTGAACAAGCCGCCCTTCGTGCTCCCGTCCGAGAAGCTGCGCCTCAACCTCTTCACGCCTCCGACCGCGATCGGAGCGGGTAACCGGATGGGCGTCCTCGGTGGCGACAACGGTGGCTACCCGAACGGTCGTCGTCTCATCGATGACGTCGTCGACATCACCCTCCAGGCCGCCGCGGGCGGCACCCCCTTCACTCCTGCCCAGAACAAGGCGCCGAACAACCAGCTCGGCGACGGCGTGAACCAGAACGACAAGCCGTTCTCCGCGGTCTTCCCCTACGTCGCGAGCCCGAGCCAGGGCTTCGATCACAGCCACCACCGCACGGAGCCGACGACCCCCTAGTGCGTCGCTCCTTCCAATCGGCGCGGACCGCCGGGGAGCGCAAGCTCCCTGGCGGTCTCGCCGTCCTCCTCCTGGCCATCGCCCTCGTTTCGTGCGGCGGAGCCTCCGCCGTGCCGGCGAGCGGAAGCCCGAGCCCGGCGACGGCCACAACGGCGCCGTCATCATCGGGCGGTCGGGTCTATCCGCCGGTCCCGACGCTCGGCGGTCCGGCCGCGACCGGGGTGATCCTGCCGACCTACTTCGTCACGATCCTGGAGTCCCACTACGGCCTCCTGACCGTGGTGACGACACCCGGCTCGTCCTGCACACTGGCGGCGGTGATGCCTGACGGCAGCGAACGGACCGATCCCGAGATCCGCACGCCGCGGATCACCGACGGCGGCGGCCGCGCGTCCTTCACCTATCCGGCGTCGAGCGCGGCGCCCGGCCTGGGCATCCACACCGTCAGCTGCTCGCTCGCCGGGCAGCGGGAGCAGGCCCGGGCCCGGTTCGAGGTCAAATGAACGCCGCAGCGCTGACGCGCTCGCCCCGCATCCGCGGCTTCGTCCTCTCGCTGGCCGCGGTCGTCGCGCTCACCCTGACGCTGGCTGGTGTCTTCGCGGTGATCCGCGGCGCGCCGGTCGAGCTCCCGGATGGCCTGCAGCGCCTCCTCGACCAGCGGACCGACGGACAGAAGGCGATCGACGCGGCGCAGCAGCGCCTCGCCGCGTCGCCGAACGATCCGTCGCTCATGGCGGTGCTCGCCCTGGGGTACCTCCAGCGCGTCCGGGAGACCGGCGACCCGTCGTATTACGTACGGGCCGATGAGCTCGTGCGCCGCGCGCTCGCCCTCGCGCCGAAGGAGATCAACGCCCTTGTCGCCGCCGGCTCGCTGAGCCTCAGCCGGCACGAGTTCGCGGCGGCGCTGGAGTACGGCACCGCGGCGGTCGCGGTCGCGCCCGCCCGGCCGGCCGGCCATGGCATCGTGACGGACGCGCTCGTCGAGCTCGGGCGGTATGACGAGGCCGTCATCGCCGGGCAGCGGTTGGTCGACCTGCGGCCGGACCTCGCCTCCTACAGCCGGGTCGCCTACATCCGCGAGCTCCACGGCGATCTGGCCGGCGCCATCGCCGCGATGCGGGCCGCGGTCGAGGCGGGGAATCCCCAGAGCGAGGGGACCGCCTGGACCGATGTCCAGCTGGGCAACCTGCTGTTCGTGACGGGCGACCTTGACGCGGCGAAGCAGGCGTACGAGAGCTCGCGTGAACGGGTCCCCGACTACGTGTACGGGGATGCCGGGCTGGCGCGGCTCCGTGCCGCGCGCGGCGATCTCGCGGGCGCCGCCAAGATCTACGAGCGCGTCGTCGCGCGCCTGCCGTTGCCGGAATTCGCGGCCGCGCTCGGCGACGTGTACGCGAAGCTCGGGGACCCGGTCCGCTCCGAGCAGCAGTACGCGCTCGTCGCCGCGAGCTGGAAGCTCCTCAGCGCCGGTGGGGTCCGGACGGACATCGATCAGGCGCTGTTCGATGCCGACCGCGAGCGGAACATCCCCGCCGCGCTCGCGGCCGCGCGGACCGAATACGCCCTGCGCAAGACGGTCTTTGTCGTGGAGACGCTCGCTTGGGCGGAGTACCGCTCCGGTGATCTCGTTACGGCGCGGCGGCACAGCGCCGAGGCGCTGCGGCTCGGCACCCAGGATCCGCTGCTGCTCTACCGTGCCGGCGTGATCGCCGAGGCGGCGGGCGATACCGCACAGGCCAAGGCGCTGTTCGGCCGGTCGAGCGCGCTGAATCCGCGCTTCTCGCCGCTCTTTGCCGACGATCTCGCGGCGCGCCTGCGCAGGCTGTCGCCGGACGGCGGGTGATCCTCGCGCGGGCGGCCACGCTCGCGGTGCTGTTCTCCCTGCTGTTCCCGCTCGTCGCGACCGCCCATCCCCTGGGCAACTTCACGGTGAACCGCTACGGCCGGATCGAGGTCGCGCCGGAGCGCGTCACCCTGCGCTACGTCCTCGACCTCGCCGAGATCCCGACCCTCCAGGAGCTGCAGTCCGCCGGGGTCACGGGCGAGCCCGATGCGACGCAGCGTGCGGCGCTCCTGCGGCGCTTCGCCGGGCTCGTGCGCGACGGCGCCCAGCTGTCGGTCGGCGGGACCGCGGTCGCGCTCTCCGAGCGCGACGCGTCGCTCGAGCTCCTCCCCGGTCAGGCAGGCCTCTCCACGCTCCGGGTGACGTTCGATTTCGCGGGCGACCTGCGCGTCCCCGATAACGCCACCGTCGCCTACCAGGACACGACGTTCGCCGACCGGATCGGCTGGCGCGAGGTCGTGCTGCGGGCGGGCCGCGGCGTCCGCCTCGATGCGGCGACCGTGCCGAGCGAGGACCAGACCGACGAGCTGCGCCGTTACCCCGCGGACCCGCTGCGGCCGCCGCTCGCCGTGACGAGCGGGCGCGCGGTGGTCCGGCTGGTGGCGGGCGAGGGCGGCGGGAACGCCGGCGCCGTGGCCGGCGCCGGCGTTCCGCGCCTGGCGGTGGACGCCCTGGCGGGCGGGGTGAGCGACCTCATCCAGGCCGGCGCGCGCGGTGATCTGGTGTCCACGCTGCTCGCCGTGCTCGCCGCGGTCGGACTCGGGGCGTTCCACTCGATCACGCCCGGCCACGGGAAGACGGTCATGGCCGCGTATCTGGTCGGCACGCGCGGGTCGTGGCGTCAGGCCCTTGGTCTGGGCGCGGCCGTCGCGGTCTCCCACACCCTTGGCGTCCTGCTGCTCGCGCTGCTCATCCTGGGGGCCTCGTCGGTGGTGCCGCCCGAGCGGTTCTATCCCTACCTCTCCGTCGCCTCGGCGCTCATCGTCGTCGGGATCGGGCTGTGGCTGCTCCGTGGCGCGCTGCGATCGCGGGCCCACCGGCACGATCACGAGCACGGTCATGATCACCCGCACGGCCATTCGCATGGCGATGATCACGACCACCTGCCGACGACGGTCGGCTGGCGCGGGCTCGTGGCGCTCGGGATCTCCGGCGGCATCGTCCCGTCCGCGTCGGCGCTCCTGCTGCTGCTCGCGGCGGTGAGCCTGCGGCGTCCGGATCTCGGGCTCATCCTCATCGTCGCGTTCGGCCTCGGCATGGCCGTCGTGCTCGTCGGGATCGGACTCGTCCTCGTCCGCGCGGGAGAATTCGCGGCGAGCCGGATCGGCGAAGGCGCATTCGTGCGCCGCGCCGCCGCGTTCCTGCCGATCGGCACGACGGTCGTCGTGCTGCTGGTCGGCGTGTTTCTCTCGGTGCAGGCCGGGGAGCAGCTGCTCGCGACGCTGTAGGGGTCGCGTCGCCGCGTTCGGCCCGTCCGTCGAATCGGTAGGATGGTCGTCGCGGCGACGTCGCCAAGTGGCAAGGCAAGGGTCTGCAAAACCCTCATCGCGGGTTCGATTCCCGCCGTCGCCTCAGGCCGCCGTCACGGGCCGGCGCGATGCGCTAACGTCGGCGGATGCGGCCGCACCGCGACCCGACCGCAGCCGGCCCGCCCGCGGGGACGGACCGATGGCTCTCCGCGGCGCATGCCAGGCGATGGCCGCTCCTTGCGGCAGCGATCCTCGTCGTCGCGATCTTGCTCCTCGGGCCGGATGCGCACGTGAGCTGGCAGCCGGCGGGGACCATCCCCGCGGAGTACTCCTGCCCACCCGGGATGACTCCCGCGCCGCGGCAGGTCACGGTGGGGCCACGGACGATGAGCATCGTCGAGTGCCGCGGCGAGCGCCCCGATTCGACACTGCAGCCCACCGTGGCGACCGTCGTTCGCGCCTCCCGCTACGTGCCCGAAGAGCACCGGCTCGCCCTGTATCTCGCCGGTCCCAAGTGGCGCCTGTTCGATCTCGACTTTTCAAGCGGCATCTTCGCGGGCTTCGCCACGGAGGACGTGTACGAGCCCGACTGATGCCGGCCCGCCCGCCGCTCCGACTGATCCGGCGACGAGCTCGCAGGCTTGAATCGCGAAGGGACGGCCTGCCGGCTCCGGCAGGCGCCTCGGCCTGAGTGAGGTCGCCTGGGTCTGGCGCTCGCGCCGCTGACAAACCGACCGCTCGTCGTCCTGCTGCGGGTGGAGTACGGTGGGGTGAGCGGGGCGATGGTCGCCCGGGAGGGGATGCACCAGGTTGAAGACCGCAGGTTTTCCGTGCCGCTTCGGCGGCTGCGACGCGCGTTTCTTCGTCGCGATCCAGGGCTCGATGCCGGCGCTGCTCGCCGCGAGCGCCGAGCGTACCCTGCACGAGACATCGGTCCACGAGTACACCCACATCCGGCTCGAGGAGGTCGTGCGCAAGCCGGCTTGGACGATCCGGAAGTCGACGCCGGTCAAGCAGCCCTAGCCGCAGCGCCGAGCCGCCCCGGTCGCGACCGTCACCGCGAGGGGTGCGTCGCGCCGCCGTCCCTGTAGACTGAGGGCGGAATTTCATACGCGATGCCGGCCAGAGGTGCGGTCGTCAGCGACCACCGTCGAGGAACGAGCTTCCGCCGACACGGTGGCCAGGGGTGACCGCCGAAGAGGGCGATCCGACTCGGGATCGTCGTCTGGTTCGCGTTCCGGAAGGGCGCGGGCTGTCGCGACGGAGAGGGCACTCCGCCGCGGAGCGCTGACCGCATGCAGGCTCCTCTCGGAGGCTGGTGCACAGCGGCGCCTTGGCCGGTCCGCCCGTCGCGATCGACAGGAGGATGCCGGTGCCGATCGAGCGCTTCGCGATCATCGATTCGACGCTCCGTGAGGGCGAGCAGTTCAGCAACGCCCATTTCACGACCGCCGACAAGATCCAGGTCGCCAGGCTGCTGGACGAGTTCGGGGTCGAGTACATCGAGCTGACCTCGCCGGTCGCCTCGCCGCAGTCGTGCGAGGACCTGAAGACGATCGCCGGCCTGGGCCTCCGGGCAAAGATCCTCACCCACGTCCGGTGTCACATGGACGACGCGAAGGTCGCGGTCGAGAGCGGCGTCACCGGGATCGACATCCTCTTTGGCACCTCCTCGTTCCTGCGCGAGTTCTCGCACGGGAAGAGCGTGGATGACATCATCGTCGAGGCGAAGAAGGTCATCGAGTTCATCAAGGACCATGGCAAGGAGGTCCGCTTCTCCAGTGAGGACAGCTTCCGCTCGACCGAAGGGGACCTGCTCAAGGTCTACACCGCCGTCGACAAGATGGGGGTCGACCGCGTCGGTGTGGCCGACACGGTCGGGATCGCGACCCCGCGGCAGTGCTACTCGCTCGCCGTCGAGCTGCGGCACCACATCTCCTGCGACATCGAGTTCCACGGCCACAATGACGCGGGCTGCGCGATCGCGAACTCGTACAGCATCCTCGAGGGCGGGGCGACCCACATCGATACGAGCGTCCTCGGCATCGGCGAGCGCAACGGGATCACGCCCCTGGGCGGATTCGTCGCGCGGATGTATGCCGATGACCCGGCGGCGATCAAGAAGAAGTACGACCTCCCCAGGCTCAAGGACCTTGACGAGCTCATCGCCTCGCTCGTGAACATCGAGATCCCGTTCGACGAGTTCGTCACCGGGAAGTACGCGTTCCATCACAAGGCCGGCATGCACACGAAGGCGATCTACCTCAACCCGAACTCCTACGAGATCCTCGACCCCGCGGACTTCGGGCTCACCCGGACGATGAACATCGCGCACCGGCTCACCGGCCACAACGCGGTGGGGAAGCGCGCCGAGGAGCTGGGGCTCTCGTTCGGGAAGGACGAGCTGCGGACGATCACCCGGCAGATCAAGACGCTCGCCGATGCCGGCCCGCTCTCCATGGACCAGCTCGATTCGATCCTGCGCGAGTGGGTCGTCGCCTAGTGCCGCCCCAACTTGACGGGCTTGACCGCGCGA
>JRHI01000686.1_pt1 | contig 34643 bp, 30 predicted proteins | sample 215371 | NCBI WGS metagenome assembly JRHI01 (sample SAMN02929681, study PRJNA255918) | sediment metagenome | biome: cave system; feature: Ice Cave; material: Sediment; isolation source: sediment from deep within a dark volcanic ice cave with no known source of... ...
TCTACGATGTCAACGTAGCGCTCTAACCAACTGAGCTAATTGCCCTTGGATATGAGCAATGATAGCATTGCTTGTCGCTGTTGTCAAGCGTCTTTTTGGGCAAAAACAGGAGCTTTACAAATTTGGGATATATACGAAAAAAGGACAATTTTTCATCTATCTAGTACTACAATCTCTTCTCAGGCTTTCGTCAACTAACGTAATGGATGATGTATATCGATGGCTGACTCCGTCAATATAGTGAAAGCTCCCTGTATCTTGTTCTGATATCTCGTGAGCGCATTCACGAGTATCTTTGCTCTGTCTTCCATCGAAACGCACTTTGCTATACGTAGAAGAATTACCCCTGCGGTTGGTCTACGCTCGTCAAGCACAAGCCGTTCAAAATCTTTATCCGAGGTAATCAATAGTGCTTTTTTCTGAAAAGCTGTTTGTAGTATTTCTCTGTCCTCAATACTACAGGTGACATACTCGACTTGATGTCCCGCCGCTCTCAGTACGAATGGAATCTTTTGTGGTATATTCTCATCAACGTAAATGATCACGATGCTGCCTGATCCAAGGGGTACGAGACTTCTGTACGCAATGTATCAGCTGCGAATGCAAGCGCGGCGTAAATAGCCTCGCGAGTAAGCCGTGGATACTCTTGCAGCATCTCTTCCATAGATGTCCCTCCTGCAAGCTCATCAAGGATAAGTTCTACTCTTCAAACGCCTCCTAGAGAAATTGCCCTTAGTTTGCCTTGTGTCATCATGATGCAGGATGGTATACTTTCCTTTGTATTAGATCAATCATTGATGATGTGCAATGTACCTATTAAGGTTTCTATAGATCGCCGATATTCGTACTATGTAGCGTGAACCACATTCCTATTTCTCTAGGAAGGTGCAGCTTGTATGTTTCCTCTAACTCGTTGGCACAATGTGCGTAATGTGTGGCTCTTTATTCGTAAAACACGTCGGCAGCATGTAAGAAACATGTGTGGTGTGCTACTACTGCTTTCTCTTGTGTCTGTTGAGTTGATTGCCTTTCACTCGACACAGGTGAGCGCACAAAGTCATACTAGCCCTACGGTTGATGCAACGTGTACACATGTTGGCTTCTCGCCTGATGGCAATCCGTTTCCTATCTGCCCCGGCCCGTATCCTGGCGGAGGTAATTGTACGTGGTGGGCATGGGAGCAATGGCATCTGCTCGGCTACGATCTGCCTTTGAACTGGGGTAATGCAGCAGACTGGATTGTGGACGCGGAACGCTCTGGCCTTCCACTGGGGACGACACCGCGTCTTGGTGCTATTGCCATCTTTCCCCGTGGCGATGGTGTCTGGGCATATGGCCCACCAGGGCATGTTGCTTTTGTCACTGCGGTGAGTAGTGATGGCACGACCTTTGATGTGACCTATCAAAATTATGGCGATCCTACACCGCTGTATGTGGGCAAAGGCTATAATGTCTCTTATATTAATCAGCCGCGCTTTCAGTCCGATCAATTGCGTTTTATTTATTTTCCACAAGAGATTGACCCACAGCTCTTTGCCCGTCTCCCTGGTGTCAATGGAGGCGATGCTGGTGGAGCGGTACGACAGGCGAATGACCTGTTTGCCAATATGTTGGCCTCGAGCGGTGATCGTGTTGCGCTTGGACTACCACCAGTATCCTCTGACCAGGAATTTAATGCTGACTTCACGGGTGAGGGTGTGAGTGATCTGCTACTCTATAATCGGCAGCAAGGGAGCTTGAAGGTGCTCAAATTGCAGCCAAAAGCAGATACGCCGGATATACCGCCACATTTGCCGCGTTTTTTTGCTAACGAGATACAGCAAGAGTCACAGGCAACACAGAGCGACCCACAAGCGGTTGCGCTGGGCGATGCTATCACTCCTGTAGGGAAATGGGGGGCATCACTGGATGTCCACATTGGCGATTTCTCTGGCTCAGGAGTATCAGAGATGCTGCTGTATGATCGCAATGCAGGCACAATACAACTTTTGAGCCTGACGCCGCAATTGACCATTAAGAAGCATGTCACGTTGAATGGCTGGGGACCTGGTTGGGAGATCTATGTGGGGCGCTTCGATGGGCAACGAAGCGGTATCTTTCTGTATAAACGTTTTGCTGAGCTGAGCCAGACTACGAGCGATACGCCAACGCCAGCTGTGACTCCTAAGATCGACCCAACAAAACCAACGTCTGATCCGACAGCGACGCCCAAACCGCGTGTGACACCTACGCCCACTGCGATGCCTAAGCCAAGCGCAACGCCCACGGAGAAGCCAGATGCAACAGCAACACCCAAGTCTCGTGTTACTGTGACGCCGCGTGCTACACACTCTGCTCCTGTTGCTGTTCCCGAAACGGTCTCTTTCAACACAAATGTGGATGTACACTACCCGATGACTGGAACAACCTCGACTTCTGGCACAAAAGATTTGAGCGGAAGTGCGCTGGAGGATTGGGAAATAAAAGGACGTACTGCGAACATTTTTGTGATTGATTTTAACAAGGATTTCAGCATCCATAGTCAGCAACAATATACGCTTTGGCACGCGAACTGGGAGGTGTATGTTGGGCGTTTTGCCAGTAGTACGCGTGATGGGATATTCCTCTATGATCGCGCCGTTGGTGAGGGGCGTATCATGGACTTTGATACCGGTATGACCATCGCCGATTATCAGGAGATACACAACCTCGATGGTAACTGGGTAATCTATAGTGGCGATTTTATTGGTTCCGGTCGTGCTCAGCTTTTGTTGTATGATCCCGTTGCTGGCAATGGGCAACTTCTGTCCTTTGCCCCCGATTTATCGCTCAAGGCACAAAAGCTCTACAATAATTGGGGCAGGAGTAATGTGCTCTATGTTGGTCACTTCGGTATGAATACACTGAGTGTGATGCTCTATGATCTCCAGAAAGAGCAGAGTACCTTTGTGGCTTTTGATACGTCAATGCAGGTCATGCAGCATATGACGGTGAAGGGTTGGGGTACACGCTGGCAAGTGCTCGTGGGCGCTTTCCTGGATCGTTCATTGTGCCCTAGCCAGAGAAAATGCACCAATGTTGATGATATTCTGGCGCTAGACCGCAAAACGGGACAAATACAACAGTTCGTCTTCTCATTTGGACGCCAATTCCAGGTATTCGACAACCGTTCGCAAGCGTTTGTGCGCGACGGGATTGCGCCTGGGCACCTTAACTCCGTTGACACCACCACCTTTAATTTGGTAGGGACCGTGCATACCAGTATCAGGAATGAGGAGTTGTATTAGGGGAAGAACTATGCTATAATAGCATTAACCCCAAAGGTTAATAATTTTTGAGAGGCTGATAGGGCGGATATTCTCTTTCAGGATCGGAAACTGGAGAAAGCATATAACAATCAGTCACTATTAGTCCGAAGGTATGGTTCCGATACGCGCTAAATTACTCCAACGCCAACTAGATGAATTCGGAGCAGCAGAATCACTCGAAGGAGTGCGTTTGTTTCCACAAGTAAGGTGCCATGAATTGAAAGGGAATAGAGCAGGAACATTATCGGTAGATTTAGACCATCCCTATCGACTTATTTTTGAGCCAGCTAATGACCCCGTTCCCGGAAAATCGGATGGTGGTCTGGACTGGACGAAAGTGACAACTATTAGAATTCTTACTATAGAGGATTACCATGACTAATGTTCTGAAAAATGAATACCACCCCGATTATGTTTCTCCCCCAGGAGAGACCCTCCTAGAAACTTTGGAAACAATAGGTATGTCTCAAGCCGAACTGGCGAGACGCATGGGGCGTCCAGCAAAAACAATTAATGAGATCATACAAGGGAAAGCGGCTATCACCGCTGAAACCGCATTGCAATTGGAGCAAGTATTACATATTCCTGCGCCATTCTGGTTAAAGCGGGAGCAAAACTATCGCGAATGGCTTGCTCGTCTTGCTAAAGATCGACGTCTGAAAGGTTGGGTAGAGTGGCTAAAGGAGATGCCAATTCGCGTTATGATGCAGAGAGGCTGGATTCCAGATCATATTGACAAATCTCAGCAGGTCTTGGAGGCTCTAAAGTTCTTTGGAGTTGCTTCTCCAGATGCTTGGCGGGCAATTTGGGAGAGTAAAATCTTCTCCCACCATGGGGTTAGCATTCCTGAGAATAGCTTTGGAGCAATAACTGCATGGCTACGGCAAGGGGAGCTGGAAGCTCAAGATGTTGAGTGCGCCCCATACAATGCCAAGACATTTCAAGATGCACTTGTGTGTATATATGCTCTAACAGTAGAACCTGCCAACATTTCCCAAAGTGAACTCGTGCATTTGTGTGCAAATGCGGGTGTAGCAGTAGTATTCGTGCAGGAGGTATCATATACAAGGATTTGCGGTGCAGCGCAGTGGCTAACACCAACTAAGGCATTGATACAACTCACTCCACGTTATAACACCGATGCCAAGCTCTGGCCTACATTCTTTCGTGCAGCTGATCACATTTTACGACAAGAAAAGCGACATACGTTCCTGGAAGTAGGTCAGAAAGATAGGGAAGAAGACCAGAGCGAGTACATTAACAGTTCGCCTGAAACGGTGTGTTGATATTTGTGACCCCCGGCGTTGCCTGCAATTGTGCCTTCCAAGTGAGAGCATTGTAAGATGTCGTCGCTAGCAGTAGCATATGGTTGCTAAACGTCTTTGTCTGCTCCATAGGGTGCCACGTTGGCTTGTTCCCTTGCGCTCGCGCTTGCTCGTAGCAGGGATTGGCAAGGCGTAAACCCAGGTTGTTTACTTCTGTAAGCGCTTGCTCGTATGATATATTCTCCGCGAATGTGACTTGCACGAATGTGCCTGCCTGCTCCTTGGATAGGTACCTGGAGTTGTTATCTGCCCTTTGCAGCGGACAACTATGCGGCCCCCAAGGTTGTAGTTCTACGATGTTATGCATCGCTTGGAGACGGTCGAACCAGAGGGGAGCCGAATTGACGGTCGCAGCAACTACCAGCGTATGGGAGGTGGGGTATGTATCTTGTTCACCTTGTGGCTTCCACGTGAAAGCGCAGTCTGCAAAGGTTTTCAAACCGAGATTAGTAACGCTGTCCAGGGCTTGCTGATAGGAAACGGCGGAGCCGAAGTGTATCCATGCTGCATACACAGGGTCGGTTGGGACGGGCCGCGCCGGAATATGATAGTGCCAGAGTTGCGTGCCACTACGAACATCGAGTGCCTGCACACTATCATCTTCTCCTCCGATCAACACAACACCTTCTCCAAGTAGGACGGGTGGCCCAGCATCTGAGCTTTCGCCGGAACCACTCACGGAACTCTGCCATGCAAGTGAGCCGTTATTGCTGTGTAATGCAAACACAGGAGAGACACTAACGACCAAGCCGTCAGTTACAGTGATAGGTCTATCGACAGGAGCGGATTCCTGGTGTTGCCAGAGGACATGACCATCAGTAGCATCTAGCGCAACAAGAGGAGCATGGAAGTTGGTATAGTAGACAATACCGTCAACAACGACTGGCGGAATTGAAAAGTGAAGTGGCTCGATGGACGCCGACTGGTAATGCCAGAGCAACGTACCATCGCTGGCATGATATGCGGAGACCCCCTGTCCATTACGCTGTATATCTGCGCTATATATGATGCCGTTTACCACTGTCGGTGAAGAGGTACTGGCTACATGTATGCTTGGTTGTACTGAACGGGCGGCATGCCAAATGATCGTTCCCGTCGTAGGATTGAGAGTGTCGATGCCACCGTAGGCTGTTGCAATGTAAAGCAGTCCATTTGCCTCGATTGGGTTTCCGGAGGCTATTCCATCACTATCTGTGAGTGCTGTGTGCCAGAGAGTCTGTCCATTGCTCGCTTGCAAGGCATAGAGTGTAATGTGTGAGGCTTCAAGGGGGTCTCCCTGCGACTGGACGAGATAGACAGTGCCGTTGACCGCGCCCAGAAGATTCGGCGTTGCTGCAGTTGAGGTATATGTCCATGCTTGTGAGCCGTCGGTCGTGTGTAGGGCAACAAGAGTGGGATGGTTGCCTGTCGCGGCTGTGCTGGCGTAGACTATGCTATCGGCTACCTGAACCTGGGAAATAGTGTTCTCGCCCTTGTATTGCCATAAGAGCCGACCATCATTCGCATCGAGTGCTAGTAGTGTGTTATCGACGGTGACATACACGCTACCATTTACCACAGTGTAGACATTGCACGTATCAGCAAGCTGATGCTGCCAGTGTAGTGTGCCATCTCTGAGTCCGAACGCATACAGGCTGTAATTGTCGGAACCGATATAAGCAATACCATTGGCAATAACGGTAGATTCCGTGTGTCCATACGGCTGATATCTGGGTTTGCCATCGGTCCCTGGCTCTGGATCGTTCTCATGTCCCAACGGAATGTTGCTGATCTGGGCAGCTGTGGTAGATGGCGTTGTTGGGGAGTTGGAACCGCAGGCCACTAGACTGAGCAATGCGATGAGCGTGAAAAAGAGCACAACCCTTCTAGGTGTAATGTTCATATGATCTCTCCTGAGTGCCGTATGTATGCTTGCGAAGGGTAGACGTTGGCACGTGCTGAAAAGTTCCCTTACCACTTTTGAGTAGATGGTAAATAGCGTGAATGTTCGACGATTTTTGAGGTGAACAGAGGCGCATCGGCGCGAACCATCAGCCTGAAGAGCGGTTCTCATCTTTCTCATTGGCTGGGGAAAGCGGGGCCTCTTCCCGCAGCCGTTGCACGTCGCGCATCGGTGGGACACCGAAGAGGCTTTTGTACTCCCGATTGAAGTGGGAGGCGTCTCTGCTTTTGCAATCAAGTGAAGGAATTTAGAACATGGACATCAAAAGAAGTGGCTCACAACCTTCCGGCAAAGGGCCGACCGAGTACTTTACTGGCACGGTACGCATAGACCCCCTATTCGAGACTTCCGATCCGGCCCGTGCAGTCGGTGCTAGTGTCACGTTCGAGCCCGGTGCCCGGACAGCATGGCATACCCATCCGCTGGGCCAGACCCTGATCGTGACGGCTGGCTGCGGCCGGGTCCAACGCTGGGGTGGTCCCATCGAGGACATTCGTCCGGGGGACGTGGTCTGGTTCCCACCGGGTGAGAAACATTGGCACGGGGCCGCGGCAACTACGGCCATAACACACATCGCCATTCAGGAAAAACTCGGCGGCAAGACCGTTGACTGGATGGAACAGGTCAGCGACGAACAATACCAGGGCTGATCGTGGAGAATAATCGTCCCGACCTTTCACTCAAAGACAGGAGTTCAGCAAATGCAAAAGCGCACATTTGGAAATAGTAACCTGGAAGTCTCGGCTGTCGGGCTCGGCTGCATGGGAATGAGCTTTTCCTATGGTCCAGTTGCAGACAAGCAGGAGATGATCTCACTGATTCGGGAGGCAGTCGAACGCGGTGTCACGTTTTTCGACACCGCTGAAGTGTATGGCCCGTTCACCAATGAAGAACTCGTGGGTGAGGCTCTCGCCCCCTTCCGAGCACAAGTGGTGATCGCCACCAAATTCGGGTTCAAACCTGCTTCCAACGGCGAAGCGAGGTGGAGTGAGTTGGATAGCCGACCAGAACACATCAAGCAGGTTGCCGCGGGATCGCTCAAGCGACTCAAGGTCGATGCCATCGATCTATTCTATCAGCACCGTGTTGACCCGGATGTGCCCATCGAAGATGTGGCCGGAGCGGTGAAGGGCCTGATTCAGGAAGGGAAGGTGAAGCACTTTGGCCTTTCTGAAGCGGGAGTGCAAACAATCCGTCGCGCACACGCCGTCCAGCCGGTCACGGCAGTCCAGAGCGAATACGCGCTGTGGTGGAGAAACCCTGAAGCGGAAGTGCTACCGACCCTGGAGGAACTCGGAATCGGCTTCGTTCCCTACAGCCCTCTGGGGAAGGGCTTCCTCACGGGAAAGATCAGCGAAAACACGACGTTCGACAGTTCCGACTTCCGAAACACCCTCCCTCGCTTTACGCCGGAGGCCAGGAAAGCGAATCAGGCGTTGATTGATCTGCTTGGCCAGATCGCAGAACGGAAGCAGGCGACACCTGCTCAGATAGCACTAGCTTGGCTGCTTGTCCAGAAGCCGTGGATCGTGCCGATTCCGGGTACCACGAAGCTCTCTCGCCTGGAGGAGAACATCGGAGCAGTTGCCGTCGAACTGACGTCCGACGCTCTCCGCGAAATCGAGAGCGCCGCCTCACAGATCACCGTGCAAGGGGGCTCGGTACCCCGAACATCTAGAGCAACTGACCGGTCGCTGAGCGAAACAAATGGATGCTCTGGTAGCTCTTGTTGGGCTTCATATTATTTGGTAGATACTAATATTTGCTTGCAGCCTGCCCCGGTGGACCGGAACGAGGCCCATATGGCCCTTCATCGAGCCAGACGCCTGCACGTTTCCAGTAAGGAGCCACTAGTGCTGCAAGGATGCGTCTAACTTGCATGATCGGAGTGCGCGTCTGAATATGTGCAAGCGCCTGTCCAGCGGCGTCTCGATTATATATCGCCGCTTCATACCGTACCTGTGCAAACTGCTCTATTGCTGCTCTTGCCTCGGCTTGGTCTGTCGCTTTGAGGGCGGTATCGACGGCTTGAGCGGCGGCGATAGCATCCGCAATGCCAGAATTCATGCCACGTGCTCCGAATGGTGCGAAGAGATGTGCTGCCTCTCCTACCAGCAAGACGCGATGGTGCTGATCGGTAAAATCTTTCGCTACTATTTGTAAGAATTGATAGGTAGAGACCCAGGTGATTCTGTCGGCATATCTGGGGGGCATGACTTTAGCTAGCCAGCGTTTCACGCCTTCCGTGCCGCTGAATGCCTCTGGATCGTCGTTCTCGAGACACTGCAAATCGATACGCCAGCCGCCCACAAATGGCACGAGGAGCACATTACGTCCACCGACTGCTGGATGTTCGTAGTGAAAGACGCGCTCTGCGGTGAGCGGCTCGTCTGGGTCTTCTGCTACATCCACAACTACATAGGAATTCTCGGAGCGACTACCCTCCATAGCTATGCCCAGCGCACGTCTGACGACTGAACGTGCGCCATCTGCCGCGATGACGTAATCTGCTGTCCACGTAGTGCCGGATGTCGTTATCACCTTCACACCATCAGCAGATGTTTCGACCTTTTCTACAGGATGATTCCAGGCGAACGTGACCCCGACTGCATGGCAAGCATTGAGTAAGAAACGTTCAATCTCCACCTGTGGCAGACTTGAAAAGGGAGGCAGCGCGTCGGGCTTGGGCGCGGGATAATGACGGATGAAGACATTACGGCCACGCCAAAGTGTACGCTTGGTGGGCCAGACGAGGCCGTGAGCCGCGATCTCTCGCCCCAATCCTGGCTGTACCTGCTCAAGTAATTGTAGTGAGGCTTTATGTACAAAAATAGCGCGGCTCCCCGGTCGAGTGCGATCCTCTGGCTCGGCTTCAATGAGCGTCACCGCTCGTCCGTGAGTGCGTAAGGTAAGGGCAGACACTAAGCCAACTGGTCCTGCTCCAATGACCAGAGTCTCGCTATGTAGTGTTTGAGGTTCAGTATCGTTCACCGCTCGTGTTCTCCGTTCGTCTGATGGCTAACTGATTGATATTGTATCTCATGGAGCAGAAGATATATTAAATTGTGCAACTTGCACAAAATTTTACCAAAAATAGCCTATGTACTTGTGCAAATTGCCTATGTTGGTGTATCATGGAGACAGAAACATGGGAGGTTCATAGAAGAACATAACCCCATAGAAGTAAGCAGTATGTTTTACATCCAGCAAAGGAGCCGGAAGATGTATCAGAGTACACACATTGGCAACTGTGAGTTTTGGCTAGAGAATAATGGGGCTGTGAGACTGTATTCTCACAACTTCGGTCAGTCGTCGGGTTTTAGCACCAGGATGAGTAGTGAAGAGGCTATGCAGCTTCTCGAATGGCTTTCGCAGCACCATGAGGAGATTGCTCATTCTTCAAAATCGCAGAGTCAGCTAAAGGCATCTGCTGTAGATGCCCGCTATTCTCATTTATAAAGTTATAAATCCTCCCGAAATTTTGTCGAGGAAGAGCAACAGAAGGTGCTCTTCCTCGACAAAATTTCGGGATCACATCTACCTGGATTGTAGGTAGCGACGGATGAGGGTATTGGTAGAGCTATCATGGGTTAGCTCAGACGTGCTGGTGTTTTGTAGTTCAGAGGCAATGCGTGTTGCCAACACCTTCCCCAGCTCGACACCCCACTGGTCGAACGAGTTGATATTCCAAATGGTGCCCTGCACAAAGACTTTGTGCTCGTAGAGGGCGATCAGCTTGCCTAACATCTCCGGCGTCAGGCGGTCCATAAGGAGAGTATTGGTGGGATGGTTGCCCTCAAAGGTGCGATGTGGCACCTGAAAGTCTGCTATACCATCGGCCTTTACTTCTTGCTCTGTCTTGCCAAAGGCCAGGGCTTCCGTCTGGGCAAAGAGGTTTGCCATCAGCAGATCATGGTGTGGTCCAAGGGGATTGAGGCTATGGAGAAAACCGATGAAATCGCAAGGAATGAGCTTCGTGCCCTGGTGAATGAGCTGATAGAATGCGTGCTGCCCGTTGGTCCCTGGTTGCCCCCAGATGATGGGACCCGTCTGGTAGTTTACGATATTGCCTTCTAGATCTACATGTTTGCCATTGCTCTCCATATCAAGCTGTTGCAGATAAGAACTCAAACGTCCCAGATAATAGTCATAGGGCAGGATAGCAACGGTTTGGGCGCCAAAGAAGTTGTTATACCAGATGCCGATTAGCCCAAGCAGCACAGGAAGATTCTTCTCAAAAGGCGTGGTGCGGAAATGCTCGTCCATGGCGTGGAAGCCTGCTAACATTGCACGGAACTGGTCGGGACCAATCGCGATCATTAGAGATAGGCCAATGGCAGAGTCGTAGGAATAGCGACCACCAACCCAATCCCAAAACTCGAACATGTTAGCGGTATCAATGCCGAACTTTTCTACCTCTTTGGCATTGGTTGAGACAGCAACAAAATGTTTCGCTACTGCCCGTATATCTCCCATAGCTGCAAGGCACCAATCACGGGCGGAGCGTGCATTCGTCAGCGTTTCTAATGTCGTGAAGGTCTTTGAGCAGACGATGAAAAGCGTCTCTGCTGGGTCAAGGTCACGCGTGCATTCGACGAACTCGTTGCTATCGATGTTGGAGACAAAGCGTAAGGTCAGGTTGCGGGCACTATAATATTTCAAAGCTTCATAGGCCATAAATGGGCCGAGGTCTGAGCCACCGATGCCGATGTTCACAATATTGCGAATGGGCTTGCCTGTATAACCCTGCCATGCTCCGCTACGTACACGGTCCGAGAAAGCAGCCATTTTATTCAGGACTTTGTGAACCTCCGACATCACATTCTCACCGTCAACAACGATAACGGCGTCTTTGGGGGCGCGTAAGGCTACGTGTAAGACGGCCCGCTGCTCTGTGACGTTGATCTTCTCGCCATTGAACATGGCATCAATGTGCTCACGTAATCGCGAAGACTCGGCTAACTCTAATAAGAGACGGAGCGTTTCGTTTGTGATGCGGTTCTTAGAGTAGTCCAGATAAATACCTTGGGCTTCAATAGAGAAGTGTTCGCCACGTTGGGCATCTTCGGCAAAGAGTGTGCGCAGATGAGTTGTGTGTATGTGTTGATAATGCTCTTTCAGGGCCTTCCAGGACGAGCGTTGCGTTAGTGGTGTTAATGGTGTTGCGTTCACAGACATAATTGTTACTCCTTTTCGTATAATTCATGGTAACAGAGTACCCACAGGAGGATAATACATACTCATGATACCATGCATTTGCAATTTGGGGTTATCAATTTTATAATTGGGGTAGAAAATCTTGTTTCTATTATTGGAGACCATCAATGAGGCCCATATTGTCAGTCAACGACTCCGGGCGTGAAGCGCCGGGGCTTGTGATGAGCAAGCCTGTCGTTGTCCAGCCTGTATACCTGACCGCAGAGGCAGCGGGTTGAGGGTAGGAACGTTGATCAGGTCATAGCACCCAAGAATGCCACCTCAGTTCTTGGCTCTGCCGTCCGTCGTTAAAAGTTGGTTCGGGGTAGTCAGCGGTGCGACGGATGTAACAAGCCCGGTCAACCGTGGCGAGAGGAGCTGCTTGGGCATGCCTGCCTCAGCACGTCACTAGCCCCTTACGGGGTCCCCAAAGGGAGGGGAGCAATGGCTGTCTTTGTCCTAGATCGTCATCGGAAGCCACTTATGCCATGCTCGGAGAAACGGGCACGCTTGTTATTGGCGTGCCAACGGGCGGTGGTCCATCGGTTTGAGCCGTTCTGTATTCGTCTGAAAGATCGCAGTGTGCAAGAGAGCACGTTGCAACCCGTGGTGCTCAAACTCGACCCCGGAAGTACGACCACTGGCATCGCCTTGGCCCGTGTCGAATCCACGGAAATCGGCGAGGTGCATCACGCGCTGCATCTAGCTCATCTTGAGCACCGAGGGGAGGAAGTGAAAATGCATCTGGACAAACGCAGAGGCTTCCGCCGCCGCCGCCGTTCAACCGATCTGCGGTATCGTGTTCCCAGATTTCTCAATCGTCGCCGCACATCTGGGTGGCTCGCGCCATCGCTGCAATCACGCATTGGGAACGTGCTCACCTGGGCCAAACGCTACCAGCGATGGATACCACTGTGTCGCATTGAGGTAGAGCGAGTCAAGTTCGATATGCAGTTAATGCAGAATGCGGAGGTGTTCGGCGTCCACTACCAGCGCGGCGAACTGGCCGGGTGGGAAGTTCGGTCCTACCTGCTCGAAAAGTATCACAGGCAGTGCGCGTATTGTGGCGCAACCAATCGCCCTTTCGAGATCGATCATGTGTTGCCGCGCAGTCGCGGTGGGTCGCATCGTGTGTCCAATCTGGTACTCTCGTGCCATAGCTGCAATCAGGCGAAAGGCAACCAGACGGCTGCCGAGTTCGGACACGCATCAGTGGAACTGCAAGCCAAACACCCCTTCAAGGACGCGGCTGCCGTCAACACGACGAGATATGCCCTGGTAGAGCGCATCGGCAGGTTGGGGCTTCCCATTGGGACATGGAGTGGCGGGCGTACTCGTTGGAACCGGGACCGTTTCGGCATCGGGAAGGATCATAGCCTCGACGCCCTCTGTGTGGGTGACATCATCGGCGTACGTCGAGGCTCGATGCGAACAGTGAAGGTGAAGGCCGTGGGGCGAGGCCGCTATGGTCGGACCCTGGTAGATGGGTCTGGTTTCCCGGGTGGATACCTGATGCAACACAAGCGGGTGCAAGGCTTTCAGAGCGGTGACCTCGTATGCGCTGAGGTGCCTGAGTTCGCACGCAACAAGCCGCTCAAAACCCATGGTATCCACCGAGGATGCATAGCGGTACGAGAAACCGGATCGTTCCGCGTCGCCTCCATTGATGGGATCAACGCCAAGTATTGCCGCTTGTTGCAACGAGCGGATGGCTACGAATACACGTTGGTGCTCACTGCGACGGCGGGGAGTGAAATTCCCTGTCCTCACCCCAGAAAGGAGGACCTGCTTCCTCTCCAGAACTAAAGGTTAGGGGTATCCGCAGGTCGAATTTGATGACAGTACATATTAGTGCACCGAAAGTCGAGACACCAGCACCGTCGCTGGATGTTATTGCGCTGTATCGTACCATGGTGACAGCGCGAGCTATGAACGATCTACTCAAAACGCGCAAGACACAGGGACGTTACCCTTTTTATATTGGCTGCGCCGGTCACGAAAGTATGGCGGCGGTGGCGGCGGCGCTTGAAGAGCATGATTGGTTAGCTTTGTATTATCGTGACCTCGCAGCTTGGTTGCAACGTACTGGAGATGTGTACGGCCCATTACGTGAAGCCTATTCGCGCACGACTGGCCCCATGTGTGCTGGTCGGAATATGCCTTCGCACTATAGCAGCAAACAGCATCGTATTCTGCCCAGCTTTAGTGAAATAGCTGGACTCGCACCTTTTGCAGGTGGTTTTGGTTTTGCGCTCAAACGTCGGCAGCAAGAATTAGTAGATGCGAGTGAAGAGGCACGCGAGATTGTTGTTTGTAGCAATGGTGATGGTGGTGTTGCCACAAATGATTTTAATGTTCTGTTCCGTCAAGCATCGGTACATAAACTGCCTGTGCTGATGATTGTCGAAGATAATGGTTGGGCTATTACTGCCGAGTCTTCTATTCAATGGAGTGGTTCCCTGATTGACTGGGCGAAGAGTGCGGATGTCTATGCCGAGGAGATCAATGGAGTAGATGCGCTGGCGACCTATGAAGCGACTCGTCGCCTTGCGCAGTATGTGCGTTCGGGCCAGGGTCCCGCCTTCATGCATCTACGTCTGGGTTTGCTGGATGCTCATTCTAGCAGCACTGATATCAAATCGTATCGCAAAAAAGAAGAAATTGAATTCACGACTGCCACAAAGGACCCAGTGAAAAACTTTGGCCGCTGGTTGGTAGAGTATGGATATCTGCAAGAAGACGATATACATGGTATCCGTAGGGAGATTCGTACACAGCTAGAACGCATCGAAAATGAGGTATTGCAGGAGGCAGAGCCAACACCAGAACGTGTTACGAATCATGTTCTGTACGTTCCACAATGGCGTGAAAATATTCCACGAGGTCAAAAGCGCCAGATTACGATGTTGGGAGCAATTAATGAGGCATTGGCGGAACTGGCGCAGCGTGATCCTGATTTCTTTGTGTATGGACAGGATGTGGGAAGCTCCAAGGGAGGTGTCTTCGGAGCAACGGCAACGCTCGTTTCACAATTTCCAGGACAGGCTATCAGTAGCCCGTTGAATGAGCAGGTGATTGTGGGTATTGCGGCAGGTGCTGGCATGCACGACGGAAAGGCCCGCTGCGCGGAAATTCAGTTTGTTGATTACCATCAATCGGCGACGCAAACTATTCGCTTGGCTGCTCGCATCTCCTACCAAAGCTATGGAGATTGGACTGTTCCTCTACTCATTCGTACTAAGTCCGGCAGTGGCGGTGGCGGTCCCATTTCCAGTAGTGGCTCTGGTGGGGGCGCCTTTGGGCACTCCAATGCAGGCGAGCAATGGTTTACCAGTGTGCCAGGAATGATGACCATCTGCCCCGCCACACCTTATGATGCGAAAGGACTCTTGCTAGAGGCGGCACGTGCTCAATCCCCTGTAGCATTCCTTGAACGCGGACGCCTGTATCGTTCAGAGCCACCCAAAGACGAGCAAGGCAATATGATTCCTGCTCTGGCTGAGTACTGGAACGTGCCTGATGGCTATTATACGTTGCCTATCGGGAAAGCACGACGTGTGAAGATTGGTGCAGGACCGGTGCAGGCTGTTATTATCGTCTGGGGCACCATGGTGCTTGAGGCTTGTACTGCTGCCGCAAATATTGTCAATCGCGACGGTGGAGCTATCGAGGTCGTTGATCTAAGAACGCTCGCCCCGTTTGATGAGGAGGCAATAGCCGATGCAGTGCGCGAGGCCAATCGTGTACTCGTCGTCACAGAAGAATCCGACCTGACGAGTTTCGGGCGGCATATCCATTCCTGGATTGTGGAGCATTGCTTCTATGATCTTGATGGAACACCAGCCTTTGTGTCTGCTATTAACGCTCCTGCCGCTCCTTATAATGCAGAGGAGGAAAGTGCGTTCTTCCCCTCTGCGGTAAGCATCCAGGCCAAACTAGAAGCGTTGTTAGCAGAATAAGCAATTAAGAAGCTGCATACTATGTCATGGTACGCAGCTTCTTGTTGCTTATATGCCGAAGTGAGCAATACCTTTTCCTGATTTATGCTGCTGCAAACGTCTGTGGCTCTGGCAGTATCTCTTGATGTTTGTGTGCGGAGGCAATCAATGCCTCAAGAGCTTCAAGTCCATGCTCTAATGCCTCGGCGTAAGTATCGCCGTGGGTAACTGGTCCAAGTACTCGTCCAGCTTGCTCCCAGTCAGGGAGCCGTACGAGGTATGCTTGATCTTCATCGGACCACTGAATCAGCATAGAATAATGTAGCTCACTCATGGCTTGTGCCTTCCTTGTTGCTCTTGTGCTTCTTGAAGCTTCCGCAAAGCTTCTCGTATCTCACGCTCCTGATAGGGTTTGGCGTCAGCACTATCCTTGCCCACGAAGTTCACGCTTATCCCTGGGATAAGTGGATGCTTCCATATCTGATGGCTTCCAGTTTGATGATCCAGGTAAAAGCCTACATGCAGTAAATCTGCACGCCACTGGCGAAGCTTACGCGGCACTGCACCTCCTCCTTACTCACGAAGTTTATTATACCTAACTAGGTCGGAACTATCAATATTACAAATTATTCCATCTCGACGGATTGGGGAATTTATGCTAAACTGCGTTCAAGGATTATGAAAGCAATTAAAAATGATATTAAGTAAGGAGCGATACCAATGGCAACGTGTACAGCCTGCGGCAATGATATAGCTGGTAAGAAATTTTGTCAACAATGCGGAACCCCTGTGCAAGCGGTGAATGTGACGGCACAGCAGGCTCAGACGACGACCTGCTCCGCCTGTCATGAAGTGGTGCCGGCAGATAATGCGTTTTGTGTAAATTGTGGGAACAATTTGCATGCTGCCACAGCTCCGCAAGTAGCTTCAGCACCCGTTTTTTGCAACAATTGTGGGAAGCAGAATGCACCGGGAGTGCGTTTCTGTGCTAGTTGTGGAAGTCCACTTGCGGCAACTGCTGCCCATCCGACGCAGATGCAAGCAGGGCAGTATCCCCCACAAACGCAATATCCACCATCGCAGTATAGTCAAGCGCAGTATGGGCAGCCTCAATATGCGCAACAGCAACAGTATGGACAACCACAGAACCCACAAAATCCGCAGCAATATGGTCAACCACAGAACCCGCAACAGTATGGGCAGTATCAACAAAACCCGCAGTATGGGCAAGGTGGTTACCAACAACAGCCGATGATGGGACAGCAGCCAATGGTGTTGCGTTGCCCTGTATGTCAGGCGATGACCCCCATGGGAACGCCTAATTGCGCCAGTTGTCGCACTAGTCTCGCAGGTGTTGTTCCTACCCCTGCCAATATTCCTGTGCCGGGTCAGCAGGGCGGTATTGGTGGTTTCTTGCAGGGAAGTGGTGGGCAGATGGCAATGGGAGCACTTGGTGGTGCCGCCGCCGTTATTGGTGGTGAAATGCTCTTGCATGGCTTAGAGGGTGGTATTGCGAACCGTGTCGAAGGTGATATGGGAGGAGGATATGGCTATGAGCACCGTGGACGCAATCGTGATGAGGGCCTTCTCGGTGGCCTTGGTGAAATCGGCAATGATTTAGGCTTATTCTAACGAGTTATCACAGTGATGCTTGGGAACGTGTGGTGGAGCGAGCAAGGGTTTGTGACATGCCACAAACCCTTGCTCGCTCCACCACACGTTCCCAAGCATTGCTATAGTAAATATACCCAAATTGGCTATTGTTTTCTCATTTTCTTTTGTATTTTGTTGCTTAGCCGTGCTAAACCGTCTATAATTGCAGGGAACAAGAAGCATGAATGAGCAGAAAGTCTAAAGTTGGCCGTTGGTATCTGTAGCTGTAATTTTGACTAGGACTATTAAGGAGTAATGGTGTCTCTTCTCTAGAATTGTGGGAGATGTGGCATCGGTTTTTGCATGAATTACGAGCGAACTACGTTACATAATGGGTTACGATTGTTGACGGCTCCCATGCCTGGGATGCGTTCTGCCAGTGTTGCCTTCTCATTCTCGGTTGGCTCTCGTTATGAGTCTACCTCTATAGCGGGCGTGTCGCATTTCATCGAACATATGCTTTTCAAGGGATCGCAACGGTACCCGACCGCTAGGCGTATTTCTGAAGCGATTGAAGGTGTTGGTGGAACGTTTAATGCCATCACTGGTAAGGAGCTAACTGTTTATACCGCTCGCGTTCCTGGTGAAGATTTGCCTGTCGTGATGCATGTTCTTTCAGATATGATCCGTTATCCTCTTTTCGATGCTACTGAAATAGAGAAGGAACGTGCCGTCATCATTGAGGAATTAAGTGCAACTCGTGATGACCCCCAGGAATGGTCAAATCTGCTTATTGATGAAGTTATGTGGCCTGATTTACCGCTTGGCCGTGACGATGCAGGCACGATAGAAAGTGTTGCACAGGTGCGTCCTGAGCAGTTGCTTGCGTATTTTGATGCACATTATCGGCCCGGCTCTCTGGTAATTGGCATTGCTGGCAATATTGATGCCCAGCAGATCATTCATCTCACACAAGAGACTTTTGGAGATTGGGAAGCACGCGAGCATCCGCAATGGAGCGAAAGTTTGCCACCTCGTACCCCGCCAACTGTGAAGATGATACAAAAAGATACTGAGCAGACGAATATATGTCTTGCTACGTTAGGTGTCTCGTACATGTCATCTGATTACTATCCACTGATATTAATGAATTCGTTGTTGGGTGATGGTATGAGTTCGCGCCTGTTTCAGACGATTCGTGAGGAACAGGGGTTGGCATATGATATTGGTAGTTACTATAACACCTATTATGAAACTGGCAATCTGGTGGTAAGTGCGGGCGTAGACCCCTCTCAGTCTGAGGAGGTTATACGAGCGATCATTACTGAACTCACACGTCTTTGCGAGACTCTCGTGCCGGAGGACGAACTTGAAAGGACTAAAGCATATGTACGAGGAGGAGTTCTGCTTGGTTTGGAGGGGACACAACAGGTAGCCTCGTGGTTGGCTAACCAGGAGAGCCTACAAGGTCGTGTGCGTGATAGTGATGAAATGGTAAGACGCATCAATACAGTCACTGCACAGGATATTCGGCGAGTGGCACAAGCCTGCTTTGCTGCTGAGTGGCGGCGCCTAGCGATCATTGGCCCTAATGAAGCGCGTCGGGCAGGATATCTAGGAAAATTGCTGTTAGGCGTGTAATGCGGGAAGAGGAGATCAGGTTTTATGGCACAAACAATGCTTCGTGACTATTTACAAGAGACGGAAGACGCAATTTCTGCTAAACGATTTGATGATGCCTTCGAGCGTTGTCAGAGGGTGCTTAATCAATTTCCGGAGTTACTTGAGGCGCAGCGTTTACTTGGTAAGGTCTATATGGCCCAAGGAAACCTTGAAGATGCCCAGCAGATGTTTGACTGGGTGCTCACAAATGATCCTGAGAATGCAGCCGTCTACTGTGATCGCGCCCTACTGAGTGAGCACATGTCAGATGTGGATACTGCCTTAGATTGCTATCAGCAAGCGTATGAGCTAAGCCGTGGCAATGGGCAGATTCGCTTAGATTTTAATCGGCTGAGTGCGCACGCTGGTCAACAGGGGTTTATGTTCTCTCGTGCTGGTCTAGCTCGTCTCTATATGCGTGGTGATCTCCTCTCACAAGCTTTGCAGGAATGGGAAATCGTGCTGGCTTCCAGCTCAGAGCGCCTTGATGCCCGTCTTGGTCTATTGGAAACATGTTGGCGTGAAGGACATCTTGAACGTGCAGAACAGATTGCGCGGCAGATCATACAAGATATCCCTGGTTGCTTAAAAGCGCTGCTTTTGCTGGCCTTTATCATCTCTCCAACAGATATGCGTGAGTCACAAGAACTGATCCAGCATGTCGCGGCTTTAGACCCTGAATTGCTGATGGCCCAAGACCTCTTTGCTGATACGATGGCAAGTCAACCCGGCAATCCTTTTTTCAAATTGCTGAAAAAGGGGCCTGTCGCTGTCACCGATACACGTGCAGACAGCCTGCGATCAATTGGAACGACTATCAATGATGTTCCCTGGAATGCATTAGACGAGCCGCAAGAACAGCCTGTAGTGAGTCCATCTTCTCCACATCTTGAAAACCAAGCAGCGTATGAAGCTCATGAAGCTGCACAATCTGCTCAAATGAATGATAACATTTGGAGCGCATTAGAGCAGAATGTGCCAACGGGAAATGAGCAGGACTATTCGTTTGATGTCTGGTCTCCAATGCAAGAAGCTGTACATAGCCCAGATGCTGAGTATACTACCAACACTCTAGATCAAACTCAACAGCAAGAGACAAGCAACGATCACTTTGCTGAGGCTCCACTTGAGGAGCTTGATGCTTGGAGTAGTTTAACGAATGCTTACGCGCCACCTGTCGCACAATCGTCAGATGGATGGGAAATACAAAGTGCGCAGAACAAGCAGCAGGGTGAGGTGTCTATTCCTCCTTCCTGGCTAAATATGCTCACGCAGGGAGAGCCGACAAATGAACCTCAACTCACGCCAAACTTGCACTCTAACGAGTCGCAGCGCGCACCTGAACCTCCCTCTGTTCCATCGGATGAGCAAGCGGCGCTCAGCTTCCAATCTGCTTGGAATACTGATCTGCAGGATATGCCTGACCTAGAGAAACAAGACGACGAGCCATCCTTCTTTGGACCGGCATGGTTGAAGTCGTTAGGGGCGGCTAGTTTCTCTGGTCTTGCTAGTGATGACAATGCCGCAACTCCGCCTCTGTTTACCGAGCAAGAAGCTTGGGGAGCACAGGCTCAACAAGTACACGAAGAACCAATCTACCAATCCTCGCTGCCAAAGGGACAAGATGAGGAACTTACCTACGAACTCTGGCAGCGACACACACAAGAAGAAGCATTGGCGTACGAACCTTGGGTGCCAATAGCACAAGATCAAGAACCAACATATGAGTTTTGGGAGCAATCTGCACAAAAGCACGATGTGCAGGAGTTAGAGCAGCAAGAAGATGAGACTTGGCAAGCACAGTTGCAAAAACCAGTAGCGACGACGGACCAAACACTCCTTACAGCATTGGAGAATATGGATTCTGATCTACGCTCACAAGGCTTCGTGTCACTAGAGCCAAATTCACTTTCGACAATTGCTCAGACAACTCCTGAAACTACAACAACAGCTAAAGAAGTGGCCGAAAAGCCTCTACAAGAAGAGGTACCGCAAGAGGAACAGCTTTCTTCTGCCTTCACCCATCTTGGGGCATTCGACTATGGACGTGCTCCAGCTACTAAGAATTTCGATGCTCCTGTACGGCGGTCATCAGTTGAGCAACCAGAAGAACCGTTATGGGTAGCATCCTTAGGAGCTATTCCGTCGTCACGTCCTGTCACTACTGTGCAGCAGGAGACGCCCGTTGCTCCGAAAAAGCGCGAGACGGCCCCACTACTTCAGCCAGCGGCTTCAATGCAACCGGCGCCAAAACAAGAACAGGTAATATCTATCCCGGCAGCTCCGACTCAACCAATGCGTGTAGATGTGTTGCCCGGCCCTGTCTTTAAGCCAGAGGTAGTACCTGTGACACCGACACCTGCATATACTCCACAACGAGAGCCAGCCAAGGTGCCGATGGCGCGTACAAACGCGGTGTTTGAGAGCGAATTTGAGCTTGAGACAACTATGAAGCGACCTGCTGTGCGTCTGCAAGCGATGCAGGCACAACGATTTGTAGAGCGTCCTGTAACCGTTGCACAACCACCTAGCCAGTTGGCGACAGTGGGCAATGGACGTGTGGGCGAACAACCATCTGCAGGTAAGGCTACAGATGGCGCTGCGAACTATAAAGATCGTCTTGTAAAGGGATATCAACATCAGCTTGTGGGAGATTATGATGAAGCGATGCAGGAATATCGCGTCATTGTGCGCAATGTACCAGAACTTCTGGGTGAGGTCGTGAGTAATGTACGTGCATTGCTCAAGTTAGCGCCAAAGTATGTAGCTGGTTATCGTGTACTTGGTGATGCTTATATGCGTCAAGGCGAATATCTACAAGCGATGGAAGCCTATAACAAGGCGTTAAATATGGCGAAAAAAGCCAGAAGCTAAAGGAGTCCTATCGTGGAAACTATGCTACAGCGATTGACCGATTTGCAAGATGTCTATGGAGCTATTCTTGTTGGCAAGGATGGTCTTATTGTCGCTGGAACACTCCATAGTGAGGATGAAGAAGTGATTGGGGCAATGTCGGCTGCTACTTTTGGCTCCATTACCAATTACACAGCGCAGGTCAATAGTGGTGATGCCCATCGTGTCATCATTGAGACCAAAACAGGCACGATTCAGATGCAAGAGGCGGGTGATCTTATTCTGATTGTAACGACACATGGCCCCAGCAATCTTGGACGTGTACGCCTTGAGATGCAAAAAACCTGCCGCCAATTGCTACAACTTGTCGCAAGCTATTAACCAATCTGAATATCCACGAATAAAGGGGAAACATGGAACGTACTTTAGTTTTGCTGAAACCTGACGCAGTGCAGCGCGACCTCGTCGGTGAAATTATTTCGCGCCTTGAACATAAGGGACTGAAACTGGTTGGGATGAAAATGATGAGCCTAACAAGCGAACTGCTCGATGAGCATTATAGTCACTTGGTCGGGCGTAGTTTCTATCCAGGTATTCGCTCATTCATGCAGCGCACGCCCGTTATTGCATGCTGCTACGAGGGACTTGACGCTGTGAATACGGTGCGCCTCCTAACGGGTATCACCAAGGCACGAGAAGCTGCACCTGGAACGATACGTGGCGAGTTTGCCATGAGCGTGCAGACAAACCTCATTCACTGCTCAGACTCATTAGAGGCTGCACAAGCGGAGGTGGCACGCTTCTTCAAGGCGGAGGAACTCTTCGAATATGAAGATGTCCTGGAAACCTTCCTCTATTCCTCCGATGAACGAGGGTAAAGGATACAGAAGGAAATGCACCTCTGCCAATGATGGCACACCATCATTGGCAGAGGTGCATTTCCTTCTGTATAGATATTAATGGGAAGGGAGAGGATCTTCTTGGGCCGCTGCTGCTTCAGTTTTCGCTTTGCGCCTCTCAGCAAGTCGCCAGCAACTGGTTTTGCTGCGAAAACATTTCTCTTGCTCCTCGGCAGTGATGGGAGGTGTGTTTTTGAGACAAAAGACCTGATACATTGGCTCACCTGCCGCAACATCGTTACAAGGGAACCAACGTTCGCGATAAAATGGGCAGGCATTTTTATGCTTACGCCAATTTGAGTTTTCTAATGGATGAGTATCGAGTGTGCCTGCCAACCGTGTATATCCTTCCTCTCTGATAGCTTTGTATGGTTTTGCGAAACATGTGATGGGTGTAGTATACCACATGTCTTGTAGAACAATAGGAGCAGGACTACAGACAAATAGGCTATATTATGGTATAATAGGATATGTAAAAAACGGAGATGACTCTTGCTCAAGCAGAAATTTGATGAAGCCTCCTGGACTACTCAACAGACATTCCTTGGTATTGCGCTCACACTTGTGCCTTGGATTGCTGTGGCTCTAGCCTTGTCCAGCCTCAATACAAGCTCAGCATCTACAAAATCTGTTCCACTCACGCCACAAGTAGATTTGGCAAATGCAATTGTCAACATCATTTTCGCGACCCTTATAGAAGCCGCTTTTCTGATTGCACCATTCTACTTTGCACATCGTGCCGTTCGTTCAAGTTATGAGCTAGAGCACAGCCAGAATGCGTGGCAATGTCTGGGTTTTCGCAGCTTTGACGTGACCAGTGCCGTTGCCTGGATTATCGGCTTGTTCCTGGCCTTCTACGCTGTCAACGTTTTGTACCAGTATATTCTGATGGCTCTGCACCTGCACCTGCAAACGAATGATCAATTGATCTTGCAACGCAGCAAACAGACACCTCTTACTACCTATGCCACGTTGCTTGCTAGTGCCTTTGTGGCTCCTTTTTGCGAAGAAATCTTTTTTCGTAGCTTCGTATTTATGGGGCTATTACGAAGCATGCCCCTTGGAGCGGCACTCATTTTTAGTGCGCTCATTTTTGCTGTTGCACATGCCGATGTCGGTTCATTTGCGGTCCTCTTTGTCATCGGCATCGCTCTTGCTTTCTTACGCTGGCGTTCGCGCTCGATTTGGCCCAGCATGATCTTGCATTTTCTCAACAACGGCGTTGGTGCCTTGCTGATCGTGCTAACGATGCAAGGCGTTATTCGCAGCTAAATGTTTTGTAGGGTGAGTATCAAGTAGGGAACATTTTGTAAGTATGTTGTGACACGCACCCTGTTTTATACGCGTTCCATTTGTACTGCTAGTAATGTGCTTTGTATCAAGATGATAAGTGAAGTCACGAGTAATCCATGCTTCATGGTATCTGTATTGGTGACAGCATAGGCGAAACTGCCATAAGAGAACTGCTGAAAAATGCAAACAGCAGCTATGGCAGACAAAATCAATAAGATCACACGATTAACCCACATAAAGGGACGTACCAGCCAAATCAGCGAAACAAGAACAGCGCCTGCTAACCCGTATGTCAGTATTTGCCCTAATGTATCAGCACTGAGTACTGGTTGTAGGAGTTGAAGTATATCCGGAAAGCTAATACTGAGGGCTGCCAGACCTGCCACTAATGCCGCAACGCTTGTGATCAGCAACAAACTCCGTGATACTGTACCTCGTATGCCTCCGCTCGCAATAGCAGCAACGAATAATAGGACTAGTGATAGTCCAGCCTCAAGCAGAAACGCATACCCATATTGGGTTGGATACAGACTATACATCACAAAGAAGCTCGTGCCAACAGTGACCAATAAGACAACCGCAGACAGGGTGAGAAATGATCGTGTCCAGGGTGACGCGGAAGAAGGCGTCTGTACAGGAGGAAGTGTCGGCGGTGGAGGCATACGCTGTTGTGATTGCGCAGGAACTCCTGGAGTTTGTACAGCAACCGTTGGGGTAATGGGAGTGACAGGTGTGTGTGGTGTATTTGCTTGGTTGGGGCTATTGTTTCCTTGGAGTGTTCGCACAATGGGCGCAACGTATTGCGTTGGAGCGATAGCAGGGTGCTGCTCTATCGCAATGGCGGGCGTATGTGGTGTCGTCGCTCCCTGCATTAGGCGTTCTATCTGCTGTTGTACTTCCTGTGTGCTGGCAGGACGATTCTCTGGCATATAGGACACCATACGCTGGATGAGCTGGTCAAGTTCTATCGGCACCTGTTGGTTACTAGAATGGATAGGTGGAAAAGAGAAACGCTCTTGGACATTATATGGATCGCGTCCCGTCAGGCAATAGTGCAGAGTCGCGCCCAAGCCGTAGATGTCGGAGCGTGGACTTGTCTGCGAGATGCCGTGCTGCTCTGGGGGAGCATAGCCGGGGGAACCCAGGTATATTGTGTCTAGTGTCTGACCTTCTTTAAAGAAACGCGCAATACCAAAGTCGATCAGAAAGACATGCCCTTGGGTTGTAATCATAATATTGGTCGGCTTGATATCGCGGAATATAATCGGTGGGTTGTGCTCATGTAGATAGGAGAGCACACTGCACATCTGATTAGCATACGACAAGACCTGCTGGACAGGTAGCGGTCCTTTGGCATCCCTGAGCACCTGTTGCAGCGTCTTCCCATCAATAAAATCCATTACCAAGTAAGCACGTCTACGCTCACTAAAAGCATCATAGATCTGTGGTAAGTTCGGATGCGAGAGGGAATGCAACATCCGTCCTTCCTGCTCAAAGCGTGCTGTTACGTCCCTCAGCTCGGTTTCACTCAAATGCGACTGGCTCAACTCTTTAACCGCTACTGGTCGTTGCTCTTGCTGTCTATCTATTGCCAGATACACCGCGCCCATCCCGCCTCTACCCGCCTGCCTCAGAATCATATACCGTTGTTTCAGCAAAAACTGAGGTGATAGCGTCCCTGTCTGATTGTCATATGTAGACATGCTGCCCCCCTTACTCAAGAATAATTTGTCTTCGTCAAAGTCTCTTTGCCCATCTCGTAGGTCTCTGATCTCATGAAATGGCGTATACATGTTATGAAAAGAAGTATTCCTATCTACAGTATAATTGCCACAACGGTATCTGGCAATGACCTGTTTCATGTGCGCAATGTGAGTACCATAACAGTTTATAAGTTTGTAAGGAATTGCCAGCCAGAAATTGCCATTGCCTTTGGAATATCTCATCAGGAATAGAGTGAATAGTATTTTCTACAGGAGGACACCATGCCAAACTGCGAGAACTTCCCTATCGTCTTTGAGCGTCTCAAAGCCATCTTACAGCCATTTGTACCTCCATTTGTGGTCCAAGCTGATACGCCTGACAACTATTCCCTGTATACGCCCCCGTTTGCCAAATATCCGCAAGGCTTCTTTTTTGGTGCTGTACAACAAAGGAAGAACTATGTCAGCTACCATCTCATGCCAATCTACATGTTTCCCGATTTGCTAGATGGTATGTCAGAGGGTCTCAAGAAGCGCATGCAAGGAAAATCGTGTTTCAACTTCACCACCGTCGATGAAGCGTATATCGCGGAGCTAGCGCGGTTAACCCAGGCAGGTATCGAACGCTATCGACAAGAACGTTCCTTGCACAGTTAGGTTCAGAAGCGTATCCTGGTGCGTCACTGTTTTTGTAGAGGCTTTAGAGGGCGAGAAGTGTTGTTTGTGAGGAAAGTAAGGGGAAGCTGGACCTGTAATCCCGCCCCATTCGAGAAGGCGGGATTTCTCACTCCTAGTGTTAGTCGAGTACATAACCACTGTGAACGACATGGTGGCCATGCGCTTTCAGTCCTTCTAGCATGCTACTTAGGCGGATATGTGCCCGTTCCAGCAGTGTTGGGGCAGCGAGCGCTTGTTGGTAGACCTGGGCGAAGAGCTTAGCGGTACGAAAACGGTACATAGGCTCTTTTTCGATAGCACATAGGATGACCTGTTCAATAGCACGCGAGAGAGTTGGGTTGATATACGAGGGCGGTGTTGGGTGCTCATGTATGTGTTGTAGGCACACCTGTTGTGAACTACCTCCGTCAAAGGGCACGTGACCCGTAAGCATTTCATAGAGCAGGATGCCGAGGGCGTAGATATCGCTGCTCTCGCTGGCTTCTCCATTGCAGAGTTCAGGGGCCATATATATTGGTGTGCCCATCACGCGCCCATCAGAGAAAGCGGCCTCTCCTAGTCGTGTGGCGATACCAAAGTCCGCGAGATAGAGGTTGCGTTGCTCATCAAAGAGGATATTTGCTGGTTTGATATCACCATGTAAGATGCCTTTTTCGTGCATATACTGTAGTGCGCTGGTGAGTTGTTCCAAGATGATGCCTGCTTCCTCTTGCGGAAGTGGACCCTTTGCGAGCACGTCTTCTAATGTTCCGCATGCAATATAGGGCATAGCTATATAATGGTACGTGACATCTTGTCCGATGTCAAGAATCGGTAGGATATGTTGGTGTCGTAAAGAACTCATAATACGGACCTCACGATTAAATTGTTGTTGTTGTAAGCGCTGTTCTGGCCCGGCAATCTCTACCACTTTGAGCGCAACCAGTCGATGGGTATGTTCATGATATGCCAGATAGACCTCTGACATACCTCCTCGTTTCAGTAATCGTCGCAATCGATAAGGGCCGATCTGCCCTCTCTGTTGTAGCATCAACGCTGTTTTTTCTTGTAATGCCTGCATTTGTTTTATACCCCAATCTGACCCATTTTCCTTGTTGAAATAAGATATGGGAAATTAGACGGTGGGATAGAAAGAAAGTCACACAGTTGAGGAGGCGGAGGGCGCGATCAATCTGGCCCCTACGACGGGTGGTTGTAGAAAGCGTTCGCTCCATAATTGGAACATGAGTAGTTGCCAGAGTTTGTGGGCGTGGTCGTGCGTGCCTGCTAAGTGCTGGTTGACAAGTTTTTGTACGTATGCTGGTGCAAAGATACCTTGCTCCTGCAAACGCGAGGGTGCGAGGGCATCTTGCATCAGGTCGCGCAATTCGTGGCGTAGCCAGAGCTTGTAAGGTATATTGAAGCCAAGCTTAGGGCGATGCAGTGTTTCGTAGGGCAATTTGTTTTTGACGGTCTGGCGCAATAGATATTTGCTGCCAAGGTTATGCATACGTAACGAGGTGGGGAGACGAGCCGCGAACTCGACCAGAGTATAGTCGAGGAAGGGGCCGCGAGTCTCTAGCGAGTTTGCCATGCTCATGCGGTCAACTTTGAAAAGGATGTCGTCGGCGAGGTAGCGTTTGATGTCGGCGTATTGTTGTTGATCGAGCAGGTGTGAACTTCCGCTATTGGCAAAGAGCGCGAGTAGTTGTGGATCGAGCATGGGGAGACGTTGCTCGGCTGGTATATGCAAGAGTTGTGCTAGTTCGTCCTCTTGCCAGAAGCGTTGCCAGCGTGTGTGCTGCATAGCAAGTGGAAGGCTCGCACCGCTCAAGAAGCGACGTGTGCTATTCAACAATCCCTTCTTTTTTGCTGTGGGTGGAATATAGGCCGAGAGTTGCCCCAGGCGTTGGCGCATCCAATTGGGAAGACGATCAATGGTCTGAGAGGCGAAGTGTTGGGCACGGTAGGTATCATAGCCTGCGAACAATTCGTCGCCACCATCTCCTGCCAGCACGACGGTCACGTGTTTTCGTGCCATGTGTGAGACAAGATAAGTGGGCAGGACCGAGGCATCAGCGAAAGGTTCATCCAGGATATTCGCAATGGTTTGAATGAGGTCATAAGCATCTGGACGTAAGACCTCCTCGTGATGCTCGGTATCGAAGTGACGCGCCACCGTGCGAGCATAGCTCAACTCGTTAAAGGTTTTCTCTGCAAAACCAATACTAAAGGTTTTGAGTTGCTGTGGGCTTGTTTCGGCCATCATCGCCACAACACTACTGGAATCTGTGCCGCCACTCAGAAAAACTCCTAGTGGTACGTCACTCATGAGGCGGCGTGCCACGGCTGCTTTCAGTAAGCTATCAAGTTCCTCGACATAGTCTTCTGTAGTATATTTTCTTATAGCCATAGATCGAAAAGAAACATCCCAGTACTTTTGGGGTTGCCAATCGGCGGTAGTCTTGCCACACGTGCTTCCATCAAGAGCAATATCGAGGAAATGAGCGGCTGGCAACTTTTGAATGTCGCAGAAGATGCTCTCTGGCGCGGAGATATACTCGTGCATGAGGTAGGATTGGAGGGCGTGCATGTTTAAGCGGCGTGGCACTGCAGGATAGGATAGCAAGGCTTTTAGCTCGGAGGCAAACGCAACGTGTTTGCCATCACTCCAATAGTAGAGTGGTTTCACGCCGATGCGGTCACGAGCTATGAAGACGCGTCGTTTTCGGCTATCCCAAATGGCAAAGGCAAACATGCCGTTGAAGTGTTGCACGCAGTCGCTACCCCATTGCTCATAAGCATGCAAAATGACTTCGCTATCTGAGCGGGAACGGAACTGGTGTCCTGCCTGCTCCAAAATAGGGACTAACTCCTGGAAATTGTAGATTTCTCCATTAAAGATGAGCCAGATAGTATCATCCTCATTGGTCATTGGCTGGTGGCCGCTCGGTGTCAGGTCGATAATAGCTAGGCGACAGAAGCCAAGGCCGATACCTGCTGTACAAAAATAGCCCTCATCATCGGGGCCACGGTGTCTTTGCTGACCAACCATGCTCCGTAGCACAACCTCTGATGGTACTTCTATCCCATCTAAGCTGAGTACTCCACAAATGCCGCACATACTGTATGTTCTCCCGCTTTTTGTATTTTCTCATCATGTTTGGAGGGTATCCATCATATTGTTGCATGCCTTCACCAGTAGGGACGGGGGTGGCGTGGCAGGATGGGAGGGGACCCTTGTGGTCGTCCGTCGCATCCATACCAACGCCCCCTCCATTATGCTTGTTGCCGCCACGGACGACCACAAGGGTCCCCTCCCTGCCACTCATCCGCCCCCGTCCCTACTGCAAAAAAAGATGTCCACCCATGTTTGGATGATAGCTTGTATATTACTACGTCGTGTGGTAGGGGCCAGATGTATCGGGGCGGGCCACGAGCAGGGACCTCGCGGCGCTGGTCCCTGCGGGCGCAATGAATTGCGGCCCCTACCGTTCCACCAACGCTTGCAGCGTCTCGAACAACACATCGTCTAACCTCCACACGCTATAATCTGGTGTATCCAGGGGGCGACGGGACAGCACCTCATCGTTGAGAATATCCATAATCGCGTGCATTACTGCTTCTCGCGTCTCTGCTTTGGTAGTAAAATCCATGTTATGCGTTTTTATCATGCGTGCTGCTGCTGCGCATATGATTGCATCTTGATGCCCTAGCTCCCTGATCAAAAGTGTCATAGCATCAGCCTGCAGATTCCACTGATGATCTAATGTCTCCCACGCAACCTGTGCCACACTGTAGTTGTTACCAAGACTTGCCACTTTATCTTCTGAAATCCTTCTTGTGTCAACACAGGCAGTGAGAATTTCTTCAGCCTCTGCTCCTGTAAGCTGTGGCTTTTGGCGCAAGTTGTGTACTGCTTCTGCCCTGGCATCAGCAGTAACATGCGGTAGGGGGTGCGGAGATGTCGATGGCAGAGTGAAGAACCGCTCTATGATAGAGACGAGTTGACGTTGTTCGATATACAGTGCATGTTGCTTCATAATAGCCAATGTCTGTTGCACGATGTGTTGGGTCGTTGCTGGAATTTCATCATAATTAGTCAGGACGCTATAGAGCGCGAATAGAGTGTCAGACGTTATCGTGTTGCTCTGTCGTAATGTGTTACATAGGATACTTATTATCTGCTCTTTATTTAGCAGGTCTAGCAGGTCTAGCAGGTCTAGCAGGTCTAGCAGGTCTAGCAGGTCTCGCAGGTAGAGATTGGTGATAGTGGTGGTTGCTTGAGTACATATTTTTCCCGCAGATGAAAGGGCGGCGAGTAGTTCAGCCGCAATCTCTTGCTGTTGTGCTTGGTCGTCTTGTGTGAGTAGGAGACGCAGGTTAAGGCATGTTTGATACGTCGCACTGCGTCCATGTGCCATCTCGGCGCGTAAGCAGTCGTTCCATAGTGTGCGCCATGAGTACCCATCGGTGCTTGTTGTTTCTAATGTGAGCAAGCGCCAGAACAGGTAGGCATGGGGGTAACGAGCTGTGGTGCTAGCTTGCAGCAGATTGTGCTGCAACTCATGGGCATCACGTTGCGCTTGTTGTTGCCACTTGTTGGTAACGTTAAAATACGTATTCCAGTTAGGATCAGTGCTGTTGGGCGGGAAGGCGGCAGGAGTGAGCAGGGACCCAAGTTCAAGGGAGTGTTGTGTGAGCCGCTCTAACAGAATGGGTTGTGTTTTGTCCCAAGTCTGCCATGCCGCGTGTAGGGTACCAGCGGGGCCGTGTGCGTCTAGCAGGCGTAGTGCTACGAGGGCGTATTCTTCGCTACGCTGTGTCGCGGGCCGAGCCTGGGCACGTGCTAGTTGCTCGCGGGGAACTGGCAGAGGCATGTCGGGCAGTTCGTCGAGGCGGGCCAGCTTGAGCAGCGCGGGCAAGAGTTCGCTGACGATATGCTCTGGGCAGCTCGGCAGGTTGGGGGCAAGCGAGGCGAGCAGGTGTGTGGCCCCCTCCTGGCGTTGTGGTTGGGAAGCATCGCTCAGGGTGGCAATCCAGGCGTCGAGGAGTGGTGGCAGGCGCAGTGTGCGTTCCTGCCCACGGAGCCAGAGCAGCGTCACGCCCTCAATCTGTTGCTGTAGTTGTGTGTAGCGACCCGCTCCTGCGCTGTCGCCGTAGAGAGCAAAGAGGTGTTGTGCGAGCACTCGTTGAATGTCGGGATCGATAGAGAGTGTATTGCAGTCAACGAGGCAACTAGTGGCGACGATGAGGTTTGTGTGCAGGATGGCATCTTCATTCGTATGATTAGTAGCGATATCCTGGATAAGATCATCGCTCTCTTTTTTGTTTTCCTGCGCGTCCTTCTGGCTCTTCACCGCGATGGCAATGCGCAACGGTTCGCGCCAGATGGCACGTGCATAGTGTGTGCGCACAAACTCGCGCAACTCTGCATGTGGCTTGCGTAATAGATAGAGGGCGGCGTAATATTCCTGGAAGGTGCGATGCATGAATGTAAAGATGCCTTGGCCGCCTTCTCCGTATAGGCCGCTACTTTCTCGTAGCAGTTTTATAAATTTGTCTGCCTCGTCAACTCTCGTGGTGCCGTGCGGTCTTTTAAAGACCTCGTCCATTGCCGTGCGCGTGCTGCCTGTGACATCGGCAGTCGTTAACATGCGGTCGCTACTATGCATCTTGTAAGCTAATGTACTCAAGATATGTTCAGCTAATGTCACGTCTTCTTTTGAGGCAAGCATAGGTCGGCCTGTGGAACTGTTCAAATCGTAGAGTAGTGTCGTGGTGACGATCTGGTATAGTTCGATACGTTTCTGCGGCAATGTGCTGCCACTGCGCTGAATCAGCGCCAGAATCGTGAGCATCAACGGATTCTTGGCTAAAAGCTTGATATTTGGATTGTTGTTGAGTGCCTCCAACAGTTTGCCACGTTCTTTCGCACCGCGCCGTTCCGCCTCTTTGGAAAGCTGCTCGTTTGTTGCCACGCCCGGCTCACTGCGTAGCATATGGCGTTCGACGGCAGGGCACCACTTGCTAAGAAAGTGCTTGATCTGTTCGTCTTCTAGCTCTTGTAGTGTGTATTCGATGCAAGAGGGATAGGTAAATGGCCCTGGCTCATAGCCAATAATGCGCGAGGTGACGATGAAGCGGTTATAGTGTTTGTTGCGCTCTGGTTTATAGTCATTGATAAAATCATGAATGGCGTCGGCTACCTGTCTGCGTCGCGCATCTGTCGCCACCTCGTCCAGGCCATCGAGCAGGAGCAAACATCTTCCGTTCTGGAGGGCGGTCAGCAAGCATTCTGCTAAGCGAGCTGTATCTATATCGGTATATTCTTTTGCCAGATAGCTTGTCGTCAAAAACGTCTGAAAGGAAAGCTCGTCACTCTTCTTCTCTGCGGCTTCCAGTTGTTTGGCATAATCTCCAATGCGCACCAATACAGGGAGTTGAGCAATGGCAAGTCCCTCCGGTGCTGTGTAGCCAAACGTGAAGAGTGGACGATTCAGGCGCTCCGCCAGCATAGCCAGAAGTGTGTTTGCGCGGCGCACTATAGCAGGTTGACGGCATGCCTGTGCCGCGTGGAGAGCAAGCCAGCGTAGCAGTGTGCTTTTTCCTACCGCAGGCATACCGAGAATAATAGCATTTGGGTTTTGGGTCGTCATGCCTGCTAGAACATCCTCAATCTCAACCTCTTGCCCATGTGCTCTCTGCTCCTGTTGTGAGACCCAGGTGAGGCGCAATGCATCAATCTGATGCTCTACCTCCCTTTGTTTGTCCTGGTTGGTTTCCAGGTCTTGTTCTCGCCTCAATTCAGCCAGCAGTTTCTGTGTCTCAAGGGGAATGTCGTGTAGAGGACGGTCAGGAAGCGCGTTCAGATGAATGAACACGTCATCGAGGGGTGCATTGACTGAGATCAATGCTTGCGAGCCGCGTGTGATATTCTTTGGGCGCAAGTCTTTGTTATCATCGATCACTGAGCGCAGATAGGCTTGTAGTGTTTTGTATCTACGACGCGAGGGCGGATAAAAGAAGCTGAGGAGAAGCGTATTGGAGACATCGCTGCGTTGCACCACGAGCAAATTTGCGATATAGCCAATGATAATGACCAGCACGAACCCTCCGAAGAACGGTGAGGCAAAAAATGCTGTGCCGATCTTCACAAGCGTATCGAATAGAGCATGCAGCAGAGTTATTAGCTGGGGCATGTGCACTCCCTCTCCTGGCTACTTCATTTCTGCGGCGTGTACTGTTCAATTGCCACTAGAAAGAACGTAGCAAGGCTATAGTGATGGGTATTATATTATGGAATTGCTACGTTTGGTAGGGCGTAATGATATACTTATTTCAAAAAGGGATAAGAGAAAAGGCACAACCTCATGTTAAAGCGCGTCAAGATTCATGGCTATAAATCGCTGGAAGACGTAGAAGTCCACCTGCAACCACTCTCGGTGCTCTTCGGCCCTAACGCCTCTGGCAAGAGCAATTTCTTGGATGCTTTGCAATTGTTATCGAGAATAGCAACGAGCCGTACATTAAAAGAGGCTTTTGATCCTCCTTATCGAGGAACACCATTAGAATCTTTCACTTTCGATTTAGAAGGCATAAAAAGTTTACGTGATAGGGAGCGGGTGTCGTTCTCTATTGAGGTAGATATTGAACTATCTCAGCCAGTTGTTGAGAGCGTGAATAATGAAATAGCCGAGCTAAAAGAAGCAAGAGTTACGGAATATGTGAAGGAAAAATACCTGCGCTACCACCTAGAAGTTGAAATGTTACCCAAGTTAGGTATCCAGCGGGTGGCAAGTGAAAGTTTGTTTCCTTTGAATAAAGAGAATGCCCTTAATAAGTCGCACGTACTCATACAATGGAATGGAACTGGGAAACATCTACATATTGAAGGCAGGCGTGCTTATCGGCTAGAATACCTAGATCATAGTATTCTTTCTAGAACCCTCTATCCTGACCAGTCTCCTCATGTGGTTGCTGCACGAAGAGAGTTGGAGAGTTGGCTCTTTTTTTACCTGGAACCACGAGAACGTATGCGTATTCCAACGCCAGTGAAAGAAGTTCGTCATATTGGACTTATGGGTGAGGAAATTGCTGCTTTTCTAAATACTTTGCACGCTTTAGACGAAAAGCAATTCGACGCAGTCGAAAAGGCGCTACATGTAATTATTCCCTCTATTACTAATATAGATGTGAGCGTAAATGACAGTGGATTTGTTGATTTAAAACTTATGCAAGGCCACACCCTGATGTTGACCCGTTTTTGTGGAGACCCCAGTATGGGGATTTAAC
>JRHI01000687.1_pt1 | contig 34638 bp, 31 predicted proteins | sample 215371 | NCBI WGS metagenome assembly JRHI01 (sample SAMN02929681, study PRJNA255918) | sediment metagenome | biome: cave system; feature: Ice Cave; material: Sediment; isolation source: sediment from deep within a dark volcanic ice cave with no known source of... ...
AGTTCCTCGGGACTCACGCCGCTCACGCTAGCTGGTTCGAGCCGGTCGCACCTCCATCGCCCTGACCCCCGAGGGTCGGCGCGTGTTCGAGGGCTACACCGCGGCCGTCCAGGACCTACTGCGGAATCTGAGACTATCTGAAACACCAACCCCAACCGGACGCGTCCGGCACCCAAGCAGGGCGCTATAGCAAGATGATCACCGCCGGATGGTCATGCCTGCGGTTCATGCCCCCACAGCGGTAGGAGCGCCGGGGCGGCTCTGCGGTGAGGATTCAAGCTGTTGTGGCGCTCCTGTCGCGCTGGAGGGCGCGGTAGACCGTCGGGCGGCTGACCCCGAACAGGTCGGCGACCTCGGCGGTGCTGTGCTGCCCGGCGGCGATCAAGCTGACCAGATGAGCTTCCTGCCGTGCGTTGAGCTTGGGTCTCCGGCCGCGTAAGCGGCCCTTGGCCTTCGCGTCCCTCATCCCCTCCTTGGTCCGCAGCCGGATGAGGTCGGCCTCGATTATGTGGACAGCGGCTCGGATGCAAGCCCTCCGCGACCATCGCCAGCACGTTGAACAGCAACCTGCCCACCGCATCGTGGGGGTCATACACCGACCCGCCCAAGCTGAGCCGGACATGCCGGGCGGTCAGTTCGTCGGCGATGGCCCGGGCATCTGGCAGGGACCGGGCCAACCGGTCCAGCTTGGTCACCACCAGGGTGTCGCCGTCCCGGCACGCCGCGAGCGCTTCCCGCAGCCCCGGGCGGTCCCGGTTGGTGCCGGTCAGTCCGTGGTCGACGTAGATGCGGTTGGCCGGCACGCCCAGCCCGATCAGACCGTCTCGCTGAGCGGTGAGATCCTGCTGGTCAGTGGAACAGCGTGCATAGCCAATGAGAAGCGCCGCCATGGCGCACCTCCCCAGAGAATGGGTCGGCCCACTGCGGCGCAGCGGTCACCGACAGCGACTGCGGCCGCCATACCCACTTCACCCCGCGACCGTCGAGCCGAAAGCGGATCCCCTTGCGGCATGGGACGCGAGATGACCGGGTTCACCGTGACCGCCCACCCGCGAGGCGATCACGCGGCTGAGCGCGAGCGCGGGGTCGACGCGCGGGCTGCGGCGCGACGTAACCGACCGGCCCCAGGCAGCAGGAGGTGCCCTACGCGGCCGCGCGGGATGGCAGCTCACCGACCCCCCGACTCTGCTGGCGACCGGAGGTTCGCCGAGAACGTCGACCCCGCAACCACCGACTGCTGATCCAGAACGAGATGACTGGCGCGGACTTCACCATCGGAAGCGCCCGCGGGTTGGGCAGCGACGAACTCCGCGCGGCGTTCCGCTCCGGCGGCCATCCTGGGGCAGGTATGCCAGCCTGCGCGGACGGTGAACCGGCATTCACCGCCGACGAGGCCGGGTTCCTCACCGCGATCGGCGAGCAGGGTCGGTGGTGGCCTGCGGAACGCGCTGCCGCTGGACCGCGCCCGGCCGCCGAACCTGGTTACCGGCGCCCCGGGGCTGGTCGTGCTGCACGACGAGGGCTCAAAGCCGTATCCGACGACGCTCTGCGCTGGCTGGCCAGGATGCCCGACGAAGGCCTTGAGCTTCCCTCCGTCGTGTGCGAGGTGGCCCAGCGGACCCGGATGCTCGCCCACACTGCTCGCCGATGTCCCCCCGCCCGGGCACGCGTTCGGCTGCCCTCACAGCAGTGGCTGCTCGTCCACGGCGCCCGGCTCCACCCCGTCGCCTCCGACTGTCCGAGTCCGGCCGTGGTCCTCGAACCCCCCGCCGCACACCGACCTCGCGCCGCTGATCGTGCAGGCCAACAGGGCTAACGCCGCGCGAACGGGAGAACACCGAAGTGCTGCTGCCCGGCCCGCCGATTGCCGAGATCGCCCCATGGCTCTCGCCCTACACCGTCCGCAACACGCCAAACGATCTTCGCCAAGCTCGGCGTCCGCAGCCGCCCCGAGCTGACCGCGCTGCTCGTCCACGACCACTGCACCGCCCCACCCCGCGAGGCAACGACTGACGTTTTGGTGGAACGACCCGCGGTCTCTCGAGTCCCTCGCCACCACCGGTCGACGCGCTGCACACAGCGACTACTGACGGGCGATGTGACGGCGCCAGTTCGCGCAGCGCTGTACCGGATACGGATGCTGGGGTTCCTCTTGCCAAGACACAAAATGACGCCTCAGAGTCTCTGACAAATTCTCTCCACCTGCGTGAATCAACGGCTCGCTGACGTTGCACAGTCCTCTCGCATAATGGATCTCATCCAGACAGGACGGCTGACACGAGCGGCTGGTGGCTCGGTGAGGATAAGATGCTTGCAAGAATCCTGATTTACTGCAACACAGCTGAATCGTGGCTACTAATAGAAGGGGAGACGCATAGAGGCAATACGGTTAGCAATCTCGACATTTTCTGGAGAGCGTGTAGCCCGTATCGTGCTCACGCACGCCGCCGGCGAGGACGTGGCCCAGCAGGTACGACGGCTCAACACCCGGCCATCGCAACACTTCCTGACGAATTTTATGCTCCTTGCTCCTGTGCCGCACGCCCGGGCGAAGAGTCACCCTTTTCTGATACGGCGAGAGGGGTGCGGTAGTCTGACTTGCCACAACGGCTGCAAACAACCCTCTTCACTCTCACGGGCATGCCCGAACAATTGGGCACGATAGCATCGGAAACGTGAATCCAGGACTGACTTTCCTTACAGAACCGGCATGTATGCATCACACTGTACCCTCGGATCCCTCTTGGTATTGGCGACCGCACAGATTAGCTGCGGCAAGAATGAGCGTTATTGCTGTACGACGTCGTAACTACGTATGGGCGGGCGACTGCGTCATGCTCGTCTCAGTCGGTTGGGCGATGCCACCTCGATCCCGGCCCGGAACACAGCCTGGACGTCGAGCAGCGCGTCCAGCCGGGCCATCGGATCACCGGCGACCGCGAGGATGTCGGCGTCGTAGCCCGGCCGGATCCGACCCTTGCGGTGCGCCAGCCCGCACGCTTCGGCCGCATGGGCGGTGGCCGCGGCGAGGGCACCGGCATTGCTGAAGCCGATGCTGCCGAAGAGCATCACACCGTGCGGCAGCACGTCATGCGGTTTGCTGGGCACCACGCCGGCGTCCGAGCTACAGATCACCCGCACACCGGCGCGGTGCATCAGCCCGAGGTTCGCCCGGGCTCGTTCGAGCCGGCTGGCCGCGGCCGGCGGCGGGGGTGGTGCCCCGGGAAGGAAGCCCTCGGTGGCGCCGACGAACGTCCCCGCTGCGGCCATCGCATCCACGGTTCCCAGGTCCAACCCGACGCCGGTCTCGGTCACAAAGGTGCAGTGCTCGATCCCGTCGGCCCCACAGACCACCGCGTCGCGGATGCCCTGCGGTCCGTGCGCGTGCGCGGTCAGCGGCACGCCCGCCTGGTGCGCGGCCGCGATCGCCACGCCGAGCTCGGCGCGTCCGTACTGCGACTCGTGCATGCCGAAGCCGGGCGTCAGCATCCCGCCAGTCGCCATTACCTTGATCACGTCGACCCGCTGTTCGACCCGCTCGGCGACCGCGCGGCTGACACCCTCAACCCCGTCAGCCTGTCCGCCGAGGAACCAGCAGTGCCCACCGGTCGGGGTGATCGGCGGGCCGGCGGCGAGTATCTCGGGCAACGGCTCCGTATCTGCCGGACCGCCGTCCCGCAGGGACAATGCCAGGTAGCCGCGATCACCCAGGTCGCGCACCGTCGTGATGCCCGCCCGCAGCGCCCGCCGGGCGTTGCGCCGCATCCGCTCCAGCACGGTCGCGTCGTCCTCGGCCAGCATCTGCCGCACCGGGTCCGTGGCCGGGTCGAAACACAGGTGCACGTGCGCGTCCACCAGGCCAGGCAACAGCGTGACCTCACCCAGATCGACGACGGTCGCGTCCGTCGGCGGCTCGGCACCGGCGAAGTCGACGGCGATGATGCGGCCGTCCTCGACGAACACGCTGGGGCGGCCCGGCCGGGCGGCGAGCCCGTCAAACAGGCGCGCACCGCGGATCACAAGCATGACGCCACCTCCTGGTGAGTTACCGCGGCGATCCGTCGGGTCTGCGCACCGAGGGCGCCGAACCAACCGGGCTGGTGCCGAAACCCGATGAAGCGCAGGCCGGGCGCGGCTTCCTCGCCACTCGCCGAGCGCGGACGCTCGCAGTCGTCGAGGACGCCGAGGTGCCCCACGAGCGGTACCAGCCCGGTGCGGTACCCGGTGGCGGCAATGACGGCGTCCACGGGGATGTGGCTGCCGTCGGCGAGGAAGGCCCCTGTGCTGTCCAACGCGGTGACGGCCGTGACCACCTGAACTCGTCCGGCCCTGATCGAGGCCAGGACGGCGCGATCGACCACCGCCGGGCCGTCGCCGGTGCGGACCAGCCGCTGGAACGGGCCTTCCTCCGGCGCGGGCAGGCCGTGGGCGGTGAGGTCGCCGATGGTGAGGCGCCGGATCCGGGCGACGTGCGCGTCGGCCGTCGCGGCGGACAGGCGGATCAGCAGCATCGCGGCGGCGTCACCGGGGAGCCCGGCGATCGAGCGCAGCAGGATGTTCGGCGGAGTCCGGACGGCCAACCGGACCTGCCCGGCCCCGCCCGCGGCGAGCTGGGCGGCGATCTCCATCCCGGAGCAGCCCGCGCCGACGACCAGCACGTCACGACCCCGGAAGACGGCCGGAGAGCGGTAGTCGGCGGCAGACATCAGGGTGCCGGCGTAGCGGTCGCGACCGGGCCAGTCGGGGACAAACGGGACCCGGAGCAACCCAGACGCGACGACAACGTGGCGGGCCCGCAGCACGTCATCGGCTGTCCTCACCGTCCAGCGGACCCCGACCGGATCGCCGCCGGGTTCGACGGCGTCGATCCGGCGCACTTCGGTGCGGAAGCGTACGTCGAGACGGTGGTGCGCGACGTAGGACTCCAGGTAACGCACCACGTCGTCGCGACCGGGGAAGACACCGGCGCGCCACGGGAACCGGCGCCCGGGCAGGTGGGAGAACCAGCGGCTGGTGTTCAGCCGCAACCCGTCGTAGTGCCCACGCCAGGACGCCCCCGCTGCATCACCGCGCTCCAGCACGGTAGCCGCGATGCCCACCCTGCGGAACTCAGCGGCACACGCGAGCCCGGCCGGACCGGCGCCGATGACCACGACGTCGAGCTTTTCCACCATCGGATTAATCCTCTCCACAAAGTGCGTTGCGCCCATCGTGGATCGGGCCACCGGCCGAGCCCATCCCGCAGCTGCGGGGGTTGTGCCGCCACCCGCCGTCCGGTGTGATCTAGCGAGCGATCATTGTGCGTTCGACCGTTACTGTCGTTATGTCAAATTTGTGCTCGTCGGGCATGATCTAAGCTCGCGGTCCGCCCGTACGCGTCGATCCCCATGTTTGAGGAGCTGGTCGGCCTCGGCCTCTCGGCCCGACCGCTGGGTCAGCCAGCGGGGCAGCTCGAAGGCCGGTACCCGTCGGCGCCCATCCCGCGAGTTAGGGGGTTGTGCTGCCCCGTGAGTGGGCGGACCCTCACAACATGGCGCGGGTTGGGGGTAAGCAGGGTGGGGTAGCCGCCGCTCAGGCAGGGATGAGGCGGTTGTGCGCGACGGGCCTACCTCCGCTCGAGCTTCTACGTCAGGTAGCGAATCATGTGCAGACCGTGGTTCCGAGCGTGGCGTCGGGCTGGATGCTCACCGACCCGGCCACACAACTTGCCACCGGTGGCTTTATGGAGAACGTTTCCCCCGCCGCTCACCTTGAGTTACTTGACAACGAGTTCCTCGGAGGCGACTTCCTCGAGTTCAACGGACTGGCTAACTCCGGGACGTTGGTCGCTACCTTAAAGGAAGTCACCGCGGGGGAGCAGCTACGCAGCCGCCACTATCGCAGAACCAACGCTAACAGTGGCTGGAGCGATGAGTTGCGGGCGGTTTTACCCTCTGGTGGCGCGACGTGGGGTCAGTTTTGCCTGGCGCGTGGGGATGGTGAGCCCGCATTCAGCGCACCGGAGGTGCTTTTCCTGACATCGGTCGCTCAGTCCATCGGTGCTGGCCTGCGCAGCACGGTGCTACTCGAGTGCGCTACCTCGGCGAAGCCATCCGGCCGTATCCCCGGGTTGGTGCTCTTGCAGGACGACGGCTCGGTGGACTCTATCTCGGAGCAGGCCCTCGAATGGCTAGGTGAGCTGCCCGAGGAGGGTATGGAGCTTCCTACTGTTATCTATGCGGTAGCTCGGCGGGCGCGGTTGTTAGCCGAGACCAATCAACCCGGCCTGCCGGCGCGTGCGCGGTTGCGGCTATCGTCGCAGCAGTGGCTAGTCGTCCACGGTACCCGACTGCGGTCGTCATCTCAGGGGCACGCCAGCACCGCCGTTATCCTCGAACCGGCCCGTCACACTGACATGGCGCCGTTGACTCTGCAGGCTTGCGAACTCACCCCCAGAGAGCGTCAGATCGTGGAAATGCTCCTGCGTGGAGTGTCTGTCCCCGAGATGGCAAGAACGCTGTGGCTATCTCCTTACACAGTCCGCGACCACATTAAGGCCATCTACGGCAAACTCGGCGTCCGAAGTCGCCCGGAAATGACGGCAAAGTTGTTCCACGAGCACTACGGGGCGACGCACTAACAAAGCGCACGGCCTGCCCCGAGGCCGCGACGCGATGCTGTCTGACGATTCTCGACTGCGTGTGGTCATCACGGACATCACCGAAGCGAAGGCGTCAACCAGCCGCGATGGGTCGAGGCAGCAGGAAGACGTGCCAGCGCCGGGCGGCGTGCGCGAGGGCTGTGTCCAGCATCCGCCTGCCCATCGTCCATCGGGCTGCCTCAGCGGGTGACGGGTCCCATAGCCCCGCGAGAGCAACATGTCGTTGCACGACGGGCATTCAAAATCTCGCTTGACCGCGGCTCTGCGGCGAGAACATCTCGAGATCCCAGCCCTGGCTCCGTCCCAGCACCGAATCGGCAAGCCAACTATCGGAGGATAGATCCCATGGCACACGTACAACGCTTCGACCACATCGGCATCACCGTCGCGGATCTCGACTCGGTGACGGCATTCTTCGTCGGACTGGGTCTGGAGGTCGAGGGCACCGGATCCGTGGAGGGCGAGTTCGTGGAGACCGTCTGCGGCATCCCGGGCGCGCACTGTGAGATCGCGATGCTGCGGCCGCCCGACGGAGGGTCCCGGCTAGAGCTCGCGAGCTTCGTCACGCCCGACCACATGCCCGGATCGCCCACAGCGATGGCCAACGAGCTTGGCCTGCGCAACGTGTCCTTCGAAGTCGGCGACCTCCAGGCGGCCGTCGACGCCGTGGCTGCCGACGGGTACGGGCTCGTCGGCGGCATCGGCGAGTACGAGAACAGCGTGCGTATGGCCTACGTACGCGGGCCCGAAGGGATCATCGTGTCCCTGTTCGAGCAGATCGGCTGATGCGCGTGCGCGTTGCCGACCTGTCTCCATCCACCGCCTTTGACTGTCATCAAGTGCGAGCTGCCCGGCGCCTGAAGCGACGGTCATTCCGTCCCATGCGCGGAACCACCAGCGGGCGGCGTCGACTCCGTTTCGGACGAGGTGCCCCCAGCTCCACTGTGACCTGCGCATTCTCGTAAACCCCGCCCGCAAAACTGCCCGGTGAAGGGGGCTATACGGACGCCGCCCGAGCTGCCTCGACGACCGCCAACGATCGTGGTCGAATGCCACCAGAATTGCGCCAGGGAGCCCACAGGCCGGAGAGTCGCTCGCCGGCCGGGCAACCACGTGGAACCGCCGACTGGGAGCGGACCTGGCCACTCCGCCATCCGGAATCACCGCAGGGTGGCAAGCTCAGCGCCTTTCGGCCACTCACAACCGGTCGGGTCGTGGAGGCCACACCAACACCGTAGTTACGAGACTGAAGGGCCACCAGCGCCCAATGACAGACAGACCGGGACCAGCAGTCACCGTCGGGATCATCTCCTTGTGATTCTTCCCGTATGCCAGTGTGGTGGCCTGAGAGATGGGCGTCGAGCCCGCGGGACGCTGTCCCACAAGAGGATCTGAGCGTGCGGCGGCGGCGGTGGCGGGCCTGGGCGATGGTGGGCGGTGTCCGCTTAGAGCAGGCCGAGGTGCTGCAGGTCGGTGACGTACTTGTCGATCAGTGGCGCCGAGAGATGGGGAATGTCTTTTCCGGCGCCGATTTTGGCCGCGCGTACTGCGGCGTGGAACACCTCTGTTGGGGCGGGGGCGCCTCGGAGCGGCTTCTCGGGCTTCTGGTAGGCGTTGAGCAGGGGGAGAATTGTTTGCTGTCGCTGTTTCTCCGGTAGAGTCCTCAGCGCGGTTTCGAAGCGCGCGAGCCAGTCTTTGTAGTCGTCGATCCGCTGGATCTTGTGGCCGGCGTCGGTGAGCCAGTCGACGAACGTGTCCAGCGAGACGCCGTCGTCGTAGGGGTTCATGACGTCGAAGGAGCGGAACCCTTCGGTGGCCTGCTCGCCAAGTGTGGTGATCGATTCGGCGACGAAGTCGGCGGGCAGTCCGTCGTAGTGTGCCCTCGACCGGTTTTCTTGAGCGTCGGTCTCGTAGAAGGAGCGCGGTGCGATGCCTGTCGCGAGAAGGCTGAATATCAGCCGGGTGAACGCGTCGGGCACATTCAGCTGCCCGATGTATCGGGTGTGGGCGAGGATCATGTCGGAGCGAAACACTGCGACCGGCAGGCCGCATAGGTCGTGCGCTTCTCGCAGCAGCACCTCGCCGGCCCATTTGCTGTTCGCGTAGCCGTTGGCGTATGTCTCGTCGATCGGACGGACCGGGCGGATAGCGCGAATATCGCCGTCCTCCTGGAAGTCGACGGGGCCGACGGACATGGCCACGGCCACGGTCGAGAGGTAGGTGATCGGCTTGATCCGGGTGGTGATCGCCAGGTGGATCAGCTCGGCGGTACCGACGACATTGGGACCGAAGAGTTGGCCGTAAGGGAGAACGTGGTTGACCAGGGCAGCTGGGTGGACGATGAGATCCACGCTCTGCGCCAGCCGGTCCCAGGTCGCCTCGTCCAGGCCGAGGTTGGGCTGACCGATGTCGCCGGAGAAGACCTCGAGGTGATCGGCGGTCAGCTCGTGGAAATGCCGCAGTAGCTCTGGGTCGCCGCTGTCGAAGACCCCCTCGAGTCGTGTCCTGGCCGTGGCCGCGTTGCCTCCCCGGACGACGCAGATCAGTCTGCCGCCGGTCTGCGACAGCCGTTCCAACCAGTCGAGGCACAGGAAGCGCCCGAGGTAACCGTTCGCGCCGGTTAGCAGGACGGTATGCGGCTGGCCGGCGGTGTGGGAGAGCGTCTTGGCGTCGGCCAACGTCTTAACGTCGATGAACTTGTCCAGCGTGAGGTCGCTGGCGTGGAGTTCTGCGGTGCCTTGCCCGTGGACCGTCGCGAACGTGGGGCGCTTCGCACCAGACCCGCGCTGGGCCTCGATGTATTCCGCAAGCTGTCCCAGGTTGGTCGCTGGACCGATGATGTCCCCCACCGGCACCTCGACTCCGAAGATCTCGTGCAACAGGTCGGAGAAGGTCAGCGCGGACAGGGAGTCGCCGCCGAGGTCGGTGAAATGCGCGTCCGGGTTGAGGTCGGCGCTCGCGGATCCCAGGAGCACTTGCGCGGCGCGGATCAGGGTGTCGATCACCGGTTGGTCCGCAGCCGCCTCGCGCAGTGTGCGTAGCTCGTCGACCTGCGCGGCGGCGAGATCGGCGTACAACTGCTCAACCCGCTCGCCGTAGAGTTCCTTGAGCTTGGGTCGCAGCAGCTTGCCGACCCCGGAAAGCAAACCGTTGACGGCGCTGAACGGTTCGGACTCGATCAGAAAGTCGCGCGGCACCTCGTACGACTGCAGCTCGGCGAGTTTCGCTGTTTGCTGGAGCGACTCGCGCAGCGCGGTCCTGAGTGCGCCGGCATCGTCGGCGAACTTCTTCAGCGCGTCCTGGGTGGGGACGATGACCGCCAGCAGGGAGGGACGTTCGCTGTTGCCATAGACGAAGATCTGCCGGACCAGCGCAGCGCTGGCGAACACGGCCTCCAGCCGCGCGACAGCCACGAACTCGCCCTGCGCCAGCTTCAATACGTTGTTGCGCCGGTCGACGTAGACAAGCTGATCCGGTTCGATCTCGGCCATGACGTCGCCGGTGCGGTAGTAGCCGTCGGCGTCGAAGACCTCAGCGGTGACTTCGGGGTGTTTGTAGTATCCCGGCGTGGCGGTGTCCGACTTCACCAGGAGTTCACCCCTCGGATAAGGCTTGTCAGTCAGGAAATAGCCTAGCTCGGGGACATCAATGAGCTTGTAGTCGATTACCGGCGGACGCATCACCGTGCCGTCCATGGCGACTGCCCCGACCTCCGTCAAGCCGTAGCCATCGGCTAAGTGCACGTCCAGGCATGACTCGACGAACGCCTTCATTTCGCCGGCTAGTGGCGCGGTGCCGACAAACCCTCCAAGAACGCGTCCACCGAGCACCTGCTCCCGCAGCTCCGCCGCCGCCTGCGCCTCGGCGACGGCAGGGTCGGCGCCCTCGGAGCGGCGTCGGTCCGCTGCGCTCCTGTACCGCTGGAACAGCATGTCGACCACACTGGGCACGAGGCCCATCTCCGTGGGGCGTACGAGGGTCCAGTCCTCGTACAAGGTCGACAGATCGGTCTCGGGAACGAAATAGCTGGTGCCGCCGGCGAGGAAGGACGAGGCCAAGGGCAACCGCCCGCCGAGGTGATTCAGCGGCAGGAAGTTGACGTTGAACACCGGCGTCTCGGATCGCGACAAGGCCGACATCGTCCAGAGCCTGGAGACCATCCGCTCGGTGTACATTGCGCCCTTCGGGGCCCCGGTGCTCCCGGACGTGTAAAGGATCATCGCCAGCCGCTCTTCGATACCGGCGGTGTATAAGGGTTCGGGCGGCAACGCCCTACCTCGCTCGACATTCTCGCCCAGCGTGTCGATGAGCACCGGCATGCCCGCGTCCCGTACGCGCCTGCGCGCCAGCTCCAGATTCTCACGTTGGTCGTCGACCTCGGGCTGGTAGTCGAAGACCACCAGACGCCGCAGCGACGCGCTGCTCAGCGCGGACTCGACAGCGAGATCCAGATACGCGGCACTCACGGCGAGCACCCGTGGCTCGACCTCGGCGATGATCGGCTTCAACCGGGAGGCCGGTGCGTTGTGCTGCAGCGGCACCGACACCAAGCCGAGATAGGCACAAACCAGGTCGACGATCAGGTAATCGGGACTGGCGAAACCCACGGAGGCCACGAAGTCTCCCGGATTTACCGGGTGGATAGGGTCGTGCCGCCAGGCGCTGGCGACCGCGCTCACGCGCGCCCACAGGTCGCGGTAGCTTATGGTCTCGAACCTGGACAGCAGATGGGCCGAAGTGCGGCCCGTCGCAGGGTCCATCGTCAACTCACGCGCGCGTTGCCCGAGCGCAGGGCGGTCTGCGTAGCCCTCCACCAGCGTCTGCAACAGCGGCGCGAGCCGAAGGCCCGGCCGGCGCGCCGCCTCGATGACCGCGGGGACCGGGTCGGCACCCTGGAATTGCGGGTCGTTGGCGTACAAGTCAGCGACCCGGCGGGCGAGCCGATCTGCTCGGGTCCCGCCCTGTCCCAGGAGGCCTCCAATGTCATGCCGTGCGTCACTCGTCATCGTCTATCCTTTTGCCGATCTGCACGTGCCGCATGTCGTGTCCCTGTGTTGGACTCGACCCGTGCTGATGTGAGCATCGCGGTCGTTGGAACGTGTGTCGTGAAGACCAGCAGCCATCTTGGTTCCCGGCTGGCCGGCGTCGCGGGCGGCGGAATCTAGCTGTCGACGCAACGCGGGCCGTATTTCGCGTGTCGCCGATAGAGTACGGCGCCCGCTGGCAACGCGACTGTCGTGCTGCGTGTCCCATGGCTGTGGACGGTCAGCAGTAGGCGGTCGTGGAGGGCCGTGATGGCAGGTTCGGACGTGCGGCTGAAGGGTGGCGAGGCCGGTGATCTCTCACCTGTCAGGACCAACTCAGTAGGTGATCAGCGCAAACACGTCTCGATGGTTCTCCCCGATTCTCGCTCCCACCCGACGTCTCACGGCCTGGAAACGGCCTGATCTTGGTCGTCCGCGCTCCCGTAGCAGCCGTCGTGTTGGCGGTGACCTGCGGTCGGTGGTGGTCATGGAAGGCCCTGGTGGCCGCTGTTGACCCCGTGTTGTGGTGCACGAATGACATGCTCATCGAGTGTTGGGGCCCGCCTGCTTTTTTCTTGCCCTGACGGCCAGACGGCGCCGTGTACGGCCAGCTCGTGCCCGCGCCGGGCCGTGCGAACGTGACGTAGGAGATCCGGGCAGCCCCGGTCCAGCGAGGGAGATGGCGGCCATCGGACGTTCCCCGTGGAGAGCTGCGCCTGTCAGGGCACGTTGTTCAGGGCGTCCGGCACGGTGTCGGCGAAGGTGAAGTGTTCCCGCAGTCCGGTGCTTTCCAGGACCACGTTGGCGGTCGGGGAGTTGCTCACCAGCCGCAGGTGGCGGCCTTGGTCGGTAGCGCGTTCGTTCGCCTCGAATAGCGCGCGCAGTCCGGCAGATGCCAGGAACTGCACACCATCGAGGTTCACCACGACGACCTTGGCGGCAGTCAGCTGGGCGGTCAGACAGTCAGCTAGTTGCGGCGCTGTCAGCGCGTCGACCTCACCGGTCACGGCGATGACCCGCGTATCGGGCCCGTGCTCGGCTACGTGTAGACCCACGATGTCCGCTGGGAAGACGCTGTTCATAACTCGAATCATATAACGAATGTGTAACGCACGTTACAGGGACGCGTCGCGGCTAGGCCGAGGGGACGGGGCGCCCGCGCCACCTTGGTGACGCGCTACTCTCGCGAGCCCTGGGAGCCCCCGGATCCGAGGCCCATCGATGCCTCGTCTTTCGTTGTCGGGGGGTGGTGGGGAGGTCGACTGTCCGGGAAGATGTGAGGTAGCAAGGGGGGCCCGCGATGGGGGAGGGCGGCGTGTTAGGCGCTGTCGACACCAGCCAGGGTGGCGAGTTGTTGGCGCACGAGGGGTTGCTCTACGGGTCGGAGGAGGAGTTCCTGGCGGGTACTGTTCCGTTCATTCGGGATGGCCTGGAGCGCGGTGACCCGATCCGGATCGCGACCACGGACCGTAATGCCGGTTGGCTGCGCGCGGCGCTGGGTGGAGATGCCCGGCGTGTGGCGTTCTGGGATAGCAGCCAGTGGTACCGGCATCCAGTGCGCGCGCTGGCGGCCCTGCACGATGCCGTGCAGGAGGTGGGCGTAGCCGGGCAGCGGCTGCGGATCGTCCGGGAGCCGTCGTGGACGGCCAGCACCGCGCAGGAGAGCAAGGAGTGGGCTCGGCACGAGTCGGTTGTCAACGCCGCGCTTGCCTGGGCTAATGCCGCGCTCCTGTGCGCCTACGACACCAGCGTTGTTGATCCCGCTGTCGTGGCCAGCGTGGCCCGGACCCACCCCGAGCTGGTTGTTAACGGTGGCACCCGACCCAGCCCGGCCTACACCGACCCGGCGGTGTTCAACGCCGAATGCAACAGGTCTCCTCTGCCTGAGCTGCCGCCCCCGACCCTGTGGCTGAGGTTCCGCCAACTGGATCAGCTGGTCACCTTGCGCGCGTTCGTGACCTCTCATGCCACCCAGATCGGAGCGCACCATGTCGAGCAGTTTGTGCAGGCGGTCGACGAGGTCGTGACCAACGCAGTCGAGCATGGCGGTGGATCGGGCGTGCTGCAGATCTGGACCGGCCCGCAGACGATGATGTGCGAGGTCAGCGACACCGGTGCTGGGCTGCTCGACCCGTTGGCCGGGCACCTGCCTCCGGACCCCTTCGCTGCGCGCGGACGCGGGTTGTGGCTAGCCCGACAGTTCAGCGATCTCGTCGAACTGCATAGCGACCCGGCGGGCACGACCGTACGGCTACATCTGATCCCGCCCTGCGACGAACACCGCGCCGCTTAGGGTCAGGATGGCACCGCTATGGGCCGTCCGGACGCGTCGTTCAAGACCAACCGCAGCCCCACAAACCGACCCGAGTTCTGCGACCGGGTGTCGCTGATCCCAGCGTGCGGTCCAGCCCAGCGAGATGGCGACACAGGAGCTTCCACCGTGGACAGCCGCGCCCGTCAGACGAAGTTGGTCAGGCGTCCGGCACATTGTCGGCGAAGGGCAGGTGCTTTCGCAGTCCCGTGGCTTCCAGCGCCAGATTGGCGGTCCGGGAGTGGCACACCAACCGTAGGTCGCGACCTTGTTGGGTCGCGAGTTCGTTCGCCTCGAACAGCACGGTCAGCCCAGCCGATGCCAAGAACCGCACACCATCAAGGTTCACCACCACGGCTTGGACCGCGGCCAGCTGCGCAGCCAGACAGGCAGCCAGTTCCGGCGCCGTCACCGTGTCCACCTCACCGGTCACGGTGATGACGCGTGCGTCGGGACCATACTCGGCCACCTGTAAATCCACGATATCTGCCGGGAAGGCGCTGTCCATCCTGCGCACGATAGAGCGGCAAGTCGCAGAGAAGCACTACGCGGTCGGGGTCGGCGTCGCTGAGCGGGGCTATCTCGTCGGTGAGCGGCAACATGGACGGGCCTGCGCTAGAGCACTGGAGGGCCCACCTTGCGTTGTAGCTGCCTGGCGAGATCGAGCGCGCCGCGACGAACCGCGTGGCGCGGGTGCAACTCGCCGATGCTGACCTCGCGAACGAGGATGTCGAGCAGCTCAGCCAGCGTGAACAGTGGGTACGGGTCGAGGTCGCGGTTTGTGTAGCGGGCCTGGTTCGTCTCCGACCGCAGAGCGGCCGCGGTTGCCCGCAGTGTACGGGCGTCGGCATGGTCCTGATCGAGGCGACGCGGATCCTGCCGGCGTGTGGTCACCTTCACCATATTGCCACTATTCGAACGTCAGTTCGAGTTCCCTGTGGTGGTGCGGAGAACACCCTGCGAGCGTCATTAGGTGGCGATCTCATCGCTGCTGCTTGCCTGGTGATCTCCTCGTGGCGAGGGTGTAGTCCGTCCGGCCAGGCGTGCCGCGAGGAGATCACCAACCCACCGCCCTACCTGATGTCCGAGCGGCCGTCACTTTCGAGTGGGCAGCCACAGCGCGAGCGTGCCCCCGAGGTAGGAGTTGCCGAGCCGATGTAATCCGTCTCGACAGACGGTCTCGCGGAACAGAATGGTGGGTGGGGCGGGGCCGTTCAAAAGGTAACGGCCCCGCCCCCTGTGCGGGTGCCTGCGCTGTACGCGTCCGGCGCCGGTCGGGGGATCTCCCGGGCCTGCGGTGCACTAGGGCACCGGGCAGGTGGGATCCGGCGGTCATCGGACCAACGGTGACGGTGGCGGCCGGTCAGGCAACGACGGCGCCACCGGCGCGGCACTGCACTTGGGTAAGAAGCGCAATGAGTCCAGGCTGTGAAGTTGTGCCCGGTGGGTGCGGTGCCCTTGCCGGGGTTGTGACACTCCCCCGAGTTCGCCGCTCGAAGCGTGCAGCGGAGGAAATTTGGTGTGGCCGGTGACCCTTCGACATCTCGGTCGGGGGCACGGACGTTCACCGGATCACCGGCCACATGACGGCTACTCAGCCCTCGCGGGTGCGGGGGTAACCCACGACATTCGCCGAGACCGCCAGCTCTATGGAGTTGAGATCAACTATCAGCCCACTACGGCCGCTCCGACAGACAGGGGACCCATCGCAAGCGGCACCGGGGGCACGGCCTCGGCGGAGCCGAGGTTCTCGTGCGCAGTCCGCCATACGCTGCACGGCGCCCGACGAGGAAGCCAACGGTTCGAGCACTCCGGACAGCGGCCCCGAGAATCCGGTGCGTGGATCGCAAGCAAAGCCCGCCACCCCGAGGTCAGGCGGGGCAGCTCACCGCGCGTCACTGACAGCAGCGACCGATTGTCAGCGTCGCTGACCAGCTCGTCGAGTGTCGAGTAGGTCAAGCCGGTCCCACACTGCCTGCCGGAGAATTTGACCCAGAACCCGGTCCACGTCGCCCCCTTCCCCCGTGTATCGAGAATTTCCGCGCCATGCGATCCGCTCACGCACCCTCGACAGACAGAGTGGGGCAACGACACACTTCATGGGCCTGCCCTGCGCTGATCGGGCGCGCTAGGACCGATGAACGGCGCAAGCTGATAGGTGGCACCGATCAGGTTGGGACTGATGCGTTGCGTGGCGGCTGGCAGCGACTCATCGAGCATCCGAGAGTGGGGTGCCCCGGTGTCTCCTAGCCAGCAGTGTGACCGACTACAGAAACGACCGGTAGGAGCAGACCTTGCCTTCCCGCAACCGCAACACCACCTCCCCAACAGCGACCGCCTGCGGGTTACCAAGTTTCGGCCTCGTCGAGGCCGCCGGCACTCAACGGCACCGGCGGTAGGTCCAAGCCCGAGGTGACGAGCGGAGTTGGCGATGCGCGCTGGCCGTCTCCCGGTGACGCCTCTCCTCGCTCTCGGAGCCGATGGACCGCCCAAAGGTCAGCAGACCGCGCGAGGGGCCAGCGCCGATGAACCTGACCCATCCATTCCGAGTGAGACCAGCCGCCTACCGCCGGCATTGACGGCGCGACGCCGCCAGGCGCCGTCGACTTGACTCCGCCGACGGGATGTGGACGATCTCCGGCCGAGGGAACGGCGACCCAAAACCCAAGGATTCTCGGACCGTTGTTGTGTTTGTTCCTGGATAGGCTTGACTACCTGCGGTATTCGCACCGCGAACGCTGGTTGTCTGTGGTCAGTTTGGGGTTTACCGCAAAATGGCCAAACGATCATTGGCTCAGTGTGATCACCGACGATCTCGGACGCTGTGTTTGAGCAGGGTACTTCTAGTCCAGCTTTGACTGTACGTCCATCAACATGCTATCGGGTGCCCGATGGTGACAAGTGCGGCTGTGCAGTCCGCTCCGGTTTTGCTCCGCATTGATTCGCGGGGTCGGGCCGAGTCTTCACCAGGCCGTCTCGGCTCGCAGGCCGCCGTTATACCGATGTCGCCAGGACTGTCGTCTGCGGCGGGTCGGATCGCTCGGCGGTGACGCGCAGAGGGTTCACACCAGGCTGACAAAGGCTAGCCCCTGTCCGCAGATGACGAATTGAGGCTCGGTGAGTGCACTGACTGAGCAGATCGACGTGGCCGGATCAATGAGTCGAAGAGGGCTGCGGCTGGAGTCTCCGGTACCCAGATCCCACACCCGGACCGTGTTGTGGTGGCTGCCGGTGACCGCGACCGGGCGACCGTCGAGCACCGTGGTCGCCACCGCCCCCACCATGCTGGTGTGGCCCGTGAGGGGCTCACCGATCGGGCTGCCGGTACCCAGATCCCACACCCGCACCGTGCGGTCCGAGCTGCCGGTGACCGCGACCGGGCGACCGTCGAGCACCGCGGTCGCCACCGCATCCACCGTGCCAGAGTGACGACCGACGATCTCAGATCGCCCTACCTCGCACTGTGCCCAGCGAGTGTTCCAAAGCCTCGGGAGCAAGTGGCCTGATGTTGCGCCAACGGGCCCCCCAGCGGCCGCCCACGCGAACTCGAACGCGTCGGCATTGGAAGCCGGCGAGTCCCAATCCCAGCAATATGCCACGCGCGGCCATACCTGATTGGTCTTTGCCGCTGCGGTCACGCCACGTGCAAGGCCCCGGAGCAACGGTCGCAGTCGCCCGGCATCGACAAACGGAAGAAACTCTGGCGATAAAAATCGATCGTCCAAACAGCCACCCGCCGACGCATGCTCGACCACATGACGCCGAACGTACGGGGGCGGCTCTCCATCTCCCCACCCCGCCTACGGACCCGGTCAGGGGCACCAGGCTCTCAGCGATTCGCGCTACGACCGAGGCCTGATCATCGTCCAGCACGCGTTCCCCCAAGTCGCTCCATGGCCTTGACAACGGTGCCACGTCCACATTGAACCCACCAACATCATCGGCGACCCTGCCCACAATGTTTCCAGCAGAGGAAGCGGCGCAGGGTTTGCCATGACGAGCGGTGTCGTCTGCGTGTGCGACCGGCCGGCGTGACCTGATCGCAGCCATGCCAGAGACACCCCATCACTGTCTTGTCCGTTGCGGCCGACCGCAACGCGCTGACCCATCCGGTGCGAGCCGACGAGGTGCAGCGATGTCGGACATGGCCGGTGACGCCGGCGTTGTCGTCGGTGGTAGCGATACCCATAGCCAGCCGGCGTGTCGGTGATGGAGGTGGACGTCGGTGGCTCACGGGTTGGAGCTGACTCCAGCCTTGGACCAGCCTCGTGGGGGGCCGTTAGCAACACAAGGACTGCGACGGAACTGGGACGAACCGCACCGAACGCCGGGCATCATTTTGATCATGACGCTCGGCGTTTGTACTGGTGGGTGCCGAGCTGCGGGATTTGAACCCGCGAGGGGGTATAACACCCAACACGATTTCCAATTTCACTTGGCCGGGTACAGCGGGCTACCCACTTTCGCTGCGGTGCAGGTCATGAGATCGTGGACGACTCAGCGGGGCGGCTGAACCGGGCTGAGCTGAGCCCCAAACTGAAACCCCGCAAGATCACGACGCAAGCTAGATGACCGGTTCGAGATCGACGCCGGTCTGTGCGTATGGGGCGTAGCGGTCTGGGTCTGCGGTGAGCAACGGCCAGCCGCGTTCTTGGGCGCAGGCGATTGCGTGTGCGTCGGCTTGGTGGCCTCCGAGCTGGCCGACAACTCGGGCGCGGGCCTCATCAAGGTTGTCAATGACCGTGACCGGTAGGTGGAGTAGGACATCGAGCACGGGATGGTGTTCCTCGGCGAGCTCGGCCCAGGTTGCCGCGACCGCGGTCGACGGCACGATCAGGATGATCGACTCTTCAACCGCGGTCCAGACCGCGGCGGCGGCGTAAATGGAAGTGCCCCGTGCGAATGCAACTAGCGCCGAGGCGTCGAGGACACGTCCGCCAATCACTCGTTGTCGAGTGGGGCGGGCAACCCCCAGGCTCGACGGACGGCTGCGCGGGCCTCCAGTGCCGGTGGGCCACCGAGTACGCGGGCCAGCTCCGCGAGCGCGTGTGTGCGACTGAGACGATCCCGCAGGGCGTCAGCGACGAACGCTGACAGGTTGTCAGCGGCACCAGCATGGACAGCGACCCGGGCACCGGCGAGCACGTCAGGTGGCAAGCTCACGGTAATCCGCTCAGCGGTCATACTCCAAGACTAGCAGCGTCATACCCGGCGCGGACTGGCCCCACTTACCAGGACCCAGAGCGGCGTATGACCGGCGAGTGTGGAGCTAACGAGACCCAAACTGAGATCCCGCCACGATGTCGACGTGCCCGCTGCCGGAGCGGACCCGCGTTTGTCCTGTTCAGTGGCGGTAGCGGTGGGATTTGAACCCACGGAGGGCGTGAACCCTCACGCGCTTTCGAGGCGCGCTCCTTCGGCCGCTCGGACACGCTACCGCGGGTCAGGATACCGGACGTACCGGCGCGATCCTCGTGCGGTGGTCGGCGAAGAACCCGGTGAGCAGGGCGGCGCACTCGGGCTCGAGGACCCCCCCGAGGACCTGCGGTCGGTGGTGCAACCGGCGGTCCCGGACGACGTCCCACAGCGAGCCGACCGCACCGGTCTTGGGCTCCCAGGCACCGAACACCAGGCGGTCCACCCGGGCCGCGACCAAGGCGCCCGCACACATCGTGCACGGCTCCACGGTGACCGCCAGCGTGCAGCCGGTCAGCCGCCAGCCGTCACCGCGCCCGGCGCCACGCAACCGGGCCGCTGCGGCACGCAAGACCAGCAATTCGGCGTGTGCGGTCGGGTCCCCGGTGGCCTCCCGGGCATTGCAGGCGGTGGCCAGCTCGACGCCGTCAGCGTCCACCAGCACGGCTCCGATCGGCACGTCGCCAGTACGCACCGCGTCCCCGGCTACCGCTATCGCGCGCCGCACCAGCGCCACGTCGGCAGCGGTCATCGCGATCATCCCGGTTGTTTCTCCAGCAACTCCGAGAGCTGCGGTTGGAACCCGCACCGCTGGGCGATCATGTCCAGCTGCTCGTCCGGGTACAGGTCCACCTCATCGATGATCACCTGCATCTCCTCCGCCGGCAATCCCAGGTCGGCGAGCAGCCCGAGGTCGCCCTCCGGCCACACATCCTCCCCGTCCGCTGTGTCCTCGTCTGGGACGTCGACGCGCAACAGATCCAGCACATCGGCGGCAACGTCGTAGTCAAGCGCCGCGACGGCGTCGGACAGCAGCAATGACACCCCACCAGGCGCCGGCCGCACCACGACGAAGAACTCGTCATCGACGTCGAGCAGGCCGAAAACAGCGCCGGTGGAACGTTGCGCGCGCAGCTGTGTGATGGCCGCGTCGAGATCCTTCAGGGCCGCAGCATCCAGTTTCGTGCACTGCCAGCGCCCGTCCTCTCGGACCACAGCGATGGCAAAGCCGGTGACGGACATGGCACAAGTATGCGCCCCCTGGCTACGCACGGAAACGCGATCCCGATTCGAGCCCCCAATATAGGGATGACGTGGGACGATGGGCGGTTGTGAGCAAGCCTGAGCCCCGTCATCGTCGGTGCGCGAGCAACCTCGTGGGGGCCGCCGCAGCGCTGCAGCCGCACACGATCGCGCTGCGCCGCAGCCTGCACCGGCACCCGGAGCAGGGGCTTCACCTACCCGAGACCCAGTCCGCCGTGCTGCGGGCGTTGGCCGATCTCCCCGTGCAGGTGCACACCGGAGAGGCCGCCAGTTCGGTGGTCGGGGTGATCGACGGCGCGCGGCCGGGGCCGACCGTGCTGCTGCGGGCCGACATGGACGCGTTGCCGATCACCGAGCTATCGGGAGTGCCGTTCAGCTCGGAGCTGCCAGGCTCGATGCACGCCTGCGGGCACGACACGCACGTCGCGATGCTGGCCTCGGCCGCGCGGCTGATCGCCGCGCAGCGCGACGAGCTGGCCGGCCGGGTTCTGCTGATGTTCCAGCCTGGGGAGGAGGGTTTCCACGGGGCGCGGCACATGCTCGACGAGGGCCTGCTGGAGGTCGCCGGCACCCCGGAACGCGCGCTGGCCCTGCACATCACGTCCACCTTGGACAGCGGGCTGGTGCAGACCAGAGCCGGCGCCATCATGGCGTCGTCGGACGTGCTGCGGGTGACGGTCACCGGTCAAGGGGGGCACGCCAGCGCGCCGTGCAATGCGGTGGACCCGGTACCGGCCGCCGCCGCGATGGTCGGCGCGCTACAGACCATGATCACTCGGACGCTGAGCGTCTTCGACCCGGCGGTGCTCACCATCACCCGGATCTCCGCGGGCACCAGCTCCAACATCATCCCGGAGACCGCGGAACTGGAGGGCACGATCCGAGCACTGTCCGAGTACACCAGGGTCACGCTGCACGAGGAGGTGCACCGGGTCTGTGGGCACGTCGCGGCCGCGTACGGTTGCACCGCCGCCGTGGCGATCGAGCCCGGCTACCCGGTGACCGTCAACGACGACGAGGTGACCCCACAGGTGATCGACCTGGCCCGCTGGGTACTCGGCGAACACCACGCCGAGCCAATGCCCGACCCGCTGATGGGCGCCGAGGACTTCTCCTATGTGCTGGCGAAAGTCCCCGGCACGATGGCGTTTCTCGGTGCCTGTCCGCCGGGCCATGAGCCGGATACGGTCCCGGCGAACCATTCCAACCGGGCGGTATTCGACGAGGCGGCAATGGTGCACGGGGTTGCTCTCTACGCCGGCTTCGCATTGGAGGCACTGACCTCATGAGCGAGCGCACGGTGTGCGTCATCGGGTTGGGTCTGATCGGCGGGTCACTGCTGCGCGCCGCTGACGTCGCCGGGTGGAAGGTCCGGGGCATAGCGAGGTCGGATGCGGTCGTCACAGCGGCCCGGGAAGCCGGTTTCGACGTGACGTCCTCGATCGAGGACGCGGTGGCCGACGACGCGCTGGTGGTGCTCGCGGTACCCCTGCCCGCGGTGGTCGACGTCTTGCCGGTGCTGGCCCGGCACGCCCCACGCTGCCGGCTTACCGACGTGGTGGGCGTCAAGCAACCCGTCGCGGCGGCGGTGGCCCGCCTTGCGCCGGCGGTCCGCTACGTCGGCGGCCATCCGATGGCGGGGACGTCGGCCTCGGGTTGGGCAGCGGGATCGGCGACGCTGTTCAGCGGGGCACCCTGGGTGGTCGGTAGCGACGACGGTGCCGACCCGGTGGTGTGGGCGCAGGTCGCCCAGCTGGCGCTGGACTGCGGGGCGCACGTGGTGCCGGCCGGCGCCGCCGACCACGACGCCGCGGTGGCCCGGGTATCGCACCTGCCGCATCTGCTGGCCGCGGTGCTCGCTTCGGTCGGCGCCGACGGCGCAGCGCTGGCGATGTCCCTGGCCGCGGGCTCATTCACCGACGGAACCCGGGTGGCGGCGTCGCCGCCGGAACTGGTCCGGGCGATGTGCGAGGGCAACCGAGAGGCGCTGCTGTCGGCGGTGGACGACGCCCTGGGCCGGTTAGGTGCCGCCCGCGGCTCGCTGGCCTCCACCGGCGGGCTGGCCGCCACCATCCAGGTTGGACACGTCGCCCGTCGTACGTTCGACACAACCCGCGACGCGCCACGCGACAACACTGTGCACGTCGAACTAGGCGCTCCCGACGCACTAGCGCAGCTACGCGACCTCGGCCGCCAAGGTGCCCGGATCGTCGCCCTGGAGGGCACCCGCTGCCAGATCGAACTCACGGCGTCGCCAGCACGCTAACCTGACCCACGTCGACGATCTGGAGCGTGTACTGGCTGCGCTGGCCGCCGACCCGCACAACGCGATCGTGCAGCTGCTCGCAGAACCCGGGGCGCAGCGGCCGGGGCCGCTGAGCGGGATGCCGGTAGCGGTAAAGGACCTCATCGACGTGGCTGGGGTGCCCACCCGGTGCGGCAGCGCGGTGCTGGCCGACGCTCCCCCGGCCCGCGAAGACGCCGCGGTCGTGGCCCGGCTGCGCGCGGCCGGCGCCGTGGTGGTCGCCAAGACCCACACTCACGAGTTCGCCTACGGACCCACCGGGGACGTCGCCGCTGAAGGCCCCTGCCGTAACCCGCACGATCCGCAGCGGATCACCGGAGGCTCCTCCAGCGGATCAGCGGCGGCGGTGGCCGCTGGCCTGGTACCGCTGGCGCTGGGCACCGATACCGGCTGCTCGGCGCGCACTCCGGCCGCTCTGTGTGGGGTGGTCGGGCTCAAGCCCGCGCGCGGCGCGCTACCCACCACCGGTGTGTTCCCGCTGTCGGAAACCCTTGATCACGTCGGGCTGCTCGGCATCGACATCGACACGGTCGCGGTCGCGTTCAGCGCGCTGACCGGACGCCGGATCGACCCGTCGGCCCCGATCGCGGACACCGCGGTCGGCTGCCCGACCGACTCGTACTGGCGGGTCCATGACCCGGAGATCGCCGCCGCGGTGGACCGGGCCGCCAACGCGCTGAGCTGCGCCGGTGCTGTACTGCGCGAGGTATGCCTGCCCGGCATCGACGAACTCGCCGCGACCTACCCTGTGATCGTCGGTGCGGAGGCCCACACCACCCACCGGCGCTGGCTGTCGCAGCGCCCCGGCGACTACCAGCCCGCTACCGCAGCGCGGCTGCAGGCCGCCGCCGCGCTCACCACCGCCGACTACGTCACCGCGCAGCGCACCCGCCGCCGGCTGACCGCCGAGCTGACCGCCCGGATGCTCGCCGCAGGGATCGATGTGCTGCTGCTGGCGACCACCCCGTTGCGCGCCACCCCGATCGGCGCCCGGCAGGTGGACGCCCCGGACGGCACTCGGGTCGAGGTAGTGCCCGCGCTGCTGTCGCTGACGCTGCCGTTCAACCTGTTGGGTTGGCCGGCGCTGTCGGTGCCGGCCTCAGACGTGGCCGGGTTGCCCGCCGGGATCCAGGTGGCCGCGGTGCGCGGCGGGGAGCAGGCGGTACTCGCCGCCGGTGCCCGGATCGCTGCGGGTTGACGGCCCTTCAGACCCGGGAGGCGAGCCCCGGGTACTCCAGCACCAGGCCGTCGGTGTCCACGGTGAGCTCCACTTCGAATGTGTCACTGCTGATGCTGACCACCGCGGGATCGCCTAGCGAAGCCGTGCGGTAGGTCTGCGAGACCCGGCACACCTCCAGGCTGGGCAACGCGACGAACACCACCGGCAGGTCGTGCAGCGCAGCGCCGCGGTGCAGGCCCAACCGGCGTACCGGCAGCGCGTTGAACAGGGGACTGAACGCCAGATCGACGTCCAGCGCACCGCCGAAGTTGGTGCGCGCCGCACCCTGGCCGTGGTCGACCAGCCAGATACCCTCCTCCGAGCGGGTAAGGGTGACATGTTGCTCACCTACCGCCCGAGCGATCCGGACCGTCAGCCGCTGGACCACACCAGCCTCATCGGTGGTCAGCGAATAAGACGCGGTGTAGGCCTCGATGTCGTCCTGCGCGGCGCTGACCACGGACCCGGTAGCCCGCAGGCCACGCCCGCCGAGCACGACCCGCGCCCCCTCCAGTCGCAGGCGATCGACGCTGGCCCAGGTGAGCAGCTTGGTCACATAAGGCGCCCGGCGGGCCGCCGTCGCGGCGGAAGGCCGCTCGCCGGTTTGCGTCTCACCACTTTGCGGGACGCTCACTGCCGAACCTGACTGGTGTCCCGAACGAAGTTACTGTCGAAGTTACTGCCGAAATCCACCGGAGCCTCCCTCGCACTGGCGGAATGGTGTTCGGCTGCCACCGTTACCGTGGCGAGCCTACCCATGCCCGATGATCGCATGGCCAGGCACCGAACGGTTCGGCGGCCTGAGGCTATCTGCGACGGCGCCCCGATCGTGGCCCTCAGGTAGTCCTACGTAGACGCCATCCGATAGCAGGTATGACGCTGTTGACTGCGTGGAGTACTCTGCACTGCGGACGAGAGCCCGGGGGCAGGACCGTGCTGGCTGCTCGTCTGGAATACTAACTCCGTCGATCGCCGGGGAGCGCCCCTAGCATGCGGATTCGCTCCGCTGTGCAGGCACAGTGCGCGCACCCGTCCCGGCTGACGGCCCGGTGCACAACCAGAACGAAGAAGGACCACATGCGCACGCCTGTTTCCGACCGCCGACCGCGGGCCGGAATGACCCTCACTCCCCGCAACCGGCAGAGCCGACCCCTGCCGATGAGTGCCGTGGCGGTACGTCGCGGCCAGTTCGGAGAGTTCGAGCTGCGCCCGGTACGAGAACACACCGTCGAAGCGCTGACCGCCCGGACGCCCCCCACCGAGGGCTGACAGCCCTGAGCGCGCTCACCGATAGGGCCGCGACTCTGGTGTCAGAGTTTCAGGCTGGAGGGGAGGGCGTCGGTGACCAGAATGCGGTCGATCGAAGGGTGCCGGACGCGGAGCACGAACAAGGCGTAGTGACCGGCAACGGCTGGTGGGCTGGCACCGACGATCGTCCCCCGCGGGTAGTTACCGTGGTAAACGACCAGGCAAGCCTTGGGCCAGCTCGCCTGGACCGGACGGGGCGGTCGCATTGGCGCGGGATGCGACCGCGGTGTGGGTGGAGTTGCACCCAGTTTCCGGCTCAGCGCGTCGGCGTCGGCCCTGTTGATGCGCCGGATCAGGGTCAGCGTGCCCTCATCGTGGACGGCGCGGCGAGCTAACGGCAGCACCGCCGCGCAGCCGGAGACGTCGCCGGTGACCGAGGCCCCGCTGCGCGGGCCCGAGCAGGCCGCTGCCAGGGCCAACGCGATGGCGACGCTGAACGCCGCGGCGCAGCGCCACCACGGGCGGATACTCATGATGCCGATTCCACTTCGGCGACCCCGGTGGACACCGGGCCTGGATGCGGGGCGGCGGCCGGCTTCTCTGGGGTGCGCGAGGTCCCCCGCAGCGCCAGCCACGCCAGCCCTCCAGCGGGAATGCAACCCCAGTAGGCGATCAGCCGGTAGAGCAACACAGCGGCCAGGGTGATGGTCTCGGCGCCGCCGAAGGCGACCAGGGCCAACGTGATGCTGCCCTCTACGACCCCAATCCCGCCGGGAGTCACCGGCATGCTCGCCGCGATCTGCCCGGCGCAGTAGGCCAGCAGCAACCCGGTCCACGGCGGCGCGCTGTGCAATGCCACGAAGGCCAGCGCGAGCACCGCGACATCGGTCAACCAGGAGACCATCATCAGGATGAACACCGCGAGGCCCGCGGCCGGGGTCAGCCGAACCGTACGCAATTGGCGCGCCCACGCCCCGATGTGTGAGCGCGCCGCCAGCACAGACCGGCCGAACCACTGACGCTCGCTGCGATCATCTGACCGGCGCCGACGGACCGACGGCAGCCGAACACTGGGCAGCGCCCGAGCGAGGCGGAGCCGGACCGCGGGGCGGCGCAGCAGCGCATACCCAGCACCGACCAGGGCCAACACGCCCAGCAACACGATACTGATCGTTTGCAAGCCCGAGATCGGGTTGTCGGGACCCGGGATCTGGACCGCGACGATGGTCAGCACCGTGATCGAAGCGACGTAGAACAGCGAGGACACCGCGAACATCCAACCGGCGAGCGCCGCACCCACCTGGCGGCGCCGCAACACGCCCACCATCACCACGCCCGAGGCGGCGAATCCGAACGGCAGGCAGTACGCGGCGGCATCGCCTGCCAAGGTGCCCGCTGCCATGGTCAGCGGCCCGACGACGCCACCGCCGCGGCGCAGCACCACCGCGCTCGCGGCACCCCGCGCCGCGTAGGACAGCATCTCAACGAGGACAGCCACCACCACCCACCCCACCCGGACCGAGGTCAAGGTGTCAGCGGCGGTGAGCAGCTCGTCGCTGCTGTCGAACAGCACGCGCACAGCCAGCCCGGCGGCAGCGAGCCCGACGACCGCCGCCGCCACCCGCCGCCATCCCTGGCCGGTCAGCGCCACCATCCCACCATGTCACATCACTTCCACCGGCTCAGACAGATCCGCCCCGCTCGCCCCTGGTTCGCGTACTACCCGGATGAGCTATCTGGCGTAGCCCATTCGGCTCATCATTTGTCGCTCACTGTCCGGGTATGGTCCACTATGGACCGTTATTTCGCGCCGACCCGGTGACCGTGTCGTAACGTTCTCGGGGACGACTCCGGAGGAGACATCATGATCGTTCTCGGCATTATCCTGCTGGTGGTTGGCCTGCTGGTCCCGGGTCTCTCCCTGCTGTTCACCCTCGGGATCATCTTGATAGTGGTCGGAGTGATCCTGGAGCTGCTCGGCGCCGTCGGACGCCCGCTCGGGGGTCGGCGACACTACTACTGATGCTCCGGCGCGGGGCACGGTAAACCGCTTTCGCGCCTGGCTGCCGGACCACTGCGGCGCGGGGTGCACCGGCCTGCCGGTTTCGAGCGCCGCTATTTCGTAGAGACGCGGTGCCGGCTCAGCGCGGTGAGCAACGCAGTGCCGTCGGGTACACCGAGCCCGGTGCAAGGATCCCAGCCCGGGCCGGCGGAGTAGGCGCCGTTGTTGCCGGTGGTGATGTCACGAAAGCCGGGTGCGGCGGTACCTGCCGGCACGCCCTGGTACAGCGCTGGCGCCAGCAGGCCGAGTGGCCCTCCCGCCGCCTGCGCCAGCCGGGTTGCCAGGGCCGCCCATAGGGGGGCCACCGCGCTGGTGCCGCCGACCACGATGTCAGTGCCATCGACCCGCACCCGGTAGCCGGTCTGCGGGTCGGCGACGGCGGCGACGTCCGGGACACCGCGCCCAGCCTTGCCGCGTCGAGCGGGCACCCCAGCCCCGGCCTGCCAGCTCGGCCGGCCGAACGCGTCGCTGACACCGCCGCCGGTCGCGCCACGCCCGGCACCGTTGTTCCATACCGTCTCCGCGTGCACCTGCCCCGTCGTCGGGTCCGCGTCCAGCCGGGTGCCGCCACAGGCCAGCGCATGCGGGCTGGACGAGGGGAAGTCGACGTGGGCGCGCCCGTCGCTACCGCCATCGGTGCTGCCGTCGTCGCCGGCAGCCACGGTCACCGTCACACCGAGTAACGCCGCGTCGGCAAGCGCCTGATCGAAGGCAGTGCGGGCCTGCCCGGTCCAGGCGTCCTCGCTTTGACCCCAACTGATGCTGATCGCGGTGGGCGTCGGCGTGGCGTGCGCGGCGGCCGACACCGCGTCGACGAAACCGGCGTCGGTGTTGGGGGCGAAGTAGACAACGATGGCGGCGGCCGGGGCGAGCGCGCCGGCGACCTCGATGTCGAGCAGCACCTCGCCGTCGGCGCCGCTGGGATCGTGCTCCGGGGTATTCGCGCCGCCATCGACGCCGACCGCGGTCACTACCGGCCCGCTGATACCCAGTCCAGCGAAGTAGCTGTCGAGGTCGCCCTGGGTGAACCCGCCGCCCAACTCGATGATGGCGATCGTGTGGCCGGCACCGTCGGTGCCCGCGGGGAACCGGTAGATCCGGCCGAGCTGCACCGGGGTGTAGCTGGTCGAGACCGCGTGGGGCTGCGCGACGTGCAACCGTGGGCGTGCCTGCGGGCGGTCGTCGAGCCCGAGCACCGCGGTCACGATGCCGTCCAGCACGGCCGGAACGCTCAGCGCGGTGGTTCGCACCCGGTGGCTGACCACGCCTGCGGCCGGGTCCTGGCTGGTGACCAGCTCCAGCGACGTGCCGAACATCCGGCTCAGCGCCGCCGCGGTGCCCTCGATGCGCACCAGCCGGGCAGCGGGGTGCACCGACAGCACTCGCGCCCCGAGAGCGGTGACAGTCGCCGTGACCAGGTCGATGTCAGCGGGGTCGGCGCCATAGTCGGCGGCCAGCGCCGAGGCGGGGATCGGCGCGGCAGCAGCGGGATCCGGCAGCTCGCCCCGGCGGCGCATCACCAGCGTGATCTCGATCGTCGTGTCCGCCGGGACGGGGCCGGCAGCCTGGATCGCGCGCGGCGCGGACCGCGGCTCGCTGCCGGGAAGCGGCCGCAGATCGACGCTATCCGGCTCGGGACTCGGGTTGTTCATCCGCGGTGTTATACCCCAGGCGCCGACACGCCGAATCGCCTACCGTCGAGATGGCCTGCCGCAGCCGGTCAGGTCATCGCTGCCGCATTGAACCGGGCTTCGACCTCCCGTAGCCGGGCCGGAGTGATGAGGTCGGCGACGATGGCGGGAATCCCCCGAGCTATCAACGTCCGGGCCCGGTCGGGTGCCCGGAGCAACGTCGTCTGCTGCCGGTCCAGCACCCGTAGCGCCTGCTGAGTCTGGTTGTCGATCTCGGCCATCAGGGCCCGGTGCAGCCGGGTGCGGTCGGCGTTGGAGCGGTGGATGCGAGGCACTTCGAACATCGCCTGGCGCCCACCCTTCCACCGGCCGCCGTCAGCGAGATCCTCGAACTCACGGAGCAGGGCCACGGCTTTCCGGTTCGCCTCGTCGGTGATTTCCTTGAGCCCGCGGTCCAGTTCGTCAGCCCGCTCGTTCTCAGCCTGGTACCGTTCGAACAACTGGGCTTCGGTTTCAGTAATCAGCTCGGTGCGGCGTTGCTGCACTTCGTCTCGAAGCGCGATGAATCGCTGCCGGATTGTTGCGCGGAGTTCCCGGTCGGTCATTTCTCCTCCTCCGCCTGCCAGTAGGCAGTCGACGACTATCCCCACAACACAATGGTGCCGCCTGCAGCCCACTAACGGACGACCTGGAGGTAACGGTAGGCAGTCGAAAGATGTCTCTGCAGCAAACGTCGAATGAATCTCGGAGTGGCGAGGCGATATCAAGACGTATCGACAGCTCAGGGTGCTCAGTCGTGTCGCCTCTGCGTCTGCCGCGGTCAGCGGTCAGCCGTCAGCGATCAGCCGCGGCTTGCCGCGTTCGGCGCAACCCCGCCGGGCGGACCCCCGCGTGATGCGAGCGGCAGGACAAAACGTCCGGTTGGTCCATTTGAGTGTGGGACAAATCGGGTGAGCGTGATGTAAGATCATCGTGAGGCGTTCGGACTGAGCTCGCGGGAGGAATCATGATCGTTCTCGGTATTATCCTGGTCGTAGTGTTCGGGTTCTTGATCCCGATCCCCATTCTGTCCTACCTGGGGTACATCCTGATCGTGGTAGGCGTGATCCTGTTGGTTCTCGGTATGGCCGGACGTGCGGTCGGTGGTCGGCGGCACTACTACTGACGCTCGCGTTCACCCGCGGGAAAGGGTCGGCATCGGAGGCTATCGGTCGCACGACAGCCTCCGATTCTTCGTCTCAGGCGTGGTCGAGACGGGGGAAGAGCACTTCGCGGGTCAACAGGAGCAGGGCCGCGGCGGCGGGGATGGCGACCAGGGCACCCACGATTCCCAACAGGGCGCCACCCACCAGCACGGCCACGACGGTCACCAGGGCCGGTACCTTGACCGCCCGGCCGATGATCCTCGGAACCAACAGGTAGTCCTCGGCCAGCCGGTAGACCACGAAAAACCCGATAGTCGCCAGGCATGCGGGCAGCGACACCGTCAGCGCCACCAGGCAGACCACCACGCCGGCGATGGTGGAGCCGACCACCGGGACCAGGTCCAGGATCGCCACGAAGATGCTCAGCAGCAGCGCGTAAGGAACCCCCACGATCGCCAGGAAGGTGAAGGTGAGGGCTCCGGCGATCAGCGAGATCAGCAGGTTGCCTACCACGTAACCACCGACCTTGGCGAAGATCTCATCGCCGAGCAGGATCGCCCGCGGCCGGCGGGAATGTGGCACCAGCCGGTAGAGGGTGGCGCGGATCCGGGGCAGGTCGACTACGAAGTAGACGATGAGCACCACCACGACCAGCGTGCTGACCAGCGCACTGAACACGACCTGGCCCGCACCGAGCAGGCCATTGACCAGGCCCGAGGCGTCCCCATTGAGCGTCTGCGCAAGGCGTTGCTGCAGGTGGAAACGCTCGTTGAGCTGACCGAGCAGCACATTGTGACTCTGCAACCGGAAGAGCATGCTCGGGGCTTGCGTAACGAACAGCGCCGTTTGAGCCGCCAACGGGGGGATCGCCGCGGCCAGAAACCCACCCACCACCGCGAGACCCGCCATCAGCACGGTGAGTACCGCGCCCCACCGCGGGACCTTGTGCCGAGCCAGGAATGACACCGCAGGCTCCAGGCCGATCGCCACGAACAGCGCCACCCCGATCAGTAGCAGCACATCGCGAACAGTGATGATCATTTCGACCACGCCGATCGTCACCGCGACTCCCGCGGCGGCGCTCATCCCGATGATGAACGGTGATCGGCGGTCGAGCGGTCCGCCGGGCGGGCCCAGGGCGTGCTGCGGTGTGCTGATCTGGGCGGCGACCGCTTCGGCGGCCGCTAGTGGGCCTTCGTCCTCGGTATGTGGTTGAGCGACCAGCGGATGGTGGCCTGGCCTCGGTCCGGAACCGGGGTTTCCGTTCCGCCGCCCCGCATTATTCTGATCGTGCACCGCGGCCACCATTTCCTCCTGCTTCTCGGCACTGCACATGTCCAACCATCCCGCGCAGCAGCGGAGATTCAAAGAGACCTAAACTACACACAGTCTTCATCTCGACACGCTCCGACACGATCATCTCGTTGTGCACTGCCCGCCCGGAGCGATTACCGTTAGGTCATGATCGATAAAGACCTGGAGGAACTCGCTGAGCACGATGACTCTGCAGACCACAGTAGCGCTGCGAGTGCGAGCGAGATGGCCGCGCCCGAATAAACTCCAGGCTAGGACCGGAGCAGCCGCTCCAACGCCTCCCGCGCGGCGGTGTCACGAGCGGCCGCTTTGGTGATGTCTTCAGCCAGCGCATGGAGCCATTCGTCCACACCGATATTGCGCCGGCTTATCACCACTCCACGCACGACCTGGTGCAGTTCCGCTTCGATTTGGCTGTTCTTACCTTCTCGCAGCTCAAGATCGCGATTTTCGCCATGCACCACCACGCGAACAGCGCGGCCGGGCCGGCCCGCCAACCGGTCACCAACAGTGCGGTGATAGCCCAGTTCCACCATGCCCACCGGTAGCGCCGCAGCCAGCGCCCCGCTCAACACCCGGGCGTAAGAGGCGACCTCGGCGCGGTCGGTGCGCAGCATCGCCGCGAGCAGCTGCACGTCGCCCATCGGTCCCAGGCCGCTGGGTTCAATCGTCATGAATCGGTCAGCGGGAGGACGAGTTGCGGCTTGGCGATCACGTGATCGGCGCGCAACGGGCGTACCGCGGTGCCGATCGCGAAGAACTCGGTGGTGTGGCCACCCCAACGATGCCCGAGCGAGAGCAACTGCACCCCTACGATGCCCTCGGCGGCCAGTCGCTCGGCTTCGGCCTGCATCCGGCTCATCGCCAGCTCCCGAGCGTCGTAGAGCGCCTCGGTGAACTGCGGCAACTCGACATTCTGGCCGACGTTGCCGATCGCCTGCCAGAACCGCTGGTGGGCGATGTGGTAGACGCAGGAACCCATCACCATGCCCAGCGGGGCGTAGCCGGCCTGGACCAGCGTCCAGAAGTCCTGACCAGACAGATCGGACGTGAACGGCTGACCCTGGTTGTTGCGCCAGCCCTGCCTGCGTGCGCCAGTCGTCATGGCGAATCGCCACCGAGATCCCGTAGGCGACAGCGCAAGGCACCCAGCCGGCCTGCAGCAACTTGGCGACGTCCTGGCCAGCCAGTTCAGTACTGAACACCCGTCCCGGGCGATGCCGGGACCGGGATCGGACCGCGGAACCCAACGCGACGAACTCCCGGTTGTCGTTGCCGAGATCTGATACGGACAGCCGCACTCCCACGACGCCGTCAGCGCCCATCGCCGCGGCCTCCTCCGTCATCCGCGCCAGCGCAGTGTCATAACCGCGGTACAACGCATCGACGTAAGGCCCGAACCCGACGAACCCAGCCCGTCCCGACGACGTGACGGTCCCGCCGCCGAGGCCGAAACCGCTGAAGCCCCCCAGAGCCCCGACACCGCCGTAGTAACCGCAGCCACCGAAACCGCTCCACCCGATGTGCTGAACTATGCAGCCCATCACCTCGCCGACCGGGTCGAAGCCGACCGACTCCACCCCGACAGCGCCCGGCACCGTCAGCAGCGAGGTCCGCAGACCGCTGCTGGCGAAGCGTCGCATCCTCTCGGCGGCCACCGGCGGCAATCCGTGACCGTCCCACTCCGTCATCAGCGCTCTCCTGTTGGCCGCGCAGCGGCCTGTCCCCACCACCATAAGCGTCCAGGCAGCCAGCCCGCCGCCACCCGGTCCGCCGGGAGGCTGCAGCGCACCCCACACCTCAGAAGGGCGGCGGCTCGTGGCCAGGGACCAGGATAATCTGGCCTGGATCTTGGTTCGGGAAGATCGTTGATGATCGGCGGCGGCTGGGTGCAGTAAATTCGACCCAGCGGGCTGATCCACCTGAAGTGACCAGCTGTGGGCTGATGCAGTCGCCACCGGCCATCGTGTTCGAGCCGGTGATCGTGCCGGCATAGCGGCCCGGAGTTCGCGCCGGTGGTGGCTCCGCCGTGCCCGTGGTCAACGGTGTGATCGAGATCGGCACTGCGGGCCGTGGCTCGGCATCCCGGGTAAACACACGAGCGATCCCGGATCTGGACATGGCGGCGCAGCACCGCCCCAGCGAACCGGGCGGTGGGATCTTGAGCGGTCCGTTCACGCCAGCCATCCTGGGTGTGGCGGGTGTATTGGGCGGCGAGGTCAGCCAGCACTCCGGCCCACTCCCCGCAAGCATCCGGGTCCGCGGCAAGCTCGGTGAGCAGCGCGGCGGGCACGTGCAGCTCGACGATCCCACCTCGACACGGCGGCAACTCACCAGCGGCGCCGTCGGGTGTGATGCTGACGGGCCGGCGGCGGGTGATACCCGCCAGCAGCAGCTGGCCAGCCGCGTCGGTGATGGCGTAGCGCCATTCGGCGGCGCGTTGGGCGATCACCAGGGTGCGGGCGACCTCCGCGGTGACCGGACCCCACCCGGCGACCTCACCGGGATACCGGTCGCGGCCGAGCAGCGTCGAGTTCCCGCGCAGTCATCATCACCACCATCGGCGGCATGGTCGGGTGGGGTATCACCGACCGAAGCGCCCTCCGCCGAGCTGCTGTCCGCGCGAGCATCACCGGATGCACCGCCAGCTGGGATGTCGTCGCGAGCTGATGGTCCGGCGGGATGGTCGGAGTCGGCAGGGCCTGCGTCGTGGTCGGTGGCGCGGGTGAGCAGGTCGGTGATGATCTGGTCACGGGTGGCGTGGTGCCAGCGGCCGTCGAGCAGACCGAGGTAGATATCGGCTCGTAGCGGACCGATCCGGCCGGGATGTCCAGCGCGTTTGGTCGCCCGGGCGAGTTCCTCGACATGCGCGCAGGCGGTGGCGGCCTGCTCGAGGGGCACGCCGACCCGGTGACGGTGGCGGTACCGTCGTCGTTGAGGTAACCGATCACGTTGCGCTCCCGCACCGCGGTCGCATACCGGCGGGCGGCCCACTCGGGGTCCAACGCGATGACTAGCTTCTTGATCCGAGCCGCAAGCTCGCCCGTCGTCAGGCCGCCAGCCCGGGGAAGCAACCGAGCACACACCACTGCGGCCTGCTCAGCGGTCAGGTCAGCGCACAGATCTGCAAACACCCACGCCTTGTTCCGGCAGATCCGACCGGTGTCCAGCGCGGTGAAGACCGCAGGCATCCGGAGCACCAGGGTTTCGGCGAAGTCATGTTCGCGGTCGGCGGCGCGGCGGGTCCAGGCCAACGCGGCACGGATCTCATCTGCCGCAT